>Ga0307373_10013223_pt1 | contig 11579 bp, 13 predicted proteins | sample OX2MG_FD_202534 | JGI IMG/M metagenome (GOLD analysis project Ga0307373, IMG submission 202534) | Soil microbial communities from Risofladan, Vaasa, Finland - OX-2 | ecosystem: Environmental > Terrestrial > Soil > Coastal area > Acid sulfate soil | place: Finland: Risofladan, Vaasa | collected... | reverse complement strand
TTTCTCAATAAGGTAGATCTTGGAAGCAGGATTCCGATTGCGTCTTTCGGTATAGTCGTAATCTCATTGAGATCTACAAAGTAAGCTCCAATTTCATTCAATTCAAAATAGTCGTTGACCAAGGGAACATCGTCAAGTGTGGAATTCTCTCCCTTCTTAATTCCAAGACTAAACTTGTTCTTTGGAAAGGAATGAATCTTGCTTACGGAGACATCGTATCCCGCTGGCTGCTTCTGCTCGCCAGAGTCTGCTTGAATGACTTTTTGGATTAGCGGAGCGATCTCTTCTCCAGATAAAATTCTAGGCAAGTTTCTTCGGCCGCTATGGGGAATTCCGCTCCCATAAGCGTTTCAGAATAGACGAGTCTATCTTCTGCGTTCAGACATCAAGCGATAGACTTCTGGTATTGCCATAGAATATCCGACGTGAATACAGTCCTTTTTCTCGTCGAACATGCAAATTAGATCCTTGCCATGTACTTGGACTTCGACTATTCTTTGAATTTTGTTGTCCTTGATCATTATCGAGTTGCCTTCGAGTCCTATTTTTTCCATAAATGGAGCTGTCAGGGATAAATTTTCGTCCGCCTCGACCTTCTCAATTATGATGTCGTTGACGTATTTCGAGAAACTCTTTGTCAGCTTCTCGGACTTTACCTTCTGATTATATCTCTGCTTTGCCTTGTCATGGGCTTGCTGAGTGATTGTAACTACGCTGAATCCTTCCTTGGGCATGGTCAGTCACTTACAGTAACATTACAGAACATCTTATATCCTTTTCCCTTTGGTTTATCTGATAATTCTTCGAAGTCATGTTAGGATCTCCTCAACGGTCGCTTAGCAAGAGATTCTTTGACTTATGGATCGTTCAGAAACTGTGACTGTATTATTGAAGGGAATGGTCTGATTTTCGGTTAAGAAACTATAGCATATCATGACTGTTCTGATCAGTAGTACGAAGTTCTCCAGCCGCAAGTAAAGTGAAGGCCCATGGAAATATCGACTTAGAAGATTCTTGTCGCATGACCTTGATCCATCTCGTACAGGTGATCTGCGCCCTTGGAATCTTCGGCGTGCTGTGTCGAAAAGATTACATCAATCATTGACTTGCGAGCAAATTCCCGGTAGACGTTGATGAATCCTGTCCTATTATCTATGTTTCCGAAAGCTTCGTCGATTAGTATCACTTTTGGAATAGCAAGTAAAGCTGTAGCAAGAGAAACGCGTTCCTTCATTCCCAAACTAAGCTTCGAAACGCTGCCATTGTAATCGATGCCGAACTTTTTTCTAATCTCCATGACTGAATCATTCTCAACATGTTTGTTTCGAAGTTTTGCACCCCAGACAAGATGCTTGTCAACTTGGAAATTTGGGATACATGAGTCCGGTGTTACCAATACAACTTGTTTTTCCTCCGCGCAGACATCAGTTATTATCTCAGAATTGATTTTGACGTATCCTTCATCTGGTCTGTAAACGCCAGCAATTATGTTTAGCAGTGATGTCTTCCCGGAACCGTTTTTTCCAACTAAGCAGATGAAATTTTCATCTTTGAGCTCACAGTCTAGAAGGAACTTTCCCAATTGTTTCTTTGCTTTGACCTCTATCAAAAGTTCGTACGCCTAGAGTAATCAATGTGAGTCTTACAGAGTTTATAGGCATTTTCTCTTTTTCACAATATGGGTTCTGGCTGCTCTGCCTAAGCAACAGAATTGCGTTGCATCGTCCTTATTAGTTGCTTAACACCATGCACATGGCCTAGCTTTAGGTCGTTTAGAAATGAACTGGCTCCGAGTAATCTCGTACTCTGTTTTGATTCTGCTGATAATTCCTGTTTTGGTGTTGTTGTATGAAGGTTTTGGTCCAATGCGTGCAATTTCTGGATACAGCTACGGAGTTTTCAGATCCATTGCACTCACACTGCTGGGCTCCGCAATTGCTGTTGTGATCGCAGTAGTTCTCTACACCCCTCTTGCTTATTACTTTGCAAGGAATGAGAGCAACATAACGCAGAGCATTGCCGACATACCTGCCTCGATTCCTCATCCGATTGTGGGAATCGCACTCCTAATCTTGGCAAGTCCGCTCACTCCACTGGGGCAATTTCTAGTGTCAATCGGTTTTGATTTGTTCAATACTTTGTTGGGATACGTAATCTGCCTTGTAATTGTCATAGCCCCAATTTACATCAAGGCGATGATGCCGTTCTTCGAATCGATGAATAGATCTCATGAAAACTTTGCTTCGGGCCTCGGGGCGTCTCAGCTGCGAAGATTCGTTTCGGTTGTTCTGCCAAATTCTGGAAAGGGAATACTATCTGCTTCTTTGATCTCCATGAGTAGGGGTATGAGTGAATATGGATCTATCGCCATAATTGCTTACCAGCTCCTGAGCAGACCGTTTTATGGAGTGAGTCCCATCGCCGTTTACATTGTTACCGAATACCAAAGCGGTGCTCTGAATGCTGCGGTAACTACTTCTGCGGTGATGATCGTCATTTCATTCCTGATTATGATCGCCTTCAGATTTGTTCAGCGCTCGATTACTAGGATTTGACGTACAATGCTTTTTTACTTTGAAGTTCGAGAATCCAGTCGACCAGTTAGATGAAAGGTGGTCTATTCAACCAAAAGCAGTTGAAGATACTGAAGTTTCGCGCGAGAGGTTTCACTCAGCTCGAAACCGCGAAAGAGCTCGGGACAACTAGGGCGAATGTCTCTATGATTGAATGGCGCGCGAGGAAAAAATTGGATAAGGCTCGAGAGACTATTCGGGCCTACGAAGCGTTGCAATCTTCCCACACTGTCCTTGTCGAGAAAGGAACCAAGCTTGCTGAAGTCCCGCTGTTACTTTTGCACGAAGGAGACAAACGTCACATCCACATCAAGAGCGACATTGTAGAAATCGTGCGACTAGTGAAGGCTCTAAGACCAAACCCAGTACGCGACGGAAAGACTATTCGTGGGCTGGAATTCAAGATCAACGAACGTGGTAAGCTGCTAGTCTCAAGCTAGGATTTGCTCCAACGCTTCGACCATTCGGCGAACTTGCCTAGAAGGCTTTGCAAATCTTCTCCCTTGGGAGTGAGCGAGTATTCAACCCGTGGTGGAGTCTCTGGAACAACTTTCCTCTGGATAATTCTTTGCTTCTCTAGCTGCGTGAGCCTCTCCGAAAGACTGGTCGCGCTGATTCCTTCGATTCTTCTCTTCAATTCGTTGAATCTCGCGGGTTGCGACAAACCGAGCGCATGAATTAATGGAAGAGTCCACACTTTGGTCAGTTCATTCCATTGGCTGTGGATGATCTTGCACTCATCGATTACTTCTTGCTCAAGCTGTTGTGATGTGCTCAAGTTGTCTTAACCTACTTAGCGCCTCAGGACTACCAAGTATATATCCGTGACTATCTTTAGCGAAATTTTCGGGTGATAAAATCTCTTGTAATATTATTTTTTGACGGGAAAGATGAGAAGCTTCTTTGTGGTTGGTTGGGATTCCCAGATGCAAAATTACCCGAGAGGTAGGGAGAACCCCCAGCTCCACTCGAACGCCCAAAAGGCAACTGGCCCAAGGAAACTAATTTGCGTACATTAACTTTCACGCAAACTGAATAGAGTATTAACTTGTTGTGCTGGTCGTCGCAGTTGCTGTCGTCGCAACTGGGGTACCTCCAGCGGTGACTATGGTCTGCGCAAGTTTGTCGCTCGAAGTTATGCTGATCAAGTACATTAGGTTCGGCACAATTTGTTGAACCGGTTGCCTGCTTGTTCCCTGAACTATCCCGATTGTTATCTGACTGGAATACTTGAAAGTCACGCTAGCACTTGGAGGCAATGTGTAACCTCCGCTAGAAATTGCGTTTGTTAGCGCACTTTGGCTATAGGTTGTGATTGGGATCATTGAAGTGTTTCCGTAAATTACAAAGAATTCAGAAATTGATGCGATTGATGGTAACGTTGATTTTAGTCCGCCCTGCAGGGAAATTAATGAGGTAACCGCTGCCAATTTAAAGTCAAGCGAGACATTGCCCGTGTTTGCAACCGTGATGGATAGGCTTGTGGGTGTGAGCGTCACTCCAGTTATCTCAAACTTTGGCTGGTTATTCCGGTACCAGCTCTGGTTATTGACGCTTCCAATCTGACCCACACGTTGTGGAACCGACTGAGCAGGTATTGTGTATCCACGTGCAGCAGGGATAAACGCGAATGCTGGGTTCGCCGGATCTCCCAAGAGGAGGATTGTTGGCGTTAGATCAATCACAGCGGCAGCTGTCTGTCCATTGGTAATTGAAATCCCTCCAGGTATACGAACGAAGAGTGTGTGATCCTGATATACCAAGTAAGCTGAATAGTTTGCGTCATTAAATGTAACAGTAGCGGAAGTAATATTGAAAGCGAGTGCGTTGAAATTTCCACTCTGGATGTTTGCTGATGCAATCGTCTGTGAGACATTAATTATACTCATAAGGTCGATCTTGCCTTGCGCGTTCAAAACATGCCAACCAGACTTGTTACCTGCATCTGCCACATGGATGGCAAGACCACTGTAAGTTATGAAAACAGCCGTTGTGCCATCAGGTACTGTTGGTGGATCGGTCAGGAGTACTGCTAGTGTGCCAGATCCTGACGCCAAGGTCAAGGTATTGGTTGATTTCGTGTTCAAAATTCCAGTGGTAACAATCCCACCAATAAGCACAATTGCTATTATCGCGGCTATAGCGCCGGACATGAAAACGTTAGATCTGGAGCTCATTGGTTAGGGTATAATGCTGCCTGACTATAACTCATTCCTTTGAACACTGGTTCCAGGCCAACAACAGCACTGTTCTATTCATAGAACAGATTTTCCTCGCTTCTATTGAGCGACTGTTCTAATCCGCTGGTTGATAATCTAGACTCCTAATCCACAAACCTCATGAAAGACTTCGCAATTTTTAGTGTTAAGGTAGATGTTACCTTGGATCGCACTATCTTTGGATTTCAGTATGAGTCATAGATGATGTGAGAGTGCGCTATTGCCTGAAACGATACGAATAAAGGAGATATTCAGATGCTCCCTAGCCTGAGTCGTACCCCAGTATTGTCCAAAGACATCGATGCTGAGAAAAAACTTGTAGCAGAATCCCAGTTGAAGGGGAATACCCTTCGCACGTATATTTACGTCGTGACTCATAAGAAGAGTGGAGTGCGCGAAATTCAGAGGGAGCTCCATTTTTCAAGTTCTTCACTGGCTCAGTATCACCTCAGCAAACTTGTGGACTTGGGTCTACTCACCGAGCGTGGCGGAGAATACTTCCTTGCCGACCAAATCAGAGTAGATGTGCTCAAGGATTTCTTGAAATTCGGCTCGCTAATTGTTCCAAGGTTTGTTTTCTACGCCGTCTTTTTCACGATAATCAGCGTCTTCTTCGGCTTTGTAGCGCTCGTAATGGACCCTTTTACTGAACTCAACGTGTTTTTCGTCATTATGCTTTGTGCTGCTAGCTCCCTGTTCTGGTACGAGGCGTTGAGAGCGTGGCTCAGAGGTCCCGTATGAGGTCTTTAGACACTTTATAGCTAGATCTCTCCATCAAGTTTAATTCGCACGGTTGCTGCTTCTTACGCGCGCATAATGTCCCTAATTGGTCAACTCCCGCTTGCCGCGGTCAGTATCGCAAGCAAAGACTTGGAAGCTAGCAAGCGATTTTACAAGGATGTAATTGGGTTAAAACAGATTGAAGCAGTCGACGAAAAGAGCAAGAGCGTTCACTTTGATCTTGGCAACATAAGATTGACGCTGTTTCAGATGACCCCTGCGAAAGGTGAAAAATCTCCGACGTCACCGCCGGGTCAGCTCGTGTACGTTGTTGAGAACTCTCTCGAGACAGTCCAAGCAGATCTTGCAAAGCGCGGAGTGAAATTCAAATCGAAAAAAATCTCTGAAGACTCTTCAGGCAAAACGGTTTCTTTTGGAGATCCTGATGGAAACGTGATCATTTTATGGCAGCCGCCCAAACGGGATACGAAGAACCACAAAACTGTGGAGCCTGTAGTTAGGCATTACGAGCTGGTATCTAGAGCGATTGCCGATCTTCGTGTAGAAGATGAATGATCTAATCTTCGCGCCACTTGAAGAACCTCACGGCTAGCGTGAACACTACAGCAGAAAGGACGATCAGTACACCAATATCTATCAACGCCCCAGAGATGTTGCCGTAGAGCATCACGTTGTTGAGCCCTGCTATGAGATAATACAAGGGTAGAATATGCGCGAAACTTTGTAAATACGCCGGCATTGAGCTGATCGGGAAAAACGTCCCGGAAAGAAACATCATTGGAAAAGTGATTATGTTCCCCACGACGCCAGCGGATTCAACGCTCTTCGTGACAGATCCGACAAGCATTCCCAGTGAGACAAAGAACATTGGCCCGACTATCAGAAATGGAAGAATCCATGAATTGATCGAGAGATGAGCGCCAAATCCAAAGACTCCAATTGTTGTCATTAGAACGAATGATATCATTGACAACACCACATACCATATGACTTTGGAGGTGAGCCACTCACCCTTTGTCAGCGGCGTCAATGATAATTGTTTGAAGAATTTCGATTTTTTATACTCCGAGGAGATGTTGACCATGGAGAACATCGGGCTTGTGAGTATGGCAAATCCAACCAGTCCTGGTATCAAAAAGTCAATGTAGGAGTATGATTTTGAGATTGTGTTCTGGGTTTGCAATCCAAGTACAGCGGTTCCATGTGCCCGCTGCAAATTGAACGCGTTGATCAAACCTTCTACAGTTTGGACGACAATTAGACCTGAAGTATCAGATGGATTGCTGTACACTGTGACGTTGATCTGTTTTCCGGCAATGAAATCTGAGGAAAAGTTTTGGGGAATTGAAATTCCTATTGCACCGGAATGAGCTTGAAGATACTGCTGAAGGTTCTGACTTGGTGGAATAAGAATCACTTGCGTCACGTGCGTCGCGTTCATGGCTTGGAGAAAGGCAGTACTGATCTGTCCGCTAGAGTCTTGATTTTGCGCGTAAGCGGTAATTGGTCCACCGCTTCCACCAGAGAAAATAGCGCCAAATATCACGATTAATATCACGGGAAAAACAAGTGCGAAAAAAAGTCCAGTCCTGTTTCGAAGATATTCTCTTCTGAACACTGAAAGATCAGCGAAAATTCGCTTTAGACTGACCATTGCTCAGCTATTCGCCTTAATGTCCTCTGCTTCTTCCAGCTTGGAACCTACGAGTTTTACGAAAATGTCTTCCAGACTTTCGCTTACGGTAACCATCTTCTTTGGAGATCCGTACTGATTGACCAGATCCTGCGGGCTACCGGCTGCAATGATTCTCCCCTTTGTCATTATCGCGACCTTGTCGGCCAAAAGCTCCGCTTCCTCCAAGTAATGCGTTGTGAGAAGTATACTTCTTCCTTGTTTTTTCAGAGAGCGAATTACGTCCCACATTGCGCGTCTAGCCTGCGGGTCAAGACCTGTGGTGGGTTCATCCAAAAAGAGAAGCTCTGGATTATTGACCAATGCGAGTGCGAGTCCTAACTTTTGCTTTTGTCCTCCAGATAGATTTTCGAAAATGACTTTTTTCGAGTCGCTCAAGATCACCTCGTCCAATATTTTGTCAGCGTCAACCGTCACGCCAAACAAGCTCGCGTAATAGTAGATTGCTTCCTTTGGTGTGGATTTGTCAAAGAACCTAAATCCTTGAGGAATTACGCCGATTTTTTTGTGGAGATTGTAACCTTCGGTCCATGGATCCAAGCCCATAACTTTGACCTCTCCCTTGTCTCGTTGCCGTAATCCTTCAAGAATCTCAATAGTTGTGGTCTTGCCCGCGCCATTTGGGCCTAACAAGGAAAATATTTCTCCCTGCTCCACAGAAAATGAGATTCCATCAACAGCCTTGAGATGCCCGTATGATTTCTCTAGCCCATTAACTTCTATTGCGGGCATGAGTGAATAATTTTCGGTTTAGCGCTATTGAATGTTTCTTTGGGGCTAAAGTTTGGAATGAAGTGTCTATTGATTATATTGAGTGATTTTGCATATGTACCGACTGATCTTTAGTGCACAAAGAATATAGACTTGTTACAGGATTGCACATGCTATGCCTAGGAAAATGAAGAAGAAGGTCGCTGCAAGAAAAAAGCCAACACAGGTCAAACCAATCCCAAGCGGTTTTAGGACGGTAACTGCCTACATGGTCGTAAACGATGCTAATGGAGCGATTGAATTCTACAAGAAAGCGTTTGGTGCAAAGGAGTTAGCCAGGAACCCAACGCCAGATGGCAAGATAATGAACGCTCAGATCAAAATTGGCGATTCTATTGTGATGCTAGCCGATGAATATCCGATGCCAGGTTCTACCATAAAGTCACCGTTGTCACTTGGAGCAAGCACTGTTACTTTGCATGTTTACTCGAAGAATGTGGACAAACTCTTCGCGCAGGCGGTAGCTGCTGGAGCGATCGTCATTATGCCGCTCGACAATACATTCTGGGGAGAGCGATATGGGTCACTCTTAGATCCTTTTGGGCACCACTGGTCCATGTCACAGGCAATAAAAATGAGCAAGAAAGAAAGGGAAGAAAAACAAAAAGCGGCTATGACTATGTATTCGCATGGAGGGAACTCTGGAGAATTGAGTAACCCTCCAAGCGGGGTCGGTTAAAAAATAATAGAAGAGATCTTCACCTGATGATTGATCTTTTTGACCGGTGACAAAGCCCTAAAGAAAATTCACGTCGGTTGCAGCGGCTGGTCTTATGAGGATTGGGTCGGGCCATTTTATCCGAAGGAGTCAAAGCCCAAGGATTTTTTGAAACTGTACTCGTCAGTGTTTGACACGGTAGAGATTGACTCTTCCTTTTATCGGATCCCAAACCAGTTCATGATTTCTCAGTGGAAGAAGAATACTCCCGATGGTTTTGTTTTTTGTCCCAAGTTTCCGAAGAAGATAACGCATGATTTCAAACTCCAGAATGTAAGTAGTACTCTCTCTTTTTTCTATAAGACGCTGGCAGGTCTCGGAGAGAAGCTCGGTCCACTTGTTATACAACTACCTCCATCGTTCAAATACGAGAAAGGGATGCCAGTTCTGACCGATTTCGTTTCCGAGTTGAAGGGTGGTTTTAGGCACGCAATCGAGTTTCGACACAAGTCTTGGTTTCGAGATGATGTGTACAAACTGCTGGAGAGTAACAACCTGTCTTTTTGCTGGTCCATTACTCAGTATGTAGAGACGCCCAATAAGCTCACTTCAAATTTTGTTTATACCAGAATGGTTGGAGAGCGGGATATCACAAAGTTCAACGAGATACAAAAGGACCGCTCGCAGCAAATGAAGGAGATGTCAGGTGCTGTCAAGGATGTCATGGGATCGGTTGATGACGCGTTCATTTTCTTCAATAATCACTTCGCCGGTTTTGGCCCTGAATCTGTGAATGAATTTCGAAGATTGTTAGGGTTGATGGAGATGGATTTTGGGAAGATGGATTCCGCTGGTGGAGTGCAGACGAGTTTCCAGAAGAGCCTCGCGGATTTTTAGCGTGGACTCTCGAAAATGGAAAACAGACAACGAATAATATTTCATGTGGATGTTGATTCTTTCTACCCATCTGTCGAGATCAGACAGAATCCCGACATCAAGGGCAAACCGGTAATTGTCGGACAGGATCCGAAGGGTGGAAAAGGTAGGGGCGTCGTTGTTTCATGCTCGTATGAAGCAAGAAAGTTCGGGATTCACTCCGGACAGCCGATCTCCCGCGCCTATAAAATTTGTCCAGACGCAATTTACTTGCGCCCTAATTTATCATTGTATGGTAGGGTGTCTCGAAGCGTGATGAATCTGTTGCGTGGATATGCCGATAAGTTTGAGCAAGTAAGCATAGACGAAGCTTTTCTGGATGTTAGTGAGAGAGTGGCCGACTATGATTCAGCTAGACTTCTCGCTCTGGAGATCAAGCAGGAGATGGAATCGAAGGAAAATCTGACCTGCTCGATTGGCGTTGCCCCCAATAAATCTTCTGCAAAGATTGCTTCAGAATTCCAGAAGCCTGACGGTCTGACCGTAGTGCCTCCAGAGAAATTGAAGGATTTTCTTTCACCACTCCCAACATCTGCTATCACTGGTATCGGAAGTAAAACGGAAGATTACTTGCAAGATATTGGTGTTAAAACCATTGGCGACCTGCAGAAGGTTTCGGGGAAGGATCTCGTGAAGCGCTTCGGGAAAACAGGCGTATGGCTCTGGGGAGTTGCAAATGGCCTTGAGAGAATAGAAGTTAAAGAGAAGGTGATGAGATCTTTGAGCGCGGAACATACGTTTGAGAAGGACGTTTCTGATAAGAAAGAAGTTATTGCGAAACTAGAGGAGCTTTCCGAGAAGCTTCACAAAAGAGTTGTCTCCTCGGGCGTCAAGTTTCGCGTCGTCGGTATCAAGGTCAGATTCACTCACTTCCAGACATTTTCGCGGGAAAATACACTACCCGTCATTACTGATAGCAAAGACGCCATAATTCAAGAGGCTAGGAGTTTGTTTCGGGAATTTGAGAAAAATCCCAGAAAAGTCCGATTGATCGGAATGTTTGTATCTGATTTTAATGTGATTGAAAGTAGTGAGAGCCTTGAAAGTTGGGTTTCATAGTCGATCATGCTTTTTCGAGCCAGTATTCGTGAATGTCGACTACGACTTTTGCGTTCGCATCAGCAATAAGTCTACCAAAAAGATCTTCGCATGCAAATATTACGCTGTACACTGGTCCACGAAAGTCTTTATGATCGGACTCATAGTCCTTGACTACACCGTGAGATGTAAGTACTGTGCCCGTCTTACCGCGAACATAAACTGGTGTCCTCTTAGTACCTGAAGGGTTTTCTTTCTTTACAGTGACCTTGTCATCTGGGTTGAATATTTCCAACGCTCAAATGGCACCTGCAAATCTCAAATTGATAGAGCCACCGCAGAAGGCCTTTTCATTTCTCCAACTCCTATAAGACTCTCCTCGGTAACTAATCGTGAAAGTTCTTCTTCTTTCATGGCCTCGGTACCCTCGGGTCTTTTTGGAAGAACCATGTACCTGATGTCAGAAGTGCTATCGTGAACTCTTATCTCGATATTATCAGGTATGTCGAGTTTGAACGTTTGGGAAAGTACTTGTCTGGGATTTTTGATTATCGGCTCTCTGTATTCGTCGCTCTTGTACCACCAAGGAGGATTCCCTAAGAGTTCGTATGGATAGCAAGAGCAGAGTGTGCACACAATAACATTGTGCACTTTGTCCGTGTCTTCGACAACTACTAGCTTCGGAGTTCTGTTCAGTGCGAAGTCCATTTCCCGAAGCGTCGATTTTGCATCAGACAATAATTTTGCTTTAAAGTCGGAATCAGTCCAAGCTTTTGCTACGATGTGAGCGCCGTTCTCGTATCTGGGTGGAACATTAGCGGCGAGCATTTCTCGGAGCCTAGCTTCGCGAATTATTCCTCTGTTGATTATCACTCTCTTGAGAACTTCAAGCAAGGTTTGATACTCAGTCAAGCGCGCGGACAATTGGGAAAGTCTCTCGTCGACTGTAC
>Ga0307373_10013220_pt1 | contig 11582 bp, 13 predicted proteins | sample OX2MG_FD_202534 | JGI IMG/M metagenome (GOLD analysis project Ga0307373, IMG submission 202534) | Soil microbial communities from Risofladan, Vaasa, Finland - OX-2 | ecosystem: Environmental > Terrestrial > Soil > Coastal area > Acid sulfate soil | place: Finland: Risofladan, Vaasa | collected... | reverse complement strand
CAAGGCCTCCGTCAAACCCGGCCTGGCTCAGTCAGGGGCTTGTGGTCTGCCGCGCAGCGTTGCCCTTCTTGGGCCTCTTTGATGCGTGCCCCGGTGTCACGCTCGCGCCCACCTTCGCCGTCTTGCCTGCCTGTGCGGCGTGGTAGTCGCGGACCGTGCGGGCGTAAGCGACCTCGGCTTGGCGGGCGAGCTCGAGCTCCGCTTCGCGCATCGCGTTGTTCGCGGCCCAGATCCCCGCGGCGTCGGGTGAGAACTTCGGTGCACCGGCGGCGATCTCCAGGCGCCGCAGCTTCTTCTTCGTCAGCGATGGCTGTTGGTAGGCGTAGTCCTGCTCGCGGGTGAGCAGGCACCAGAACAGGCACGCGAGCTTGCGGGCGGCCGCGACGATCGCGACGGAGTGACCGCGACGTCCACGCACGCGCTGATAGAACGCGTGCAGCGGGCCGGGCTGGCGGACCGTCGTCCAGCACGCCTCGACCAGCGCGTGGCGTGCGCGCGTCGAGCCTTGCTTTGAGATGTGGCCGTGCGTCGCGGGACCCGGCCCGGATTGGCGGACCCTGGGATCGAGGCCGAGGTAGCCGACGAGCTTGCGCGGGTTCTTGAAACGATGGATGTCACCGACCGCCGCCATGAACGTCGAGGCGACGATCACGTTCACACCCGGCACGCTCATCAACCGCTTGACCTCGGCGGACTGGAGCGCTGCCTGGGCGATCAGCCGCTCGACCGTCGCGATCTCGCTGTCGAGAAACGCGATCTGGCGCACCGCGCTATCGACGGTCTCGCGCTCCTCAAACGCCAGCTCGAGCTCGGCGAGCCATTGGCGTCCTTTGGTGCCGAACACGTCGCTGAACGGCGGGCGCCCGACGAGCTGACGCATCAACACCGCATGAACCTGGTTCTTCGCACGGCTGCGCGCCCACACCAACTGGCTACGCCGCGACAAACGACGGCGCATCACCCACGTCGCCTCATCCGGCATCCACACCCCGTCCAACGACCCCGCCGCCAGAAGCCGCGCCAACGTCCTGGCGTCCAGGCGATCGGTCTTCGCCCGGGCCTGGCGGATCGTCGTATCCGACGGACTCACCACCAGCACCTGCGCGACATGCGGCTCAAGGATCCGCGCGATCTCCCACGCGTTCCCCGTCACCTCCAAAGCGACCCGGTCATCCGGGCACAAGCTGCCGGCGAACAGCTCCAGGCGTTCCGGCTTGGTCTCGACCCGACCGGCCGAGCGGACCTCGCCATCTTCGACGATCGCTACCTCACAGAAATCCAGATGCACATCCAACCCGACCGACCTCACGCCGCCTCCTTCAAAATCGCTCAACACAGGTCGGGAGAAGCAAAGGGCAAACGACACCGACGGATCCGCGCTCGAAGCGCAACCGGACAAGTCGCAGGGGCGGCCACTGAAAAGCCCGGGCTCAACACGCCCATCGCGCAAACCGGCCTGCCCGTATGCGTTCTCCCAAAGAGCCCCTGTCCCGGTCCGCCGAGCCTACCCCGACCGCAACCCAGACAACAGCCCTCAAGCGACATTTTCATGCCCCGACAAGCAGCACTCGAGCGACGCTCGCCTCGGCACGCGATTGCGGGGGTCGGCTCGGGTCGGCCCAGCGCGCTCGCGCTTCGTCCTAGGCGAGTGTATGCCCGAGCAGCGCATACACTCGCTCCCGTGCGCGAGGCGCGCCCAGATCGCCGCCCTCGAGGCAGCTTCGGTGGGCTGGCGGCTCTCGATGGTCTCAGGCCGCTATTGTCGTGTCCGCTTGGGTCCGTTCACCGGAGGTGTGATGCATGAGACGTGGGGTCGTTGGGGTCGCTGTTGCGACTGGTGTCAGCCTCGTGTTCGGCGGAGTGGCCTTGGCTGCGCACCCTATCGACGGAGCCAGCTACTCTGCGGTGTTCTCCCCTGGTGGGCGAGGCTCCCCAATCGTTGATGACACAATGACGGTTGCCGCGAACGGCACATCGTTCACCAGCTACGCACTGTACGGCCACTATCGTTGCTCGAACGGGCGCAGCGGCATTCTGCATGACGAGGCGACACCATCGTCGCCCGGCCCGCCGATTCCGATCAAGCCCAGCGGTAAATTCAGCGAGCACGAGACGTCGGCCGGCTCGGACTTCGGGACGGCAGGTATGTACACCGCCGCGATCAGTGGTCACTTCACGACACGCAAGACAGCGAAGGCAACGCTAACGATCGGCTTTCGGGCGAGCAACGGCTCGCTCAACTGCACGACCGGCACGGCCAGGTTTACGGAGCGGCTACGATCTGGCTGAGACCGGTAGCGCACGCCGCTGGGGCGCTGCTCGCGGGCGTGTGCGGGGACAGCCGCGTAAAGGATCGCTGGCCCCGTGAGCGGTGGTCTGGCGGACCTGACATAAGGAGCAAGCCTTTCGGGCGAGGCCGCGTTGTGCGGCGCGTCGTCTGACGCCGCTGGTTTCTTGGGACGCGGACACGTCCGTTCGCGCCACGACGCGAACCTCGCCCGACTCAACGAGGACCTGCTACGCGCGGAAAGCAGGCGTCCGGCCTGGAGTGGACGGCGACGCTGCGAACGACCAGCGCATGTTCGTGAAAGCCCGACATCGCTGCTGCTTCCTGTGAAAGCAGCAGCCCGCACTCCTTCCGAGACGTTGTCGCTCCGCGCGAGGAGGAGCACTCGTCGCCCTACGAGTGGATGACTACGGTGGCAGCGATGCGCGCGAAAGCAAATACGCGAGGCGATGGTCGAGACTGGCGTGCGCCGAGGCTGATCGGAGGCCTCGCGGCACTTCTCGACCGGTAGCAACCGAACCGGTCAGCAGGCGGCTACTGTCTGCCGTATGCCCGATCTGGGATGGACGCTAAGCCTCGCAGACCTTCTTGGGGCCCCGCCCGGCGAGCTCACGGCGAATGACATCCGCGCTCTCGTCGGGCAGCGCGTGCGCGAGACGGACGAGCTTGACTATAAGGCCACTTTGTACGGGAAGGCAGACCGGGACAAGGTGGAGCTGTGTAAGGACATCGCTGGGCTGCGGAACCACCGGGGCGGTGTGATCGTCCTCGGCGTGGGCGAAAAGAACGCGGTCGCGAACGGCTGCCCCGAGGTGGCGCTGAGCGACGCTGAGGAGCGTCGCATGCGGTCGATTGTTGCCTCCGGAACTGCCCCCCACGCTGCCTTCCAGATCCGAGGGGTCGAGGGCGAGACGCCAGGCAGGGGGTTCTACCTGCTGATCGTGGAGGCCAGCCCGGCGCGGCCCCACGCCGTGCTCGTCGAAGAGGGACTTCGCTACCCGCGCCGCGACGGGACGACCACTCGGTACCTCAGCGAGACGGAGGTCGCGGATATGTACCGCGACCGCTTCCGCGGCGAGAAGCAGCAGATCGACCGCCTCGAGCAGATCACCGAGGAAACGATTGCGCAGCTCGACAAGAGCGATGAGCAGCGCACCTGGCTCGCGCTTTCACTTGTCCCCAACAGTCCGGGGGACATGACGATCAGCTTTGCTGGGCGGGCTGATATTGAGCAATGGGCTCGGAAGGAGCACGCGACACGCGACCTGATCGACGGATTCTTCCCCGAGCTGCCGCCGATCGTCGGCGTCAGCGTCCAGCGGTATACCTTGACGTCGCCGGCCGATCATGGAAAGCCGTCTAGGTACCCCTACGCATCCTGCTTCACGGACGGCGCCGCGTCGGTGGCGGCGCGCCTCAACACGGGCATCGCCGGGGCGAGCCAACCCGTCGTGTTTGCCCCGAACCTCGTCTGGGCGACGGCGGCCTCGCTTCGCATCGCCGGTCGGCACGCGGTGCGGAATGCCGGCGCGCGCGGCGACGCCGTGGTTGAGCTCCGCTTGTTTGGACCTCACATGCTTTTGGGCTACCAGGACAGCGGTTTCGTCGAGACATACCCCAACGCGCTGCTTGTCCGCGAGGCCAGAGCCCGCCTGACGCTCCCGCTGCAATCCCTCGCCGGCGACCCGCAGACGGTCCTCGTGGCCACCCGCCTGGCGCTGACGGAGATCTTCAACGCCTTCGGACGAGCCGAGGTGGCGCATGTCACCGCGGAGGGTGCCGTGCGGACGCGCTACTTCCCCAGCGGATATGGAGTCACGGAGTGGGCCGGACGGCGAGGGGTTCCGACAACCGAAGAGGCGGCTCCTGAGTAACGTTCGTCTGCGCGTCGCGAAGTCGCGATCGGGATCGGCGCTGGGCGATCCGCGGCCCGAAAACCCGGCCACACATGCTAAGGCGAGTCGGCTTCGCGGCGCTGGTGCCACGTGGCCAGGAGGAACTCGGTGACCGCCCACGCAGCGTGGAACGCGAGCCTCGCGTGCCGCGGCTGCGTGACGCTGCGGCGCCCGCGACCGTGGCCAGTCCCTAGCTCGTTCCGCAACTCGGCCAGTGACTGCACCGTCGTCGTTAGCGTCCGGAGCGCCCGTTGCGCCGACTGGCTGCCCTTCGCGTTGTCCGGCACGGCCTCGGCGTTTAGCTTGAGGTGCTGGGCGACCGCTTTGTATAGGTCGAGTACCTCGGTCGCCGGCTTGGGCCGGTCCCCGTAGTCCTCAAGGATGACCCTACACACCGACTCCACGAGCTCCTTCGACGCGCCGATCGCGCCGTCCGGGTCGTGATCGACGTCGCGCTCGATGCGGTCGAGATGCTGGCGGAGGACCGTCGGGTCATCGAGTCGCGCGAAGGCCTCAAGCGCGACGGCGGCGGCCGGGTTGCGCGGCTCGTCGGCGCGCGCCGCGTGGTAGATCGGACGCCCCCGGATCCGCTTGCTGGGCACCAGGCGCCAGCCGTTCGCGATGAGCAGCTCATTGCACCACTGGACGATCCGCTCCGCCTCGTCAACGTCGTCACGCACGAGCGGATGGACCATCTCGCACAGGAACGCGAGGAACCGATCATCGACGCAACCGAGGACGTCAAACCGCGTATCGCCGTAGATCCAGTCGTCGTCCCAGTCATAGTTGTTGACGCGGTGTTGGTGGACGTCCTCGGCTGCCGACTTGAATCGGTAGTCCGTCGACGGCATCTCGGAGACGTTCCACACCCGCTGCAGGAACGCGACCTCGTCCAGGCGCCCCCACCACTTGATCTCCTCGGCAGCGAGGACGTCGATTATGTTCTTGCGCGTTTCGCGCGTCACCGTCCTCGCGGCGAAGGGGTCCTCGGCGAACATCGGACCAGCAGGATGACAGCGCTTGACGTCCCATCGACGAGCAGCACCGGCTGCGGCGCCCATGCCGGGCAGTTCGCCGCCGTCGGCGCCTGAATGGTCACTTCACGCGGGACCAGTCGCGTAGGTCGAGCGGAACACGCTGTCGCTTTTGCCAAGCCAAAGCGACAGCGCAGGACGGCAGCCAAGCCTTCGCTCGGCGGGGCTCACCACGCCGAGCGGCGTCACCATGCAGCAGCTTGCGGCACCGGGCTGCAAGACCGCCTCGATCGCTTGTCGTTGGGATGTGATCCTCGCCAGGGTGCCGGACATCTCCCTAGTGTGGGCGCTATGTCCGAGCCGCGACGAGTTCGCCTCGAGGAGCTGTTCGCCAGCCATGCGGGGGCCGTGCTCGCGTACGCCCGGAGGCGCACGGATCCGACCTCCGCTCAGGATGTTGTCAGCGAGGTCTTCGTCGTTGCATGGCGGCGCTTGGATGACGTTCCACTCGACGCGATGCCGTGGTTGTTGGCGTGCGCGCGACGCGTGCTTGCGAACGATCGCCGGAGCACCCAGCGTCGCAGCGCGTTGGTCGACCGACTCGCCGAGTCGGCGGGCCCAAGCACGTATTGGCCTGATGTGGAGGACCGCTCGCTCGCCCAGGCGCTCTCGACGTTGTCAGACAGCGACCGCGAGCTCTTGCTGCTGCTGACCTGGGAGGAGCTGACCGTGGCGCAGGCCGCGACCGTTCTTGGCTGTTCTCGGCACACGCTCGCGATGCGTCTGTACAGAGCGCGCAGGCGCCTCGCCCGCGCCCTATCCCGAGAGAAAGAGCCATTTGTCCCTATGCCGTTGGAGGTCTGGAATGACTGACGTACTTGACCGTCTTCGCACCGCTAGGCCGGACCCCCCGCCGGTCGCCGAGGCACCATCGATCGAAGCGGTCTGGCGCACGATCAGCGAGCGTGCAGTCTTCCCGGAGCCCCCTCGCGTCCGGGGAGCGGCCCGCCACGTGCGCCTAGCCGTGGCAGTCTCCCTAGCCGGCGGCCTCACGGCAACCATCCTCCTCGTCGGCGTAATCGGACACGGCCCGAGCGAGGCATTCGCTGGATGGCAAGCAAAGCCCACCGTCCCGCGCCTCGGCCAGATCCCGACAGCCGAGTCTGCGTGCAATGCGCAGACGGCGCCGCTGGTCGCGGATGTCCGGGGCCCATTCTCGCTCCTTCTCTATCTAGCACCACCAGGAGCCGGAGATCCCGCCGGTGCGGTGGTGGCATGCCTCCCGGCGCTCCACAGCCAGTCCTTCATCGGGGTACCCGCTCAGGGCCTCGCGCCAAGCGCGCTCGCAGTCGCTGACGTCGAGACTGACTACGCGTCATTCGCGGGCGCACCCGTGCGGGGGTCGGCATACACGTACATCGTCGGCCAAGTCGGCACAGCAGTTACAGGCGTGACGCTTGATCTCCAAGACGGATCGCAGGTGCAAGCCACCACCACCAGCGGCTGGTTTGCTGCCTGGTGGCCCGGACAGCAGGGCGCGTCGACCGCACAAGCGCTCACCTCGACCGGCACTATCACCAGCCAGGTCTCCGTGTCGCCGCATCCGTCGGCCTCAAGCAACGCCGGCCGCGCACTCGCCGGAAACGAGCCTTGATGTTCAAGACACACCCGCAGTGGACAACCAGCAGTCGCCCACTATCGCGTTACGCTCGCTGCTGCTTCTCGGGAAAGCAACACGCTGGTCAGACTTGGGTCGCGTTGCTGCCCTGCGCGAGTTCCGACAGCGCGGGGCGCGGCCGGTTTCCGCGGGGGCGACACGGTCGGCAGCTCGCCTCGTCGGGGTTCGCCTGCCGGTCGGTGTTGCAGATCGGTGTGCTCGTTCGTCGTAGCTAGTATGGGACGCATTCCGGACTCGCGTAGTGATCGTGAGTTGTTGGTGGCGAGCCGGGCGGGCGATGGGGGTTTCGATGAGTTCTATCGCCGCCATTGCAAAGCCGTACTCGCGTTTCACGGCGCCCGCGTGCGGGATCCCGAGCTTGCGGCGGACCTGACTGCGGAGACGTTTGCCGTGGCGCTGATCGCGGCGCGCGACCCAGCGCGCCAGCTGCCCGACACGCCGGTCGCGTGGCTGTTTACGCTCGCGCACCACAAGTTCATTGACAGCTACCGCCGCGGCCGTGTCGAGGACGATGCTCGCCGTCGCCTGGCCTTTGAGCGGATGGAGGTGACCGACGACGCGGCCGAGCGACTCGTTGATGCGATCGCCGCGACAGACGTAGTCGCCCATCTCTCCCTCCGGCTACCGCCAGATCAGGTCCAGGCGTTGCGTGCCCGGATCATCGACGACCGCGAATACAGCGATATCGCGCACGAACTTCAGTGCTCCGAGGCGCTCGTCCGCGTGCGCGTCAGTCGCGCCCTGAACACGCTGCGCACAACAGCACTCCAAGCCCAACCGGAGGCTCACGATGGATGACGTTCTCGACTGGATCGGCCAGCAACTACTCAGAGCAGAGCAGACTCCGATCGCCCACGCGGCAACTACGCGGAGCCAGTCGCGCGTGCGGCTCCTCGCCAGGCGGCACACCAGGATCAGCGTCGCCGTCGCGATCGTCACCCTGATCGTCGCGTTCGCTGCGATCGCCGACGCCGCGGGGGTGCTCACGCTGCCGGCCTTCTGGCAACACGAGCCAAACGTCCCCTCGCCCGAGGGCACCGCATCGTCGATCCCGACCGACCTCGCCTCGTCGTTTGCGATTCTGCGCCAGCCGCCGCGACCGACGATCGACACGCTGCCCGCGGACGGCGTCGCGGCGATCACCACGTCTGGCGGAATCGGCGGACACTACGGCGCCAACCCCGCCCTGTCTCGATACGTCGGCGCGATCGACGGGACAGCGTTCTGGCTGGTCCCCGGAAACCTTGGCAGCTGCCTCTACATGTCCAACGCAGGAACGAGCTGCACGTCCAACGAGAACATGGAAGCCTCGGGAACCCAGGCAGGGCTCATACCGGACGCCGGAGGAGGAGCAGTCACGTTTCTCGGCATCGTCCCCGACAACGCCACCGTCACCGCGGCAAACACCGACGGCTCGGTCGCCCCAGCACTGCGATCTGGCAACGCCTACGTGGTCACTGGCGATACCAACCTCCACAGCGTCACCGTCCACGAGGGCAACGGCCACGACTACACCAACTACGTGCCAGCCTTTCGTCCACCGGGCAACGGCCCTTCCGCGCACTCAATCGGCTCCACACAACCCGGATAGAGCACCCGGGCACCGTCGAATCGCCAATCGAACTCGCTGTCGCTCTGCGCGATACGGAGCCGCGCGATGTGAGGAGCTACGGCTGTCCTCGCTCTCCGAGCGCGATCGCCCTGGCGATCGTCTTCGCGGCGGACTGGATGGCGTTTCCTAGCTGATCCACCTGCTTGGCGAGCTCGCGGATCGCCGCGGCCGTCGCATCGTTGTCGTCAGGCATGGCCTCTCCGTCGTCGGGCGACCGAGCGTAGCGCCATCCGCGCGGAACGCGCCCGCGCGTTGTTGGTTTGCGCGAGCAGCAGCTGCCCGGCGCTCTAGCTGATCGGGCCTTCGAGGTGCCAGGCTTCGTAACCCGAGTGATCGTCGTCGATGCGGAGCACCCGCTTGTCCGCGTACTGGGTGGTGAGCCCGAGCGTGAGGGATCGATATTCGACGCCCGCTGCCTCGTCGACCGTGGCGCGGAAAAGCTCGACAAGCTCGTTCAGGCCGGTGGGATGCGCGTCGGTCCAAGGCTGGAAGCAGACTAGGGCGTCCTTCCCGGCGTCGACCACATGGAACGGGCTTTCGATGGAAATCCGATAGACGGTCCTCGGCGTGCCATCGCCCGGCGCCAACAGGCTCGGAGCATCCCGGTCGGCGACCGTCAGGCGGACAAAGCCGCGTAGGTCGATCGATTCGATCTTCAACCCGATCACAGCTTGAAGGGCCTGATCGGTGAGCGTGCCCATCAGCGAACGGTATAGCGCGCACCCGACCCGACGCCATGGTCCAGAGTGTCGCTCAGCGCGACGAGGAACAGCGCGACGCTGGCGCTGGCACGCGGTTGCGAAAGCGACAGCGTGCGGCCGTTCTTGTTCGAGTGCTTAGTTGGCCCGTTGGCTGGCCTGGCCAGCGGGCAGGACCGCGGCGGGCCGCAAAGACGGGACAAGCCGGGTCGTGGTGGCTAAGCTCGCGCGATGAGTCACATTGTCGTGATCGGCGCCACCGGCCACGTCGGTAGTTACCTGGTCCCGCGTCTGGTCCGGGCGGGGCACGAGGTCGTGGCGCTGAGCCGCGGCGAGCGCGAGCCCTACGTCGCTGCCGCGGAGTGGCGGGCGGTCGAGCGGGTGGTTGTCGATCGGGAGCTTGAGGAGGGGGCCGGCGTGTTCGGTGAGCGGATCGCTTCACTGGCCGCGGACGTTGTGATCGACATGCTCTGCTTCACGCCCGAGTCCGCGCAGCAGCTAGTTGAGGCGCTGCGGCCGACCCGTCCGTTGCTGTTGCACTGCGGCACCATCTGGGTTCACGGCGCGGCCTCGCGCGTGCCGGTCACCGAGGATGAGTTGCGGACCGGCTTTGGCGAGTACGGGGCCGGCAAGGTCGCGATCGAGACACTGCTGCATCGCGAGACGCGCGCCGGCGGCGTACCGAGCGTGGTGCTGCATCCCGGTCACATCACTGGTCCGTGGCCGTCGATCACGCCGGCGGGCAACCTGGATCTCGAGGTGTGGCGACGTTTGGCTACGGGCGAACCGCTGCCGCTTCCGGACCTCGGGCTCGGCGTGCTGCATCACGTGCACGCGGATGACATCGCGCAGGCCTTTGAACTGGCGGTCAATCGACCTGCCGCGATCGGATCGAGCTTCCACGTGGTTTCCGAGCAGGCCATGACACTGCGCGGTTTGGCCGCCGGCGTGGCCGGCTGGTTCGGCCGCGAACCAGTGATCGAGCTCGTCGACTGGGTGGAGTTCGAGCGACGCGTCGGTGTCGAGCACGCCGGAGTCAGCCGCGAGCACGTCATCCGGAGCATCGCAGCCAGCATCGACCGCGCCCGCGACGTCCTCGGGTACCGGCCACGGCACACCTCCCTCGATGCCCTGCACGGCTCGGTCCGCTGGCTTGCGGCGAACGGTCTCGTCGACTTGGACCTCGACGAGTTCTGATCGAGCAGAGTGAGAGAGGTCGCCCTCGATCCTCGGATCGCGTAGGTAATCGACCCCAGCCCGCTCGATCATAGTGTCGCTGCGCGCGACGAGCAGCACGCTCAACGGCGGGACAACGACGCTACTCGTCGGCGTGGTACACGGAGCGAGAACCAGGCTCGAACGGAGCGACGCCCAGCACGACCACCTCCTCGCATCGCAATGATCCGCTGAGCCCGTTGTTGGATGGGAGCGAGACGGCGATGCGACCGGAGCCGCGATCCTCGATCAGGAGGTCGTCCAAGACGTTCTGAGGACCGAATCCGTCGAGTTCCACGGCTTCGATCCCGTCGAACCGAAGCGTGATCAGCGTGTGCTTCACGAAGTTGTAACGCCCCCCGGGCTTTGTGCCCTCCACGGCGAAGAGGTGGATGTCGAGTTCCAGGCTCGTCCGTCCGGTCGAGCGCTGCCCCGAGTCGAGCCTGACGGCGTACACCTCGGCGTCGTGAAACGACGGCCACGACCCGAACCGCTCCTCAAGGGCTTCGCGATTGATGATTTCACGCACGTCGCAACATCATGACGCCGCGATCCCACAGTGTCGCTCTGCGCGAAAAGGGACAGCGTCTGACGTCGGGCTTGCGGTCGTGCTGACGGTCGTGGAGCCGACGATGTAGGTGGGCGGGTCGACCGCCTGGGGTGGCTTGGTGGTGCTCTTTCGTGACGCGGCTGGCGGCGCTACCGTCTTGTGGCATGAGTGTTGGTCCGGGCCACGAAGCGGTGACCGGCGAGCGGGCGCGGCGTCGAGCGGCCCGTGAGTTGATCGGCGCCTACCACGACGAGCAGCTGCGCGGGCTGCTTGAGCACGTGCGCGAGGGCTTTGCTCGGCTCGACCGCGGCGAGATCGATGCGTTCGACCTCGATGAGCTGATCCATCGCTACAAGCGGTCCGCGCGCGAGCTGTGGAAGTTCTGCGGGTCCTCGGGCTCAGACTGGGAGCGCGCCGCCAAGATGCTGACCTTTCTGCGCGGGAACGGCGAGGAGCCCGACTGGTGGAGCGCCGGCGAGCCCTACCGGCGGGCTTAGGACCGCGACCTTCAAGCGGCGCGCCGGGGCTGCAGGTCTGCGATCAGGCTGCGGCGGCGCGCCGCGTCCCGGAACGCTGCAGGCAACGCCAGAATCATCAACGCGAGCGGAGGATCGTCATACAGCGACTGCCTTGTCAGACCGGGCTCGTAGTAGCCAAGGTCGAGCGTCCCGCG
>Ga0307373_10013219_pt1 | contig 11582 bp, 9 predicted proteins | sample OX2MG_FD_202534 | JGI IMG/M metagenome (GOLD analysis project Ga0307373, IMG submission 202534) | Soil microbial communities from Risofladan, Vaasa, Finland - OX-2 | ecosystem: Environmental > Terrestrial > Soil > Coastal area > Acid sulfate soil | place: Finland: Risofladan, Vaasa | collected... | reverse complement strand
CGGCACCGGCCTTCATGGTGGACGGCCGCCGCCCGGCGGGGGGCGAGGGCGACAGCGATCCCCGCGCCGCCCTCGTGGTGCCCGTCACCGAGCTCCACGTGGCCGACGACGCCCGCCTGCGCTACGCCAACCTCCAGGTCCTGGCGCGCGGCACCACGTGCATGGCCGTGCAGGCCAGCCGCGTGGGACGCGACGCCACGTTGCGGTCGTTCACGGCGGGGCTCGGCGGGCGCTACTCGCGGGTGCGCACCGACTCGGACCTCGTGGGCCAGGCCGGCCGCACCGCCCTGCTGGCCGCGTACCTCGGCACCGGGGACCAGGTCCATGACTTCCGGACCCTCCAGGACCACCACGCGCCGCGCACCGAGAGCGAGCTTCTGTTCAAGGGGGCCGTCGCCGACACGGCGCGCTCGGTCTACAGCGGCCTGATCCGGATCCGCCGGGGGGCACGCGGGGCCAACGCGTTCCAGACCAATCACAACCTCGTGCTCTCCGAAGGGGCGCACGCCGACTCGGTGCCGAACCTCGACATCGACGAGAACGACGTCCGGTGCAGTCATGCCTCCACCGTCGGCCCCATCGACGAGGACCAGCGCTACTACCTCGAGACGCGGGGCATCGAGCCGGTCGTCGCGGAGCGGCTCGTCATCCTGGGCTTCTTCTCGGATCTGGCCGGGCGCGCCCCGTTCCCGGGCGTCGGGCGGTGGGTGGAGGACGCCGTGGGGGCCCGTCTGACCGGGCGCCTGCCCGCCGAGCGCGGGGCGGGGGAGCACGGCGCCGCCGCGGGCCACGGCGGGAGCGGCGCCACGAGCGGCGCCACGAGCGGGCCGGACGGCGACGATGGGTGACGTCGTGCGCCTGTGCGGGCGCGACGAGCTCCCGGCCGGGAGCGCCCGCCGGTTCGACGCGGGCACCCACCGGATCGCGCTCGTGCGCATCGAGGACGACTACTACGCCATCGGTGACACCTGCAGCCACGAGGACTACTCCCTCGCCGAGGGGGAGATCCTCGCCGGCGCGTGCGAGATCGAATGCTGGAAGCACGGCTCGATGTTCGACCTGCGCACCGGCGAGCCCCGGTCGCTGCCGGCGACCAAGCCCGTCCCGGTCTACACGGTGCGGGTCGAGGGTGACGACGTGCTCGTGGAGCTCCCGTGACGATCCCGGCTGCCGGCCGCGGCGGATCGCACCAGCTGGTGGTGCGCGGGCTGCGCGCCGGCGTCGCCGGGCTCGACGTGCTCACCGGGGTCGACCTCACGGTGCGCGGCGGCGAGGTGCACGCCGTCATGGGCCCGAACGGCTCCGGGAAGAGCACGCTGGCGCACGTCCTCATGGGCAAGCCCGGCTACCAGGTCCTCGGCGGCGACGTCACCCTCGACGGTCAGGACCTCCTCGCCCTGCCGCCGTGGCGCCGGGCCCGTCTGGGGCTGTTCCTGGCGCCCCAGGACCCCACCGAGGTGCCCGGCGTCGGCCTGCACCAGGTTCTCACCGAGGCCCTGCGCGGCCGGGGTCCGGGCCCCGACGACGACGGCCGGGCCCTGGTGGCGTCGGCGTCGGCCGAGGCGGCGCGCGTCGGGCTGGAGGCGCGCCTGCTCGACCGGCCCCTCAACGTCGACCTGTCAGGGGGAGAGCGCAAGCGCAGCGAGACGTTGCAGCTGGCGCTCCTGCGGCCGACGATCGCCGTCCTCGACGAGCTCGACTCGGGCATCGACGTCGACGGGCTTCGCGACGTGGCACGGCGCGTGCGCGAGGGCGTCGATGAATGGGGCCTCGGGGTGCTCGCCATCACCCACTACCGCCGGTTGTTGTCGGTGCTGCGCCCCGACGTCGTGCACGTGTTCGTGCAGGGCCGCATCGTGGCGAGCGGCGGCCCGGAGCTCGCCGACGAGCTCGAGCGCTCCGGCTACGGCGCGTTCGAGGCGTTGGCCAGGGAACAAGGCCAAGGCCCGGGCGGCGCCGGCGGCCCGTGACGGTGATTCGTTCCGCCTGACGACGCAGGGGTACCCTGGCCGCCCGCCCAGGGGATCCGACGCAGGAGGCCGCCGTGCGCTTCTTCAGCTTCCACCTCATGCCGTACTCGGGCCTTCCTGCCGACTACGACGGGCCGGCGTGGATCACCTGCCCGAACGAGCTGTTCGACCCGGTGCTGGGCGGTGAGCTGTACAACCGCTACATCGACGACCTCGTCTACGCCGAGGAGCTCGGCTTCGACGGCGTCTGCGTCAACGAGCACCACCAGAACGCCTACGGCATCATGCCGTCGCCGAACCTGATCGCCTCGGTCCTCGCCCGCGAGACCTCGCGGGTGAAGATCGCGGTGGTGGGGAACGCGCTCCCGCTCTACGACCCGCCGACGCGGGTGGCGGAGGAGTTCGCCATGATCGACTGCATCAGCGGTGGCCGCCTCATCGCCGGGATGGTGGTCGGCGGTGGCCCGGAGTACTACTCGTTCTCCTTGAACCCCGCGCACGCCCGGGAGCGCTTCGCCGAGGCCCACGACCTGATCATCAAGGCGTGGACCGAGCCCGGCCCGTTCGAGTTCATCGGCAAGCACTACAAGCTCCGCTACGTGAACACCTGGCCCCGGCCCGTCCAACAGCCGCATCCCGAGATCTGGATCCCGGGGGTGGGCTCGCTCGAGACGCTGGAATTCGTGGCCCGGCACCACTACGCCTACATGGGGATCCCGTACTTCCACATCGACGTCTTCGAGCGCATGTTCTCCATGATGCGGGACGCCTGCTCCCGGGAGGGCTACGAGGCCGACCCCCTCCAGCTCGGGTGGCTGGTGCCCGTCTTCGTGGCCGAGACCGACGCCGAGGCGCGTCGGCGCTACGAGGAGCACTTCTGGTATTTCGTCCGCCGACTGCTCCCGGGCATCAACATCTCCCCCCCGGGCTACACGTCGGTGCGATCGGTGGAGAACATCATGAAGAGTGCCGGCACGTTCGCCCTGAACCTCGACACCTGGGACCAGGTGGTGGAGGGCCAGTACGCCATCGTGGGCTCCCCGGACACCGTCGCCGAGCTGCTGGCCGCCAACGTCGAGCGCCTGGGCGTGGGGAACCTGCTCGGCCTGTTCCAGCTGGGGACGCTGCCCGCCGCCGACACCAGGCGGAATCTCGAGCTCTTCGCCACCGAGGTCATGCCGAGGCTGCGGGCGCGGTTCCCGGGCGCGGCGCCGGCCATGGGGCCGGCCACGGCCACGGCCACGGGGCCGGCGGCGAACGGGGCGGCGACACCGTGAGCGCGGTGACCCCCGGGTCGCTCGACACCGCGGTCGGCCGCATCGAGGTCCACCGCGGCGGTACCGGTGGCCCGGCGCCGCTCGTCTATCTCCATTCGGCGCAGGGCGAGGTGCCGGGCATGCCGCTCCTCGAGCAGTTGGCCGCCACCCGCGCCGTCGTGGCGCCGCTGTTCCCGGGCTTCGGCGCCTCCGAGGGCCTCGAGCACATCGACGACATCGAGGACGCCGCCTTCCACCTGCTCGATGTCCTCGACCGCCTCGACGTGACCACGTGCGACGTCGTGGGCATGTCGCTCGGGGGCTGGATGGCTGCCGAGCTCGCCGTGCGATGGCCCGACCGGGTGCGCCGCATGGTGCTCGTGAACCCCGTGGGCCTGTACGTGCAGGGCGCGCCCATCACGGAGATCTTCGGCAGGCCGCTCGACGAGCTGGCCGACGAGCTCTTCGCCGATCCCGGCCATCCCGTGGCGGCGTTCATGCACGCCATGGCCGCGGCGGAGGCGGACCTGTCGCAGGTGCCCTTCGAGCTCGTCCGCCCCATGCTCCAGGCCATGGCGGCCACGGCGAAGATCGGCTGGAACCCGTACCTCCACGACCCCAAGCTGCCCGGGCGCCTCCCGCGGATCGGCGCGCCCACGCTCGTGGTCCACGCGGTCCGGGACGGCATCGTGCCCCGGGCCCACGCCGAGGCGTACGCGTCGGCGATCCCCGACGCCCGGCTCACCGACCTCGACGGCGCGGCGCACCTGGCGGCGGTCGAGCGTCCCGACGAGGTCGCCGCGCTCGTGGTCGAGCACCTCGGGCACTGATTCCCTATACCTCGGGCACCGAGACCCCCGCTTCACAGGTCGGGCGCGCGCCGGATGCCCGACCTGGCGGCCCCCGGGCACGCTGGTACCGTTGCCCCGCAATGGCCCGCCGTCCTCCCCGCAGCACCGTCGCGGGCCGTCGCCCCCGCGACGTCCGCCCCCGCCCCGCCTCGCCTGCCCCCGCGACGCCCGGCACCGCCCGGCCCCGCCCTGCCCGCCACCGCGCCGCCCGGGTGGTGACGTGACCGGTCCCCAGACACCCGGCGGGGGCTCCCGGTCCCGGCCTGACGCCTCCCCGCCCACACCGGCCGCCCCCGCGCCCTCCCGGCGCCGCCACCGTCGGCGCACCCGCGGCGAGCGCGCCATCCGGTGGGCGGTCGTCATCGTGGCGGTCGTGCTCCTCGTGGCGGGCTCGGTCTACGGGTACCTGTGGTACCGGCTGGGACAGATCAAGTCGTTGAAGTGCCCGTCGTGCGCGTCGGAGGCACCGGGCGCCCCGTACAACGTGCTGATCGTGGGGTCCGACTCGCGCGCCGGCGACACCGGGAGTGCCGCGCAGGCCTTCGGCAGCGCCTCGCAGGTCGGCGGGCAGCGCAGCGACACCATCAAGATCCTCCATGTGGACCCGTCGGCGGGGACGGCCCGCCTCCTGTCGATCCCGCGCGACACCTACGTGCGGCTCTCGGGCATGCCGTCGGGCACCGGGCTGGCGACGCATAACAAGATCAACACCGCCTTCAACAGCGGGCCGACCCCGCTCATCGACACCATCGAGAACACCTTCGGCATCACCATCAACCACTTCGTCATCGTGAACTTCAACGGCGTCATCAACCTCGTCAACTCGGTCGGGGACATCAGCCTGAACTTCCGCTACCCCGTGCGCGACAACGACAACGGGAACAACAACTCAGGACTCAACATCCAGCAATCCGGCTGCCAGAAGCTGAACGGCAACATGGCCCTCGCCCTGGCCCGGTCCCGCTACTACCAGTACGAGGTCCGCCCGGGCGTCTGGTACTACGACGGGAGCGGTGACCTGGGGCGCATCCAGCGGCAGAACACGGTGATCGAGGCCGTCATCAACAAGGCGAAGTCGAGCTACAACCCGCTCACGCTCAACGCCTTCCTCGGTTCACTCGTCCACGACATCACCAAGGACGACCAGATGTCGACGGGCATGATCGTGTCCCTGGCGCAGCGCTACCACGCCTTCTCGGGGTCGTCGCTCAAGACCTTCACGCTGCCCACGCTGGGCGCCTACTCGGGCGTGGCGGGGTCTGTGGAGGTCGTCCAGGAGCCGGCCGCCACCCAGGTGATCAGCCAGTTCCTCGGGGCCGACCCGAACGCGATCGTCACGCCCCCGCTCACCGGCTACGGGGCGTCGGTCACGGTGCCGCCGACGACCACGACCACGACCACGCGGCCGTCGCACCCCGGCGGCGGGAGCGTCGCGACGACGACCACGACCACCCTGCTGCCCGGGTCGGGGCCGTTCAACCCGACCCCCTGCTGAGCGACATTCGGGCGCCGGGGGCCCGCCGCGCGGGCGGAGGGCGCCGGGCGCTCACCGGGCCGGCGCGGCGTCCTTGTCGAGCTCGTCGAGGCCCTGCGCGAGGGTGTTCCACGACAGGGTCGCGCACTTGATGCGGACCGGGAACTTCACGACACCCTGCAGCGCGGCCAGCTCCCCGAGCGACTCCGGGTCCGTGGCGGCGGCGTCGGGCCCCTCGCCGTCCGACCCGTTGCCGCTCGCGGGGCCGTCGGGCCCCTCGGGGCCGTCGCCGTCACCGAGGCGGGCCTCGTGGACCGACATCATGGCCTTGAAGGTGCGGATCAGGCCGCGCACCTCGGGGACCGACTTCCCCTTCACCGCTGCCGACATGAGCGACGCCGAGGACTGGCTGATCGAGCAGCCCTGCCCGGCGAAGCGGATGTCGCGGACGGTGCCGTCCTCGACCTGCACGTAGACGACCACCTCGTCCCCGCACAGGGGGTTGAACCCCTCGACCCGGTGGGCGGGGGGCACGGCCAGCTCGCCGCGATTGCGCGGGCTGCGGTAGTGGTCGAGGATGATCTCGCGATAGAGGTCTTCGAGACCGGTCATGTGCTCCTCGTCGTCAGTGGCGGCATCAGGTCAGTGGCGGCATCAGGTCAGGGAAGGCGTCCCGACGGAACGGCGTCTCGGGGGCATGTGCATCGGGCGACCGCGCACCCCCTACCCGAAGAGGCTACCGGCCTCGGCCAGCGCGTCGGCCAGGGCGTCGACGTCGGACTCGTCGTTGTAGAGGTAGAGCGAGGCGCGGGCCGTGGCCGTGACACCCAGCCGCCGCATCAGGGGCTTGGCGCAGTGGTGGCCGGCGCGGACGCACACCCCGGCCTGGTCGAGGACCTGGGCCAGGTCGTGCGGGTGGACGTCGCGGTACGCCAGCGACAGCACGCCGCCGCGCTCGGCCGTGCCGGAAGGGCCGAAGACCCGGATGTCGTCGCCGAACCGCTCCGCCAGCGTGCCCAGCGCGTAGGCGGTGAGCTCGACCTCGTGGGCACGGATGGCGGCGAGCCCCACCCGCTCGAGGTAGGAGACCGCCGCCCCGAACCCGACGGCCTCGGCGATCGGGGGCGTCCCCGCCTCGAACTTCCAGGGAAGCACGTTGGCGGTGAAGCCGTCGTGGCGGACGTCGCGGATCATGCCGCCGCCGCCCAGGAACGGCGGCATCTCCTCGAGCAGCTCGCGCCGGCCCCACAGCACGCCGATCCCGGTGGGCCCGAGCATCTTGTGGGCGCTGAAGGCCAGGAAGTCGCAGCCGAGCTGCCCGACGTCGGTGGGGAGGTGGGGGACGGACTGGGCCCCGTCGGCCAGCACGAGCGCCCCGGCCCGGTGGGCCGCCTCGGCGATGCGGCTGAACGGGGTGATCGTCCCGAGCACGTTGGACATGGTGGTGCACGCCACCAGCTTCACGCCGTCGACCAGGTGGTCGAGGTCGGAGAGGTCGAGGCGGTACTCGTCGTCCACGGCGATCCACCGCAGCACGATGCCGTGCTCCTCGGCCAGCATCAGCCAGGGGACGATGTTGGCGTGGTGCTCCATGTCGGTGAGCAGGACGACGTCGCCGCGCCGGAGGTTCGCCCGGGCCCAGGTGGCGGCCACCAGGTTGATCGCCTCGGTGGCGTTCTTCGTGAAGACGACCTCGTGTGCCGGGTCGGGTGCCCCGATGAACCGACCGACGGCGACGCGCGCCGCCTCGTAGAGCCGGTCCGCCTCCTCCGCCATGGCGTACACGCCGCGGTGCACGTTGGCGTGGGTCGTCTGGTAATAGGCGTCCATGGCGTCGAGCACGGACTGCGGGCGCTGCGCGGAGGACGCCGAGTCCAGGTACACGACGCGCCGGCCGTGCACCGTGCGGCTCAGCACGGGGAAGTCCGCCTTGAGCGCCGAGAAGTCGGCGCGCGACGCGCACGCGCCCTGCACGCGGTCGGCCTCGTCGACCCGGAAGTCGGTCACGGTTGCCTTCGCCACGGCTCGTACCCCTCCGCCTCGAGACGGTCCGCCAGTGCGGGGCCACCGCTGTCCACGATCGTCCCGTCGACGAGCACGTGCACCACGTCGGGCCGAAGGAGCTCGAGGATCCGGGTGTAGTGGGTGACGACGAGCACGCCGAGCGCCGGCCGCTCGTCGCGCACCGCCCGCACGCCGTCGGCGACGATGCGCAAGGCGTCGATGTCGAGGCCCGAGTCGGTCTCGTCCAGAATGGCGAGCTCGGGATCGAGCATGGCCATCTGCAGGATCTCGTTGCGCTTCTTCTCGCCGCCCGAGTAACCCTCGTTGAGGTGGCGCTCCCCGAACGAGGGGTCCATGCCCAGCCGCTTCATCCAGTCGAGCATCGACAGCCGGACCTCGAGCACGGAGCGGTCCTCCCCGATCCGTGCCGACACGGCCTGGCGGAGGAACTGGATGATGGGCACCCCGGGGATCTCCTCGGGGTACTGGAAGGCGAGGAACATGCCGGCCTTGGCGCGCACGTCGGTGGCCCACGACGTCACGTCCTCGCCGCGGAAGCGGATGGCACCCGCGGTGACCAGGTAGGAGGGGTTGCCGAGCAGGGTGCTGGCGAGGGTGGACTTCCCCGACCCGTTCGGGCCCATCAGGGCGTGCAGCTCCCCCTCGCCCACGGCCAGGTCGACGCCGCGCAGGATCTCGGTCCCGTCGACGGCCACATGGAGGCCCTCGATCTCGAGCAGCGGGGTCACGCCCGGGAGTCTACCGTCGCGACGGGATTTGCACTACGGCCGTAGTGGCAATCGGGGAACGGGCCCGCCGGCGGCCCCAGAGACCCCTCCGACCTGGTGATTCGGTGCGGCGTGCCGGTCCGGTAGCGTCCCCCGGGTGAGCGAGCCCTGGACATTCGCGGGCAAGGTGGCCACCGTGGGCCAGTCCGGGGGTGCCATCACCCTCGTCGACGAATCGACCTTCGCCATCAGCGGCCGCGACGGCGACGTGATCGCCCCCTCGGCCGAGGGCCTCTTCGTGCGCGACACCCGGATGCTCTCCCGGTTCGAGCTGCGGGTGAACGGGGCCCGGCCCGAGGGACTGACGGTGGTCTCCGACGACCCGTTCTCCGCCACCTTCGTGTCGCGGTGCCCGCCGGGCCCGGGCCGGGCCGACTCCACCCTCATGGTGTTCCGCCGCCGCTATGTGGGCCAGGGGATGCGCGAGGACGTCGTGGTCCGCAACTTCGGCGACGAGCCCACCTTCTGCTCGGTGGAGCTCTTCCTCGACTCGGATTTCGCCGACCTCTTCGCCGTCAAGGAGGGTCGCTTCGGCGATCCCGACGGGGACATCTCCCGCGAGCGGCGCGACGGGCAGCTCGAGTTCTCCTACCGGCGGGGAACCGTCAATCGCGGGCTCGTGGTCCACATCTTCCCCGTGCCGGCCGTGCTCGCCGACGACCTGGTGCGCTTCGAGGTGATCGTGCCCGCCCGGGGAGAGTGGACCGGTTGCCTGGAGTTCCACCCCGTGATCGAGGGCAAGGCCATCGACCCGCGCTACCTGTGCGGCCAGCCCGTCGACCGTGCCGCCCCGGCGGAGCGACTCGCCAAGTGGCGCCGCCAGGTCCCCCAGGTGGAGACCGACCACGAGGGTCTGCGGACGGTGATCGCCGCGAGCGCCGAGGACCTCGGCGCGCTGCGGATCTTCGACCCGGACTTCCCCGAGCGCGTGGTGCTGGCGGCGGGCGCCCCCTGGTTCATGACGGTGTTCGGGCGCGACTCGCTCATCACGTCCTGGATGGCGCTGTTGGTCGACCCCGACCTGGCCCTCGGCGTCCTGCAGACCCTGGCGCGCTTCCAGGGGGAGAGCATCGACCCCCGCAGCGAGGAGCAGCCCGGCCGGATCCTCCACGAGATGCGCTTCGGCGACGCGCCGTCGCTGTCGCTCGGCGGGGGGAGCATCTACTACGGGACCGCCGACGCCACGCCACTGTTCGTCATGCTCCTGGGCGAGCTGCGTCGGTGGGGCCTGGCGCGCGAGGTCGTCGACGAGCTCCTTCCCAACGCCGAGCGGGCCCTCGAGTGGATCGACAACTACGGCGACCTCGACGGTGACGGGTATGTCGAGTACCAGCGGATGACCGACCGCGGACTCGCCAACCAGGGGTGGAAGGACTCGGGCGACGGCATCCGCTACGCGGACGGCCGCATCGCCAATGCCCCCATCGCGTTGTGCGAGGTGCAGGCCTACGTCTACGGCGCGTACCTGGCCCGCGCCCACTTCGCGCGCGAGGCGGGGGACGAGGCGACCTTCGAGCGCTTCCGCGCCAAGGCCACCAGGCTCAAGACGGAGTTCAACCGCGACTTCTGGCTCGAGGACCGCGAGTGGCTCGCCATCGGGCTCGACGCCGACAAACGGCCCATCGACTCGCTCACGTCGAACATGGGCCACTGCCTGTGGACGGGCATCGTCGACGACGACAAGGCACGGATCGTCGCCGACAAGCTGATGGCCCCCGAGCTGTTCAGCGGGTGGGGGGTCCGCACCCTGGCGTCCTCCATGGGCGGCTTCAACCCCATCAGCTACCACTGCGGGTCCGTGTGGCCCCACGACACCGCCATCGTCGCCGCCGGCCTGGCCCGGTACGGGTTCATGGAGCACGCCCTGCGGCTGGTGTGCTCCCTGCTGGACGCGGCCACGAGCCTCGGGGGCCGGCTGCCGGAGCTGTTCTGCGGGCTCGACCGTTCGGAGTTCTCCTCGCCCGTCGGCTACCCCACCTCGTGCTCGCCGCAGGCATGGTCGGCGGCCTCGCCGCTGCTGTGCCTGCGCACCATGCTCCGCCTCGACCCGTGGGTGCCCTACGGCAAGACGTGGCTCTCGCCGATGCTCCCCGACGGGATGAAGTACCTCAAGGTGCAAGGCATCCCGCTCGCCGGGTCGCGTGTGACGGTCGAGGTCGACGGTGACGACGTCGACGTGTCCGGGCTGCCGCCCGAAGTCGAGCTCGTCACCGAGCCGCGCCATCCCGCCACCGCGGTCTGAACGCCGGGCGCCGGCGCCCGAGGGGTCAGTCCCCGGCCAGCGTCCGCAGCACGTCGACGGGGCCGAGCGCGGCGTGCGGGATCCCGGCCTGCACGTTCCCGAGGGGGACCACGCCGTCGACGACCTCGTCGTGGGCACCCGCACCGCAGTCCGGTCCGAACGGGACGCGCGCCACCACCTGCACGCCGCCGCCGGTGCCCGCCACGGTCCCGGTGCGTGCGCCCGCGCCAACGCCGGCTGCGGTGCCCGTCCCGCCGGCGCTCGCCTGGACCTGCGTCCAGCCGTAGTAGCTGGCGCAGGCGGGCAGGCTGACGTGCACGGCGGTGCTGGCCGGCCCGACGGGCTGCCAGGGAACGGAGACGAGCTCGGCGGGGCTCGACACCAGGGGTGACGTCGCCGCCCCGCCACACGGTGACGGGCCGCCGCTGGTGTACGTGACGGCGTCGGTCCCCGTTCGGGCGTCGAAGATCACCGCCGTGTAGCGGGTGGCGGTGTGCGCCGCGCCCGCCGCCGACGTGGTGGGCGCCCCGGCCCGCGCCGGGCAGCTCGCGCCCCACACGATCCCCACCCAGGCCAGGCGATGGTCGAATGGCGGAAGCGGCAGGGTCTGGGGTCCTCCCGGGAGCACGCCCGGGATCGTCACCGCCGGTGCCCCCGTCGTCGTCGTCGGTCCGGTCGTCGCGACCGCGCCGGGGGGCGCCGAGCCCGTGGTCGTCGTCGGCCCCGTGGTCGTCGTCGGCCCCGTGGTCGTGGTCGGCCTGGTGGTCGCGGTGGTGCTCGCGGTGGTGCTCGCGGTCGCGGTGGTGCTCGCGCTCGTGGCCGCTCCGGTCGCTCCGGTGGTCGTGGTCGACGCGCCCGTCGTCGTCGAGGTGGCCACGCCGGGTGCGATGGTGACCAGGCCGAGGCCGAAGATGGAGAACTGGTAGGTGCCCGACACGGCGTCGGTGGCGCGGAACATGGCCTGTGCCCGGGCGGCGGCGACACGCGGTGTCGCCGC
>Ga0307373_10013218_pt1 | contig 11582 bp, 10 predicted proteins | sample OX2MG_FD_202534 | JGI IMG/M metagenome (GOLD analysis project Ga0307373, IMG submission 202534) | Soil microbial communities from Risofladan, Vaasa, Finland - OX-2 | ecosystem: Environmental > Terrestrial > Soil > Coastal area > Acid sulfate soil | place: Finland: Risofladan, Vaasa | collected... | reverse complement strand
TCAATCGAGACCTCAGTTTTTTCGTGTTTCGGATGCCGTTTCTGTCGTTCTTGGTTGACTGGATATTCAGCGCCCTGATCGTTGCTCTCATCGTGACCTTCATTGCCTACATATTGAACGGCGCACTTCATGTTGAAGTCGGTCCGCAGCGTTCTTTTCGAGTCGAGCCCCGTGCACTCGCGCATATTTCTCTTCTCATGAGTCTCATGGCGCTAGAACGTGCGTGGGCTTATTACTACGTCGATCGCTTTTCGCTGGAACTTTCTCAGCACGGAGTAGTTTACGGAGCAAGTTATACCGATGTTCACGTTCGTGTGCAGGCATTGACGCTTTTGGCGATCGTCTCTCTTGTTGCCTTTGTGCTCCTCGCATTTAATGTCTATCAGCGGTCCTTTACTATGCCTTTGATTGCCTTTGGTCTATGGGTTTTTCTGGCGATTACCGTTGGTGCGCTGTATCCATCGCTCTACCAGGCACTAAAGGTCACGCCATCTCAGAGCACGCTTGAACAGCCTTATATTGCTCGAAATATCAGCGCCACCCGGGACGCGATGAATATAGGAAATATTGCGAATCAGTATTTTCCCGCGAACCAAGATCTCACCTCTGGAGTGCTCGCTAGTTATCAGCAGACGCTTGATGATGCGCAGTTATGGGATCCAAATTCGACCCAGGCGACCTACGTCAAGTTGCAAGACAAACGCAGTTATTACAGCCTGACGAATCTGACGATTGATCGTTACCGGCTCAACGGTGTCATCACGCCAGTCGATATTGGAGTTCGCGAGCTCAATAGCGCTGGAGTCGCCTCGCAGAGTTGGATCAATGTTCACCTGCAGTACACCCATGGATACGGGGCGATCGTTGCTCCGGCGAATGTCGCGGACAGTTCAGGCAACCCCACGTTTGCTCTTGGCAATATTCCCGCAATCGCGACGAACTCATCTGTAGCACTTGCCCAACCAGAGGTTTACTTCGCTCCGGGACAGGGAAATTATGTTGTTGTTGATACAAAACAGCCCGAGGTCCAATACCAAGACTCCTCGGGCGCACTTGTTGAAGGCTCCTACGCGGGTTCTGGTGGAATCCCGATCGGTTCATTGCTACCTCGTCTCGCGTTTGCTATTCGATTTCATGATTTCAACCTATTGATCTCCAACGAGATAACCGCGAAATCTCGACTTATCAATATCCCTGATGCCGAGGCCGCAGTTCAGAAGGCTCTGCCGTTCCTGAGCGTTGACACCAATCCCTACGCGGTTATCGATAATGGGCATATTTCTTGGCTGTTCGACGCCTATACGACAACGCCGAATTTTCCTTACGGACAGCCAGCAAATACCTCGGTGCTGCCTGGAAGAAGCGGACTAAATGGTAATTACAATTACGTCCGCGATGCGGTGAAAGTCGTGGTGGACGCATACTCAGGCAAGATGAGTTTCTATACCGTCAATGCCAAAGCCGATCCGATCATGCTTGCCTACGAGCACATGTTTCCATCGATGTTCAAGCCGCTGAGTTCTCTCGCGGCTAAAGGGAGTCCGGTACTGGACCACCTGCGTTATCCTCAGGACCTATTGATGGTGCAGTCTGCGATGTATGGCCGCTACCACATCACCTCCCCGAGTTCGTTCTATAGCCTCTCAAACGCTTGGGACCTCTCGCAGACCTCGACTTCTTCGACAGGGAACCCTTCGTCATCTCTCCCGTTAGCCCCCAACGGTTCTATCCAGCGTTTCCTGCCGATCTACGAACTTCTTCAGCTTCCAGGTCAGGTGACTCCAAGTTTCAATGTGGTCGAACCTCTCGTTCCGTATAGCGCGAATGACAAGGTGCAGACCCTTGCGGCGCTAGTTCTGGCGGACTCAAGCTATGAGGGATATGGGAACCTCACGGCCTTCCAGACTCCGAGTGGGGGCACTCCGATTGACGGTCCTCAGCTTGTCAACGCGGCAATAAATTCAAACCCCACTATCTCGAAGCAGATCTCGCTATTGAACCAGGGTGGTTCAACGGTGCTTTTTGGTACGGTCCAGATTCTGCCAATCGCAGATTCGCTGCTCTATGTGCGTCCCCTTTATGTGAGTTCATCGCAGACCTCTTTTCCCCAGCTCCAAGAGGTCGTCGTCGACTACGGGAATCAGGTTGCGATGGAGCCCACGCTTAGCGGTGCGCTCGCCGACGTCTTTGGAGCCGGCGTAAATGCGGGTTCCGGGTCAAGTTCATCGGCGACGCTGCCGAGCGCCGTGCGTTCTTTAATTACAAGTGCGGTGAAGGACTATCAGAACGCACAAACTGCATTGGCACAGGGTGACCTTGGTACCTACCAGACCGACGTAGAGGCAGCAGGTCAACTTATCTCTCAGGCGCAACAGCTTTTGAAGGCCAGTGCTATTCCGAATACAAAATCGACGTCCAAGGGCTAGATAGGCCGAATCGCCCGCGGGCATCGTCGAAGAATATTTGCGCTACGATGGTCTCTCCACGACGCGGGGTGGAGCAGTTTGGTAGCTCGTCGGGCTCATAACCCGAAGGTCGTAGGTTCAAATCCTACCCCCGCCACTTAGCACTGAAGGCAGCGTATTGCTATTTTTTAACGTTCAGAGGTCTGATTCGATCCGATTCATTCAGGTCCCGCGTGAACTTATTGTCTTCAGTTAACTTCCGAGATCGCAGCGCCGCGTCGCCACAATAAGTCAGAGCCAATACTTTTCGCGTGGATTCGGTCAAAATAGTGTTGCCGAACTGTAGTGTCGCTTTATATTCATTGGCTGGAATGAAACTGAAAGGGGTGCGATTTACGAGCGTAAGGATTTCGCTCAAACCGTACCTCGAGAGAGTCAGTCAACTTCTATGGACTTGCAGTGAGAAACAAGCTCTCCAGTCCGTAAGAGCTGTTGAGGAGTTTTCGACTGTCGTCGTTGGATGAGAGTCCCGCAAAATAGGGAAGCTATTTCCCGCGAAGCAATATTCGAATGGGAGCCCGCATGGAACATTCTGTGAGTCAACTCTTCATTAGTCGTGTTCTGCATTGGGTTGGAGATGTGACGTCGCGCGCAGGGGCGGCCGCGCTTGTGGCCGCAATTGTTGTCGCGACCAATACCGTTCTGATTGCTACAGATTTCCCTCTGAGATGGGAGGCATCATTCGCTACAGTTTCCGCGTCGATAACGTTGATAATGCTGTTTGTGATTCAACATACTCAAAGTCGCCAGATGGTCGTCATTCAATTGAAGCTTGACGAGTTGGTTCGCACCTCGCCGGATGCAGACAACATTCTTGTTCACATCGAAGCTGCTGAAGATACCGAACTGATTGAGCTTGAGCAGGGACAGATTGCGCTGCATACGGCAATTCGAGAGTCAGATACTGACGACGATCTTTAGCGGCGAGAGACATAAGGACCTAGAAGTTGCAGCGATCATTATTGAGTGGTTGTATCGGGCTCAGATCCATTTTCCATCGGCTAATTACGTTTTGCGGTTTGATCATGCTCACTCGGGTGCTTTCGGAGAAATGAGCCGGTTCTACGAGCGGTCCCAGTGGACATTCAATCGCAAAGACGAGGTACAGGAGAAAAAGTTATGTTGGCATAGATCGGACTAGGGAGCATTAGTCGATCGCCATAGAAGACTGCAGCGGTGGGAGTTCAACGAGAGGGTCGAGTTTGGTCCGCTGGCTTCTCGCCAGTATCGACGAGGTCTTGGGCTACCTCCCTGAGTTTCCGATTGAGATGCTGAGAGGCGCGGCGCAGGACCTCGAAGGCTTCGAGCGCAGTGATACGTTCGCGCTCCATCAAGATTCCCTGTGCCTGTCCGATGATCTCGCGGCTTTCCAGGGCCCCGGTAAGATTGTCAACTCTTCGTTTTTCGTCTTCATGTTCCTGGGCCGAAGCAATGGCGAGCCCCGAAAGAGCTGCAAGAATCACACCTTTTCCTCGGTCGATGACACCGAACGCATTTGGATACTTTGCGTAGAGGTTGAGTGCTCCTCTGTCTCCATGGGCTGACAGGTGTAGCGCGAGCACACTTCGAATGCCAAGTCGTATCGCCTGGTGACCAAATCGAGGCCAGCGAGGATCGTCAGCGAGGTCAGCTGCATAAAAAGTGTTTTGCTCAGCGATCGCGCTGACACACGGACCGTCTCCTAGGTCCCGCTGGAGGGCATCGATCTCCTCCACCCGGGGATCGGTGTGGACCCAAGTCGAAATCGTTCCGCCCGAGCGAAAGAATATTCCCGCAAAATCACAGCCCTCGATAGTGACTGTGGCAAGATCAACTACCTGCTGCAGGGTCGATTGAACGTCACCTCCCGCAAACAGCGTGCTTGCTGCCTGCGAGAAGTTGAGAACAAAATCATCATCAACGACGTCATCTCTAGCTAGTTCATGCTCGATATCTTGCATAATAAGCGAATTTAAGGGTGTCAGGAAAGCAGAAATATTGGCGGTGCGCCGGGCCGCTGGGGGGTGTAGTCTGGCCTTACCTTCGACAGGGAGGGTTCGCAGGCGTCGCTAGTGTCGGTGCCACAACCCGGAAGCGATCACACCGTGTCGCACTGCTGTCTTTCTGTCTCTCGTAATTCTTTCGCGGTTAGCTCTCGCGTGGTTCATTGCTGCTCGTTCAGCCGTACTACGTATGTAACGTACTCGTCTTGGAATTTTGTCCCTGGTCGGTACTTGAGCATGGAAACGAAATGAGTTTCGATTCAAGTATGTCCCGGGATTTTCAAATTACGGCCGGTGTGAGCGACATGAGGGTTGTTCTTCGTTTCTCAGGGGATCTCGACGCGACGAGCGCAATCGAGTTGAGTGCGACATTCAATTCTTATATTGAAAATAGTTATGGTTCTTTCGTGGTTGACCTGAGTGATCTTGACTTCATGGATGGCATAGGTCTACGTGCCATTTCGGATGCCGCTCGACTTTTGAGGTCATTGAACAGAACACTTATTTTGCGGTCGCCCTCGGTGTCTATCCGTCGCATTCTTGATATCAATGGGCTCGCCGATTTTATTCGAATCGAGCTCGGACAGGTTGACCCGCTCCGCCTTGGTCGGGTTGACTCTCTCGTCGCTTCTGGTACGAGATTGAGCGGTGCAGAAAGCCGCGGGATTGAGCTCGGTGACAATTCCCTCCTGACCATCCCAATAAGTTTCGAGGTGCTTGATACTGTCCTGATGCTTGTTGTGAATCTCGTCAAGATCTCGCTAGCTCGCGCAGATGGAGTCAGTGTGTCTCTCTTTCGCGAGGGTCAGATCAGGACAGTCGCAGCAAGCAATCAGACAGTCCTGAAGATGGATGCTGGTCAATACGCAACGCAAGAAGGGCCGTGTCTTGATGCTTCGACACAAGGGCGTTTGTTCCACAGTCGCTCGCTTGAAGAGGAAACAAGATGGCCAAGTTTCGTGCCTATTGCTCAATCTCTGGGAATCCGCGCCATCATCTCGAACCCACTTCTTGCTAAAAGTCGAGCAGTCGGTGCTCTAAATATCTACTCTCTTGCCGCCTCGGCCTTCGGTAATGTCGAGCAGCGGCTGTCTTCGGATTATGCCAAGGAGATCTCGGCCCTTTTGACCCGCACGGGAGTTGTCTTATCGGCAAATTCAAACGCCAAGAGTCTGCACGGGGCACTCGCGAGCCGAGAGGCAATTGCGCAAGCTCAAGGCATCATCATGGAACGTGAAAACCTCGATAAAGAGGCGGCTTTTGACAGTTTGCGGCGGCTCTCGCAAGATGACGACCAGACATTGCTTAAGCACGCGATAGACATCGTTGACTCCACACGTCGCCCCGCAAACGACGCCGACCAATCCTCAGGAGGTCCTAGTGCCTGAATCTCAAGCTGGTGTGCTTGATCGAGCGCGTATTGAGCTTGGAATCTCTCAATCTCAACTTTGGTTGCTTTATTTCGCATTGGGCGGGATGAGTGCCGAATTTGAGATGGAGGCATTTCTCGTAGGCGCGCTTCGACCAAGTCCTCACGACCACGATCTGATCGCGCACGCGCTGAACGAACTCTTCTCCGAGCATGGGCGCAATCACCCCATTCCGTATCTAGCGGACCGACAGGTTAATGGCATGACAAAGTTCATCGAGAGATCGGCTCCGTCGAGCGAATAGTTCGACGCAACAGCGGAGACGCATTTGACGATGGGGCGAGCTCGGGAACACGCGTGACGTCGGAATAACGCGGGATTGAGATAGTTGGCGCGGGTGCGAAATATTGATTCATGGTGGCACGTAGGGTATTTCTTGGCGAGAGTTGCGGGCTGAGACTTGGTCCGCCAATGTATGACACGCTCGTTGGGTAATCAGATAAATGTCGGCCCGATACCCTGGCTCACGAACTCGATACCCTGGCTCAAGAATTTGTTTGCCGTTACGTTCATTTACCGGTAGCGTAGGTTCTACCTGAGGCGATCGTCTCCCTTAGGCGAGCTGCTCCGAAAGCGGGCAAGCTGAGCCCGCGTGGCTGTGACGAGTCAGCCGAGAATTTATGTCCCATCGGATGAATTTCAAAAATTCCGTTTCAGTGCCAATTTTTCTTAAGTCCCCGCTCAATCAGGCAATGCGGGTACGACCGTCGATTCAGACTGCGTGGCACGTCACCGGTCGACGCATCGCCACACTCGCAGCAGATGACGTTCGAAATGCATGTTTAAGTCCGCGTGGAGAAAAAGTTTCAAGTCACATTATCACGCGGGATCGTTCTGTGATCTCCAAAATTATGGAGACGCAGTCATGATACGGAATCTCAGTCCTGCCATGAAGAGTACGGCAGCAGTCCTGCTCGTCTTCGCGTTCATGCTTTCAGCTGGCGCCGAATCAGTGGTCTCCGCATCAACGCTTCCTCCGACGGTAAACACAGGACACGTGACGTCGGTACTTCCCAACTCCGCCGAAGTCACGGGGACCGTCAATCCGAATGGTGCCTCAACTACTTGGTACTTTGAATATGGACTTAGTACAACAACAACATTTACGTCGAAGACGCCGTTGAAGAGCGTCGGCTCGGGAACAACTGATATCTCGGTGCTTGCCTCGCTCGTCGGTCTCGCACCGGCAACGAGCTATCGCTATCGCATGGTTGCGACGAACAGCGTCGGGACCACAGACGGCGGAGTCGGAATATTCAATACATCTGCAGCTCCCGCGGTCGTAACCGGTGCCGCCAGTCACCTGACGGCCTCATCAGCGACGCTCAACGGCATAGTTAACTCGGAGGCTCTGGCCACAAGCTGGTACTTCGCCTACGGGACTACTATCAAATACGGGCTGAAGACGACAACGAAGAGTCTTTCGGCAAGTCCAAATGACTCGACCGTCAGTGCAAATATTGCAAATCTTTCTTCGAAAACGACCTATCACTTCCGCGTCATCGCAATGAGCAGTGCGGGCACAAGTTTCGGCGTTGATTTCACACTCATCACGGGCCTGTCGGTGACACTGAATACATCGATTTCTACTGTTACGTACGGGGACTTCGCGCGGCTTTCCGGTGTGATGGCGAGCGGATCTGCAGGATCGCAGGTCACGCTGAAGAGCAAAAGGTTCGACCAGAACGCATTTTCGACGATTGCCTCGGTCACGACTGGGAACGGAGGAAACTGGAGCTACTCAGCGCAGCCGATCGTACGGACCACATATGAGGCCACTGTGACGGCTGGAACGAGTTCTCCGACCATTATCAGCGTACGTCCTAGGTTGTTTCTCACGGTGGTGAGCGGTGGGCGACTCTCAACCCGGGTAGTTGGTTCGATCTCCTTTGCCAATCACGTTCTTCAGCTCCAGCGACTTTCACATGGACTTTGGGTCACGTGGAAACACGTACGCCTCAACAATGTTGCAAAGGCGATTTTTGTTACGTCTCTGCCAAAGGGCCGAACGATGATTCGCATGGCAATTGGACCCTTCGTTGCTGGTCTTGATCAAGCGGCTCCTGGCTATCTCGCGGGCTACAGCAGAACGATTAACTTCCTGAGGTAAGAACGAAGTGTCCTCGTCTGCGGCGATCTGTCGTGAAAAGACATTTGTCACGTGGGTAGTACTTCATGCTAAAGATTGAGTTGCATGCAATTACTGCCCACGTTGCGATTTTATCGCTTCATCTGGACCTGCAGCATTAGGTTCAGATGGAAATGTGGTTGCTCATCTGGAAAGCGCCAGAGCCAGTTTTCAACACGAGTCATGTCACTCCCGATCTCTTGCATGAGCGAGGAAATCGACCAACGCGTGTTCTTGGTTTCGCTGAATGTCGGTCGACACACTCAGCCTTGCGATGTCAGACCTATTTGTCTGAAGTCCTCAGCCATCTTCGAAGTTTTGGTGAAGAGGTCTTCTCCAGGATCGCTGGCCATTCAGAACGCAGCTGCTCACGCTCTTGTCGCATGAGCAGTATCAGCTTGCCGATCGCAACCCGAGCTTCGGGTAGGTCCTTTGCAATCCTCCTGAGCCAGATCTCTTGGAAGACACAGTCGTGGTGCTTGCCAAGCAGGTCTTGTACCTCCGCCAGCGCGCTGGAAAATCGCTTGGCTGGGCCACCGAAAAGCGGAAGTGCTGTCTCGGCCGCGTATCGACAGCGCTTTGCGAGAATGCGAACGCGATGAAGCTCCAGGTCTGATGAACCAGAATTGATCTGCTGGGCAGAAACCACGAATTTTTGCCACCTTCGTCGCACAATCTTTCTGATGGTATTTCTGCTTGATCGCGCTGGAAGATGGTGTTGGGTGGCGTCAGGCGCGCTCTCAATAGACATAGCTCCCGTACCAATATTGATGGTCGTGTTAACAAGATCGGCATAACGCTTGGTATTGAGGATTTCGAGCAGTGCTTTTCGGCTCCTCCTGCCAAGGTCATCAAGATAGGAATGAAGTATTACAAAACCAGATTCATCGTTGTCCGCACATTTAAATGAAAGATCGCGAACATGACCAATGAGAACATCGCCGTCGCGCACCTTTCCAACTTCACCTCCGAGCCACGAGAGTTCAGAACGAAGATTGGCCGCTTCAGTGGGTTCAATGACAGATGAAAAGCTTCGGAGGTCCGATCGAAGGCGTCGCACCTCTACACGAAATTCGTGCACCATCTCTGGATCAGAGCTCAGACGAACTCCTGGATCGAAGCGCAGAAGTCGAAGCGTGGAAAATGCGATCGCTCTCTGGAATATCGAATAGACCCGCTCAGTTGAGTTTGGATGTGATTCGAGGATTGCAAAAGGTACTGTGGCCTCCGATCCAAGTACACGAAGGATCTCTGGGGCAGGAGAAGTAATGCATCCTCTGTGGACGCGCACTAGGGATTCAAAGGAATTCAAGAGTCCGCGCTCTGCCTTTGAACCAACCCTGCCTCGAACTGTGATCTTCCGAAAACGCTTTGCCTCCCAGAGGGCACCACTCGAAGAGATGTCGTTATCAATGATTTCATCATGCAAAGCACCACCTACGCCATGTAATTCGTAGGTCCTTTGCGCGGTGCGGATCTGCCCAATTTGAACGAACGTACGAGATCGGTGAAATGCATAGAGCAGGTCCATGAGCGATGTTGGGATCACAAGGCTGTGACCGTCAAAGTCGAGATCTTGATGAATGATGAAGCGGTTGCCTTTCTTGGTAAATAACTGAAGATTCCAAAAATCTCGATGCGTTGATGACCGAAATCGGAGTATTACCCCAAATCGAATCAAATCGAGGTCGGAAGTGTCGTAGTAGGAGTCTTGAGAGTCGTCGCGAGCCAGCGCGTGCAGATTATTGATATTCATTTGTTCGAAGAGATCTGTGAGAACAAGGCCAACGGGCGCGAGAAACGTTGTCTCGCGGAACCTCCGTGCTCGCAATGAATCTTGTTTCACAGAAGGAATCTCGCTCTCTCATATCAATTTGCAAGGGTATCGATCAGCCAATGAAACGGGACACAATTACGCAATCATGGATACGTCATAGTCTGAATCGATATTGTCTGAATCGATCAGGCCTTTCCTACGCCGTGAGATCTCAGCACGTCAATGCGCTGATGGAATTCATCTTCATCAATCTCGCCATTCGCGAAGCGACGCGCGAGCACCCGCTCGGGATCATGTGGATCAGGCACGTCGTGTTTGTGATCTCGGCCCGCAAACCCTCGCATAATGGAGATGATGAGATAGATAAAGAAGGCCCAAAAGACCACGGTGATGATGAACCCTATGAGCCATCCCCACCAGTGAACGCCGTTATTTCCCCAGTACCACATCATGAGCGATCCTCTTCGTTTTGGGGCCTTCCTCTGCCATTCTGTGCCTCGAGCGGTTGCGTCGCAAGGGCCAAGTTCCTCTAATTTCCGCGCGACTCTCAGAATGATGCAGACACGTTTGTATGTTTAGAGGGTTCGTGGGTGCCTGGGAGAGATTCTCGCTCTCGCGAATTGGTGGACCTATGTCCCTAGCCCCAGAGCGCTATCACTACAACGCTTTCTATATATCCATCGCTGCGCTGACTCAGTACAGAATGTTTAAGTAGCGTATTTTCATGAGGCTATCTGTCGCCAAAGTAGTGGAGCTATTTGACCGCAAAGGAACCGGGAGTATGGCGCCGATCACGGCCGAACTTTCGACGCTTGTCTTTCTGGACGATTTTGTCCCTAAATTCTGAAGAGGTGTGGTTTTTAAGTTTCTTGACAAATCAACGGCTGACTTACGGCGGAGAGATTGCGAAAGAGAGGTCGAATTGAATCAAAGGCTGGCCTCGGACGGTTAGCTTGGGGTTGGAGAGGCGACACTGGCCGTCAGGTAATTGATCCCGTCGTCGTTGTGCGCCGACTTCCCCAGGACGCAAGCCCTGTGGCACTTCGCTGAGACTGTGAGGTTTCTTTCGAAGAGCTTCAATCTATAGCGTGCTCTCTAGGGTCGCAGATCACATTGGATGCACGAGAGGGATTTTTCCTATTCAGAAGCTGTGTAGGTGCACGAGATCTCTATACTCAATGCAGGGGTGGCCATGTACACATCACCTAGACAGCGGTTTCCTGCTGACAAAAGAGTGCCAAGGTCACCTGCTCATCTTTGGGTCGGTGACTCGATATCGGTCGCGGACCAGCGTGTTATTGCTGCCTTGGATCTGTCCCGGGACGCTGCGTGATGATATGACATTCTCTGGATCAGACGCTGAGGCAGGGGTTGACACACAGGAGGAAGATCGCGGTGGTCTTGTTACCCCGTCTGACGGGCGCCTTTCAAAGATTGGTCCCCCCACTGTACTAAATGGCGAGGATGCTGACCAAGGCGGCGACCCTGCTTGTTGGGCGCACTTGATCTGTGAAGAGTGTGGAGCGTTCCGCGACGGCAGCCCTCATCGAGACAATTGTTCACGCGGCGATGATCGTGGGGCGCTCCTTGGACTATGACCAGTAACCATTCTTGAACAGTACGAGTCAGGTCACCGCAACACCGCGCGATCGACAATCTCATCGCCATGGTTGGCCGTTGAGGGAACGATCTACCTCCTCCTTCGGTGCGAGTATCCATCCAGTGTCTGAACAGGATTCACTGGGAGGGAAATTCAAGAACTGCAGTCGCTGACTGCGTGAATCTCTTTACTACCTCGGG
>Ga0307373_10013217_pt1 | contig 11582 bp, 10 predicted proteins | sample OX2MG_FD_202534 | JGI IMG/M metagenome (GOLD analysis project Ga0307373, IMG submission 202534) | Soil microbial communities from Risofladan, Vaasa, Finland - OX-2 | ecosystem: Environmental > Terrestrial > Soil > Coastal area > Acid sulfate soil | place: Finland: Risofladan, Vaasa | collected... | reverse complement strand
ACCCCTGGCGCCTGACAGATATGGACTGAAATGCGGGTCACCCTGCCGCGGATGGGGCGCGCCGGGTTCCATTGCTTGCTCACTATCAATCCGGGATCGACTTATCCGGTGAATAAGATGGGTTAACCTCGCCACCGCCGCAAGGTGCCGAAAGTCGTGGATCAACCCGAGACTCGCCTCGATCGCGTGCGTGGGCAGACCCGATGCCGGCACCAGGGCGCGGTATTTCGCGTCAACGTCGCTCCACGCGATCCCGAGCGTAGCGGCGCCTTTCGGCACATAGACCGTGCTCGCCGAGACCCGGCCGTCATGGGCGTGAATGGTGACTGTCGCGCCCTGACGGTAGCGCGCGGCATCCTCGGTGGGCGGTGCGCCGACGCGGACCAGGTCGATCAGCCGATGGATGACCGGATCGGCGATCTTCGCCGCGCTGGCATGCTCCCAGGAGAACGCATGGTCGGCGACACCGGCGGCGGCGAAATAGGCCGGGCTGTGCGCCATGTCGATCAGGTCGGCCGGATGCAGCGGGCCGGGCAGCGCGGTCATGCCGGGGCGCGAGATCGTGATGCTGGCGACCTCCGCGGCGGCGATGTTTCCCGCGCGCGCGGCATTGGCGGCGGCCTCGGCGGTGGCGTGGTGCGGATGGCCGCCAGGCACCAACTTCACCGCCATGTCGGTGACGATGTCCCAGCTTTCCCCAAGTCCGCGCAACGCTGCTGCCCCGGCGGTCGCGCCATCGACGCCGCCGAACGCCTCGAAGAAGCCCTTCGGTGTTTCCAGGATGCGCTGTTCCGCGCGGTAGCCAAGCTGCGCGGCCAGCGCCGCGTTGATTCCGAGCATCGTTGCCAGGCCGGCGTGATACTCCCGCGCCACGCTGGTATCCGCCGACGTGGCCAGGCCGCCGATCGAGGTCGCCGACAGCGCGATTGCCTGCGCCAGATGTTCCGCATCCAGCCGCAGCAGGTGCCCGGCCGCGACCGTCGCCGCGAAAATCGCGCCGAGGCAGCCGTGAAACCCGCGATTGCGAAAGCCGGGGGTGATCGCCTCGCCGATGCGTCCCGCCGCCTCGTAGCCCAGTACCATCGCCGTCAGCACCTCCGCGCCGCCGGCACCGTTGCGCTCGGCGATCGCCAGCGCGGTGGCGGTCAACGGCGTGCCGGCATGCACGATGTTGCGCAGATCGCTGTCGTCGGATGCGGCGGCGTCGCTCGCCACGGCGTTCGCCTGGGCCGCATCGGCGGCCGGCAGTTTGGCGCCGGCGTCGAACCACAGCGACGCCTCCGGCCGGCCGCCGCGGTCGCAAGCGAGGGTGCGGATGATACGGGCAGACTCGAGGCGCGTGCCGCGCGCGGCGCTGGCGACGGTGCTGGCGATCAGCATCGCGGCGTGGTCGAGCGCTTGCGCCGGCAGGTCGGCGGTGGACGTTGCGGTCAGAAACCCGGCCAACTGGCGGGCGACGGTCATGGCGCGTTGATCCCCCGGAACTGCGACTGAGCCTGGCGGGGTGATTCCGACGGTTCGGCCTCGCGGTCAACCCCGTCATTGCGGCGGCCAACGCCGTCATTGCGAGCGAAGCGAAGCAATCTCCCACGTGCATTGGTGCGGTATCTCGGGGGAGATTGCTTCGCTTCGCTCGCAATGACGGTGAATTCGCTCGCGTCGGCACTGAAAAGGCTGGGATCGAAGCCTGAGAGTCAGAGCATCAGGCGCACGCACCCAGACCGCAAGTCGCGGCGCGCGCCGGTCTGGGGTTGAGTTCGCGCGCCGATGATAGCAGGCTCCCATCAGGCGCGACGAGGAACCAATCACAATCGGGATGCTGGTCGAGGGCACGCCAGCCGGCTGCCGCGGCACCCGGGAAAGGGAGAACGATCATGAATTTCGCCGTACAGCACGTTCACATCAAGACCCGCGATCCGCGGCAGACCGTGCAGTTCTACGTGGATAATTTCGGTGCGACCTTGAAGGCCGAGATCCCGGGCCGCGGCTTCCAGGTCGATCTGCACGGCCTGCAACTCAACATCACCACGCTGATCGCCGTCCAGAAGCACGAACAGCATTACGGCATCGAACATATGGCGGTGCAGACGGACGATTATCCGGGGACCCTGGCGCGGTTGCAGAGCAACGGCGTGCGCATCCTGGAAGAACTGCCGCCCAACAACGGGCGTCGCGTCTGCTTTGTCGAATGTCCTGACGGCGCGCAGATGGAAGTGATCGAAAAAGTATAGGACGCGCCAGCATGGCCTTGAAGGATCAGATCGCGTTCGGCATGTCGCTGCCGCACCGCTCGCCCGACCCGATCGACGTAACCGCCGTCCGCGCGGTCGCCCGGCGCGCCGAGGCGCTGGGGTTCCGCGACCTCTGGGTGACCGAGAACACCCTGGACCACGTCACGTCCTTCGATCCTGTGGTCGTGCTGACCTATGCGGCCGCGGTGACCAGCCGCATCCGCCTCGGCGCGTCAGTGGTCGTGCTGGCGGTGCACAGCCCGATGATGGTGGCGCACCAATGGGCCACGCTCGACCGGCTCAGCAACGGTCGGGCGATCCTCGGCGTCGGCCTGGGCCGGGAGCATCACTACCGGGAATTCGCGGTGCCCGAGGCCGGGCGGGTGGGCCGGCTCCGCGAGGAGGTGGACCTGATCAAGGCGCTGTGGACGCAGCCGAGCGTGACCTGGCGCGGCCGTTTCTACCAGTTGGAAGGCGCGACCATGCCTCTCAAGCCGGTGCAGCAACCGCATGTACCGATCTGGATGGGCGTCGGCCATCCCAATGCCATTCGCCGCGCGGCATCGTTGGCCGATGGGTGGATGGGGTCGGGCGGGTCGAGCATCGCGGAATTTGGCCGGTCCGTGCCGTTGCTGCGCGACGCGCTGACCGCGGCGGGCCGCGATCCGGATGGCTTCCCGGTCTCGAAACGGATTTTCGTTTCGGTGGATGAGCGGCCGGATGTCGCGCGTGCCGAACTGAACCGGTGGTTCACCGAGGTGTATCGCAACCCGGCCGGCACCGACGCATCGGGCCTGCACGGGACGCCGGCGCAAGTGCGCGAACGGCTGGAGGAGGTGATTGCGATGGGCGCCAACCACGTACTGCTCAACCCGGTGTCGCGGTACGAGGAGCAGGTGGACGCGCTGGCGGAGGTGGTGGGGCTGAGGTGATTCGGATCGGCGTACCGATCGACGAGCCTGTCACTGCGAGTTGACCACCGACCGGCCGTGGCCGACCCACCCTGAATGAAACTGCGCAGGTAGCGGGAGGCAGGAGGCGGGAGACTCCATCCCCTTGTGGGAGAGGGTTGGGGGAAGGGGGAGCTGGTTTCTTGCTCGGCGCCCTCAGACCGAACCACTACCAGGTGATGGCTGGCATTTTTCCAGTTGCGGCGGACATGCTTTAGAACCCGGCCCCCGGCTCGGCGAGGTAACGCAATTCCTCTGCCGTGCTCTCGCGTCCCAGCACGGCATTGCGATGCGGAAAGCGGCCGAAGCGGCGGATCAGGTCGCGATGGCGATACGCATATTCGACTGTGGAATCCCCCAGCGCCAGGCGCAGCACCTCGAACCGCCGCACCGACTCGTCCTGGTCGGTAAGGTCCTCGGAATGCTCGAACGGCAGATAGACGAAGCTGCGTTCCACCGGATGCAGCGCCCGGTCGAAGCCGCGCGTTACCGCTTCCCGGGCCAACGCGCGGGCCTGCGTGTCCGCGGCAAAGGACTCCGGCGACCCGCGATGCAGGTTCCGCGACAATTGGTCCAGCAGCACGATCAACGCCAGCATGCCGCGCGCGGTCTCGGCCCAACGGTCGCACCCACCGCCCCGTGCCGTGCGCAGCGCATCGGCGAACCGCGCGCATTCCGTATCGAACGCCACATCCTGCTTGAACCACGCGGTGCGATACCGCGTGCCGTCGCCGGCAAACCAGAAGTCCAGAAGGTCGTCCGGCGCGATCATGCCAGCGCGCGGTCCAGCACACGCACCGAATGCACCGCCTCCCGCCCGGCCAGATCGCGAATCTGGTGGCGGCACGATGTGCCATCCGCAACGATCAGGTCGCCCGGCGCCGCGCCCCGCACCGCCGGCAGCAGTGACGCTTCCGCCATCGCGCGCGACACGTCCTGCGTCTCCGCCTGATAACCGAAACTGCCGGCCATGCCGCAGCACGACGCCACGATCGGCTTCACTGCAAGCCCCGGTACGCGCTGTAACGTACTCAACGCCGCGGGAAACGCGCCGAACGATTTCTGGTGGCAGTGGCCATGCACGTGCGCGGTGGTGGTGATCGGCCGCAGCGCCAGTTCCGGCTTTTCGCGCGCCAGGAACTCCGACAACAACATTGCGCGGCCGGCCAGTGCGTCGGCCGCCGCGCCCGGCAACAGCGAGCGAAATTCGTCGCGCAAGGTCAGCAGGCAGGACGGCTCCAGCCCGACCACCGGCAAGTCGCCAGCCAGCCGGCCCAAGGTGCGGCGTGCCTCGGCGCGCGCCCGGTCCAGCATGCCGGCGGCCAGAAACGTGCGGCCGCAGCACAACGGGCGCCCGCGATGCGGCGGCAGCACGGCGCGATAGCCGGCGGCGGCGAGCACGCGCAACGCCGCGCGCAGATTCTCCGGTTCGAAATACCGGTTGAAGGTGTCGGCCAGCAGCAGCACCTCGCCGCGCGGTTTCGCCGGCGCGAACGCGCTCGCTTCCTCGTCGCGGAACGCGTCGCGCCGCCAGGCGGGCAGCGGGCGCGACGCGGCGAGCCCGAGCACGCGCTGGGTCAATTGCCGCAACGGCCCCAACCGGTTGCGCAGGTTCATCAGCGGAGCAATGCGATGCAGCACCGGCGCATAACGCGGCAATTCGGCGATCACCGATTCCCGCCGCGACACGCCGTACCGTTCCACGCGCGCCGCCAGCACTTCCAGTTTCATCTTCGCCATATCGACGCCGGTCGGGCATTCGCGGCGGCACGCCTTGCAGGAGACGCAGAGATGCATCGCCTCGGCCAACGTCTCGGACGCCATCGCATCGGCGCCAAGCTGTCCAGTGAGCGCCAGCCGCAGCGTGTTGGCGCGCCCCCGGGTCAAATGCGCCTCGTCGCGGGTGACGCGGAAGGACGGGCACATCACGCCGGCATCGAACGCGCGGCAGGTGCCGTTGTTGTTGCAGATCTCCACCGCGCCCAGCATGCCGCCGAGCGGGCCGGGATGCTCCGACCAGTCGAGTTTCGGCGTGAAGCCGGCGATGGGAGCGTAGCCCGGCGCGTAGCGGAACAGCATGCGGTCGTCCATGCGCGGCGGGCGGACGACGCGGCCCGGGTTCAGCATGTTTGCGGGGTCGAACGCGTCCTTCACCGTTTCGAAGGCACGGGCGATGCGGGCACCGAACATCGTCTCGTTGAATTCGCTGCGCGCGATGCCGTCGCCGTGTTCGCCGCTATGCGAGCCTTTGTAGTCGCGGACGAGTGAAAAGCATTCCTCGGCGACCGCGCGCATCGTGCGCACATCGGCCGGGTCCTTCATGCTCAGCACCGGCCGCACGTGCAGGCAGCCGACCGAGGCGTGCGCGTACCAGGTGCCCTTGGTGCCGTGCCGGGCGAACACGTCATTCAGCTTTTCGGTGTAGTCGGCGAGGTCTTCCAGGTTCACTGCGCAGTCTTCGATGAACGACACCGGTTTGCCGTCGCCTTTCATCGACATCATGATGTTCAGGCCGGCCTCGCGCACGCTGGCGATATCCGCCTGGAACGCCGGATCGATCGCCCGCACGACCTGGCCCGGCAGGCCGAGATCGGCCATCAGCGTGTCCAGCTCGGCGAGTTTCGCGTGCAACGGCGCATCTTCGAAGCCGTGAAATTCGACGATCAGGAGGGAATCAGGTTCGCCGCGCAGCATGGCGTCGATTGTGGGACGGTAGATCGGGATGCCGCGGCCGAGGTCGATCATCGTGCGGTCCACCAGCTCCACCGCTTCCGGATCGAGTTTCACGATGTGCTGCGCCGCCGCCATGGCGCGGCGGAAGCTGGGGAACTGGCAGATGCCCAGCAGCTTGCGCGGCTTCACCGGATGCAGCGTCAGTTCCAGCGCCGCGGAAAACGCCAGCGTGCCTTCCGAACCCACCAGCAGCCGCGCCAGGTTTTCGCGCCCCGCCGCGCGCGCCGCCGGCGTCAGCGCGTCGATGTTGTAACCGCCGACGCGGCGAAGCTGCTTCGGGAAGCGCGCGGCGATCTCCTCGGCCTCCGCCGCCCCCAGCGCGCGCAGGCGCTGGATCAGTTCCGCGATGTTGGCCGGCACGCCGGCGCCGAGATTGTCCGGCACGGGCCCGAAACGATGGCGCGTTCCGTCGGCCAGGATGGCGTCGATCGCGCACACGTTGTCGGCCATCAGGCCGTAGCGGATCGACTTCGATCCGCAGGAGTTGTTGCCCGCCATGCCGCCGATGGTGCAGCGTGCATGCGTCGATGGATCGACGGGGAAAAACAGCTTTTCCCCCCGCAACGCGGTGTTGAGCTGACCGAGCACGACGCCCGGCTCGACCAGTGCGGTGCCCGCGGCGGCATCGACGTGCAGGATGCGGCGCAGATGCTTCGAGCAATCGATGACCAGCGCGCGATTGACCGTCTGGCCGCACTGGCTGGTGCCGCCGCCGCGCGGCAGCACCGGGATGCCCTCCTCGCGCGCGATCGCGAGCGCCGCGGCGACGTCGCCGATCGTCCGCGGCACGATCACGCCGAGCGGCTCGACCTGGTAGATCGATGCGTCGGTGGCGTAACGGCCGCGATCCGCCCGATCGAACAGCACCTCTCCGGCGATGTCACGGCGGAGCCGTTCGGCCAGGCGGGAGTCGCCAGGGGCGATGTTGGTGTTCACGGGGTGCCCAATCCTCCCCTCGCGGGTGGCGGTTGGGGGGCGGGGTCGCGCATGTCGGAGCGACCCCGCCCCCCAACCCAATCCCATGAGGGGAGGGGGCGTGAATCCACCAGGGTCACAGCCCCTCGAACAGCGCGGTGGTAATGTAGCGCTCGGCAAACGACGGAATGATCGTGACGATCCGCTTGCCTGCCATCTCCGGCCGACGCGCCACCACCAGCGTCGCCGCCAGCGCCGCGCCGGATGAAATGCCGCAGGGAATCCCCTCGGTCCGTGCCAGCCGCCGCGCATTGGCGAACGCCTGGTCGTTCGACACCTTGACGATCTCGTCGATCGCGCTGGTCTCCAGCACTTCCGGCACGAAGCCGGCGCCGATGCCCTGAATCATGTGCGGCCCGGGGCTGCCGCCGGACAGCACCGCACTCGCCTCCGGTTCCACCGCGATCATGCGCAATCCCGGGCGGCGCGGCTTCAGCGCCTGCGCGATACCGGTCAGCGTACCGCCGGTGCCGATGCCGGAGACCACCGCATCGACCTCGCCCGCCGTGTCGTACCAGATCTCCTCGGCGGTGGTGCGCGCATGGATCGCCGGGTTGGCCGGATTGCCGAACTGGTCGGGAATCACCGAGCCGGGCGTCGCTGCCTGCAACTCCTTGGCGCGGGCGATGGCGCCGTTCATGCCCTTCTCGCGCGGCGTCAGCTCGAGCTGTGCGCCGAGATACGCCAGCATCTTGCGCCGCTCGATCGACATCGATTCCGGCATGGTGAGGATCAGCTTGTAGCCGCGCGCAGCGCACACGAAGGCCAGGGCGATGCCGGTGTTGCCGGAGGTCGGCTCGATCACGGTGCCGCCGGGCGGCAGGCGGCCGTCCGCCTCCATCGCCAGGATCATGTTGACGCCGATGCGGTCCTTCACGCTGGCGATCGGGTTGAAGAACTCCAGCTTCAGGCAGATGTCGGCGGTGATGCCGTCCTCCGCGCAGATACGCGGGATGCGCACCAGCGGCGTGTTGCCGATGGTCTCGGCGATGCTGTCGTAGATCCGCCCGCGCAGTGGACGATCGAGGTTCAGTGGCTTGTGCCCGCCCGTGGTCATGCGACCTCCTGCCGTTTTTTGGTTGACGGCGGCGGTGGTAACACGCTGCCCGGGCCGGGTCACGTCGGGTGGGGTGGCCCGGCTTTACCGTCGGTTCACCTTTCCCTGGTGAAATGGAAGCAGCGGCACCAATCGGGGAAAGACCGATGGCATTCGCCTTCGACACGCTGGCTTATGCGAAGCGTTTGCGGGATGCTGGCATTCCGCCGCAGGAGGCCGAGGCCCACGCGGAAGCTGCCCGGGAGTTCATTATGGCAGAGCTGGTCACCAAACCCGATCTGGCAGCCGTCCGTGCGGACCTGCAGGCAAGCAACGCCACGACTCGCCGCGAACTCGAGGCGGCGATGGAAACGCTGGGCCTTCGGCTGACTGTGCGGCTTGGCGGCATGCTGGCCATCGGCCTGAGCGTAATGACGGCCATCCTGGGCGGACTGATTCGTTTCCGTTGATCCTCACCGGTTCGACGTGGGGCGGCCCGCGGCGATCCGCTTCCGATGCGGGTCGTTTTCGTTTGGCCGGGCGTGATTATCCACGCCTGGGATGCTTCGTTGCCTCAAGCGGGAAGCTACAGCGCGATCGAGAGGGCCCGGCGCGTCACACCAGCACGTCGCTGATTTGGATCACCGGCTGGATATTGGTAAACTTTGGGACATCGCCCATGATCTCTTTGCCGTGCTGCTCCATCGCGCGCTGGAACTCTTGCGCCGAGCCGAAGGTCAGCAGTGCGATCACCGAATAAGCGGCCGCGGCACCGCCCGGCGCGCCGGCACCGCGCAGCACCTTCGCGTCGCTCAGGCCAAAGGGTTGGCAACGGGCGCCGACCATCGGAACATGGGTTTTGAGGTAGTAGTCCATGTCGAACCTGGCATCCGCGGTGGCCGGGTACATGACGCTGACAACGATCATTCCGATGTCCCTCCCGTTCATTCGACGTGGCTTTGCGGACGCGATGCAATCGGACGCCCTGGGTGGATTGGCCCGTCAGCCCGCATTCCAGCCGAGGCTGACCCAGCCGGGCGCTTCCGGGAAGCCCCTCGCGGCCTGACTCCTTGGTCGGAGCGGCGGGATTCGAACCCACGACCCCCAGTCCCCCAGTCTTGCAGCCCCGGCCGAACCGGTGCGAACAGATGCGATAAAACCGGCAGAAATCCGCCATTCATGCGCACCCGTTCGTTGCTGTTCTCCCCCATGCGTGGTATCCATCCGGTATCCGCTGGTATCCAAACCGGTGGCGGATACCAGAGGTGGCGACATGGCAACGAAGCGGATCACGGCGGCGCTGGTCGAGGGGATGAAGCCCGGCGAGGTGGTGTTCGATACCGACGTGCGCGGCTTCATGGTGCGGCACCGCGGCGGCGCGGCCCGCTACGCGGTGAAGACGCGAATCAAGGGCCGGCAGACCATTCTCTCTATCGGCCGTCATGGCCGCGGTGCGTGGGCTGCCGAAGCCGCTAGACGTGAAGCGGTGCGGCTGCTGGGACTGATTCGTGATGGCAAAGACCCGGCTGCCGATCGGGCCGCAGAGAAGGCCGCACCGACCTTTGCAATCTTCGCCGCGCGCTACATGACCGAGTACGCCGAGCCGATGAAGAAGCCGCGGACCCGCGCCGAGGATGCCCGGCTGCTGAAGCTGCATCTGTTGCCGCCTCTCAAGCAGGTGAAGGTGCGAGACATTGCGAAGGCCGACGTGGCGCGGTTCCACGCCAGCATGCGGGGCACCCCGGTTGCTGCGAACCGGGCTCTGGCGCTGCTGTCGGCGATCTTGGGATGGGCGGAGAAGGTCGGCGAGCGGCCTGACAACAGCAACCCGTGCCGTCACATAGACCGCTTTCCCGAGCGGCCCCGGGAGCGGCTGCTGACGGCGCCAGAGCTCGCCCGGCTTGGCGATGCCCTGGACCGCGCGGCGGAGCCTTGGACCGACGCCAGCAAGGCCGCATGGCGGCAGGAATGCGAGCGGCAGGCTGAGGTCGCGGAGATGCCCGAGGGCGATCGAGCCGCCTGGATAGCAGCGCGCATGCCCAAGCGTGACACCCGGGAGGACTGGCGAGCGATTGCGGCCTTCCGGCTGCTGACTTTCACGGGGGCGCGGCTGTCGGAAATCCTGACGCTGCATTGGGATTGGGTCGACGCCGCGCAAGGCGTTGCACGACTGCCGGACAGCAAATCGGGAGCGAAGAACCTCTATCTGCCACCCGGTGCGCTCGCCGTGCTGGCCGCGCTGCCCCGCTTCGCGGCAAACCCTCATGTGCTGCCGGGCGATCGGCCGGGCGCCGGATTCATCGGTATCCAAAAGCCTTGGCAGCGTGTCCGCCGGCTGGCCGCGCTGCCCGATCTGCGCATCCATGATCTGCGCCACGCGTTCGCCAGCACGGCGGTTGCCGCGGGCGACTCGCTGTTCATCGTCGGCAAGTTGCTTGGACACGCGCAGGCCAGCACGACGGAACGGTATGCACACTTGGCGCCCGATCCGGCCAGGGCAGTTGCAGACCGCACAGCGGCACGGCTCGGGGCGATGCTGGCCGGCGAGAAGGCCGCGGTGATCCCGCTGCGCCGGGCAGCCGAGTGATGGCGAACGATCAAGCAGCCCCCACGTCGCCATTGCAAAGCAGGGGGGGCACTCTTGCCCGGTACAGCGACGTAACGACCCATTCGGTTGGTCCCGCGCCAAATCCAAATCAAAAACAGGGAATCGCCGCTGAAACCGGCCCTGGTGGAAACGCGGATCTGCCGGCGGCATACTCCCAACTGCTCGAGCATCTGGCCGCAGTCGAGGCTTGGAAGGCCGCTGGCGCCGATGGCCGAGTGCCCGACCAGCAACAGCGGTTGGAAGCTGCCGCGGGCGCTGTAGCCGCTGTGTTGGCATTCCTTGGGCACGACGACGCGGCGCAGCAGCAGCGCATCGACCGGAGCCTATACGACCTCATGGCTGCACTGGGGGACTTGGCACACGGAACAGGCTCACCGTGGTTGCAGGCTGCGCCTCGCACGGTGAAGCCGAAGCCACGCACCAGCCAGGCGGCCGTTCGCCGTATTGCTGTGCTGGCGATGAGCGAACTGATGGAAGCGCGAAGGTCCAAGCACGATGCAGCCAGGATGGTTGCGGCCGCTATTTCCGCCGGCGGGCTGCCTGTCGAGCCGCGCAAGACGGAAGGGCAGCCGGCGCCGGTGTGGGCCACCGTCGCAGGGTGGCGCGAACGATGCGACGATCTGAAGCAGCATCTGCGGCAATGGCGCGCCTACTATGCTCGCCGCTGCGGATCGGAAGGCGAGCCCGGCGAACGTGCCGACGCGTTGCTGCGCATGCTGCGCGATAATGCCGGCCTGAAAATCTGAAAAGCCCCCGCTCCATTTCCGATCGAATAGGGCGCAGTGGTTCGCACAAGGCATAACGCCTTTGTGCGGAGGTTGGACATGGCGGATCGACTGCTTGACCCCAATGAGGTTGCGAAGCGCCTCGGTATGACCCGTCGCGGCCTGGAAAAGCTGGCGGAGCCGCCGCCATCGTTCAAGGTCGGGAAGCTCAGGCGATTTTCCGAGAATGCACTTGACCGGTGGATTGCCGAGCGCACTGCCGAGGCCGCATAGAGAAAACCCGGCCGCGGTGGTGCGCGGGCCGGGCGTTCCGAATGGTGATCG
>Ga0307373_10013216_pt1 | contig 11582 bp, 6 predicted proteins | sample OX2MG_FD_202534 | JGI IMG/M metagenome (GOLD analysis project Ga0307373, IMG submission 202534) | Soil microbial communities from Risofladan, Vaasa, Finland - OX-2 | ecosystem: Environmental > Terrestrial > Soil > Coastal area > Acid sulfate soil | place: Finland: Risofladan, Vaasa | collected... | reverse complement strand
TTACTGCGTCCCGAGCCTCGGGGTACTTAATTCGCTCGCCCTCTGGGGCAAATACGTAATTATCGACAAATGTCTGGTAATCCTTTGGTAAGAAATCCCGCACTTCAATAGCCGCCAAAAATGTAGTAATGACTTGCGCGACGCCTCCAACGTCCTCTAAATCCCCTCTTTCCATATCCGATTGGATGCGCTGAGCAGCAAGACTCAGAAAGTCTGCTTCTCTTTCCATGAGGCGCGTTTCAAGCGCAGCGAGGTCGTGTACGTGACGCATAAGTTCGGGTTTGTAGACATCGGCTCTTTTTTCTAGATGGGCAGACGTGAGGCGCCAGACTAAAGCAGCTAACTTATCAGCCCCTGTTTCCACAGGATCTGTACAGCTAATCGCCGGTGCTTCGGGAGCTGCTTGGCGATTCTGGCCAACGAAAGATGAAATTGGCTTTACGATTGCTGCTAAGGATATGGGATGAAAACTCATTTCGAGTTGAATGTCCGGACGTAACCCTGCATCAGCCTTTTGGGCGACAATCGATGGATACTCAATGTCAAGTATGAACGATTTATAGCTATCGCGTACTTTTCTATCGATGACGCGATACCCGGCTCTGCCCAATGATGCGATGATGTGTTCGAAATAGATTCTTCGTATCTTCTTTAATTGACCGCCGCTCATTCCAGCGGTTTCGTGTTGGGCACAACGAAAATCGATGTCCTCAGAGAACCGTCGGATTATGTTGTGTGCTTTTGATAATGAGGTGCCTCCGGAAAACACCGTGGTCACGCCATTGAATTTTATTCCCGCGATAAGCGCCAATACTTGTACAACATGCCAGTCCTTCTCGATTAGGACCTCGGTAGTACCCAGGGCGCCTGCGACAGCGCCAAGCTCTTCAAGAGTTGGTGCGTTCAAACTCGAGATACATTCCGTTATAACCAATCTTGCGCCGCACGCGTTTATCGACAGCGATCAAGCGACCAGAGGGAACTTGTGTCGTCTGCCCCTCGTTGTAGGCGAGCTCAGCCATTGAAGCACGCACACCGACATTCAGTTTGCGTAACGCCTCCTCACCCAAGCGCCGAATGCCGACACGGGGGACAGGTCGATCACCCGCCAGCGGTGAATACGTTGCTTTTGCGTAAAGCCCGTACCCGACGCGAACCAATGCCCCATCCCTTACCAATTCCCTTAAGGCACGTCCAACCTGGTCGTATCCTGCCAGCCCCGTGAAATCAGCCCGTAAATAGACCTCGGGTTTGCGCCGCTTAACAGACTTGTAGATTTTATTCTTAATATTATCCATTATATTCAATAAGATAGATACTAATAAATAAGCCAAAATACGACAATTTATAGGTAGGATAGGCGCTCTATGCTCCTGAAGCAACCCCAAGCCGGACCTCTCATATCACACCATATAATATATACAGACCTTGAAACTGCTTAAAACCGCCCCCGTGCTGGAATAGCCTGATTAGCCTTTAAATATACAATATTTGACAAAAACAGCGTGTATTAGTACGATATTTGACAAATTGCGGGGTCGGTGCCAGCTATGGCTACAAAGTCTGACAAAGCTTTCCCGGAAATCTGGGTGGTCCCGGCGACGGACCAGGCGACTTCCCAGGAAGCAAGCCGTGCGGTGAGACAAGGCAGCGCCCGAAGGATATTCCCCGGACTTTACACAGGCAACTTGGAGGATCCGCTTGAGAAGATTGTCCAACGGAACCTTCACCAGGTCATGGGTACCTTTTATCCGGGGGCTGTTCTCAGCCATCGTTCGGCCTTCCACGGGGGTATAGCGCAAGACGGACACGTCTTCGCGACCTCCACATACAACCGCAACCTCCCGCTCGCGCCGAAACTCGTGCTCCATCTCATGAAGGGGCCGGCGCGTCAGCCGGAGGACATCCAGCTCCCTCACGGTGCTTTCATGTCGTCCGAAGCACGCATGTTCCTGGAGAACCTGCAGATCAGCCGGCCGCGATCGGGTATTCCGAGCAAGACCGTTGCGCAAAAGGACATCGAGGAGCGCCTGATCAGGACCATGGACGCGCGCGGCCAAGCCTGGCTGAACGAGCTGCGCGATGCCGCTTCAGTAATCGCCAAGCGCTTAGGATGGAATGCCGAATACCAGCGTCTATACAGTTTGGTAGGTCGCATTTTGGGGACGCAAAAGGCGAAGTTGATGTCCCCTGTTGCCCGCGCCCGGTCTGGGAACCCACCATACGACTTGCGGCGCGTCGAGGCTTTCGACCGTCTGGCAGCTTACCTGCGCACTGCTGCTTTGCCAAAGTATCTGGACACAGTCACTTCGCACTCGGCAGTCATCAACGAGGCTTTCTTCGAGGCGTACTTCTCGAATTTCATCGAGGGCACGAAATTCGAAGTTGCCGAGGCGAAGTCCTTCGTGTTAGACGGCGTTCCGCCGAAATCGCGCCCCGCGGATGCCCACGACATCATCGGGACTTACCAGCTCATAAGCGATCAGAGGCTCCGGGCGCACCTCCCCGCGAACGCCGTTGAATTCATCAATTTGCTGCAAGAGCGCAATGAAACTCTCATGAAGCAGCGTCCGGACAAGCGGCCAAGTCTGTTCAAGGAACAGGCGAATGTGGTTGGGAATATACGCTTCGTGGAGCCGGAGTTGGTGCGCGGTACGTTGCAGCAAGGATTTATGCGTGTGGCGTCGATACCCGATCCGCTCGGGCGCGCTGCATACATAATGTTCCTGATCTCGGAAGTTCACCCATTCGATGATGGCAATGGTCGGGTTGCCAGATTATTCATGAATGCCGAGCTGTCGGCTGTCAAATTGGCCAGGATCATAATCCCGATCGTCTACAGGGATGACTACATGACAGGCTTGCGCACGATCACTCGCAATCAGGACGATGCTGCATACGTCAGGATGCTGAGTCGCGCGCAGGATTTCAGCCGTAGGCTGGATTTCACAGACTATAACGCCGCCTATATGCAGATGAAGGCTGCTAACGCCTTTGAAGAGCCGAACGAGGCTAAGCTGGTCATGCCCGTACTATCCAAAAACCCGAACGATACTACAACGTATCGAATCTGAGACTCAATCGCACGCATTAATGATCGGCTCGCTATAATCGCGGCCATGATGCCTCCACCGCTACAGCTGCGACTCCTAATGTTCGCGGGTTGGGTGAACCGACACCAGCAGGAGGTGATCGATTATCTTCAGGAAGAGAACCGCCTGCTTAAAGGACGCCTGGGTGGTCGGCGGATACAGTTTTCGCTTGCGGAACGCCGACGGCTCGCCCGGAAAGCGAAGATTCTGGGGCGCAGGGCCCTTGAGGGACTGGGGACTCTGGTTACCCCGGATACGCTGCTTCGCTGGTATCGGGAGTTGGTAGCCCGCAAATGGAACTACAGCCATCATCGTGGCGCGGGGCGCCCGCGTGTTATGTGGGACATCACCAATCTGATTCTGCGCCTGGCCCAAGACAACCCCTTGTGGGGTTATACCCGGATCCAAGGGGCACTCGCCAATCTGGGGCATGACGTAGCACGCGGGACGATCGCTAACATTCTGCGGGAACACGGCATTGAGCCAGCGCCCGAACGGGGCCAGCGTACCTCCTGGTCGACATTCCTCAAGGCGCATTGGGAAGGCTTAGCCGCGACCGACTTCCTGACGGTCGAGGTGATGACGTGGACAGGGCTCGTTACCTATCATGTTCTATTTGTCATTGAACTCGCGAGCCGTGCGGTGCATATCGCGGGCATCACGACGAATCCGAACGAGCCATGGATGATGCAGACCGCACGAAATCTTACCGATGCGGTGGATGGGTTCCTTCACGGCAAAAGCCACCTAATTCTCGACCGCGATGCCAAGTACTCTGAGGCCTTTCGCCGCCTGCTCCAGGATGACGGCATTGAGATCATCCGTCTGCCTCCGCGTTCGCCCAATTTGAACGCCTACGCCGAGCGGTTCGTGCGCTCCATCAAGGCAGAGTGCCTGAATCGCATGATCTTCCTTGGCGAAGCCTCGCTTCGGCACGCCATCCGAGAATATATGGCGCATTACCACACCGAGCGCAATCACCAAGGAATGACGAACCGATTGCTGAAACCCATCACTACTGCCCCTTCCCTGCGCCCAGGTCCCGTCAAGCAGCGCCAGCGCCTTGGCGGAATGCTCAATTATTACTACCGCGAAGCGGCGTAAATTTCTACGGTTCTATATTTGGACAATACGGGATGCGGAGCCATTCAATTAGGTGCGCGACGCTCGCCAGAGTTCAATGCGGTTATAAAGCGTGGGAATCACCACCATGTTGAGAAAAGTGGAAGTCACAAGCCCGCCCAGCACCACTTGGGCAAGGGGGCGCTCAAGTTCCTTGCCCACTGGCGAACCCCACAAGAGTGGGACTAGGCCCAGAGCCGCCGTGGCGGCGGTCATGAGCACCGGCACAAGACGATCCAGTGTGCCCTGCACTACTACCTCCTCCACCGGCCTGCCCTCGCGCCGCAACTGGTTGTAATGCGTCACCAGGATGATGCCGTTGCGCGCCGCGATGCCAAACAGTGTAAGAAAACCGATCACCGCCGCCGTGCTCATGTCTGCACCGGCGAGAAACAGACCTGCCACCCCGCCGATCATGGCAAGCGGTAGATTCAGCAGTACCAACAGGGATTCGCGGAAGTTGCCGAATACCTTGTAGAGCAGCATCAGCACAACGAATAGAGCAATCAAACCGAAACCCACGAGCACGTGGTTTGCCGCTTGCTGGCTCTGGAACTGGCCGCCATATTCGACGAAGTAGCCCGGCGGCAGTTTGATCTGCTTCGCGATTATGGCTTGCGCTTGCCCGAGAACACTACCTAACGCCCTGCCCTGGACATTGAAACTCACCACAATACGTCGTTTGGCATTTTCACGATTAATGACGTAGGGTTCATCCTGTACCGAGACGTCAGCCACCTCCCGTAAGGGGATTTTCCCACCTCTGCCCAAGGCGGGAGCGTCAATTAGCAGATTCCGCATGGCCGACACGCTGTTGCGGCCGGCTTTATCTAGCCGCACGTAAAGATCGAAAGTTTTCTGTCCTTCCAGCACCTTGGAAACCGTCTCGCCGTTGAGGTACATCTCAACATCCTTGAGCACCTCGCCCACCTGTACTCCATAGCGCGAGGCACGCGTACGGTCAACATGGATGCTGACTTGCGGCACACGGATTTGCTGCTCCAGATTGACGTCCACGGCGCCTTTTACCCCTTGCACAGCATTCTGTACCTGCTGTCCCAGGGTGTAGAGCTCATCCAGATCGTCGCCGAATATCTTGATGGCTACCTGGGCACGAATGCCGGATTGCACCTCATCCATGCGGTGGGCGATAAACTGACCGACGTTGAACACCGCCCCAGGAATAGTGGCGAGGTCAGCCCGTACCCGACGCAGCAGTTCATCCGGCGACATGTTCGGGTCCCTGGCGAAATCGAGCTTCACATCGAACTCGCTGAAATTCGGTGGCTGCGCGTCCTCGTCCAGCTCTGCGCGCCCGGCCCGTTGGTCAATGGATACCACCTGCTTATACTTGAGCAGATCCTCACGTACCCGTGCACCGAGGCGTAGCGATTCCTTGAGATTGGTTCCCGGCAGCGTGGTCATGGCAATGATGTAATTGCCCTCGTGGAATTCCGGTAGGAAGGACTTACCGAAAAACGGCAAGAGCGCGAGTGCCCCCACAAGGAGCGCCGCAGCGATACCCACGACCCAGCGTGGATGGGCCAGCGAAGCGTTGAGCAGCTTGAGGAAATGTCCTTTTAGCCAGATGACGAAGTAGGTCTCTTTTTCGCGTTCATTGCTCGCTATCGGAGTATCAGATCTGAGCTCCTGCGCATCCATAGGGTGAAGTAGCAAGGATTCTGGCGGCTCCTTCGCGGGCTGATCGCCATGGTCTGACGGTGCTTCCATTGTGGGATGCAACGACACGCTTTCGCTTTCTTTCTTCTCATCCCGTCGTACCAATAGCAAATAGCAAAGCGCTGGCACCGTGGTCACCGCCACCACCAGGGATGCGATCATTGCAGCGATATAGGCAATGCCCAGGGGCGAGAAAATGCGTCCCGCCAAGCCCTGCAGGAAAAAGATAGGCACAAAAATCACGCTCAAAATGAGCGTGGCATAGAACACCGAATTAAGTATCTCCTGCACGGCATCGAATACCACTTCCATAGCAGGCGCGGGCTTTGCAGCGTTGTGGTTAAGGCGCAGGCGCCGCACCACGTTCTCCACGGTGATGATGCCGTTGTCCACTACTGCGCCAATGGCTGTCGCCAAGCCCCCCAGTGTCATGGCGTTAATGCCAACCCCCAGGAAGCGCATGACGATGATGCCTCCCACAAAAGATGCTGGCATGGATATGAAGGTAATGAAAGACGCACGCCAGTTCATCAAGAACAGGAACAGCACCGCGATCACAATGAGCGCGCCCTCCAGCAAGGCCACATTAAGATTGTGGATCGCCGCTTCGATGAAGTCCGCCTGGCGGAAAACACGGATATTCATCTCCACGCCCGCTGGCAGATCCTTTTTGATCTGTGCCAAGGCCTTATTCACCTTGGCGGTGGTGGTGAGCGTGTCGGCACCATAAATCTTCGAAATGGTGCCGATGACAGCCGGTTGCATGCCGAATGCGGCATCACCGCGCTTGATCTCGCTGCCCAGACGCACTTCAGCAATGTTGCCGATAGTGATGGGCACACCTTCACGTTCAGTAATCAGTGTTTGCTTCAGATCGGCCAGGGTTTTGACCCGCCCCTGGCCGCTCACGATGAGTTCTTCGGCACCGCGTTGCAGAAAGGCGCCCGCGACGTTGAGATTGGCGTTTTCCAGGGCGCGGCGTACCTCCTCGGCGCTCACCCTGTAGGCCAACATGCGTTCCGGATTGAGCCGCACCTGGTATTGCTTTACGTCGCCGCCGATGGATACAACCGAAGCGATCCCGCCGAGCGAGAGAATCCGCGGGCGGATTTCCCAGTCAGAGATGGTACGCAATTGCATCGGTGAGACGGTCTTGCTGGTCAGCGCGTATTTCACCAGCCAACCCACCGCGGAGGTCACGGGCAGCATGATCGGCTGCCGGGTGCCGGCAGGAAGACTGCCCCTGACATCCTGGATACGCTCGTTGACAAGCTGGCGGTCAAGGTAAATGTTCGTACCGTCTTTGAAAACCACCACGATGGTTGACAACCCGACGGAGCTCGATGAACGCACCACCGCCACACCCGGTGTGCCGTTAATGGCGGTTTCGAGCGGATAGGTGATCAGGGCTTCCACGTCTTGGGGTGCGAGTCCGGGTGCCTCGGTCTGAACCACCACCTGGGGTGGTGCAAATTCAGGGAACACGTCCACCGACATCTGCTTCAGGGCATAGCCGCCAGCGAGGAACAGGACCACCGTGATGGCGATCACTAACAGCCGGTTGTTGAGAGACCAGGCGATGAGGCGGTTGAACATGGCTTAGTCCTCCGCCTTGAGCTGTCCGCCGGTAAGCCACAGCGTGTACAACTCCCGCGCCCCCTGGGTCACCACTTCATCACCGGCCACGAGTTGTGAATCAATTGCGGTGTATTCGTCGTCGGAAGCGCCCACGGTCACCACCACGCGACGATATTTACCCCCCTCACGCACGAACACGAATTTTTCGCCATTGGCTTCGAGAATGGCGCTACTGGGTACGCTCAGTGCCGCCTTTTCGGCGTGGAGCATGATATCGGCACGCGCGAACAGATTCGGTTTCAGCAGGCCTCGCCTGTTATCCAGCACGATCCAGATGGCCACCGTACGCGTGTTCGAATCGAGTGTCGGTCCCACCAAACTGACCGTGCCGGTGAAGGTCTTGTCTGGATATGCCAAAAGCTTCACATACGCTTTCTGGCCTACGTGCATCTTCTCCAGGTCCTCTTCGTATACCCTACCGACCACGCGCATGCGGGTGCGGTTACTCAAATGGAATAACGTAGTATTGGGTTCTACGGCTTGACCCACGATAATGTTGCGTTCATCAATCACGCCATCCATGGGCGCACGCACCACGATCGTCGGCGGCGGATTACCAACCGCGCGCGACTGGATCAGTGCAAGCTTTTCGCCTTTGCGCACAGCATCCCCTAGGTTGACATACACCGCGGCCACTCGACCGCTGATCCGCAGGCTCACATCGGCCTGTTCGTCCGGCAAGGCTTTCACTTCGCCGTTCACGTCGAGGAGATCGGCTATTGGTCGCAACTTGGTTTGTTCGAGTTCGAGCCCCAATGCGCTAGTCTGAGCGGCAGTAAGGGAAACAGGGCCTCGCACCTCGCCACCGAGCTTGATGTCCTCGCCGTGAGCAAATCCCGTTGCTGGTAACGTGACAGCAATAACCAGCGCCCCGACAGCGGCAAACTTGTAACGAAGTAGGTATCGCATGTCAGTGTTCTCCAGATTGATCGGTGGAGGAATATATCGGATGGGTCATGAGGGGTGCCCAAGTGTCTGCGGCGGTATTCATGGCGGCAAATGCCTGGAGATATTGGCCCATGGCATCGGTATAAGCGGTATTGAGTTCGTTTTCCTGACGTTCGGCTTGAATCACTTCAACGATAGAGACTTGCCCCTGTCGGTAAGCGTTGCGCGCAAGTTCCGCATTGCTGCGACTGAGCGGCAATGTGTTTTGGGTATAAGCATTGAGTGCGGTTAGCAAGCGCGTCACCAATGTGTACTTCCCTGCCACACTGTTCTCAATTTGTAGTCGCAATGCGGTCAGCTGTTCGCGTGCCTTTTCCTCATCAGCCACGGCCGCCGTGCTCGCGCCCTGGTTACGGTTGAAAAGCGGCAACGGAATGGAAAGCGACAACATGAGTGCCTTGTCCGCGGGTTGGGGCGGCGCCCCCACAATCACGCGCTTGTTTTGCTGCACGCCGAGCGACACGCTCCAGTCCTCCCAGGCGGAGGCGCTGGCGAGTGCCTGTTCCGCTTGTGCCTGGTCTGCACTAAGTGCGAGCAGACGAAGGTCAGGTCGCTCGTTGAGCGCCTGTTCAGTGAGATGGGTCAATGAGGGCAGTGGCGCGATAGGCGGTGGTGTACTATTGAGGATGGGTGTTGCGTTTGGTGGCAGCCCCAGTAACGCAACCAACGTGGCGAGTGCCTCGGCGCGCTCACCCGTAAGCACGGTGCGCTCCTGGCGCAACCGTTCCAAATCAAGCTTTGCCGTGTTGACATCAAGCTCAGAAACTTCGCCAGCCCGCTGTCGCACCTGTGAGGTACTTACCAGTGATTCATCGATGCCGATCAGCCGGTCACGTAACCTGATCTGCTGATCAAACGTGACGATGCTATAAAACGATGCGGCCACCTCTCCTAAAAGCCGGCGTTCGACTTCGTTCACTTCCGCAAGCGCGCGCGCCACATCCACGCGGCCCACGTCCTTGGCGCGGCCGATGCGCCCGGCGATGGGAAAGTCCTGACTAATACCGATCGACCGGGAGTACTCGCCTGCATTATCAAATGGCCGATCGGTATCGTTGCTGAGTACCAGTCGCGGATTGGGCCAGAGGCCGGCCTGTTCCAGCCGACCGCGTGCCGCATCAACGGTGCTACGTGCTGCATGCAAATCCTGGTTGCGAGCAAGTGCCTCGCGCATGGCCTGCTCCAGCGTGAGATCCTGTGCAAACACTGAGCTGTTGAACGCGAATAGCACAGTGGAAAGCAGCGGCAAAATCCAGCGGCTGCGGCGCACCAAGCGCCAGACTAGGGATGACATGAATTGTTCTCCATCTAGGAAACATGACTCGGCATCATTCGCGCGCAGGCACGAACTGCCGTACGCCGCCTTCAGGCGGCAATAATCAGGTCAGGGATGGAGGAGCGTGGGGCCAGATCCCACCCAAGGCGGGTGAAGATCGTCGTGTGGGCGGGAAACTTTGCTTAAACGGATATCTTGAGATTGCGACTATGAAAACCGTGGTGGCAGTAATAGCGGGTGATAGGGTATGTGACGCAAAAACCGTAGTCGGAGTCTTGAAATCGGCCTTCTGAGTAAGGGTGGGAAGATGCTGCAATGCAAGGCAGGAGACATCCTCATCGCTGAACCACCCTTGGCTGGCAAGGGCCTGACTTACGTGTCCCAAGGTCCCAGAAACATGGCCATCGAATCCAACCATCGCATGGGGACATGCGAAAGCCCAAGTCAGCCAGGTCAATAAAACGGCCGATACCACAAGGCGATGCCGCGCGTGAGCCCGAGAGTTCATGGTCGCTGTGGTGGTCCCGAAAGTAGCTATAACAATTCAATGATATCTCAATTCAGGCGCTCGACCGCCCGATTTCAGGTAAATTCGAAAGATTTTGTCCAAAATCGCACCTTGAGACTCTATAACCATGACAAAAACACACGCAATTGCAGAAGACCAGTCGGTTTAGTAGTGTTAACAATCCCATACCTCATGCTCTTTAAACCAGACCTCTGAACGTGCAGCTCCTTTGCGTATCGCGGGCATTGTTGGTTGAACTACCATGGAATCGAGGGCTGTCTGAATCTGTTGAACAAAACGGGAATCTCTCACTTATCAGCAGCCTCGCAGGGGTAGTCATGGACCGCAAGCAACATTGCGAAAATGTGTACGGCCAGAAAGCGGAGACGCCGTCAGCTGGTTCTAACCCCACCCGAGGTTCTCCCTGGATTTGATCCATAACGTCGGGCTCAAGAAAGGTGAGTCGTTTGTTGACGTGGGCGGAGGCGCCTCGCTGCATTCTATCCTTGGCATACTGGATCACGGTATGAGAGTCAATCTCACCCTTGCAGTAGTAACAAATAAATCGACAGCTACCCTACTCCATGCAGTAGCCAGCTGCATTGAACGTTTTGGTAGGCCCCAGACGCTTCGGACCAACAACGAGACCATATTCAGGTTCTAGCTGTTCCGTTTTTCCCTCTGGCTGGTGGGTATCCGCCACCAGCGGATCGAACCGCATTGTCCTTGGCAAAATAGGAGAATCGAAAGGTTCTTCGACACACTAAAGCATGCCTTAAATACTACATAAAGCGATAAATATCACACAGAAGGACTCATCGCCTGTCTGCGATGCATTTTTCAAACGAGGGTTGGCACCGGCTATGTTGCGGAAGTAGTCAAAGTAACTGGTCTTGCCGTTGATTTTTATTTCAAATTTTACCCATCTGCTACAACTATTTCTGTTGGAAAGGCAATATATAGATAACAACAATCAGGGTGAGGGCAAGATTAATTGCAATTCATAGGTCAATTTTTGCTGAATATTAATATCAGACGGCGCAACAGGCGCCTTTCACGACTTCCTTGGCATTTTTGTACAGCGCGAACATCAGGATGGCAGTGGCCACAGTAAAGAACAACCATTCATGGGTGGCAAGGAATCCCTGTACCGCACCGCCTGCCCCACCCGCCAGTGCCGGAATGAGTCCGGCGAGGAAACTGAAGGCAATCGGCAGGATCGGCGAACAACAGAGCAGTGGTGTGACCAGGCTGATGATCAAGCCACCGGCGGCCGTGCCGGCACCGCCGCGTGCCTTATACCCGCGCCTTAACAAAT
>Ga0307373_10013214_pt1 | contig 11583 bp, 8 predicted proteins | sample OX2MG_FD_202534 | JGI IMG/M metagenome (GOLD analysis project Ga0307373, IMG submission 202534) | Soil microbial communities from Risofladan, Vaasa, Finland - OX-2 | ecosystem: Environmental > Terrestrial > Soil > Coastal area > Acid sulfate soil | place: Finland: Risofladan, Vaasa | collected... | reverse complement strand
TGGCCGTGCTGCAGGACGCCCGGGACCTCGATTCCACCCTGCCGGTCGTGGTGATGACCGCCTATGGCGGCGTGCAGGAGGCGGTCGCCGCGATGAAGGCCGGGGCGCTCGATTTTCTGGCCAAGCCGGTCGATCCGGATCACCTGCTGCTGCTGGTCGAACGGGCCCTGAACGCCCGGCGTCTCGTCACCGAGAACATTCTGCTGAAGGAAGAACTGGCGGCCCGGCGCGGGGCCCCGCGCATCATCGGGGACGATCCGGCGCTGCGGCGGGTGCTGGCGGATCTGCAGCGGGCGGCCGCGACCGACACCACGGTGCTGCTGCAGGGGGAAAGCGGCACGGGCAAGGAGTTGTTCGCCCGCACCTTGCACGCCCTGAGCCGTCGCGCCGACGGGCCGTTCGTGGCGATCAACTGTGCCGCGATTCCGGAGACGCTGCTCGAGAGCGAGCTCTTCGGGTACGAGAAGGGGGCGTTCACGGGCGCGACGGCGCGCAAGCCGGGGAAGTTCGAGCTGGCGCACCGCGGTACCCTGTTCCTCGACGAGATCGCCGAACTGCCGCTCGCGCTGCAGGCCAAGATCCTCCGGGTGATCGAAGACCGGCGGTTCGAGCGGGTGGGCGGGACGGCGACGCTGCAGGTGGACGTCCGGGTGGTGGTGGCGACGAACCGCAACCTGGCCGACGCCGTTGCCGCCCGCCGCTTCCGGGGCGATCTGTTCTTCCGGCTGTCGGTGTTTCCGATCACGATTCCGCCGTTGCGCGAGCGGCCGGCCGACGTGCCGCTGCTGGCCCGCTACTTCGTCGAGCGGTGCTGTCGCGACCTCAACCGGCGGCCCCTCATGATCCGGCCGGAGGCGCTCGAGGCGCTCCAGCGGTATCGCTGGCCGGGCAACGTCCGCGAACTGCAGAACTGCATCGAGCGGGCGGTCATCCTTACCGACGGTGACGCGATCGAGCCGCGTCATCTCAACCTGCTGCCCGAGGTGCCGGCGGCCGAGGCCCCGGCGGATCCGTGGGCGCAGATCGACCTGTCAGGCACGCTGGCCGAAGCCTCGCAGCGGATTCTGGTCGAGGTGGAGCGGCGCAAGCTGGAACAGGCGCTGCGGGAAGCGCACGGCGATCAGGCCCGGATGTGCCGGGAGCTGCAGCTCACCCCGAAGGCGCTGGCCTCCCGCCTCCGCGAGCACGGCCTGGCGTAACCGGGTCAGCCGGCGCAGCCGATCCGCACGAGCGCGGCCGACAGCTCCCGCTCCGTCACGTCGTCGACGATCGCGGTGCGGCCGATCCCGGTCGGGAGCACGAAGTGCAGGCGCCCGTCGACGATCTTCTTGTCGCGGCGCATGGCCTCGAGCAGCGCCGCCACCGGGATGTCGGCCACCGACGGCAGCGGGCCGAGCGCGCCGATCAGCGCGGCGAGCGCCTGCCGGTCGGCCTCGGCCATCGCCGCGCGGGCGACGGCGAGATGGGCGGCCGCCAGCATGCCGTACGCGACCGCCTCGCCGTGACGGAACCGCCGGTACTTCGTGGCCGCTTCGAGCGCGTGCCCGGCCGTGTGGCCGAAGTTGAGCACGCGGCGGAGCCCCGCCTCGCGCTCGTCGGTCCCCACCACGTCGGCCTTGATGCGGCACGACTCGGCGATGATCGGCATGAGCGTCTCCGGCCGGCGCCGGAAGATCGCGGCGGTCTCGCGTCCCAGCCGCGCGAAGAGGTCCGGGCTGGCAATCATGCCGTACTTGACGACCTCGTAGAGGCCCGCGCGGAACTCCCGCCGCGGCAGCGTCTCGAGCAGCGTCGGATCGATGCAGACCAGGGCCGGCGGGTAGAACGCCCCGATGAGGTTCTTTCCGAGCGGATGGTTCACGCCGACCTTGCCGCCGATGGCGCTGTCCACCTGCGCGAGCAGCGTGGTCGGCACCTGCACCAGCGGGACGCCGCGCAGGAAGGTCGCGGCCGCGAAGCCGGCCATGTCGCCGATGACGCCGCCGCCGGCCGCGATGACGACCGAGGCGCGATCGGCCTCCGCCCGGATGAGCGCCTCGTAGATGCGCGACACCGTCGACAGCTGCTTGGAGCGTTCGCCGTCCGGCACCAGCACGACCTCCGCGCCCGGCACGGCGCGCGCGAGCGCCGGCCCGTGCAGACGCCACACGACCGGGCTCGACACGACGAAGCGGCGCGACACCAGGCGCGCCTCCTGCAGCAGGGGCGACAGCCGGGCCGCCAGGCCGGCGTCAATCCAGACGGGGTAGCTCCCCGTGCTCGTCCTGACATCGATGCGGATCGGATCCATCGGGCGATCGGGCTCCTGGCCCGCGCGGCGGCGCGCCGCGGGGCAATGGTAGGATAGCACTCAGGTGACTGTGCACCGAGACTTCCTGGTAATCGGGAGCGGCATCGCGGGCCTCCGCGCGGCACTGACGCTGGCCGCGGCCGGCCGCGTGCTCATCCTCACGAAAGCCGATCCCTGGGAGAGCAACACCGGCTACGCGCAGGGCGGGATTGCGGTCGCCCTCGGCGACGATGACAGCCCGTCGCGCCATGCGGCCGACACGCTGCTGGCCGGCGACGGGCTGTGCGACGAGGCGGCCGTGCGCGTCCTCGTCCAGGACGGGCCGCGTGACGTCCGGGAACTGATCGCCTGGGGCACCCGCTTCGACCTGGACGAAGACGGCCGCCCGGCCCTCGGTCGCGAAGCGGCCCACAGCGTCCGGCGGATCCTGCACGCCGGCGACGCCACCGGGCGCGAGATCGGCCGCGCGCTCTGGACGCGCGTGACGCGGACGTCCGCCATCGAGGTCCTGCGCGGCTGCCTGGTCACCGGACTCGTCATGGACGGGGCCTGCTGCGCCGGGGCGCGCTTCGTGACGCCCGACGGCCGCGAGGAGACGGCGCTCGCCGGGGCGACGCTGCTGGCCACGGGGGGCGCCGGCCGGATCTTCCGCGAAACGACGAACCCCGAGGTCGCGACCGGCGACGGCGTCGCCATCGCCTACCTCGCCGGGGCGCGCGTGGCCGACCTCGAGTTCGTGCAGTTCCACCCGACCGCCCTCAAGCTGGCCGGGGCGCCGCGGTTCCTGATCTCGGAGGCCCTGCGCGGCGAAGGCGCACGCCTCGTCAACACGCACGGCGAGCCGTTCATGGCCGGATACGATCCGGCAGGCGACCTCGCCCCCCGCGACATCGTCGCGCGCGGCATCGCCCGGGAGGCCGAGCGGACCGGCGGCCCCGTGTTCCTCACGCTCGCGCACCTGGACCCCGCGTACGTCCGCGCCCGGTTCCCGACGATTACGCGCACGTGCGCCGGCGTCGGTCTCGACCTGGCGCGCGACCCGATTCCGGTCGGGCCGGCCGCGCACTACCTGATGGGCGGCGTCGACACCGATACCGCCGGCCGGACCTCGATTCCCGGCCTCTTCGCCGCCGGGGAGACGGCGTGCACCGGCGTCCACGGCGCCAATCGCCTGGCCAGCAACTCGCTGCTCGAGGGGCTCGTCTTCGGCGCCCGTGCGGGCGAGGCCATGCAGGCCCCGCCCCGGGCCGGGGACCTGCGGGCCGGTCTATCCGTCGCCAGCACGGACGCCGCCCCGGACCCCGCGGCCGGGGCCACCCCGCCTCTGGACGAGGACGGCGTGCGCGACCTGATGTGGCGCGCCGTCGGCCTGTTCCGCGACAGGCCGGGGCTCACCGCGGCCGTCGCGCGCCTGGACGCGGCGTTCGAGGTGTTCCGACAGGAGCTGGCCGACGGCCGGATCGGCGGACGCGAGGCCTGGCGCTGGGGCAGCGTCGTGACGGTCGGGCGGCTGATCGCCCGGGCGGCGCTGCGCCGCGAGGAGAGCCGGGGCGGGCACTTCCGGACCGATTTCCCAGCCCGGGACGATCTACACTGGAAGGTCCACGTGGCGGAGACGCTGCAGCCGCAGTCGGCTCCCGCCTGTCACTCGCGGAGACCCTGACATTCCGATGGCCAAGAAGCCCGATCAGTCCGACGCCCTCGTCACCGAGATCACGCCCCGTTCGCAGGATTTCTCGCGCTGGTACCTGGACGTCGTCCGGCGCGCCGAGCTGGCGGACTATTCGCCCGTCAAGGGGTGCATGGTCATCCGTCCGTACGGCTACGCCATCTGGGAGCTGATCCAGCAGGCGCTCGACCGGCGGTTCAAGGCGACCGGTCACGTGAACGCGTACTTCCCGCTGTTCATTCCCGAGGGACTGCTGAAGAAGGAGGCCGACCACGTCGAAGGCTTCGCGCCGCAGGTCGCCTACGTCACCCACGGCGGCGGCGAGGAGCTCGAGGAACGGCTCGTGGTCCGGCCGACGTCGGAGGCGATCATCGGGACGATGTACGCGAAGTGGGTCCGGTCCTGGCGCGACCTCCCGATCCTCATCAATCAGTGGGCGAACGTCGTCCGCTGGGAGAAGGTGACGCGGCCGTTCCTCCGGACGACCGAGTTCCTCTGGCAGGAAGGGCACACCGCGCACGAGACGGAGGCGGAGGCGGAGGAGGAAACCCTGCGCATGCTCGGCGTCTACCAGGAGGTGGCCGAGCACGAGCTGGCGATGCCGGTCGTGCCGGGGCGGAAGACCGACAGCGAACGCTTCGCCGGCGCGCTGCGGACCTATTCGATCGAAGCCCTGATGGGGGACGGCCGCGCGCTGCAGGCCGGCACGTCGCACAACCTCGGGCAGAACTTCGCGAAGGCGTTCGAGATCCAGTTCCAGGCGCGCGACAAGTCGCTCCAGTACGTGTGGGGGACCTCGTGGGGCGTGTCGACCCGGCTCGTCGGCGGCGTGATCATGACGCACGGCGACGACAGCGGCTTGATTCTTCCGCCGCGCATCGCGCCGTATCAGGTGGTCATCGTCCCGATTCCGCGCGGCAACTGGCAGGAGACCGTGCTGCCCCGGGCGCAGGCCCTGCGCGAGGATCTGGCCGGCCGGGGCGTACGCGTGATGCTGGACGCCCGCGACACCTACACGCCCGGCTGGAAGTTCGCCGAATGGGAGATGCGGGGGGTCCCGCTGCGTCTGGAAATCGGTCCGCGCGACATCGAGCAGGGACAGGTCGTGCTGGTGCGCCGGGACACGCGCGAGAAGATCTCGGTGCCGCTGGCCGACCTGCCGGTCCGGGTCGATGCGCTGCTCGGCGACATCCAGCGGGCCCTCCTCGAACGCGCCCTGCGGTTCCGCGAGGAGCACACGTCGCGGGTCACCACCTACGACGAGTTCATCCAGGCGATGGAAGGGCGTCCGGGCTTCGTCATCGCGCCCTGGTGCGGATCGGCGGAGTGTGAAGCGCAGATCAAGGCCGAGACGCAGGCGACGATCCGGAACCTCCCGCTCGGCGACCAGCGTCCGGGCGGACCGTGCGTGAAGTGCGGTCGTCCGGCCGTCTCCGAGGCCTGGTTCGCGAAGGCGTACTGAGCCCGGCCCCGCGGCGCGGCTCAGGATTTTCCGAGGAGCCAGGCGGCCTCGGCGGGCCACCGGCTCTGGAGGCGCCGCACGGCGGCGTGTCGTCGCGTGAGTCGTTCCCGCCGGACAATCGCCTGAAGCGTCTCCCGCACCCGCGCCGGCCAGGGCGCCATCGGATCGGCACCCGCCTGCCGCGCGCGCGCATACAGCGCCGCCAGCGGCTCCAGGCACGAGGCATCACCGATCGCCGCGACGGCGGTCATCAGGTCGGGCGGCAGCGGCCCGTCGGCACGCTCCAGCGTTTCCCGCAGATCGTACAGCGCGACCCGGCTGTCGCGCCCGGCCAGCAGCAGGTGGGCCGCCCCCCGCACGTCGGTCCAGGGCCGCCGCGCGTCGGCCGCCTCTGCCGCTTCGCGTGTCCGCACGACGCCGATCAGGCGGTGCACGGTGGCGAGCGGGGTCTCGGCGGCGGCTGCGGTCAGCCACGCGCGCACCGTCGCGGGGTCCCGGGGGAGCCGGCCGGCCGCGGCCGCCTCCAGCGCCGCCGCCGGATCGCTGGCGCCGTCCGGCCCGATCGCGCCGGCCGCGTGCGCCGCCAGCGCCTGATCGGGATCGAGGCGCAGCTGCTCGTGGATCGGGCCGATGGTGTCCGGCGGCAGGTCGTCGAGCGCGATCAGCGCGGCCAGCCGCCGCCGCCGGTCGCGGGTGCGGTCCATCGCCAGAGCGGCGAGGCGATCGAGCACCGCACTCTCGTGCGGCGACCGGAGAAAGCCGCGCGCCACGCCGACGGCGGCCACCGCGACGTCGGCCTCCGGATCGTCGAGATGCGTGAGGGCCGGCTTGAGCGCGCGGGCATCGCCGATCGCCTCGAGCGCGCGCAGCGCCGCCGTGCGGACGACCGGCGACGGCGACGCCAGGGCTGCGACCAGCCGGTCGACGGCGCGGGCCCCGATGACGGTGAGACGGGCGATCGCCGCCTCGCGCTGCACCTCGCGATCGGATGCGAGGTCCTCGACGAGCCGGCGGATCTCCCCGGCGGCCGATGCCTTGATCACCACGGCGCTTTTAGCTTACTCCAGGCAGTCGGGCGGCGCGCCGGGCCGGGACGCAGGCCCCGGACGAACGAAAGGCCGGCGGACGGGGGCGTCCGCCGGCCTGCATGGGTGGCCGCGAGCGTCGAGGCGTGCGGTGCCTACTGCACGAGCCGGACGACGAGCGCCGCCCGCCGGTTCAGCCGCCGGGTCTCCTCGCGGGCGTTGGAGTACTTGGGGTCCTCCTCGCCGTAGCTGATGGTCGTCAGCCGGCCCGGATCGATTCCGCGCGACGTCAGGTAGTTCAGCACCGCCCTGGCGCGCCGATCACCGAGGGCGAGGTTGTACTCCGGTGTGCCGATGTTGCACGTGTACCCCTGGATCTGGATCTTCAGCGTCGGATCCGCCTGCAGCGCCTTGACCACTTCGTCGAGGATGCGGAGCCCCGACGGCCGCAGGGTGTACTGGTCGAAGTCGAACTGCACGTCTTCGAACGTGTAGACCTTCTTCGGCGGCCGCACGACCTGGATCGTGGTCGTGTCCGACGCCGTGCCGCCCTTGCCGTCGTTGACGGTCACGGTGATCTGCACCGGACCTTCCTGGTCGGGCGCGGTCCAGGTCGTCGTCGGGGCGGTGGCGTCGGCCAGCGTGCCGGCCGGTGCCGTCCACTGGTACGACAGCGTGTCGCCGTCCGGATCCTCGGCGTGCGCCGACACGGTGGCGGTCTGCCCGACGTTCACCGTGCATGGCTCGCAGGAGGCCTGTACCGTCGGTGGATGGTTCACCGGCGCCGGCGGCGGGGGCGGAGGAGGCGGCGGGGGCGGCGGGGGCGGCGTGTAGACCCGGATGCCGGGGTGGAACCCGATCCGGACCTGGTAGTCGATGAAGTCGCGCGCCGTGCCGACGCTCTCATCGGTCCGATACAGCGACCGATCCGCCGTCGGGAGGTTCCAGTTCAGCCCGGCGCCCACGAAGAAGCCGTTGCGGGCCTGCCAGATGGCGCCGAGCGTGACGGTCGTCGTGTCGGCGTACAGGCTGCTGAGCGGCGACAGGCTGCCGTCGCTGGCCACGACCGGCGTCGACACCGTGAGCGTGTTCTTGAACGGGACGTCGCCGTGCGCCTCCGTGAAGAGCCGCAGCGCCGTCCGGCTCGGGAACCCGGCGCCCAGCCCCCATTCGAACGCGTTCGACAGCGTGACGCCCGACGGATTGCCGCGGAAGATGGCGCCGCCGTAGCCCGACAGCTCGACCGCCCGATTGACTTCCTTGCTCAGGACGGCCTGGAGGCTGACGTCCGGTTTGCCGGTGCCCACGGTGGTCTTGCCGGCCGTCGGCACCTTGACGATGCCCCGCAGCGCGAAGGCGACCGGGTTCTGCCGCGCTTCCGAGAGCAGGTTCACCTTGGCGCCGAGATACAGGTCGCCCAGGTGGTCGCCGCTCCAGCCCGACGTCGCCAGCGGCGCGCCGGGAAAGATCCCGCCCACGCTCGTGCTGGCGGTGAACAGCGGCCGGATGTCGCGATCGATGCGCCGATCGAAAGAGAGCGAGCCGAACAGCTCGACCCGGTCGCTGAGACCGACCGCGAACGTGCCGGCAAAGTCGGAGACGTTCGTGAAGCCCTGCCGGTCGTTGAAGCCGGCGCGGTAACCGCTCACCGACCACGTCCCGTGCGCCAGCACGTCGGCGGTCGGGACGAACCAGAGTCCGGTGTCGCCGCTGAACGTGGTCGTGGCCGGTCGCGTGTCGGCTGGAGGCGGCGGGGTGGAAGCCGGCGGTGGCGCGCCGGCCGGGGTCTGGGCGGCGACCCCCGTGGCGAACAACAGCGTCGCGCCCGCCAGGAACGTCGAACGAAGGGACCATCTCATCACGCTGTACCTCCCGCGGTAACAGCAACCGGTGTCGTGGCAAACTCAGCTATATGAAATTGTATGGCCCGGAGGAAGCCGAAGTCAACGAAATGAGGCCTGTTTGCACGCCTTCGTCAGGCGGTCCGCGGCCGGACCGTACGCGGAAAAATTCCCGGCCATGGAAGTCGCCGCGGCCGGGGACCGGGGCCGTGCCCGGTCGCTGCCGTTATTTCTGTGCCCGCGCGCCGCGGATCGGCCGGACCATCCAGGCAATCAGGATACTCATGAGGTACAGCCCGATCATCGGCAGGGCGACGACCGTCTGGGTGAAGGGATCGGGGCTCGGCGTCACCGCCGCCGCGACGATGAAGATGATCAGGATGGCGTACTTGAAGTTCTTCCAGAGGAATCGGGGCGTGACCATGCCCATCTTCGCGAGGAAGAACACGACTGTCGGCAGCTGGAAGACGAGGCCCGTGATGAGCATCATCTTCACGTACAGATCGAACATCGGGTCGAGCTTCGGCGTGAACATCACGTAGCTGCTCGAGAAGCTCGCCAGGAAGACCCACAGGAAGCGGAAGAGCACGTAATGGTTGAACAGGGCGCCGAGAATGAAGCCGCTCGAGGAAAGCAGCACGAACGGAATGGCGAACCGCTTCTCGTGCGAATACAGGCCGGGCGCAATGAACAGCCAGACCTGCCACATGATGAACGGCGCGGCGAGGACGATGCCGGCGAGCAGCGCGAGCTCGAGATACAGCGTGAACGCTTCGGTCGGCTCGGTGTAGATCAGCTTCTCGCCGTTCGGCAGCAGCTGCTGCAGCGGCAGGAAGATGAAGTTGAACAGCCGGTCGATGAAGGCGAACGCCACCAGGCAGCCGGCGGCCACGGCGGCGACGGAGTACATCAGCCGCCGCCGGAGCTCGTCGAGATGCTCCAGGAACGACATCCGCGCGCCGTCGCCGCGGCCCTGCTCGTCGGCAGGCTCGGACGGCGCGGCCGGCTGAGAACCCGGGAAGGGAACGAGTGCCATCGACCGGATCAGGAGCGCTGTTCCGCCGGGCGGACGGGGCTCCCCCCTTCGCCTTGGCCGGCCGGCGGCGTGGCATCAGCCGCCGGGGAGGGCAGCGACGGCGTCCGGGCGGCGGCCTGAGCCTGCTGTTGGAGCTTTTCCTGCTCGTGTTCGATCCGGATCTCGGCTTCCAGCGAACTGCGCAGGTCCGACGAGGCCTTCTTGAATTCGTTGAGGCCGCGCCCCAGCGCCTTCCCCATTTCCGGCAGCTTGCGCGGGCCGAACACGATCAGCGCGATGATCAGGATCATCAGCACCTCGCCCGCACCGATTGAACCGAACATGGAACCGGGCTCCTCGCTGCGTCCCCGGGGCCGTCCGGCGGGGGCGGTGACTGCGTGCGACGCACGGATGGGCGTGGCGAACCCGATCGCCACTAAGTGATTCGAAGCATTATAGAAAGCCGTCCGTGGCCGGTCAAGGGTCCCCGGTCGGTCCGGTCGCGGGAACTCGTTGCCCCCCCAAGGGTTATCTGTTACCATCGAGAATCATGCGCAAGTATCGGGCAGTCTCCGCGGCCACTTTCGCCATCTTCGTCTGCGCGCTTGTCGGCGGCATCTTCGGCCGGGGCGTCTTCGCCACCGAAAACCACCTGCCGGGCGACTACAAGACCTTCACGGCCGCGCTGAGTGCGATTCAATCGCAGTACGTCGGACAGTTCCAGAGCGACCGGCTGGTCTACGGCGCCATCCAGGGGATGCTCGAGACGCTCGATCCGCATTCGAATTTCATGGACCCTCAGGAATACGCGCAGATGCGCGAACGCCAGGAGGGGCACTACTACGGCATCGGCGTCACGATTCAGGCGGCCGGCGGCGAGATCCACATCGTCTCGGTGTTCGACGGCTCCCCCGCGTTCGACGCCGGCATCCGCCGCGGCGACGTGATCGCCACCGTGGATGGGCAGAGCACGAAGGGCTGGACGAGCGATCAGGCGGTCGACCGGATCAAGGGGGCGAAGGGGACGAGCGTTGCGCTCGGCATCCGGCGCTGGGGATACGACCAGCTGATTCCGTTCAGTGTCGCGCGGGAAGAGATCCACCTGTCTTCCGTGCCGGCGGCGTTCATGATCGACGGCACGACCGGCTACGTGCGCATCGCGGAATTCGCCGAGGACACCAACGCCCAGCTGGGGCGCGCCCTGGACGCGCTGCAGGCCAAGGGCATGCGCCGGCTGATCTTCGATCTGCGGAACAATCCGGGCGGGGCGCTCGACCAGGCGATTCTCGTGGCGAACCGGTTCCTGCCGAAGGGCGACCTGATTGTCTACACCCGCGGCCGCGTGCCGAACTCGGACGAGGACTATCGGGCGACCAAGCCGAGCCAGTTCACGACCATGCCGATGATCGTGCTGGTCAACCGGAACAGCGCGAGCGCGTCGGAAATCGTCACCGGCGCGCTGCAGGATCACGACCGGGCGCTCATCGTCGGCGAAACGACGTTCGGCAAGGCGCTGGTCCAGTCGGTCTACCGCATCAGCGGCGGGGCCGGCCTCGCCCTGACGACGGCCCATTACTACACGCCGAGCGGCCGCCTCATCCAGAGGCCGTGGGATCCGTCGTTCGACAACTACCTGACGTACACGCTCCGGTCGCAGAAGAACCCGCCGAAGAACAATCCGGCCGAACTGCATCACACGGACGCCGGCCGGCCGGTCTACGGCGGCGGCGGGATCGAGCCGGATCGCCGGATGGACGGGCCGTTCGAAGGGTTCGACCCGACGCCGTTCGGCCGCATGCTCTACTCGCGCCAGGAATTCGCCAGCTTCGCCGAGCGGTTTTCCGCCCTGGGCGACCGGCGGGTCACCCTCAAGAGCACCGGCCGCACCCTGGTCGGCCGCACCTACGTCGTCGATGACGCGATGTTGAAGCAGTTCCGCACGCAGCTGCAGCGGGACGGGATCAAGATCAACGAGGCCGAGTACACCAAGGATCTGCCGTTCATCAAGGCGATGATCCACTACCAGATCGACCTGGCGCTGTTCGGCACCCAGGACGCGCGCGAACAGCTGATCAAGACCGACCCGCAGGCGCAATTCGCGCTCGGGCTGTTTGGCGAAGCTGAACAGTTGACGCAGTTGTCCAAGGCGAAGGCCGCCGGCCGGGCGGGCAACAGGCCGTAATCGAACGGCAGGGGTGCACCCCAAGATTTTGGGGCTGGAGTTTACCCTTGCCCCAACGGCTTGGCCTTGTTACACTGGCGACCGTTTTCGAGGGCCCAC
>Ga0307373_10013213_pt1 | contig 11583 bp, 15 predicted proteins | sample OX2MG_FD_202534 | JGI IMG/M metagenome (GOLD analysis project Ga0307373, IMG submission 202534) | Soil microbial communities from Risofladan, Vaasa, Finland - OX-2 | ecosystem: Environmental > Terrestrial > Soil > Coastal area > Acid sulfate soil | place: Finland: Risofladan, Vaasa | collected... | reverse complement strand
CTGGCCGAGGCGGCCCGGGACCGCTTCGGGACCGTCCATGTGGTGTGCAACAACGCCGGCGTCGGCGGTCACTTCGGACTTACCTGGGAGATACCGGTGGAGGAGTGGCGCTGGGTGCTGGACGTGAACCTTTGGGGGGTCATCCATGGCATCCGCAGCTTCGTGCCCGGTTTGGTGGCCCAGGGCGAGGGCCATGTGGTCAATACCGCCTCCCTGGCCGGCTGGTCCGGCCCGCCGGCCATGTCGGCCTACGCCGCCTCCAAGCACGCTGTGCTCGGCATCAGCGAGTCACTCCGGTCCGAGTTGGAGTTGAGCGGCACCGGCGTGGGGGTGAGTGTGCTGTGCCCGGGGATGGTCAATACCGGGATCATGTCCTCGGAGCGGAACTGGCCCACCCGCCTGGGGGCGGAGCCGGTCGTTCCCAGCTCACCGCTGGTTTCGGGCATCCAGCAGATCCTCAAGACCGGCACCACCCAGGGCGACGTGGATCCGCCGGCCGTGGCGCGGGTGGTGGTGGAGGGGATCAAATCCAACCTCTTCGTCCTGTCCACCCATCCGGGGCAGGTGGCTGACGCCGCCCGCAATCGGCTCAACCGGGCCGAGGCCATCCCCCCTGTCTGAACTGGCCGACTCTCTATCCGAGCTGGCCGGCTCCGGTTATGACCTCGGGCCTGGCCGGTCTGAGGACCTACCCGAGCTGAGGAGGATCGAGAGGCAGGCGGGGGTCCTCTTTGCCGCAGTCGGTATGCAATCCGTGGCCGACGATGAGCCGCCGACCACCGAGGAGCTGGAGGCCTACCGGGCGGCCGGCCGGATGTGGGTGGTCAGGGCAGGGGATCAGCCAGTGGGCTATGCCCTGGCCGAACCCGTCGACGGCCACGGCCATCTGGCCCAGCTTTCGGTGGTCCCTACCCACGGCCGACGCGGTCTGGGCCGGGCCCTGTGCCGCCAGGTGGAGGACTGGGCCCGGGTGCAGGGACACGGGGCCGTCACCCTCACCACCTTTGCGGACGTGGCGTGGAACGCTCCCTACTACCGCCGGCTCGGGTACCGGTTCATGCCCGAGGCTGAGTTCGGCCCCCAGCTCCGGGCCATCGCGGCCGCCGAGACCGATCGCGGGCTGTGGCGCTGGCCTCGGCTCGCCATGATCAAACCCATCGGCCTTGACTGAACCCAGGGAAACGATAAACTCGATGAACTAGGTCGGAATTGTGTACCGCGGCGGTGCATGCGGAGGACCGGAAAGCCAGATGAACGGGTCCATAGTCCTGGGTAGTGCCGTTGTCGGCCTCCTGGTCGGCCTCACCGGCGCCGGGGGCGGAGCCCTCATGACCCCGATGCTCATCCTGCTGTTCTCGGTGAAGCCCTCGGCAGCCATCTCCTCCGACCTGGTGGCCGCGGTGGTGATGCGCCCGGTCGGGGCGGCCGTCCACTTCCAGCGGGGCACGGTGAACCTCCGGCTGGTCGGGTGGCTATCGGCCGGCTCGGTCCCGGCCGCCTTCGGAGGTGCCTACCTCCTGCACAGCCTCGGTCACGCCAAGGCGGCCACCCACCGGATCGAGCTCGCTCTCGGCGCCGCCCTCCTGGCCGGGGCGGCGGCCATGATCGCCCGTTACTTCCTCGACCGGCGCAGCGGTAACCGCCGGCCGGGTCTGGTCTCAGAGGTGAGCCTGCGACCGCTGCCCACCCTCGCCATCGGAGTCCTCGGAGGTCTGGTGGTGGGCATGACCTCGGTTGGAGCGGGATCGCTGATGATCGTGCTGCTGATGTTCAGCTACCCGGCCCTGGCCGCCAACCAGCTGGTGGGGACCGATCTTGCTCAGGCGATACCGCTTACGGGCTCCGCCGCCATGGGGGCACTGGTCTTCGGCCGGGTTGACCTGCCGCTGACCACGTCCATAATCCTTGGCAGCGTTCCCGCCGTTCTCATCGGTGCACTGTTGTCGTCGCGGGTCAACGACCACTATCTGCGCCCGGCCATCACCGTTGTCATCCTGGCTTCCGGCCTCAAGTACGTGGGCCTGGGCACCACCCAACTGGCCTGGGCGGTCGGCGCATTGGTGGTAGCCGTCGGGGCCAGCTGGCTCCTCCGGGCGGTGCCCTGGCGCCGGAGCCTCCCGCCGGTCCCGGCCGGCTCGGCCAGGCTGTGACCACGCTCTTTCGGGATCGACTGGGAGGACGCCGTGGCCAGGCTGGCAATGGTTACCGGGGCGTCATCGGGCACCGGGCGTCTTTACCCCTCGAGCAGAGTGAGAACCCTCTCTGAGGGTCGCGCCAACACGGCTCGATCGTTCTTGACGATGATGGGGCGCTGCATAAGCTCGGGATGCTTCACCAGGACAGCCACGACCTGCTCAGGGGTCTGATAGTCGGACTCGACCAGGCCAAGCTCTGCGAATCGCTTGTCTTTGCGAACAAGGTCGGCAGGTGGCTCCTCCAGCAACTCGATCAATCGCTCGAGTTCCGCGCTCGACGGCGGCGTCTCCAGGTACAGCACGACCTCGGCGTCAGCGGCCCGCTGCTCGAGAATCTCGAGGGCGCCTCGCGAGTGCTTGCACGCAGGGTTGTGATAAATCCGGATGTCGCCCATGCGGGCCAGCGTATCGGTACTGAGATGAGAGGATGAGCCAGCGATACGAGGCGAGCTGGACGCCAGTAGCACGTGATCCGCGGTACCACAGCGGATATCGAGCAGGCGGCCGCGCCACAGACGCGCCTCGGCGAGTTCGGTGAACGCCGGCTGAGGTCGGCCAATGTCCCATGAAGGCATGACCGTGTGCATGGCAGCAAAGTCCTTGCTGGTCCGAGGCCCGCCGTACCATGAGCAAATGACTGTGGGAGGCCGAGTACGGCGCCCTCACCCAGCTACACCGAGGACCTCAGCGGTAGACCGGTGGATCCCGGCAGGGCGGCCGGGGAGGGGCCAGAAGGTGCAGCTTGCCCTGCTCGTTCTGGTGGCAACAGGCGTCGCCTCCTGCGCAGCCGGCCCGACGCCGCGGCCATCTGGCCCCTCGGGCCCGGCGAGTACGGTGCCTTCCACCGCGCTGACGACGCCGGGACCCACGGTTGTATCGCCTACGGCATCCCCGTCGGCGGCGCCCTCGGTGTCCTCGGCCACCGCAGCGCCGGCGAGCACTCGAGCCTGCCGCCCGGGGGACCCGCTGGCCAACGTCTACCACCCGTACCGCCTCCAGGTTCGCACTGCCTGCATGACGGTTACGGGTGCCGTGGCCTACGTCCGGAGCGAGGACGATGGTGACGTCCATTTGAACCTGGAACTGCCGGCCGGTGAGTCCTATCTCCTCGACCAGGACAACTACAGCCACGAGGACGGCCAGCTCGTCGCCGAGATCGTCCCGGCCGACCAGCCCGGCTGCACCCGGGGTCAGCCTCTCCCTCTGCCACCCACCGCCTATCGGTCGAACAGCTACAGCTACGGCACCTGCACCGGGGCCGACATAGCGACCCCATCCATGGGCTCTCAGGTCAGGATCACCGGGCCCTACGTGCTGGACTCAGACCACGGCTGGATGGAGATCCACCCCGTGTGGTCCGTGACCGTGCTCGCCGCGGGGACATCCCCACCGCCGGCCAGCTCAGCTCCTCCCCCGGAGTCGGACACGGCGCCCGCCCAGAGCGGCGGAGGCAGTGCGGCACCGTGGTGCCAGGCCTCGGCGGCGCCCTCCAACGACGGCTACGCCGATGACTACCAGGTATACGTTCATTCGAACCAAGCCGGCGCCAAGGTCACCGCATCGGACGCGGGGGACTCCTGGAGCGGGTACGCCGACAGCGGCGGCTATGCGGACATCCGCCTATACCGCACCTCCCACGGCATGACCATCACAGTGACCATCGGGACAGCGTCGTGTTCGACGGTCGCCTAGCGAAGCCGCTGTCGCGCGCGCCCTGGTGACAACGGAAGACTGTGTCGTCAGTGAGATTGGCAGCTCCGGCTGAGCCGGCGGCGGCCTGCCGTGCGTGGGAGTATGGGCAGGTGCTGGTCAATCCGAGCCGGTGGAGCCGTGCGACGGGAGGTGTGGTCATAGCCGGGCTCGCCCTCGGGCTGGCGTCCTGCGGGGACTCGCGGCCCTTATCCGCCGGGGTCCAAGCTGGGACCGGCGGGCATCACACCACCGCGTCTAAGCCCGGCTCCAATCCCGGGACGGGAGCGTCCACTACGCCCGAGTCATCCACCTCCGAGGCCGCTGGCGGCACGGCGGGGACCGGGACGGTAGGTCCAGGAACGATTGTCACCTCTCCACCGGCTTCGACCAGCAGTACCGCCACCCCGACCACGCAGGCAACCCGGCCGCCTTCGACGACGTCCACGGTGGCTCCGACTCCACCCCCTGGCACCGGGGCGTACGGCTATGTGACCGCGGGCCCGACCTGTCCCGTCGAACAGGCCGGCCACCCGTGTCCACCGCAGCCAGTGTCGGCGGAGTTGGACGCCCGAGATGCAGCCGGCACGACGGTGGGGTCGACCAAGAGCGACTCGGCCGGCCGTTACGCTCTGTCGCTTCGTCCGGGCAGCTACACACTCGTGGTCGTGACCGGGTCGGGCGGCCCTCGGTGTCCGAATACGGCCGTGTCCGTCGCATCCGGCCACCCGACTCGCGCCGACATAACTTGCGACACGGGTATTCGCTGAAGACGGACTTGAGGCGACCTACTCGAGGCCATCTCGCAGGACGCCCAGGGCCTCCAGGCGCCTCTGGAGCTTCTCGGGCTCGGCAGCATCGCGGGTTCGTATCCGGGCCTCCAGCTCGTCCAGGCGCCCCTGCTCCCGAACGGCTATGGCCACGCGCTCATCATCCGGCCGGGCTCTCAAAGCCCGGAGGAACGCTTGCCGGGCTTCGGTGGCCCGCTTGAGGCCGAGGCTGCGGGCCACGGCCGAGTAGGACTTCCCCTGTTCGCGTAGGGCCAGAGCGTCGGCATCGGTGCTGCGCCGGGGACCGGCCCGGAAGCCTCCCTCCCTCTCCTCCCTCTCGCGGGGGGGACCGCTGGGCCGACGGTCGGGCCTAGGCAGGACGCACCGCCGTGGCCTGGGGCCCCTTGGCGCCCTCCTCGGACTCGAAATCGACCCGCTGGCCCTCGGAGAGCTCCTTGTAGCCGGTGCCCTCTATCGCGCTGTGGTGGACAAAGACATCCTTGCCTTCGCCATCGGGGGTGATGAAGCCGTAACCCTTGGACGCGTTGAACCACTTCACTGTTCCCGCGGTCATCCCGTCTCCTCTGTCCACGCAGATTCAAGGTCCAGAGCGGGGCGCGCCGGCGGTCGTTCCGGCCTGCGCAGTGGAGCCGGGACTGGGTCCCAGCCTATTGGATCTGGGGCCCGCCCCTGACCGGCCCGACACAGCGCCGCGGCCGGCCCGAAAAGTGCGACGGTCTTGGCGGCCATGGGCACCGACATTCTGGGGCATTTGGCGGCCGCCCCCGGCACCGAGTGACCTCAGCCCCTCCGGTCTTCGTAGGGATGCCGGAGGCCAGTTGGTCGTAGGATGGGGCAACAATGAATTGGGATCTGCGCCACCGAAGGTCATCGCTGGTGATCCGGCTGCTGCTGGCGGTGTGGATTGCCGTCATCGTCGTGGTGCTCTGCGCCAAGGGACACTGGTGGGGCTTGGTATTCGTCGCACCCCTGCTCCTCGACCTGTACCTGCTCCGCCGGATCTTGGCGGCCGGCTGAACGGCAGCCGATCGGCTGACACGGGAGATGAAGATGCCGGCAACTCTCAAGCTCACTCATAAGGCGATCGGAGTCGAGGTCCGCCGGGGCGCGTACGACGTGATGGTCGACGGTGATCGTTGCGGGTCGGTCGAAATGAACGACACGACCGAGATGCCAATCGCAACTGGGTGTCACACCCTGCAGGTCCGCAACGGGCGAAACCTGAGCCGCACTCTGACCTTCGACGCGCCCGAGGGCCAGGTCGTCGCATTCCGATGCACCGGAAAGAGGTTCTTGCCGATCTTCCTTCTCTCGTTCGTGGTGCCACGCTTGGCGCTCTCGCTCCGTCCGGAATAACTCCGAGGATCGAGGGGCTCAGTACACCGCCACTGGCGACGACTCCAAGCTGACTGTGGTCACGTTGACGAAGTCCACGACGCCACTCATGTCGCGCTCCCCTCAGCTTTGGGCGCCTCGGATTGTTCGGGACGGCCAGCAAAGCCTCGCATGGTTGCCCGGTGCGGGTCCATCCCGGAGATGGGATGTCGCCACGCCAGCAAGGAGCGGCTCATCGGGACACCGCTCAGCGACTACTTGGTCTCGCCAAGGGTCTGTCTGAGACGCACCGTGACGAGCTTCTCAACCAGGGGGTCCGGAAGCGGTCGGTCGATCGGGAACCGGAGCGCCCCTTTAGACGTCGAGTAGCCGGAGAGCTCGTCCCCGAATTGCTCGAAGACTGATCAATCTCCAACCTCCTGGGTCAGGGGCAGCTCGGTCAAGCATACGAAGCCGCTCGGCTCTCCTCACGGGCTCACTCCGAGACGGTGGGCCACCTGGAACACGTTGCCGAACTGATCCCTGAACATGGCCCGGCGGTCCCCGTAATGAGTGTCTGACGGTGCCTCGATCTCCTGTGCCCCGGCGGCCAGAGCCACCCGGTGGGTGCTGTCGGCGTCGTTTACGTAGATGTACAGGAACCCGGAAAAGGCCTCACGGTCGCCGGCTGGGCTCACCATGATCAGCGAATCACCGATGCGTAACTCGGCGGGGCGGCCCTCGGTCACCTCACCAGCTGCGGCGAAGACCTCGCGGAGAAAGGTGACCGCCGCGCTGACGTCGGGGACCACGATCCGCGGTGTGACGGTGTGGTAACCCACGGGAGCTGGCCGGGCGACGCTCACCCGCGACTGAAGATCCGGGTCTGTTCGGGCGTCACCTCGGACTCGACTTCAACGGGAAGGGGCATCGAGGCGGCTCCCGAGCCGATCAGGGGCTGGGGTCGGCGGGGGTCCCGGGATCCGGAGCTGCCGCCCCGCCCTGGATGGATCGAGAGGCCGTTGACGGGATCGGGCACGGCCTCCAGGGCGGCCTTGACGGCGTCGATGGCGAGGAACCTGATCCAGTCCGCCTCATCGGCCAACTCGATCTCCAGCACGGAGCCCCACGGCTCGTGGCCCCAGTCCCAGGTGATCGCCCCCTCGGCCAGGGCGATGCCGGTCAGCACGTCTCCATAGGCCTCCGACCACGTCCGTGCCGAGCCTGAGGCGCTGTTGGACACCTCGATCGAGTACCAATCGGCCACTTCGCCAATGCTAGGACCGACTCCGTCCGCCTGCCCGAGCCGCCCGGCGTGGAGCCCGGTCAAGGCACACCGTCCTCAGCATCATCCGGGACGGGAGTTATGCGGAAGCGGCTGCCGCGGTCGCTCGCCGGGACCCCGACCTGGCTCCGGTGCCGAACCGGACACACTGGGTTGGTGAACGAGAACCACCGCCAGTGCGGCAGCGAGGAGTGGAAGGGACGTCGGAGGCCGACCTGAGCTGGCACCCCCGGGGCTGTCTGGATCGAGTTGAGGGTCTGATCGTCTCTTCCCGCCGGGCAGCCCACCGGGAGATTCGGACCAATCACTTGCTGACCGTCCTCTATCTGCACGCATATTGCTCGAGACATGAGCTTGATCGAGTGGTCGGTTGCTATGGGCACATGATCTGGCGAGACCGGCGCGAGCGACGTCGGGAGCGGTCCGAGGATCGGAAAGACAGCACCGATCGCTGTCGTTCCGCCCCGGCCATCTCGGTCGTTGGTATCAGGCCTTTCGTCTCCAGGCGGCCCTGGAGGCGCAGGCGCGGCATCGAACTCCGCCAGCGGTCTACTGTCGCCCAGAGTTCGACCAGAGGAGGTACCTATGCCTGCCATCACGGCCACGTCCGGACGATCGGTGGCCTATGAGGAGGCGGGGTCGGGGGAGCCGGCGCTGGTCTTCGTGCATGGGTGGTGCTGCGACCACACCTACTTCTCCCCGCAGTTCGAGCACTTCGCCTCGTCGCATCGGGTGGTGGCCGTGGACCTGCCGGGCTTCGGGAAGAGCGATCCGGTGACTCCGGTCGAGATCGCCGCCTACGCCGCCGCCGTCGTCGAGGTGTGCACGACCCTGGGGCTGGTCGCTCCGGTGGTGGTGGGCCACAGCATGGGCGGCATCACTGCGATGGAAGTGGCGGCACAGCAGCCCGACCTGCCCGGCGCGGTGGTCCTGGTCGATCCGGCCCCGATCGAGCCGTCGGAGGAGACCCAGGCGCTCCTGGCCGGGCTGACTGCCCAGCTTGAGGGGGACCTCGACGGCAGCGTCAGGCGCGAGTTCGTCGGCTCCTTCCTGTTCGGACCCGCCGACGATCCGGTCCGCAAGGAGCGCATCATCGCGTCGATGTCAAGGGTCGACACCGCGACCGCCTTCCAGGCCTTCGCCGCCATGTCCCGCTGGGATGGCGGTGCCGCCATCGCCAGGATGCGAGCCCCCGTCCTGTGCCTCCTGGCCGGGGCGGGGGGCATCAACACTCCTGCTCACATCCACTCGCTCCTGCCTGAAGCCGAGGTCGGGATCACGGTCGGGGCCGGCCATTTCCACCAGCTGGAGGTGCCGGGCCAGGTGAACGCCATGATCGAGCGCTTCCTCGAGGTTCGTCGGGCCGCTGTCTGACCTGGAGGAGCGATGGTGTGGAACGGGGAACCTGAGGTGGTGGGGATGATGGCTCGACCGTTGTGGTGTTCCGAGCACGGGACTCCCAAGGGTACGCGGCGTCGGTTGGGCCTGGCCGTAGTACTGCTGGGCTTGGCCGCGACGCTGGCGGCGTGTGGCTCGAGCGCAAAGCCCGTGGGTTCGGCAGCCAGGACAACCACCACGACGGCCGCGAGCGCCTCATCGACGTCCTCGAGCACGCCAGCCCCGGCCGTCTCGGTCACAACGAACGCGCAGGTCGGCCAGATCCTGGTTACCTCCACGGGGCGGACGCTGTACACCTTCAGCGGCGACTCCGCGGCAAGATCGCCTGTACGGGCACCTGCGCCATCGTCTGGCCCCCCTATGTCCTGGCCAAGGGCGAGTCGGTGCCGACCGCGGGCCCGGGCTTGTCGGGCCTAGGCCTGGTCACCCGCCCGGACGGGAGCCAGCAGGTCACCATCCACGGCCTCACCCTCTACACCTTCTCGCACGATACGGGTCCCGGAGTTGCGGGCGGGAACGGCATCACCGCCTTCGGAGGGACCTGGCGGGTCGCTACTCCCTCCTCGGTGACGTCTAGCGTGCCGGCGTCGCCCACCACCACCGCCGCTCACCCGGCGGGTACCTCGACCACCGCAGCGCCGACCACGACCACTCGGCAGACCACCACGACCACCAAAGCGCCGACCACGACCACTACGGGGGCGCCGACCACGACGACCACGTACACCTACTGACAGCGCGCTTGGCACCGACCGTGCTGGGTATTCTCGGGACAGCGGTCCGCTGATGAACCGGCACCAATTCGTCGACTATGACCCCGTGGGAATAACGAGCATCTGATGAGAAAACAGCGGATCGATAGGGTGCACGGCCGCACTCGATATCAGACGGATCCCGCGCCTTCCGTGGCCACGCATAACACGGCCTGCGTCGAGCCGGCCTTGATCTGTACCAGGGCGGGGGAGGGCCCGGGGCGGTGATAGGGCGTCCTCCCATCGCCCCTTGGTACCGTCGCTGAATGAACGCTGGAGGAGCCACGCCGGATGGTCAGCGGGCTCGACGACAGGCGGCCAGAGCGACCATCGCGGCCTATCACCAGGAGCAGCTGGGAGTGCTACTCGAGCGGGTCCGGGAAGGCTTCGCCCGCCTCGATGCCGGACAGATCGATGTCTTCGATCTGGATGACCTGATCCGCCGCTACAAGCGCTCGGCCTCCGAGCTGTGGAAGTTCTGCGGCAATGGCGGAGGCCAGTGGGAGCAAGCTGCCAGCGCCTTGGCCTACTTCCGAGAGCGCGGCGATGAGCCGGACTGGTGGGAGGCCGGAGAGCCCCGGCGCCGACGAGGATGAAGTCGAACGCCACCGGCGAGAACCACCGCTGGGAGTTCAAGGCCCGCTTTCGGCGCAACGCCTTCGGCTGGCGGTCCCAGCCGGCCGTTCAGCGGGTGAAAGAGGCGGTGAGCGAAATCAAGCAGGTCGCCCGGCGTGACCCTCTCCTGGGGGCGGAGGGGGCGGTATCCCTGCTGGAGCGGCTCTCCCCGGCCCTGGAAAGAGTCGACAGTTCGTCAGGGTCCATCGGGACCGCCGTCAACAACTCCATCCGGGATCTGGTGCCGATCATCGCCGGCGCCCCCGCCGATCCCCGGACCCGCCGGGCCTGGCTGGACCGGCTCTGGGCTGCGCACGAGGCGGACCAGATGCCCTATATCGAGTCCCTCGCCGACTACTGGGGCGAGCTGTGCGGATCGCAGGAGTTGGCATCGGTCTGGGCCGACGACCTGATTGGGATCACCCGGATGGCGCTCAGCCCCGATCCCGCCCTGCATGGTCACTTCCACGGCACCAACACCTGCTTCAGCGCTCTCTACCGCGCCGAGCGCTACGCCGAGATAGTCGAGTTGCTGGCGGTGGACGCCATCTGGCCCTACAAGCGCTGGGCCGTGAAGGCGCTGGCCGCCATGGGTCAAAAGGCCGAGGCCATCCGCTACGCCGAGTCCTGCCGGGGGCCGTGGACCTCCGACTGGGACGTTGACGCCCTCTGCGAGGCCATCCTCCTCTCCTCGGGCCTGTCCGAGGAGGCCTATCGGCGCTACGGCCTGCGGGCTAACCAGGCCGGGACCTACCTGGCGACCTTCCGGGCGGTGGTCAAGAAGTACCCCCACAAGGCACCCGATCAGGTCCTGGCCGATCTGGTGGAGACCACACCGGGACAGGAGGCCAAGTGGTTCGCCGCCGCCAAGGACGCTGGTATGTACGACCAGGCGCTGGAGCTGGCAGCCAGCGGTCCTTGCGATCCCAAGACGCTGACGCGGGCCGCCCGGGACTTCGCGACCAAGCGCCCGCCCTTCGCTCTGGGCGCCGGCCTGCTCGCCCTGCGGTGGCTGGTCGAGGGATATGGCTACGAGGTCACCAGCGCGGACGTCTGGTCCGCTTACACCAACACCATCAAGGCGGCGGAGGCGGCTGGCGAGCTCCCCGATGCTCGCCAGCAGATCAGCCAGCTCATCAGCCACGAAGGTCCTGGGGACTTCGTCGGAAAGGTTCTAGGGACCCATGTGACCCTCTGACGCGCCTGGGACCGCATCTTCGGACGGCTCCACCAGGGCCGCGAGCGACGCCGCGACGACCCCACAGACCCGTCCACCGACTTGCACCACCATGCCGGAAGCACCGACGGAGCGGGGACGGTCAGGCGGTCAGGACCTTCATGTCGCCGAGAAACGTGGTCAACGGCCATCGCGGGTGAAGTGCCGGCTCTTCTGACTGACAACTGCGGATAACACGGAAGCCCTGATCAGAGGGGCATATTAGCCATTCACCCTCGGTGGTCGACGGTGAGTCGGCCGATAGGCGGGATTCTGTCAGCGGAACCTCTTGAAGGAGGGTCCGCCGGGTGACCATCCATCGATGCGG
>Ga0307373_10013210_pt1 | contig 11585 bp, 7 predicted proteins | sample OX2MG_FD_202534 | JGI IMG/M metagenome (GOLD analysis project Ga0307373, IMG submission 202534) | Soil microbial communities from Risofladan, Vaasa, Finland - OX-2 | ecosystem: Environmental > Terrestrial > Soil > Coastal area > Acid sulfate soil | place: Finland: Risofladan, Vaasa | collected... | reverse complement strand
GGAAGGGTACCAGGAGGAAGGGGTACCAGGACAGGTCCAGGGTGGTTGTGGCGTCGGCCCCAGTGGGCCGGTCAGAAGTGTTCGAGTCCCGAGGGCTCGGGTCGAAGGCCCGAGTCGGAAGAGAGCCCGGAGAGGGCAGGAGACAGGAGGCAGCAACGATGGCCAAGGCCGTAGGAATCGACCTCGGCACCACCAACTCGGTGGTGGCCGTACTGGAGGCCGGCGAGCCGGTCGTCATCCCCAACGCCGAAGGCGGGCGGACCACGCCGTCGGTCGTCGGCTTCGCCAAGTCGGGCGAGGTCCTCGTCGGCGAGGTGGCCAAGCGTCAGGCCATCACCAACCCCGATCGGACCATCCGCTCGGTCAAGCGGCACATGGGGACGTCCTGGACCGTCGACATCGACGGGAAGGACTTCACCCCCCAGGAGATCTCGGCTCGTATTCTGGGCAAGCTGAAGCGTGACGCCGAGGCGTTCCTCGGCGACACGGTGACCCAGGCGGTCATCACCGTTCCGGCCTACTTCGACGACGCGCAGAGGACGGCCACCAAGGAGGCCGGTGCCATCGCCGGGCTCGAAGTGCTCCGGATCATCAACGAGCCCACCGCCGCCGCGCTGGCCTATGGCCTCGACAAGGAAGGGGCCGAACAGACCGTGCTGGTCTTCGACCTCGGCGGGGGGACCTTCGACGTGTCCCTGCTCGAGATCGGAGACGGCGTGTTCGAGGTCAAGTCGACCGCGGGCAACTCCAAGCTCGGTGGGGACGACTGGGACCAGCGCATCATCGACTGGCTGGTGAAGACGTTCAAGGACACCGAGGGCGTGGACCTGTCGAGCGACAAGATGGCCACCCAGCGCCTGCAGGAGGCGGCGGAGAAGGCCAAGATCGAGTTGTCCTCACTGCAGGAGACCCAGATCAACCTGCCCTTCATCACGGCCACCTCCGAGGGTCCGAAGCACCTCGACGTGAAGCTGACCCGGGCCAAGTTCAACGAGCTCACCTCCGATCTGGTCGACGCCTGCAAGGCCCCCTTCGATCAGGCCATTGCCGATTCGGGCCTGTCCAAGGCCGACATCGACCATGTGGTTCTGGTGGGCGGGTCCACCCGGATCCCCGCCGTGCAGGAGTTGGTCCAGGCCATGACCGGCAAGGAGGCCCATAAGGGGGTCAATCCGGACGAGGTGGTCGCCATCGGCGCCGCGGTGCAGGCCGGAGTGCTGAAGGGCGAGGTGAAGGACGTCCTCTTGCTCGACGTGACGCCGCTGTCGTTGGGCATCGAGACCAAGGGCAGCGTCATGCACCGCCTCATCGAGCGGAACACCACCATTCCCACCAAGCGGAGCGAGGTCTTCACCACGGCCGACGACAACCAGCCGTCGGTGGAGGTCCACGTGCTGCAGGGCGAGCGTGAGATGGCCATGTACAACAAGACCCTGGGCAAGTTCCAGCTGGTCGACCTGCCCCCGGCCCCCCGTGGCGTGCCGCAGATCGAGGTCACCTTCGACATCGACGCCAACGGCATCGTCCACGTCTCGGCCAAGGACCGCGCCACCGGCAAGGAGCAGTCGATGACCATCACGGGCCAGTCGTCGCTGGCCAAGGAGGACATCGAGCGCATGGTGAAGGATGCCGAGGCCCACGCCGAGGACGACCGCCGCCGGAAGGAGGAAGCCGAGGTGCGCAACAACGCCGACACGCTCGTGTACCAGACCGAGAAGCTCCTGAAGGACCAGGGCGAGAAGTTCGAGGGCGACGAGAAGGAGAAGGTGGAGTCCGCCCTCACCTCGCTCAAGGAGGCCCTGTCCGGCTCTGACGTGGAGGCCATCAAGACCGCCACGGAGACCTTGCTCACCGCCAGCCAGTCCTTCAGCCAACGCCTCTACGAGGAGGCGTCCAAGGCCGATGCCTCGGCGCCGGGCGGCCAGGTCACGGCCGACGAGACCTCCGACGACGAGGTCGTGGACGCCGAGATCGTCGACGACAAGGGCTGATCGCCCATGACCGGCATGGACGAGTCAGGTCATGACAGCGGTTCGGGGGATCCGGGTGCCGAGCAGGCACCCGGATCGGGCCCGGCCGATGACGCCGACGGCGCCGGGCCCGGACCGGACTACGAGGCCCACGGCGGTGCCCCCGAGGGCAGCGAGAGCGACGAGGTGGCCGACGCCGAGATCCTCGACGCCGCCGACGTGAGCGCGGCGGTGGACGATGTGTTCGCCGACGACGACCCCCTGGCCCTGGCCCTCAACCAGCGCGACGAGTACCTCGATTCCCTGCGACGTCTGCAGGCCGAGTTCGAGAACTACAAGAAGCGGGTGATCAAGCAACAGGCCGACCAGGTGGCCCGGGCCGCGGTGACCCTGGTGGAGAAGGTCCTGCCCGTACTGGACACCCTCGATCTGGCCACCGAGCACCTGGGGGACGCCGACTCGGCCGACGGACGCGCCCTTGTGGCGGTGGCCAGCCAGCTCCACGACGTGCTGGTCAAGGAAGGGCTCGAGCGCATCGATCCCCTGGGCGAGCAGTTCGATCCCACGGCCCACGAGGCGGTGGGCCACCTCCCGGCCGGGGACGTGTCCGCCGGTGCCGACGCCGGTGACCCGGACGGCGCCGTCGACGTCGCCCCCGGGGCCGGCGCCGAGCCGGTGGTGGGCCAGGTGATGCGGGCCGGCTACCGCTGGCGTGGGGCCGTGGTCCGGCCGGCCATGGTGATGGTGCGGGGCTAGCAGCGAGACGAAGGCCAGAAGGGACCGGGTAGACACCGAGTGGCGCCGCAACGCGAATGGTTCGAGAAGGACTACTACAAGACCCTGGGCGTGTCCTCCACGGCCACGGCCAAGGAGATCACCAGCGCGTACCGGAAGCTGGCCAAACAGCACCACCCCGACACCAATCCGGGCCAGGAGGAGACGTTCAAGGAGGTCTCCGCGGCCTACGACGTGCTGGGTGACCCCGAGCGCCGCAAGGAGTACGACGATGTCCGCACCATGGGACCGGCCGCCGGGGTGGGCGGCTTCCCCGGGGGGTTCGGCGGCGGAGGTACCTACCGGGTCGACGACATGGGGGACCTCGGCGACATCTTCGGGGGGCTCTTCGGCCGCGGAAGGCGGGGCGGCGGATCGGGTGGTCCCCAGCGGGGCAGCGACGTCGAGGCCCAGCTGCACCTGTCCTTCGAGGACGCCGTGGCCGGGGTCACCACCTCGGTCAACCTGACCACCGACGTCCGGTGCCACACCTGTGCGGGGAGCGGGGCCGCGCCCGGCACCCAGCCGGCGACCTGCCCGCGCTGCGGTGGCACGGGCTCCCTGCAGGACAACCAGGGCCTGTTCTCCCTCAGCCAGATCTGTCCGCAGTGCGGGGGACGCGGGACCGTGGTGACCACGCCCTGCCCCACCTGTTCGGGCACCGGCGTGGAGCACCGCAACCGGTCGGTCAAGGTGAGGATCCCCGCCGGGGTGGAGGACGGGCAGCGGATCCGGGTGAAGGGACGGGGCGCGGCCGGCCGGGGCAACGCCCCGAGCGGGGACCTCTACGTGGTGGTGCGTGTGGACCGCCACGGCGTGTTCGGTCGACGGGGACGCAACCTGACCCTGACCGTGCCGGTCTCCTACCCCGAGGCCACCTTGGGCACCACCCTGACGGTGCCCACCCTGACCGACCCCGTCACCCTGCGGGTGCCGGCCGGCACGCCGTCGGGTCGCACGTTCCGGGTCAAGGGACGGGGCGTCCCGGCCGGGAAGAAGGCCTCAGCCGGCGACCTGCTGGTGACCGTGGAGGTGGAGGTCCCCGGGCAACTGACCGACGAGCAGCGCGCCGCGGTGGAGGCACTGGCCGCGGTGGTCGAGCCACCGGCGCGCGACGTCCTGGGAGTGTGAGATGACCGACGATCGCCATACCCGAGCCGTCTACGTGATCTCGGTGGCCGCCGAGCTGACCGGGGTGCACCCCCAGACGCTCCGCGTCTACGAGCGCAAGGGCCTGCTCGACCCGAGCAGGACCGAGGGCGGGAGCCGCCGCTTCAGCGAAGAGGATCTCGAGAGGCTCCGGCACATCCAGAGCCTGACCAACGCAGGGCTCAACCTCGAGGGGGTGCGCCGGGTGATGGAGCTCGAAGCCGAGGTGGCGGGGCTCCGCCACCAGCTGGAGGTGGCCCGGGTCGAGGCCCGCGAGGCCGTCGCCGTCACCCACCGCCAATACCGGAGGGAGCTGGTGCCGCTCTCCCAGATGCTCGTGCCTGCCCGCCCGGGCCGTCGTACCACCCAGGGAGCAGGAGGCCAGCGATGACCATCAACCCCGAACGATGGACCCTCAAGACCCAAGAGGCCTTCTCCTCCGCCGTGGAGCGGGCCCGCACCGCGCACAATCCCGAGGTCACCCCGGACCACGTGCTGGCCGCGGTGCTGGACCAGGCCGACGGCATCGCCGGTCCCGTCCTGACCCGGGTCGGCGTGGAGCCGGCCGTGGTCCTCGAGCGCATCAGCGGCGCGCTGGACCGCCTTCCCCACAGCGTGGGCGGCGCGGAGCCGGGGATCGACCGGGCCCTGCGCGACGTGCTGGGCACCGCCGATTCGCTCCGGGCGGACATGGGCGACGAGTACCTCTCGGTCGAGCACCTGGTGCTGGCCATGGCCGACCGCATCGGCGTGGACCGCGACCAGCTGCTCCGCGCCCTCCGGGACGTGAGGGGGAGCCACCGGGTGACGTCCCAGAACCCCGAGGAGACCTTCCAGGCCCTCGAGCGTTACGGCCGGGACCTCACGGCCCTCGCCCGCCAGGGGAAGATGGACCCGGTGATCGGCCGGGACGAGGAGGTGCGCCGGGTGATCCAGGTGCTCTCCCGCCGCACGAAGAACAACCCGGTCCTCATCGGCGAGCCCGGCGTGGGCAAGACCGCCATCGTCGAGGGCCTGGCCCAGCGCATCGTCGAGGGCGACGTCCCCGAGGGCCTGAAGGGCAAGCGGGTGATCGGGCTGGACATGGGCTCGATGGTGGCCGGGGCCAAGTACCGGGGCGAGTTCGAGGAGCGGCTGAAGGCGGTGCTGAAGGAGATCACAGACGCCGAGGGCGAGGTCATCACGTTCATCGACGAGCTCCACACCATCGTGGGGGCCGGGGGTGGGGCCGAGGGTGCCATGGACGCCGGGAACATGATCAAGCCCATGCTGGCCCGGGGCGAGCTGCGGCTCATCGGGGCCACCACCCTCGACGAGTACCGCCAGTACATCGAGAAGGATGCGGCACTGGAGCGGCGGTTCCAGCAGGTCTTCGTGCCGCCGCCGTCGGTCGAGGACACCATCGCCATCCTGCGCGGGCTGAAGGAGCGCTACGAGGTCCACCACGGCGTCCGCATCCAGGACGCCGCGCTGGTGGCGGCAGCTGTCCTCTCCGACCGCTACGTGACCGGACGCTTCCTCCCCGACAAGGCCATCGACCTGATGGACGAGGCGGCCAGCCGGCTGCGCATCGAGATCGACTCGATGCCCACCGAGCTCGACGTTGTCACCCGGCGGATGCGCCAGCTGGAGATCGAGCGGATGGCCCTGGCCAAGGAGACCGACAGCGCCTCGGCCGAGCGGCTGGCCCGACTCGACGAGGAGCTGGCCAACCTGTCCGAGGAGTCGGTGGCCATGACCGCCCACTGGCAGTCGGAGAAGGAGGCCATCGGCACCATCCAGACGCTCAAGGGCCAGCTCGAGCAGTACCGCGGGGATGCCGAGCGGCTCAGCCGAGAAGGCAATCTGGCCGAGGCCTCCGAGATCACCTACGGGAGGATCCCCACGCTCGAGCAGGAGGTGGAGGTGGCCACCCGGGCCCTCGACGAGCTGCAGAAGAGCCAGCGGTTCCTGAAGGAGGAGGTGGACGCCGAGGACGTGGCCGAGGTGGTGAGCCGGGCTACCGGGGTCCCGGTCAGCCGCCTGCTCGAGGGTGAGGTGGAGAAGCTCATCCGCATGGAGGACGCCCTCCATGCCCGGGTGGTGGGCCAGGACGAGGCGGTCTCGGCGGTGGCCAACGCCATCCGGCGGAGCCGGGCCGGCCTGTCGGACCCCAACCGGCCCATCGGTTCGTTCCTCTTCATGGGGCCGACCGGGGTGGGAAAGACCGAGCTGGCCCGGTCACTGGCCGACTTCCTCTTCGACGACGCCAAGGCCATGGTGCGGATCGACATGGGCGAGTACGGCGAGCGCCACTCGGTGGCCCGCCTGGTCGGGGCGCCCCCCGGCTATGTCGGCTACGAGGAGGGGGGCCAGCTCACCGAGGCCATCCGTCGCCGGCCCTATGCCGTGGTACTCCTCGACGAGTTGGAGAAGGCGCACCCGGATGTGTTCAACATCCTCCTCCAGGTGCTGGAGGACGGCCGTCTCACCGACGGCCAGGGCCGCACCGTCGACTTCACCAACACCGTGCTGATCATGACCTCCAACATCCCCGGGGAGCCCATCGAGCACTTCAAGCCGGAGTTCGTCAACCGCATCGACGAGATCGTCCGGTTCCACGCTCTCTCCCCGGCCGACCTGGCGCGGATCGTGACCATCCAGCTCGGCGGGCTTCGCCGCCGGCTGGCCGAGCGGCGGCTGACACTGGCGGTGACGCCGGCCGCGGAGACACTGCTGGCCGAGGAGGGCTTCGATCCCGACTTCGGGGCCCGGCCCCTGCGGCGGGTCATCCAGCGCCAGGTGGAGGACCCCCTGGCGCTCGCCCTGCTGGAGGGACGCTACGCCGAGGGGTCCACGGTCACGGTGGACCAGGAGGACGGGGTCGTCATCCTGGTCTGATCGGACCCCGACCCGTCCGGCACGGCCGTCCCGGCCGGCCGCCGCCACCCGACCGGGGTCCACGGGCGGCCCCGGGGCCGCCGAGTCGGGCGGGTGGACGCCGGGCGACGGTGGGGCGATCATGGGGGCCTGTCGTCGGCGAAAGGGATTGCGGTGCGATGCTCGGGACCCCACCGGTGAGCGCGCTGGCGGCGACGTTGACCGCCGTGACGGTGCGGATCACGTTCAAGAACGTGTTCTCCCTCCTGTTGGGGGTGCTCTTCGTCATCGTGCTGGCCCTGGTGAGCGGACGGCTCGTCGGGATCACCGTCGGGCGGTGGCGCTCGGTGGCCACGGCGCTGGTCGGCACGTTGATCGGCGCCGCCGGCGCCGAGGCGGTGGTGCGGGGTACCAACGACACCACGGTGGCCTACGCCCTCACCGCGCTGTTCGGTGTGCTGGCCACCATGGTCCTGATGATCATCCCCGAAGCGGTCGGCCGGCACCGTTCCGCCGATCGCCGGCGTGGGTCGAGGCGCCTCTGGCTCCACCCCGTGCGGTGGCTCCGGCGCACCCTGGCCCCGCTGAGCCGGTCGTGGGAGGTGCTCCGGGTGGCCCGCCGCAACGGGTTGGCCCGGCCGCAGTTCCTGTCGGCGTCGGGGATCTCCACCGCCGAGTTCGGCAACCGCCTCCGTCTGACCCTCGAGGAGGTGGGGGGGATGTTCGTCAAGTTCGGTCAGATCGCCTCCACCCGCAGCGACCTGCTGGCCGAGCCCGTCACCGACGAGCTCTCGCACCTGCGCTCGGCGGTGCGGCCCATCCCGCCAGAGCTGGTACGACCCCTGGTCGAGGAGGAGCTGGGCCGGTCCGTGGAGGAGGCCTTCGCCTCCTTCGACTTCGAGCCGCTGGCCTCGGCGTCGATCGGCCAGGTCCACCGGGCCACCCTGCTCGGCGGCGAGGCGGTGGTGGTCAAGATCCAGAGGCCGGGGCTCGACGACCTGCTCCGCCGGGACGCCACGGTGCTGAGGCTGGCCGCCCGCGTGGCCGAGCGGCGGATGCCCGGGGCCCGTGACCTCGGGATCCGCGACCTGGCCGAGGAGCTGATCGTCAGCATGGACCGCGAGCTCGACTACCTGCGTGAGGCCAGCATGTGCGACCGGCTGCGGTCGGAGGTGGCCCATGACGATCCGGCGGACGACGTGATCCGGGTGCCCCTCGTCTTCCACGAGCTGTGCACCGACCGGCTGCTGGTGATGGAGGAGGCTCCCGGTCGCCCGATCGACGCCCCCGGGGCCATCGCAGCCAGTGGGGCCCCGGCCCACCTCCTGGCCGCGGCCCTGCTCTCCGGCTTCCTCCAGCAGGTCCTCCAGGGCATGGTGTTCCACGCCGACCCCCACCCGGGCAACCTGATGGTCGACGAGTGGGGGCGCCTGTGGCTGCTCGACTTCGGGTCGGTCGGGCTTCTCGACCCGGTCACCCGACGGGCCCTCCAGGACATCGCCCTCGGCATGGGCGCCAACGAGCCGAGGGTGGTGGCCCGGGCCGTGAGGCACCTGGCCGGGGCAGATGCCACGGCCGACCTGCAGAGCCTGGAGTCCGATGTCGGCCTCCTGATGGTCGAGAGCTCGGGAGGCTTCGACCCGGCCGTCATCCCGGAAGTCCTGGCGGTGATGACCCGCCACGGGCTGCGCGTCCCGGCCTCGATGACCACGCTGTCCAAGGCGCTGATCACGCTGGACGGGACCCTCCGGGTGATCGACCCGACCTTCGAGCTGGCCATCGAGGCCACGACGGCGGCCGATGCCCTCTCGGCCCAGGACCCAGACATGACCGGCGACCTCCTCCAACAGGAGCTGCGCCGGTCGCTGCCCACACTCCGCACCCTGCCCGAGCACATCGACGAGCTGGCCACCCAGCTTCGCTCCGGTCGCCTGGGTGTCCGGGTGGAGCGGTTCGCCGGTACGGACCAGGAGGTGGTCAGCGGATGGATCGACCGGATCCTGGTGGCGGTGTTCGGCTGCGTCGGCCTGCTGGCCGCAGGGGTGATCCTGGTGGCGGCGGAGCTGGCCGGGTCGCGGGACATCCGGCTGACGCTGCAGGCCATCGGTTTCATCGGCCTGGTCTTCGCCTCGGTCCTCTTCATGCGGGCCGTGGCCCAGGTCCTCCGGCGCGAGCGGACCTCGACCGGGTGAGTCGGCGCCACCGGCCCACCCGGTCGCTCCGCCCTGCGGGCTACACTGGTGCGTAATCCGCTTTTCGCAACGGAGGAGTGACGCGTGCCGGCAACCGTCGTCGTCGGGACCCAGTGGGGTGATGAGGGAAAGGGCAAGCTGACCGATCTCCTGGCCAAGGAGATGGAGTTGGTCGTCCGCTACCAGGGCGGCCACAACGCCGGCCACACCATCGTGGTGGACGGCGAGACCTTCGCCCTCCAGCTGGTGCCGAGCGGCATCCTCTACGAGCACATCACGCCGGTCATCGGGAACGGGGTGGTGGTCGACCCGACGGTGCTGCTGGCCGAGGTGGACGCCCTGGCCGGCAAGGGCATCGACACCGGCCGGCTGTTGGTCAGCGGCAACGCCCACCTGATCATGCCGTACCACCACGAGTTGGATCAGCTGGCCGAGCGGTACCTGGGCAAGAACAAGCTCGGCACCACCAAACGGGGCATCGGGCCGGCCTACGCCGACAAGTCGTCGCGGGTCGGCCTGCGGGTGCAGGACCTGCTCGACCCAAAGATCTTCCGGCAGAAGCTCGACGTGGTCCTGAAGGAGAAGAACGCCGTCCTGGCCAAGGTGTACAACCGGCTGCCGCTGTCGGCCGACGAGATCTGTTCCCACTACCTCGACGAGCTGGCCCCACGGGTGACACCGATGGTGGCCGACACGGTGGGACTGCTCCACGATGCCCTGGAGCGGGGTGCCAACGTCCTGCTGGAAGGGGCCCAGGCCACCTTTCTCGACCTCGACCACGGCACCTATCCCTTCGTCACCTCGTCCAACCCGGTGGCCGGTGGCGCCTGCACCGGGGCGGGGATCGGCCCCCGGTACGTGGACGAGGTCATCGGTATCGCCAAGGCCTACGTGACCCGTGTGGGGAGCGGTCCGTTCCCCACCGAGCTGCTCGACGACATCGGCGACGCCCTGGTCGAGCGGGGCCACGAGTACGGGGTCAACACCAAGCGCCGGCGCAGGCCGGGGTGGTTCGACGCCGTGATGATGCGCCAGGCCGTCCGCCTCAACTCGCTCTCCGAGGTGGCCCTGACCAAGCTCGACGTCCTGGACACCTTCGACACCGTGAAGGTCTGCGTGGCCTACGAGGCCGGTGGCGAGCGCTTCACCCACCCGCCGTACCACCAGTCGATCTTCCACCAGGTGACCCCGGTCTACGAGGAGCTCCCGGGCTGGAAGACCGACATCTCGGGTGCCACCGAGCTCGGCGACCTCCCCCAGGCGGCCCGGGACTACGTGCACTTCCTCGCAGAGCAGATCGGCACGCCGGTCCGCCTGGTCGGGGTGGGACCCGGCCGCGAGCAGTTCGTCCGATTCGCCGCATGAGCGGCTCCGTCGCCACGACGCCGGGGAGTGGCACGAGTGCCGTCCGGACCGTGTGCGTGGTCGGCTCGGGAGGGCGCGAGCACGCCCTGGCCCAGGCGCTCGGGCGCACCGCGGACGTCATCGTGACCCCGGGCAACCCGGGGATGGCGGGGGTGACGGCCGAAGGACACCCCGTCACCTGTGTGCCCGCCCCGGCCGAGGAGATCGAGGCCGACCTGTACGTCATCGGTCCCGAGGCGCCGCTGGTCGACGGCCTGGCCGACCGGCTCCGCGCTGCGGGCCGGCTGGTCTTCGGTCCTGGGGCCGACGGGGCCCGGTTGGAGGGCTCCAAGGCCTTCATGAAGGAGGTGCTGGCCGAGGCCGGCGTGCCCACCGCCCGCTTCGGGGTGTTCGCCGATCCTGCCGCGGCCAAGGCCTACCTCCGGACCCTGCCCGGACCGTGGGTGGTCAAGACCGACGGGCTGGCCGCCGGCAAGGGTGTCTTGGTCACGGACTCGCGGCTGGAGGCCGAGGCCGACGTCGACGCCAAGCTCTCCGGTGACGCCTTCGGCGACGCCGGCCGGCGGGTGGTGGTGGAGGAGGGGCTGTCGGGTCCGGAGTGCTCGTTGCTGGTCCTGTGCGACGGGAAGAGGCTGGCCCCCCTGGCACCGGCCCAGGACTTCAAGCGCCGCGACGATCACGACGGGGGTCCCAACACCGGGGGCATGGGCGCCTACTCGCCCGTGCCCTTCGTCGATGACGGGCTGGTCGACCGGTTGGTCGGGGAGGCGGTGGCCCCCCTGGTGGCGGCACTGGTCAGGCGGGGGATCGACTACCGGGGCGTGCTGTACGCCGGCCTGATGCTGACCCCGGACGGACCCCGGGTGCTCGAGTTCAACGTGCGGTTCGGCGACCCCGAGACGCAGGTGGTCCTCCCCCGCCTGCAGGGGGACCTGGCCGGACTGCTGGCCGAGGTGGCCGCCGGGTCCCTCCACACCGCGCCCCGGTTCGCCGACGTCGCGGCCGTCTGCGTGGTCATGGCCTGCGAGGGCTACCCGGAGTCCCCCCGTGCCGGGGACGTCATCCACGGCCTCGATGCGGCCGGCCGCATGGAGGGGGTGACGGTCTTCCACGCCGGCACGGCGACGGCGGCGGGCGGCGGGCTGGTCACCGCCGGGGGTCGGGTGCTCGGGGTCACCGCCCTCGGCGACTCGGTCGCCGTGGCCAGGGCGCGGGCCTATCGGGGGGTGGCGGCCATCTCGTGGCGCGGGGCCCACGCCCGTTCGGACATCGCCGG
>Ga0307373_10013209_pt1 | contig 11586 bp, 11 predicted proteins | sample OX2MG_FD_202534 | JGI IMG/M metagenome (GOLD analysis project Ga0307373, IMG submission 202534) | Soil microbial communities from Risofladan, Vaasa, Finland - OX-2 | ecosystem: Environmental > Terrestrial > Soil > Coastal area > Acid sulfate soil | place: Finland: Risofladan, Vaasa | collected... | reverse complement strand
AGGCGTGGCTGAGGGAGTAGCCCAACTCACCGCCCTCGTGGATCGAGCCCGGCGTGGTCGGCGCCACGTGGCTCGAAATGCCGCCCGGGAACGAGAACTGCTTGAACAGCTGCTTCAACCCCGCTTCATCCTGGGTAACGTTGGGATACACCTCGCTCCACGTGCCTTCGAGGTACACGTTGCCCACGATCGCCGGGCCGCCGTGCCCGGGACCCGCCACGTAGAACATGTCCAGGTTGTACTGCTTGATGACCCGGTTCAGATGCACGTAAATGAAATTCTGGCCGGGCGTCGTGCCCCAGTGCCCCACCACCAGTGGCTTGACGTGCGCCAGCGTCAGCCGCTCCTTCAGCAGCGGATTGTCGTACAGGTAGATCTGGCCCACCGACACATAGTTGGCTGCGCGCCAGTACGCATCCATCTTCTGGAGCACATCCGGCGTGAGGGGATTGGCGGTCGTGACCCGGGATTCGCCTGGCGCGGCAATTGGCGTGGGCATCAGCGGCGGTGCGCGGGGGCAACCGCCCCATCCACCCAGTATCCCCGGCGATCGTAGTGGCCGTGCAACGCGGTCTCGTAGTCCCGCGTGAGCGCGGACTCATCGGTGTATTCCGGCGACTGTTCGATGGCCGCGCGGGGGAGCGTCACGTAGACCTCGGCGTCGCTCCAACTCACGCGCTCGATCCATTCCGGCGCCACCAGCACCTTCTTCCCCGCCCGCCAGTTCCCCGTATCGATGACCAGATAGCGGATGGCCCACGTCTCGTCGTCGATGATGAAGTCCTCCACGTGCCCGATCTCGCCGTCAGGAGCCTGGACGTGATATCCCGTCACGACCCTGGTGCTCCGGAGATGCGGATCCCCCGTGTGCGCGCTGGGCGACGCCTCGCGCCATAGTTCCGGATCGCGCACGATGACGGGGGAGAATCCCCACAGATTCGGGCCACCCCAGTACCTGGGCCACCCGTAGAACCCGTAGTACGATTCCTCGAATTGCCGCGATACCGGCCGGTCGCTGTCCAATGGAGGACTGTTCTCGATCTGCTGCTTCGTCAACGCGACGGCCACTTCCTGCGCGTCGCGATTCACGGCGTGCAGGGCATAGGGCGAGATCAGCACCTGCCGGCCGCTGAGCCAGTTGCCCGTGGCGGCCACGAGATACCGAACCCCCCAGCGCTGATCGTCGAAATAGAACTCCTTGACGCTTCCGATGGCGCCGTCCAGCGCGCGCAGGGCGAACCCCTTCAAGGTGGTGGCCTTATCCAGCATGGTGGTGATCCCGGTGCATGGTGGGCACGCATCGCGAGCGGTGATGATGACGTGCGGTCGATCTCACTGGATCTGGTCCGTGGGATCCCGATCCCCGACCCAGTACCCCGCTGGATCCATGGAGACCGTGCGGACCTTCCCGATCTCGCCATTGGTGCTGCTGAGCGTATACCGCTGCAGGCTCCTGGCTCTGTCCAGCATGGGAGCACCCTGTTCACTGAGTGGGCGTTGGGGGGGTACGTTGCAGAATACCCGTCGGCGAGGCAGCGCCACATCATGCGAACGGGTGAATCTTGGGCTAGCACAAATGGGGGATCACCCGGCGACGGAGGCGGAGGACCCGGGTCACGGACCTCACGGGCATGAGGCCCTCGTCCGTCCGGATGACCGGCACCTTCACGTCCTGTTGCCTCGCGCGCTACACAGTGGCCAGGAACACCACATCATGCTGCGCGGTCATCGGCTCGTCCCGTCGCGTGTCGGGTTGCGCCATCCGCCGCTTGCCGCGATGAGCGCGTCGGCCCGTTCCGGTCCCCACGTGCCGCGCCGGTACGGGAGCGCCGGGGAGTGCCGCGCGAGCACCCGGTCCACGGCCACCCACGCCGCCTCCACCGCGTCCCAGCGCGCGAACAGGGCGCCGTCACCGGCCATGGCGTCGGTCAGCAGTCGCTGGTACGGCGGCTCGGCGCCCAGCAACTCCTCGACCATGTACAGTTCCCGCAGGTCGCCCACGAATTCCTTGCCCGGCCGCTTGGCGCGGGCGGCCAGCGCGATCGCCGCATCGGGCGAGAGCCGGAACCGCAGGTGGTTTCCGTGGCCATCGGGCGGCGCCGCATCGGCGAACAGCCGCGTTGGCGGCGCTTTCAGCTCCACCACCACCTCGGTCGCCGTCACGGGAAGACACTTGCCGGAACGCACGTACCAGGGCACGCCGTCCCAGCGCCACGAATCGATGAACAGGCGCGCGGCGCAGAAGGTCTCGACATCCGAGCGCCTCGCCACGTGCGGCACCTTGCGATACCCGCGGTATTGCCCGCGCACCACGTCGCGCGACGTCAGTGGTCGCATGGCCTCGAATACCTTGGCCTTCTCGGTGTGTACCGATCCGAATCCCCGGTACACGGGCGGCTCCATGGCCAGGAGGGCGACGATCTGGAAGAGATGGTTCTGGATCACGTCGCGCAGACACCCGGCCGTCTCATAGAACGCCCCGCGGTCGTGCACACCGAACTGCTCGGCGAGCGTGATCTGGACGCTCGCCACGTAGTTGCGATTCCAGATCGGTTCCAGGAACGCGTTGGCGAACCGGAAGTAGAGAATGTTCATGATCGCCTCCTTGCCCAGGAAGTGATCGATCCGGAAGATCGCCTCCTCGGGAAACGCCGCCCGCGCCACCGCGTTGAGCCGTCGCGCGGAGGCCAGATCGCGGCCGAATGGCTTCTCGACGATCACCCGGGCGCCGTCCGACAGTCCGGCCGCGCCCAACCCCTCGATCACGGTCGCGAACAGGGCTGGCGGGATGGCGAGGTAGTGCGCCGGCCGCCGCGCCGTGCCCAATGCGCGCTTGAGCGCCGCGAACGTCTGCGCATCGTTGTAGTCGCCGGACACGTACCGGAGCAGCCCGTGGAGGCGCGTCAGCGCTCGCTTGCTGATCGCGACGCCGGACTTCTCGATGCTTTCCGTCGCCCGCTCGCGTAATTCCGCCACGGTCCACGGCGTGGAGGCCACACCCACCACGGGCATGGTCAGCGTGCCATGGTGTACCATCGCGTAGAGCGCGGGAAAGATCATCTTGTACGCCAGGTCGCCCGTCACGCCGAACAACACCAGCGCGTCCGACGGCACCCGACGGTCCTTGCCCGTGGTCATCGCTGCCTCCTGCCTTCAAAGAGTAGGTGCGCCATGGTGGCGCTGCCCCGGACGGTCATACCGTCAGGGCATTGTCGACGATCGCGTGCGCCTCCTCCACGATGCGGATGACCCGCGAGGGGACGGATCTTCATGGCTGGCGCTGTTCGAAGATCGCCGCCCATTCGCCATAGCGCGCGGCGATGCGCGACACGGCCTCCTGGCGCGTCACGCGATGCGCGAGGTAGTCGGCCACCGGGTTCCAGAAGGTGGTGCGCCCCACGGCGAAGCCGATGAACCCCACCACCGAGGCCGCCGTCTCGAGCCAGGTCACCACCTTCTGCTCGTCGGCGCCGCGTCCCAACACGATGCAGCCCACGTTGCTCCGGCCGTCCCGCCGGGCGGTGGCCACGAGGCGCTCGCAGTCGTCGCGCCGATCCAGCCCCTCGATCTTCCATACGTCGGGCTCGACGCCCGCGTCCTGGAGCACACGAACGGTCTCGAGCATCAACGCCGGTCGGAGTTGCAGATCATAGGCCGCCGCCGCTCCCTCGACGCGGGCCATCTGGTCGCGCGTGGCCGGCACCAACAGTTCGAACATGAAGCGCTGGCCCACCCGCCGGCAATAGTGCGAGAGTCGGACGAGGCGTTCCGTCTGGCGCCGGTTGAGCGCCGCGTCCCCTTCGGGATTGTAGCGCACCAGCACCTTGGCGAAGGTCGGGGTGAAGGCCTCGATGTGGGCCGCGAAGTCTTCTCCATACTCGAAGTCGAACTCCTCCGACCCACTCGTCTCGGTGGACAGCGCGGTCATGTAGCCGCTCGCCGTCGCATCACGCAGGATCCCCGCCCCGAATTCCTCGTCCACGAGAATGCCCGCGCAATCCTTGGGCACCCCGATCCGGACCGCCTCCCGGAAGCCGTCGTAGATCACCCGCTTGCTGGCCGCCACGGCGTCACGCTGGGCGACGTCGAGCGGCGGCGTGAATCCGCACATCCCGCTGACATAGGAGTGGCGATGATCGAACGGCAGCAGGTAGATGTTCCGCTTGTATCCGAGACTCATGATGTGCTCCTCCCCGATGGCCCGGCCTGGGGCCCTTCCCGGTTTCCCAATACGATGCGCACGCGATGCAGGGGTCGCTTGCCAGCCGGCATCTCTGTTGTCGGACCCCCACCATTCGATTCCGGCGCGAGACAGCCACCCGGCCGATCCCGTATTCCAGGTCCTTCGCCGCGGCCCACCTGCGGCGCTTCGGAGTGGACGTCACCCACTCCCGACGTCGGGCGGCGACGGGGACGCGGCCAGCCATCCGCCGGAGAACCCGGCGGCGCGCAGGCCGGCCACCACGTAGCGGCAGCCGCGGAGTAGCTCCCACAGCAGACCCGAACGGTGATTCTCGATCATGGCGATCATCGGTCCCTGGTTCAGGCCGCAGTGCCAGGGCGCGATCCACCCGTGCGGAGACCCACCCGGATCGGGGAAGGTCGGATTGAACGTCGTCTTGCACCCGTACCGGTGCGTGCCGCCCAACTGCAGTTGCCACAGATGGGCGATGGTCGGCAGCACGATCTCGGGAGCGAAGGGGAGCGACGCGACCACGGCCCACGGCGCCAGCGTCCCGTCATCGGGACCGTCGGGAACGCCCCGCGCCTCGTAGCCGAAGAACTGTCGCCGGACGCCCCCGACATCCCGTGTCACGTCCCCAGGTCCGCCGCTCGCCGTGAGGCCCCAACACCATTCGCCGTACCCGACATACCCACGGGGATTCCGGATGGCGAACTGCTGCTGCGCCAGAGTGGCGCGGCGACTGTTCTCGAAGTAGTCGCAATCGTGCCCCCGCATGAAGGCGTCCCGGATGCCACGGAAGTCGATCCACACATGCGATAACTGATGCGTGAACAGCGGGCCCGCGTACAGGAACGACGTGCCGCACACCGTCCTCCACGTGTACGTCGCGCACCATGCTCGATAGCTGTCCGCGGACAGCGGGTGCGTGGGCGACCCCAAGCCGAGCACGTAGAGCAACATCGCCTCGTCGTAGCCCCGCCAGCGGTAGGGAAGAAACCCCGTGCCCGGTTTCCATCCGTGCGTCACCGTCGCGCCGCCGTTCTGCGCCCACGCCCAGTCCACCCGCGCATACAGCAGATCGGCGAGCTCGCGAACTTCCCGTTCGGCCGGCCGGTCCTGGTCGAAATACGCGGCGGCCGTCAGCATCCCAGCCACGAGCAGCGCCGTGTCCACGGTGGAGAGTTCGCACTCCCACACGCGCGCGCCCGTGTGCATGTCGAGGAAGTGATAGTAGAAGCCCCGGTACCCGGTGGCGTCCGGCTCCGGCCCTTGCTTGCTCCCCCAGAAGAACCGCAGGGTCGCCAGCACCCGCTGCGCCGCTTCCGGGCGCGACATCAGCCCGCGCGCCACGGCCACCGGATACGCGGTGAGCGCGAGCCCCACCGCCGCGATACTGGAAGGGGCGTGGCCGCTATTGGTATCGGCCACCAATCCATTGGCGAGATTGGTTTCGTGCGCGAAGTAGCTGAACGCGTCCCGCTGGATCACGTCGAGCATCTGCGAATCCCCAACGCCGGCACCCTCCGCCCCGATCATGCCGGCCTCATGGCGACGGGCCGCCCACGATCACCGACCGTCATGCTTCTCGGCATGTCCGCCGAACTCGGAACGCATGGCGGAGAGCAGCCGGTTCTGGAATTCGGCCTGCCCCCGCGATGCGAAGCGCCCGAACAATGCCGCCGCCAAGGCCGTGGCCGGCACCGCCTCGTCGATCGCCGCTTCGAGCGTCCAGCGCCCTTCGCCCGAGTCGGACACGCGGCCGGCGAACTGCTCCAATGTCGGATCGGCGGCGAGCGCCGCGGCGGTCAGGTCGAGCAGCCACGACGAGATCACGCTCCCGCGGCGCCATACTTCGGCGACGTCCGGCAGATCGAGGTCGAATTGGTACGCCGACGGATCCCGCAGCGGCGTCGTTTCGGCATCCGCCACCACCGCCTGCTTCCCCACCGAGGCGTGTTTCAGGATGTTCAGGCCTTCCGCGTACGCCGCCATCATCCCGTATTCGATCCCGTTGTGCACCATCTTCACGAAGTGCCCGGCCCCGCTGGGACCACAGTGGAGATAGCCCAACTCCGCGGTGCCGCCGCGCCCCTCGCGACCGGGCGTCTTGAGCGCCGATCCCGCCCCGGGGGCGAGCGTGGCAAAGATGGGGTCGAGCCGGCGCACGATGGCGGCCTCGCCGCCGATCATCAGGCAGTACCCGCGTTCCAGGCCGACCACGCCGCCACTGGTTCCGCAGTCGACATAGTGGATCTTCTGCGCGGCAAGCGCGGTGGCCCGCCGCATGTCGTCGCGATAGTAGGAGTTGCCTCCGTCCACCACCGCGTCCCCGGCAGCCAGCAGCGGAACCAACGCGTCGAGCGTGGCATCCACCACCGCAGCCGGCACCATCAACCACACCGTGCGCGGCGCCGCCAGCTTCGCCACGAAGTCCTGCAGCGTCGTGGCTCCCGTCGCCCCCTCCGCCGTCAGCGCTCCCACGGCCGCCGGCGTCCTATCGTAGACCACGCAGGTGTGGTGGTCCCGCATGAGCCGGCGCACCATGTTCGCCCCCATCCGTCCCAATCCGATCATTCCCACCTGCATCCGCGTCCCCCGATATGAGTTCTTCCCGTTTTGGAGGTTAGGCGGATGCCGGCCATAGCGTCATCGCACAAAAGCATGAGTCGTGCCGCCCGTGTCGCGCCACGATTGCTCGATGGGGTCATGCCGGCGCTCTCGGCCGGGATGCGCACGTGTCACCCGATTGAGTGATATCGCGCGTGGCAACGAGCGCGTATGCTGCAACAGACACGCAACATCGACGGAGCCATCATGTTCCTCACGACCACTTTCCTTCTGCGGAGCGACTGATGCCTTACACGCCTGCCCAGGAGCGGATGCTGCACGCGGATGCGGCGGGGCATGGAACCAAGGGACCCGGTGCCGCGACGGCGAAGAAGATGCTCGCCGAGCACGCGCCGACGCGAACGGACGTTGATCGTACGGGGCACGCGACAAAGAAGTCGAAGAAGCGCGCCCGGAAGAGCTGATGGCGAACTCGGCCATCGGCTGATGCTGGATCGGCGCACACGCGGGCAGACTGCAGCGGCAGTGCGCCACATCCTACTCGCAGGCCACGGGAGGTACTGTCAGATGAAGCCCAGCACGGAAGACCGCATCAAAGGCAAAGCGCGGGAAATCAAGGGCGCGCTCAAGGAGCGGGCCGGCCAAATCAGCGAAGACCCCGACCTTGCAGACGAGGGGACGGTGGAGAAGGTCGTCGGGAAAGCTCGTCAGGTGCTCGGCAAGATCGAGAAGGCCGCTGGCGCCTGACCGCGACGTATCGCTCCGACACGACCGATTGAACCTCCTATCGCGCTTGGAGCATGGCACGGTTGATCACTCGTGCAACGTTACCGACGATGACCCGCTGATCGCCGGCCACATCGCGTTGGCGCACCTGACTGCATTTCCTGACTACTACACCCGGCTGGCACAAAGGGAAGCCGAGGCCAAGAGTTTCCGGGATTCGCAAAACTCATAAGGGACCTTCGGCCGCGGCATCCGCGACTTGAGGTGTCTCGGGCTCGGCAGACCTCATCCCGAGGATATCGCGGCGATGCCCTCGGAGCTGATCGCCTAAGAGGGCCGCCCCGCCACCATCCAGTGCGGCCAGGGGGCAGAGTTCACGTCGCTCGCCATGGACGCCTGGGCCTACTGGCAGCACATTCCCCTGGACTATAGCCGGCGCGGGACGCCGGGCGACGACGCGGTGAACGAGGCCTTCAACGGCTCGCTGCGGCGTGAGTGCCTATCGCCACACCACTTTCTATCGCTCGAAGACGCGCAGCAGATCTTGGACACCTGGCGGCCGGACAGAACCACGCAGACCCATTTGCCCAGCATTCCTGACTTCAATACTGGTCCGTGGATGGGGCCAAGGGCCGTCGCAGGCGGGGATGTCGCGCAGCGACGCGGTGGGATAGCCCGCGGTTGATATATCACTTATCGCGGGCTGGCCGGGTGCAAGAGCGCTCACGTCGAGCCCGAACAGCGGCGTGCTGTTGGTGAACGAGCCGGCGTTGGCTACCGGGGGCCGAGCGGAGTCCCGACTGATGGCCAGGAACACTCGGCCGGTGATGGGCTGGGCGTGGACCGAGGCGGGAAACGAGATCTCGAATCGCGGCGATGCGGCCGCGCGTTCGGCGGGCGCCGGGTGCACGGCGGGACGGGACACGCCCGGCGTTGCGCCGGAGGCGAGGAGGGCGAGGGCAAGGCTGATGCTGCGAATTGCGTTGGATTCCTGAGGTGGTGGATGCGCCACGCATAGCGTTTCCCGACGGCGATGGCGAATGCGGAAGGCCGGCAAGTGGGCGTTTGACAAGGGTACCGGGAGCGCCCATTATCGTGTGTTGCCTCTGGATGATGCCGTCCAGCGAGCGGGATCCACCTTTCCAGGAGCCGGATATGAGAAAGCTCGCCGCATTCGCCGGTATCGCTTCGATGGTCGGCCTCGGTGCGTTCGCGTGCACGGGCTCACGCACCCCGCCTCCGAGTACGAAGGTTGTGATGGCACACTGCCCGGCCGGGGCCGTTGCCGCGTTCGTGACCCCGGAGAGCGTGATGATCGCTCGTGGCGACAGCGTGAGGTGGAAGACCACAGGCCAAGCGGTGGATTCCCTTATCATTACGCTCAAGAACGCGAGCCAGACCTGGCCGTTCACGGGTAGCATCCCGCGCGGTGGGGACAGCACGCAGACCGGCGGCGCCGACACGACCGGCACGTACGCGTACAACGTGACGCTTCACTGTCGCATCGCCAACCAACCCGACACGGTCGTGGTCATCGATCCCGACATCATCATCCAGTAGTACACCGGCGTTGGTGGGGGGTACGACACATGGCGGAGTCGGAATCACCCAATGTCCCCGGAGGGCCACCCCGCCCGGGCGGCGATCCAGCAGATCACCCGGAGTACGTGGGCCCCTATCGCGTGCTGCAGCTGTTGGCGCAGGGCGGGATGGGGCTGGTGTACGTGGCCGAGCAGGCCGAGCCGGTGCGACGGCGGGTGGCGCTGAAGGTGATCAAGATCGGGATGGACACGCGCGAAGTCATCGCGCGGTTCGAGGCCGAGCGCCATGCGCTGGCGGTGATGGAGCACCCCAACATTGCCAAGGTGCTCGATGGCGGCGCCACGGCCGACGGCCGGCCCTACTTCGTCATGGAACTGGTGAAGGGTATTCCCATCACCGAGTACTGTGACGTCCACAAGCTGTCCACGCGAGAGCGGCTCGGCATCTTCATCGACGTCTGCCACGCGGTGCAACATGCCCATCAGAAAAGTGTAATTCACCGCGACATCAAGCCATCCAACATCCTCGTGATGTTGCAGGACGGCAAGCCGGTGCCCAAGGTGATCGACTTCGGCATCGCCAAGGCCCTGTCGCAGTCGCTCACGGAACGTACGCTGGTGACGCAGGTGGGCCAGGCGGTGGGCACACCGGCCTACATGAGCCCGGAGCAGGCCGACCCATCGGCGCTCGACGTCGATACCCGCACCGACATCTACTCCCTTGGCGTGGTGCTGTACGAGCTGCTCGTGGGGCGTCTGCCGCTCGATCCCGTGACAATGGGCCTGCCGATGTTCATGGGACGGCTCGCGTCCCGTGAGGCCAATCCCACCACGCCGAGCGCCAAGTTGGCGAACTTCGGCAGCGACGACCAATTGGCCGCCACCTACCGGCGAACCGACGTCAAAGCGCTGCGCCGCGAATTGCAGGGCGATCTCGACTGGATCGTGATGAAGGCGATGGATCCGGACCCGACCCGCCGCTACGAAACCGTGAACGCCCTGGCCATGGACATCCAGCGCTACCTGCACAGCCAGCCGGTAGACGCTCGGCCTCCGTCCGCCATGTACCGGCTTTCACGATTCGCGCGGCGGCATCGGTCCGGGGTCGTGGCCGGGGTGCTGGTGGTGGTGGCCCTGGTGATCGGGATGTCGGTGGCCGCGGTGGGGGTGGTGCGTGCGCGCCGCGCCGAGACGGTGGCGCGCCGGGAGGCGGCAACCGCGACGCAGGTGGCGGACTTTCTCACCGGACTGTTCGCGGTCTCCGACCCGAGTGAGGCACGCGGCAATACGGTGACCGCGCGCGAGATTCTCGATCGCGGCGCCGACCAGATTCGTACCGGCCTTACCGCCCAGCCCCTCGTACAGGCGCAGATGATGACCACGATTGGCGTGGTCTATCGCGAAATGGGGCTGTATGCGCAGGCGCAGCCGCTGCTCGAACAGGCGGTGGCCACTCGCAAGGCGCTCCTGCCGTCGGACGATCCCTCGGTGCAGACGAGCGTGTTGGAACTGGCGCGGCTGGCGCAGCGACAGGGCCGGTTTGCCGTGGCCGAGTCGCTGTTCCGCGCCACGCTCGCGTCGCGCGAGCGCACCCTTGGGCCCAATAACCCCGACCTGGCGGTGGTGTTGAGCGGGCTGGGTGGAATGTTCGTGCAGCGCGGGCGGTACGTGGAGGCGGAATCGCTGCTCACGCGAGCGGTGGCGCTTCGCACCGACAGCCACCAGCCCGACGACGTCGATTTCGCGGGTCTGCTGCGCAACCTCGGATCGGCGTATCTGGCCGATGGGCACGCGGCCGAGGCGGAGCCGGTGTACTTGCGTGCGCTCGCGATGTACGAACGCGTAGCGGGCAAGGACAGCCCCGACGTGGGACGCACGCTGAGCAACCTCGGCATCGTCTATTACGAATTGAAACGGTATGACCAAGCCGAGCAGTACTATCTGCGCGCCGAAGCGAACCTCACGAAGACGCTTGGCGAGAATCACCCCAACGTGGCCTCGATCAACATCAATCTCGGGGAGATCGCGGAGATCCGCGGTCAGTACCCCGAGGCGCGGAAGCGGCTGATGCGGGCGCTGGACATTCTGCACAAGACCGTCGAGCCCGGTCATCCGAGCATCGCCACCGCCGACTACGATCTCGGCAACGTGCTCCGCGACATGGGGGACTACAAGGAGTCGGAGGCACGCTTTCGGGAGGCCCTGCAGATTCGCCAGAAGGCGCTGGGCGCGAACGCGCCCGGGTTGGTGGAGGTGCTCACGGACTACGCCAAGCTGTTGCGGATGACGCACCGCGTGCGTGAAGCCGACAGTCTCGACGCGCGGGCTCGTGTCATAGGGATGGCGGGCAAGTAGTTGGTTCGCGGCGGTTCGTTCACCATTCGAGTGACCGGATTCGCGGCCACACAAGCAGCGGAAGGACGGAACCACCGGCCGACGTTTGTTACCGCTATTGTTACCGTGGTAACACAAAAAGCTCGGCCGCATCTAAGTCACGATGCGGCCGAGAGATAGAAGTGGGCCTGAGAGGAGTTGAACCTCTGACCTCACGCTTATCAGGGATGG
>Ga0307373_10013207_pt1 | contig 11587 bp, 15 predicted proteins | sample OX2MG_FD_202534 | JGI IMG/M metagenome (GOLD analysis project Ga0307373, IMG submission 202534) | Soil microbial communities from Risofladan, Vaasa, Finland - OX-2 | ecosystem: Environmental > Terrestrial > Soil > Coastal area > Acid sulfate soil | place: Finland: Risofladan, Vaasa | collected... | reverse complement strand
AGTAATACGCGTTCTCGCCCGTGAAAGGCTTTGCGCAATAGTAACATTTCCTTTCCTGACTTTGGGTCGAAGCATCAGCTATTGTGGGATTTAGATCCTCTCCACACGCACTGCAAAATCTGGCGTTTGGCGGCACTGGAGCGCCGCACTGGGGGCACGAACCCAAAAACAAAACATCCTTAGTTAGTGTCTAAAATCGCACTTTAAAAAAATGAATCGGCAAGTCAAACTTCTCGCCATCTGGCTTGGGTGCTCGCGACAAACAAAAGGATGACTGTGATTCCAATCAGGACTGCCCAGTCGAGCGCTACCATTGTTGGTGATAGCGTGAGATAACCCGCGGCATTCTGCGCAAGCTCTGCCGCATACGTTGTCGGGGAAAGGTATGCTAGATATCTCCATGGAAGTGGAATGTATGTTATTGGATAGTAGACTGGCGGTATTGTGGAAAAAAGTGTCGAGATAAGACGGGAAAACGAGTAGCTCTGAACAATGTCGCTGGAAAAAGTTGCAAACGTGTAGCCAACAGCAATCGACATCAAAAACATCATGACGAGTACGGCGATAAATTGCAATAGACCGAACGCGCTCAGGTGAAGAAAATAGAATCCTAGGATTCCGAGCACCACAAGAGCCGGAATAGTGTATACAATTTCTGACGCAGCCATGCCGAACACGTAGTACGGCCACTTTGTCGGCGAGCTGACTATCATGTCCTGGAGCTTGAAATCATTCTTCAAGTGCGCCATGTCTCCCTGGAGCGCCATCCCGGCTCCGAACATGCTCATGAGAAGACCGCCCATCACGGCTTCGCCGAGAAGCGCCCCGCGACTGACGAATGTGATCAAAATCAGAAATGACAGTGGAGAAAGAACCGTGTTCACAAGTACGACTGGGTAGTTTCTCATCTCGTAGATGGAATTTACGAGAATCCCGGCGAGGACCTGGCTAAACCTGCTTCTATTCTTCCGCTGTGGCCTCAAGCTGTCTTCCAATTTGTTTTGCTCCTCCTGCACGATTTACGAGATAGAAGAAAATATCATCGAGCGACATTGGCGTGATTGTGAACTTTGCGCCAACTCTGGAGAGCTCACGTGAAATGCCGAACGCCTCTTCTTCCGAGGTCAGAATCCTGTAGCTGTCCTTTCCCTTTATGATCTCCCCGCTCTTAACCTGTGGAATACTCGCCGCGAAAATTGACGGCACATTCAAGCTGTAGCTGTAGTTTACGCTTCGTCTTAGCTCATCCAGCGTTCCCAATCCAATCATTTTCCCCCTATCCAGAATGCCGATGCTGTCAGCGAGCGCTTCAGCTTCTTCCAGATAGTGAGTCGTAAGAAATGTAAAACGCTCCTTGCCGATCTCTTTCAGCAGATCCCAGAACTCTCGCCTCGAAATCGGGTCGAGCCCCGTAGTTGGCTCGTCAAGGAAAATAATTTCTGCTTCCGAAGCCAGTGCCGTTGCGACAAGTACCTTTCTTTTCATTCCGCCCGACAAAGTTCGAGTCAATGAATTGGCGTACTTGCTCATTCCGACTTTTTCCAGCGTGTCCAGGGCCCTCTGCTTTGCCTCGCCATAATGGAATCCCCTCCAGAGAAGGTATGACAGGATTGTCTGCATCGGAGTCATCCAAGGTATTGGTCTTGCCTCCTGAGGTACGATCGCTATCCTTTCCCTCAAGTTTGCCGCATCACCAACCACATCCATGTTGTTGATTGAAGCTCTGCCGGACGTTGGCATCAGTTCAGTTGAAAGAATGCGTACAAGTGTTGTCTTTCCCGATCCGTTGCGGCCGATCAGCACGAATATTCCGCTTGCGCGTACGGAAAATGTGAGAGAGTCCAGCGCCTTGTTCTTGCGCCTGCTGCTGCTGTAAATTTTTGTCAAATCAACGCAGGAAATTGTCTTTTCCGAATCTAGCAATTCTTCCGACCGTGTGCGAACAAAATGGTAGTTTTTCTTCTAAATAATCTCTGCGGCTCGCCAGAAATCCAGATAAGCTAACAACAAGAACGCAATTTGCAGAACATGCAACGCTCAAGATTGGGTCGCAGCGGGCTATCCGTTCCCAAAATATGTCTTGGAACAAACAACTTCGGTAAGGGCCAGATTGAACGAGAAACAGCTAACAAGATAATGACGCGAGCGCTTGACCTTGGCATTGACATGTTTGATACCTCCGACGTTTACTGCGGTGGTGAATCTGAGCGGATCATTGGTGAGTTCATCAAAGGTCGGCGCGAGGATGTAATCATTGCAACAAAAGTTGGAAAGGAGGGAGACTGGAATCCAGATACGCATCCAAACAAGTTGAGCGTCTCAAGGAAGAATATTATTTATCGCCTCAACCAGTCCCTGGAAAGACTGCAAACAGATTACATCGATCTCCTCTACGTCCACAGATTTGATTCCGAAATTCCACTCGAAGAAACAATGTCAACGCTTGACTCGCTTGTAAAGCAGGGAAAGATAAGGTACATTGCTTGTTCAAATTACTCAGTGGATCAGATTGCAGAATCCCGGAGGGTCTCTGAGAAACTCGGTACAGAGAATTTTGTTGCGGTTCAAAATGGGTACAATCTTTTTCACAGCGAGATGGACACAGATATGATTCCGTATTGTCTGGAGAAGGGCGTTGGAATATTTGCATACAGTCCTCTCTCAGGTGGATTTCTCGCCGGAAGGTATGAGCGAGGCACGCCGCCACCAACTGGTTCACGAGCCACTTACAAACAACCCGGCTGGTTGAAAAGGTACGATAGTGAAGAAAATTTCCGAAAACTAGACAAGGTAAGAAAGGTGGCCGCCAAATCAGGTATATCGCTTCCAATCCTTGCCATCGCATGGGTTCTACGGGAAAACAGAATCACGAGTGCCATCGTTGGCTCATCGAAACCCGAACAATTGGAAGATGCTGCAGCGGCTGTCAACACCAAACTGCCAGAGAAAGTCCTGGACGATCTGAGGGCGCTCTAGGCAAGGCAATATTGCACATTATTGAATGAAAACACTATTTATTGACGAATTTCATTACAATCCGTAAATAATATCGCTTAATTTCGAATGTGAAAATTGACATTGATTGCACTAACAGACATTGAAAACGCCCATGAGAGAATCAAAGATCACGTCTTTCGGACGCCATGCTATCCGAGCCTCTTCCTGAGTAAGAAAACAGGCGCTGAAATATTTCTCAAACTGGAGTGCTTCCAACCTACCGGCGTGTTCAAGATAAGAGGCGCGTTCAATATAGAGCTTGAAAATCTGGAGAAAATAAGGAGAACAGGCGTTATAACCGCGTCTTCAGGCAACCATGGATTTTCCGTCGCGTATGCGGCAAGGGCGCTGGGAGTGGATTGCACCGTTGTCGTGAACAGTGGAGCGAACCCGGACAAGCTCAGGATGATCGAGCTTCACGGTGCCAAAATCGTCGAAGATGGGCCGACCACTGATTCAATCATTAGCAAGGCGCGTGAGCTGTCAAAGGAAAGAGGGTTATTCTTCATTCATCCTTTCGACGACCTTTCCATAATTGCTGGACAGGGGACTTGCGGGTTGGAGATACTTGAAGACGTGTCAGCGCTGGATACGGTCATAGTTCCGGTTGGTGGTGGCGGTCTAATTTCTGGAATATCTACCGCGTTTAGGGCAATATCGCCACACTGCAAGGTAATTGGCGTTGAAGCTACTGGAGTTCCGTCGTTGTATGAATCCATGAAGAAGAAGAAGCTTGTGACGATCGAGCATCCCGCGACGATCGCCGACGGACTCGTCGGGCAAACGATTGGAAAAATGAATTTTGAGATTTGCGAGAGAAATGTCGACGACGTCGTGCTCGTCTCTGACGACCAGATGAGAGAAGCGGTGAAATCGCTATTGCTGGATGCGCACATATTGGCGGAGCCATCTGGCGCGGCTCCCGTCGCGGCACTACTTTCTGGGGCCTACAAGCCAAGAGTTGGTGAAAGGATAGCACTGGTCATCAGCGGTGGGAACATAGCATACACGCTTCTGCATGATTTGCTCGATGAAGCTTTTTCTTCCCGGGTCCGCAAATTCTGAACTAGTTCCTTCCTACAAATCGACGTGTCGCCGCCATGACCGAACTCGTACTCCAATCGCATGATCTAGAGAAGACTTATGGATCGAAAATCGTTGCACTGGACGGAGTCTCGCTGGATGTCGTGGGAGGGAGCGTCTTCGGTCTTTTGGGCCCGAACGGGGCTGGGAAAACTACCTTTGTCAGAATCATTTCAACTCAGCTTCTTCCATCGGGCGGATCAGCAACTATTCTAGGGTACGATGTCGTCCTCGAACCGCAGTCTGTCAGGCAAAGGATAGCGATTGTTCCCCAAGAAGGGAGGCCGCTCTACCTCATGACTCCCTACGAACACGTAGTCACCTACCTCGTCGCGCGCGGTCTCAATTATGGGAAGGCAAAAGCGAGAGCGAATGAAACGCTCGTCTCGCTGAACCTGGAATCCTACAAGAATACAATGTGTGGAAATCTCTCCGGCGGCTTGAGGCAGAGAGTACTGATAGCGATGGCCATGGGCTCCGAGGCTGATCTCTTGGTACTAGACGAGCCAACAATTGGACTAGATCCCGTGGCACGAGTTGGCGTCTGGAATTTGATCAGGAACTACGTAGCATCAGGCAAGACAATTCTTCTCACGACCCACTACATGGATGAGGCGGAGGAGCTGTCAGATCGTCTGGCGATCATGAACAAGGGCAAGGTGGTCGCAAGCGGTACTCCTTCCGAAATAAAGAGAAGGCTGAACACAACTCACACGGCGATCGTCAAAACTAGCGCTTCCGACGTAAGTGAATTCCAATCTTTTGGAAGGGTGTTGAGAGCCGGGACTGGGATCAGAGTGTTGACTACGCAAGACGGCGCATCCGAAATTACTGCATTTTGTTTAAGAAAAAACCTGGGGGTATCGGTAAGGCAATCCAGTCTGGAGGATGTTTTCATCAGCGAGGTGGGTCAAATTGAACCTGAAGCAGCAAATTAGAGCAGTCTTCGCCATTGTCTGGTTTGACGGCGTACTTCCTATTAGGCGCTCGCCTTTCAACCTGGTCAATTTTATCATCAGCCCGCTGACGATACTCTTCTTCATCTACATTTTTGCAGGGCCAAGCAAAGTTATCTACGCGCTGGGCGGCGGCCTGATCGCAGTCATTGTTGGAAGTTGCATCATTCTGGAAACCGAAGCCGCGTTCATAAGACTAGTAGCAAGATTGCAAGACATGTTCGTTTCCTCTCCACTTTCTTCAGTCGCATATGTCGTAGGACTATCCATAGCGCAGCTTCTAAACGGCATTGCCGGTATAATCCTGTTCTCAGTCCTTCTCATATTGTATGCTCACCTCACCATAGTTTCAGGTCTCGGAATACTGTTTGCTGCAACAATTACATGGGCATCCATCTCTTCCATGGGATTCATGATAAGCACATTCGCGCGGGATGTGAGGGACATCTGGGTCTATTCTCCGATACTCACAGTTCTCTTGTCGTTCCTTCCACCAGTGTTTTACCCGATCACGCTGATACCCGAGCAATTCAGGTTCATTGCCTACCTTGCCCCCACAACCTACGCAGCCGGAATAATTCAAAACGCGACAGGACTCGTGCAGGCAACGAGCGGTCAAATGCTTCTGGACTTTGGCGGCGGCATGATTTACACGATTATTTTGGTGGCGCTTGCGGGCCGCCTATCAAAGTGGCGTCAAAGATAATTCGAGGAATAAAGAAGTGAAATCTTCCGAGACAGTCGTAGAATTTTCTCACGTAGGTGTGAAGATTGAAAACAAGAAAGTGCTCTCTGATGTAAATTTCTCCGTAAAGAGTGGTGAAAGGTGGGCGATAGTAGGACCAAACGGTTCTGGAAAGACGACTCTCCTCAGAATTGTCAACGGTTATCTTCGCCCATCCAGCGGACAAGTTTCTTTCCAGGGCAAAGTCGAGCCCGATGGAGTCAGGAAGCAAACGGGATTTGTGAGCTCATATCTCGACAATCTTTTGGAATCACAGGATTCTGTCCTGGACATTGTCGTGAGTGGAAAGTATGGGGCAACCAGACTATGGAATGTTCCTCCGTACGAAGTCGTCCAAAAGGCTAGGCGATTGCTGCGCCAGCTGGGCTGCGGCAAATTCGAAGACCGGAGGCTCGCAGATTTGTCTCAGGGTGAGCGGCAGAAGATACTCATTGCAAGATCGATGATGCCCGATCCTGTCCTTCTGACCTTCGACGAGCCGTGCGCGTCTCTTGATCTGGGAGCGAGAGAGCTTTTCTTGAATGGACTGGAGACCGTTGCAAGACGTAACAAATCGCTGTCGATGATCTATGTTACACATCGTATTGACGAGATTCCAAATTCATTCAATCATGCGCTGTTACTAAGGGAAGGCAAAGTCATTGCTAGCGGTGCGATGAAAAAAGTAATGACTTCGAGAAACATGAGTAGATGTTTTGGTATCAATGTTTCAATAAAACGGTGGCGAAACCGGTTGTATTCGGCCGTCCTCCAATCAAAGATTATGTCAAAATAGAGCTTTAGAAGTTTTGTTTCCTAGCGAAGAGTTTCGCACAATGTTCTCTTTTGTGAGAGGCGAAAGGCGACTTCATGAAAGATTTATCTGTTTCATCTTGCATCTTACATATTAGATGCAACATGAAAGTTGTCCAAACAGTGCTCAGCGATAGCGAACACAAGATGTTGGAGGAATACGCCCAGAGAAACTCCAAAACAATCAAGCAAGTGCTCAAGGAAGCGATCAGAAGCACAGTCATGGAAGACAGGGTCTCGCCCAATGACTCACTCTTTGTAGAGCTCCCATCTTCCAAGAAAACGGGAAGGAGTGAAGATGCTTCAGTCAAGCACGACGCTTACCTTTATGGAGTCAGGCGTCATCATTGATATTCGTCGATACTGGTGCCTGGTATGCCAGCGAGGTTGAAGATGATGAACATCATTCGCGGGCAAGAAAATTTCTGAGGAATGATCTTCAAACCAACAAGTATGGAACACTCGTTACAAGTGATTACGTCTTAGACGAGACTCTCACTCTCTTACGAACAAGGAGAGGGGTTAAGGTAGCTCTTGATTTCATAAGCAAAGTTCGAAAGAGCAAGAGTCTGGAAATTGTCTGGATCGGCAAAGAGATATTTGATAATGCAGTTACTGAACAGTTCTCAAAGTTTGATGACGAAAGGCAACAAGATTTCAGTTTCACCGATTGCACGAGTTTTTCAATTATGAAAGAGCTTTCGATTACCAATGCATTCACATTTGACGGTCATTTCGAAAAAGCTGGTTTCACGATGCTTCCGTAGTAACGAAATAGCTGAGGTAAATCATCGCGACGTTCGAAGTTGTATCGCGTTTCGCTTTCGTATCCATTCTGTTGCTTCTTTCTCTTGATATGGGACGAGGAGCATTTCCGTGATGTTTTTGATGTAATCCAGTCCGCCGAGCTCGTCTGGTGCAGGATAGAAGGCGACCAGCGGGCAATTACCTGCATCCCGAATTATATTATCATTGTTCAGAAGAATGATTCTTATTTGTCCGATCATTGTTTCCTCGTGCAACATTAAATTTTTGACAGGTTTATCTCCGAAAAATTTCGATATTGCAACGCCGAGCGTTTTCATATCAAGATTATCAAGTGTAGGAATGTAGGCAAACCCAGTCTTCTTTGGAGTGAGAGCGGCTCTGGTGAGTAACCAGTTCATTGCGTAGTTTGCTGCTTCTTGTTGCGGCCCGGGCCTATCAACGTAGTAGTACAATGTCATTGAATGGTTCACCGCAGATTCTTTAGGGTGATTGGGGAGTGGAGAAACTCCCTCATTGCCGACCTGACATCCTTGACCGTCAGCCGAGATCTTGCTTCGTCGTCCGCAAACAGGGCCGCTCGCTTTGATATCTCGAAGGCCATGCTTTCGATTGTCTTACGAAGCTCCTCGACTGCTTCAGGGCTCGCCTGCTTTGCCCAGGCTTGTTTCAAGACAGCGACGCAGTAATTGTAGCTGAACTTGTTCCTCTTCGCTTGTCTTCTTTTGCTCTGCAGCGACTTCCTTTGCCATTGCTTGTTCACCTCATTGATTTATTAAGCAAATCCGCCACCGCTGCGCAACGGCGTGATGAAACCTACGGTTCAACAAACAGATTGGTGAACGCACAGAATTGCCCATTATGTTACTGTAAAGTTACAGTAACTTATAACCTTTCGGACAGGCGGGCGAATTGGAAGAAGAAAAGTGGGATCAATTCTTACACTGCTGACTCGCCGGTATCTCCGGTTGCGATATCCCACGCACTTTCTACAGGCGAAACCAGTATCTTTCCATCACCAATCTCACCAGTCTTCGCGACCTTCACTATTGTAGTGACCACTCTTTGCACATCCGTGTTCTTGACCAATATTTCCAATTTTGTTTTTTCAACATAGTCTGAATGGTAGGTCGCTGCCCCACGGCCGGAAACCATCTCGACACCCTTTGCCCTTCCTCTTCCCTCAACGTCGAAAAACGTCAGGCCGCCAATCCCAATCTCCTTCAGAGCACTGTCGATTTCTGGAAACTTTTCCCGTCGTATGATTGCTTCGATCTTCTTGATCTTGTCAGACCTTTCCATCTATCTTCTAGACCTCCGCAAAATCATACATGACTTCGCCGTGGATTGCTTGATCGCCCACCTTGAGTTTCTCGGGGCTCTCCTGCAGCGGTATGAATCGCCCGATTATTTTGAACAGGACGAATGACACTACGAATACGTAAACAATGACAACGCCAGCAGCTCCAGCTTGTATCACAAGTTGCATTGGATTGCCATAGAGCAAACCAGTGAGGCCGGGGGCAACATACTGAGTAACTGCAGGATCTGCCAACACACCCGTGAGGAGTCCGCCGACAAGTCCGGCGATGCCGTGAGCCGGAAATACGCCCAGTGCATCGTCAAATGGCAGTTTCGGTGAAAGTTTGTTTAGCGATATCCAAGGAATCGTTCCAGCGGCGATTCCTATTATCAAAGCGCCATAACCGTTGACGTATCCAGCTGCCGGAGTGATCGCCACGAGACCTGTGACACAAGCCGTTGTAGCACCAACAAGTGTAGGTTTCTTGATGAATTTTGTGTCCATCAAAATCCACGCAACGACACTAGCTGCAGCAGCAAGCTCCGTGTTCAGAACAGCTATGGACGCATCAATTGTGGAACCGTAAGGATCGCCGCCGTTGAACCCGTTCCATCCCAGCCAGATCAATCCAGCTCCGATAACGACCATTCCTAGGTTGTTCGGCTTTAATCTCCTCTCAGAAGCGATACGAGGACCTACTGCTATGGCCGCAGCAACAGCAGTGATCCCCGCCGACAGGTGGATGACGTAGCCTCCTGAAAAATCGACTGCGCCCAATTGAGCCAGCCACCCGCCCGCGAATAGCCAGTAGGCCAGTGGACTGTAAACCAGGAATGACCACAGTGGTACAAATATCATCCAAGCTTTGAAATTCACTCTTTCAATAATCGCACCTATGAATAACGCTGGTGTGATTGCAGCGAACACAAATTGGAACCAAATGAGAGTGGCTGTGGGCACGTTTAGAGCGGCCGAGGCTGGTCCCACAATCGCTTGCGAACCTTCCAAAACACCGGACATCGCTGAACTGGGCCACGCTAATATGGCGTACTTTCCCACGCTGACCATCGGGCTTCCACCCACAAATCCGAAGTTGTATCCTGCAATCATCCAGACAACAAGAACAGCGGCAAATCCGTAGAAGATTAGCAACATTGTGTTTACCGCGTATTTCTTCTTGGCTAGGCCGCCGTAGAACACCATCAGTCCGGGCAAACTCATTAGTCCCACCAATGTACCCGCTGTCAACATCCAAGCGTTGCTACCCGTATCAAGCCAAGAAGGCACCGAGGAAGCTGGAAAGCCATTCAGGTTGGCTGGTGGAGTGTACGAAGTCGAATTCTGACCGTGAACAATAGGCATTAGGGCTAAAATAATGAATAGAGCAGTGGAAACCGTAATAATGATGTAATATCTTAAGCCGAACCCAAACGAACCAAAGATAGTTGGTTTGTCGATCTGCGATGTTTGTGAATCCAAAAAGTGTTCACCCAACGCGTCCTTCAAACCGTTCATCTGTAGGACAAATGGCGCTATAATGGAACATCTGTATCGTTAGTGTCCTCAAGAGGCTACATATTTATTATTTCTGTCCACATTTATGCAGAAAACAGATTTGTGCTCATTTTGCAAATCAACCGATTCTCCTGAGTACTCTTTGATAGTTTTGAAGGTAAGTCGGATGTCTCTCATCGTATAGAACTTTTTTTCACATTGCGGTGAAGAATGTAACTCCGTTGCGGAGTCACGTACCGCGGACAGACAATAGATGCAGTTTGAAACACATTGCTCGCGCTCAACAGAGCTAGTTTCGAGCTCTAATCGTGAAATTCTCTCGGGATAACAAACCGGTAAATTCATTATTCAGAAGCACAATTTTCGATCTGAGCAAGATATCAGTGCTCGAAATTGATGATATTGACAGGAAGATAATCGGACAGTACGTGGTTGATGCGAGGCAATCGTATCACCAAGTAGCAAAGAAAATCGGTGTAGCCGTTTCAACCGTTCAGGCGCGCACGAAGAAGCTGGAAAAGGACGGCGTAATCAAGGGGTACACCGCTGTTCTTGACTACGATAAGCTTGGCCTAACGGTCACTGCGATAACAGAGATCACGACCATTGGGGGAAAGTTGCAAGAGGTTGAGAGTAAGCTATCTCAGATGCCGCAAGCAAGCGCGGTCTATGATGTCGCTGGGAATACTGACGCCATTGTGATTGGCAAGTTCAGGGCGATCAGCGAGCTCAGCAAATTCGCTAAAACAATTCAGTCAATTCCAAACGTAAACAGGACTGAGACGCACATCGTGCTTTCCGTAGTAAAGGAACAGCTTCCAAAGTTTTAGAATGCGAAAACTAGTGACGCGCTGTCACCGCGAATGATTGCTGATCATCCGCGCTGATGGACTCTTCTCCGGCTTGACCAGAAGTGATGTCATAGCTCTGCTCGACATTTGAGACGAAAATCTTGCCATCGCCGACAGTTCCTGTCTTTGCATGAGCCAGTATAATATCCACGACTTTCTTGGCGTCAGAATCCTTTACGATGATTTCCAATTTGGTTCTTTCAATGTATTCGGTCTGATAAGATCTGGATCCGCGGCCGGAAACTATTTCTCTTCCCTTCGCCCTTCCTCTTCCTTCAGCATCGAAGAATGTCAATCCACTAATCCCCGCTAATTTTAGAGCATTATCAATGTCAGGGAAGGCCTCTCTTCTTACGATTGCTTCGATTCTCTTCAATGGATCTGGCGCCTATTTTCGTAGTATAATTATGGCGCAAAGTTGCTATTATTGCTTGTCATGTTTTTGTATGGAATTCTTGGTGCGGTCGCAACTATTGTACGGAATCTTTTCGCATTGTTGAATCGTCTCCAATTTGGATGTTTCTTTCCAAAAAGAGAGATATAGTTACCCGATTTAGACTTGAGCGAAAGCTTACTCGCG
>Ga0307373_10013206_pt1 | contig 11587 bp, 9 predicted proteins | sample OX2MG_FD_202534 | JGI IMG/M metagenome (GOLD analysis project Ga0307373, IMG submission 202534) | Soil microbial communities from Risofladan, Vaasa, Finland - OX-2 | ecosystem: Environmental > Terrestrial > Soil > Coastal area > Acid sulfate soil | place: Finland: Risofladan, Vaasa | collected... | reverse complement strand
TACCCGAACGCGTGTTTGTCGCCAACGTGGCCCTGATGCGGATCGGGTCGAGGACGTACGAGGGAATATCGCTCACGACGTCCTCCTCCTACAACCTGTCACCGAGGCTGAGCCGCCGGTGTGCCGCCCGGGCTCGGTCGTCAGCCGCCGAGGCTCCATAGCGCGCCAGCATCTCCCGCGTTCTCCATCCTGCCAAGCGCATCAGGTCCCCCTCGTTGCCGCCCTCGGCCAACCAGGTGTGGGCGAAGGCGTGGCGTAGGAGGTGAGCATGCACCCGGCCCAGCCCTGCACGGATCCCCCTCCGGTTGAGCATCGTGGCGAGGCCAGACTCCTGGAGGACCTGTCCCCGGGCAGTCACCCAGAAGGCCTCAGTGGCCCCTCCAGGGGCCTTTTGGGCCCGCAGGTGGCAGTAGCGATCCGCGGCCCGGGCTGTCTTGGCTCCGATGGGGACCTGGCGCCGCCTCCGTCCCTTCCCCAGCACGGTCACGACCCCCAGGTCGAGGTCAACGTCTTCGCACCGCATCCCGAGCAGCTCGCCCCTGCGGACTCCGGTATCGGCCAGGACGCGGATGATCGCCTCATCCCGCCGGTCCTCGAACGTCTTCGATCGGCACGTGGCCAAGAGTGCTTTGAGATCGCCCTCGGAGAGGACGGGCACTGGCTGCTCAGGGACCAGGGGCACCTTCATCTTGGCCATCGGATCGGCTTCGACGTGTTCGTCGTCAGCCAGCCAACGGAAGAACTGCTGGAGCGCCCTGAACCGCACCGAAGCTGTGGCAGCCGAGCGCTTTTCAAGGATCTGCTCCATGAAGCCCTCGACGTGTTCGCGCCGAATCTGGACGGCGGAGGTGATGCCCTCCCCCGTCAGGTACACGCGGAGCTGGGTCACCGAGTCGCCATAGGTGGTGACGGTCTTGGGGGACTTGTTCTCGGCTCGGAGGTGGCGCTCGAAGGATCTCGCCAGCCGCTCCAGATCCCCTACGCTTTCCACGTTACGTTCCTCCATCTCATCGCCTCGGATTATGTGTGCTCGGTGCGCTGTGCTGGAGGAAAAACTCGGGACTGATCGGCGAAGACCCAGGTCAGACCCCGAAATAACGGGGAGTAGCGCAGCCTGGCAGCGCACCTGCTTTGGGAGCAGGAGGTCGGGGGTTCAAATCCCCCCTCCCCGACTCACTCGAGAAGCCGTAGATGCGAGACAGGGCTCAGTATCTTCTCTCCGATGCCCGCCCCCACGCACTCCCCTGCACGGGGACTGGAGACGAAAAGGGGTCGGGAGTCTCATTGAGGACGAGACCCGCCACAGTTACCGTTCCTCTATCGCCTGGCGCGGGGACGACGCATCCCAGCGCAGACGACGGGCAACTTGCTGGGGCTCGAGGCATCCGTTTCCGGGGGGTTACCGGATGCCTCGCCTCAGTACCGCTTTCCCACCGACTACCCCGTGGTCGCGGTCCTGAAGGCGTCGGGATCCAGTGGCTCGTAGGCAGACTTCTCGATCAGCCTCTGCCGGGCCCGCGAATGCCGGCCCTGGGAAACCGATGCGGGGTCCTGGGGAGGCCAACCGACCCTGATGGCGCCTGAGTACGAGTCAAAGGCGGTCACCAGGAGCTGCCTCACCTTGCCGTCGACATGAGCGACGACCCATTGCTCCGTTATCGGTTTCCAGGACATGGAGCCTCCCCGCGCCCCCTCGCCTGATGGCTGGGACGGCACTCAACGGTACCTGTCGGTGTCGATCTCGGCCCGATCCGAGGTGGGGGCGAGGGGGTGCAATCGGCGTCGGTTTGCCGATCGGGGCCAAACGACCAGGTCCGGCGCCATCCATGCCTGGCGGGGGGCTGGACCGGTTGCATTTCCAGTCGTTCGCCCGTTGTTCAACTGACGGGACGACGTGCCGATACTTGACCTCCGTTGGGGCATCGAGGCAATGACAATGAGGGAGTACCCACTCATGAGACAGCTGACGCAGGCAGGAGCCAGGAAGATCACGGGCCACCTTCGTCGTCGGTGTCGAGTCTCTGGTTGCGGACATCGATGAGCTACTCCATCGACGAAGAGGAAGTCCTCATCGCCGGGATCGTCGGCGGGCGAGAGAGAGACGCCGTGTGGTCGGCCCGACCCGACGCGATCCAATCCCTCGCCGAACGAGGGCTTGTCCGGATCGGCCAGGAGGTGACGGCCAACGGGGTCGTTTCCTCCTTTCCTCTGTGTCTCAGCCCAACCGGAGTGCTCGAGGCCCGGAAGCTCCGAGAAGTGGACAGGGTGATCTGGGGCGACGTGGCCGTGTTCGCTGGCTTCGATAACAGGTGACCGAAGACGTCTCCGATCCATCCCCGATGTGAAGCCCGATTCGAGGACGGCGTCACGAGAGCCGAAGCAGCATTTCTCTCGGCACTGTGGCCCGGTCCACCCTCGACGACGGGTAATCTTGAGCGCTTCGCGGGCGTAGCTCAATGGCAGAGTCCCAGCCTTCCAAGCTGGTCATGCGGGTTCGATTCCCGTCGCCCGCTCCCTGTGTCGCCGAGAATCGTGCGACACCCGGACTTGCATCAACCCTGGCGATGGAAGACGGTGCCCATCTCGGTGAGCTGCCGTGGCGCATCGAAGTAGGAGAAACCCTGCGTTGATGCCACTGCGTGGAGGCGGCTTCGTTGGTCGCTCGCGCAGTATCGGCGACGATCAGGCCGGAGTGATCGTCGCCGAAGTCCAAGATGTCGACGTCGGCGCCAACTTTGAGGCGGCCGAGCCATCTCGACGGTACCCTTGTCGAGCATGCCGAAGAGCAACGAGGGGCGATCCAGCGACATGAAGAAGACCTCGTTGAGGGGAGAGGATGACGATTGGCAGGGCGCGGCGCTCTCCCAGATTCGGAAATTGATCAAGCAGGCCGATCCTGAAGTGGTTGAGGAATGGAAGTGGCGTAAGCCCTCAAATCCAGAGGGTGTTCCGGTCTGGTCACACCACGGCATGGTCTGCACGGGCGAAACCTACAAGAGCCATGTGAAGGTCACCTTTGCCAAGGGCGCCTCATTGAAGGATCCTTCACATCTATTCAACTCCAGCCTCGACGGCAATGCCCGTCGTGCCATCGATCTTCATGAGGGTGAAAGGGTTGATCAAGAAGCATTCAAGGCACTCATTCGAGCGGCTGTCGCGCTGAACGAAGCTTCGGTTCGCCACAAATGAACCGACACAACGACGGGATCAGCTCAGCGCTTTGGGGTGAGACGCCCATGATCCGATAACTCCGGTGGGAGCTGGTCAATCGGTCCTGGCAAATCCTTCGAGCCCGATCGGAACTGATGACAGGTCGATGCCGCACCACATTCGCAGGTGATGTTCCCGATCGCTCGGCCCGCCTCGATGGGGTGCTCCAATCAGGATTCTTAGCAAGTTCCCGAAGCCGGGGGTGGCGTCGGCATGCGGCGCTAGGCTCCCACGAGTCCTCTGTTGGCGTGACAAGGGTGGTGCGGAGATAACGCGGCGTATCCTCGGGCTAGTACTTGCTTTCGCTGTCGGCATAATTGGTTGTGCTGTATGGCCTTCGAAGGCGATGGCGACTCCTCCCTTGCCCTCGCTGGTGGTACAGCCGACGTCAGGGCCAGTGGGCTCGGTCGTCTCCGTCCGCGTCTCGGCCGGGTGCGGTCAGGTTGTCTTCGGGCCCGTGGGTGCCACGACCGACGTGACTGCCCTGGGCACAGGGGCGCGCCCGTTCATGCGATATGTCATCCCTGGTTTCGTTGGGATACCTGCAAGCCCGGTGGTCCGTGGTCGCTACGCATTCGGCGTCAGCTGCTTCAAGGCAGGTTCGGTGTCGTCAATCGACAACCTGGTGACTCCCTTCACCGTTACCTCGGCGGCCGCACCCACTCGCTTCGTCGCCATGGCGCATACCCCCGACGGCGGTGGGTATTGGCTTGCACAAGCTGACGGCTCCGTACAAGTCTTCGGTGACGCCTACTCCTATGGGTCGCTGACGGAGTTGGGGGTAGCGCCAACCGCGTCCATCGTCGCCATGGCCGCCACCACCGACGGACGGGGTTACTGGTTGGTCGGTGCCGATGGCGGCGTTTTTGCCTTCGGTGACGCATCGTTCATGGGATCGCTCCCGAGTCTCGGGGTCAAGCCCATCGACGCCATCGTCGCCGCGGCCGCCACGACTGACGGCAAGGGGTACTGGCTGCTCGGTGCCGACGGTGGTGTCTTCGCCTTTGGAGACGGCGCCTTCTGTCCCGCGCTGGAGGTCTCGGCCGCTGCGACCTTGCAAGCGGGGTCACTGGTGGGGCCGATCATGGCTACGGGCATCACTGGGTATCCCGGCTCTCTCGGCTACGCCACTGTCGACAGTGACGCTTCGGGGGCACTCAACCCGCTGCCCGGCTATCCCTGCGCCGAGCGGCCGGCGGGACTTACAGGGAGCGGGCAGTTCAACGTGTTCGCGTCGACGACCTCGCCGATCACCGCGATTGCCGCCGCCCCCGGCACAGGCGGAGTGTGGTTGGTGGGTGCCGACGGCGGTGTGTTCGCTCCGCCGCTGCTCGAAGACGATGCGACGGTGGCCCAGGCTCCCTTCTTCGGATCGTTGCCTTCGCTCGGGGTCTTCCCCACGGCTCCCATCGTGGGTATCGATTCAACGCCGAACGGGGGAGGTTATTGGCTCTTGGGCGCCGACGGAGGAGTGTTTGCCTTCGGCAGCGCCGACTTCTTCGGTTCAGCGGCGCCCTGAGACAGGCGCCAACACGCTCCAAAGCCAGACTCGCATCGACTCACCTTCGTACGCTTTGTTACCCCGTGGCCGCCGGAAGGTGGTGCTGGTGGTGGTGCTAACACTTCCATGAGCCTGCAGATACCTTTGGTGGACGCGCATCGTGGCTCTAGCTTTCGGTGTGAGGATTGGGGAGGTTTGCAATGCCATTGAGAACTGTTCTACGCGCCTTGTGTGCATCGGCGCTTGGGCCGGAGTCATAAGCGCCGCCGCCGCACCCGCGGTTGCGTCACCCGCCAACGGTGGCTCACCCGACCATCGATCTGGTGGGCTGTTCAACTCACACCATTTCACGCACGGCACTTCGCACGGGGACGGTGTTGGGGGTGCAGGTTGTTGCGTCTGGGTTGAACCACCGAAGAAGATCACGATCTCTCCTTAAGGGAAAGCACCCCGGAGTGCTGTCGGCGACGGGCGGTCCGGGTGGTCTCAGCGGCGAGGTCAGGAAGAGTCGGCATCTCGCGGACAGGCTCCTAACGCAGCTCCGAGTACTCGGTTCTTCGCGTCAAGACGTCGTCGGGACCGCCCCGACGACGTCGGTGACGTGGATGCCGATCCCGGGGAGCGATCCGACGAACGGGGCATCGCCGAAGGCGAAGATTCCTCCGTCGGACCCGACCAACCAGTAGCCCCGGTCATCAGCGGTAGGCACCAGTCCAATCACTGGGCTCGTCGGACTCACCCCGACCGAGCTGAGAGAACCGAACGACCCGGCGTCGCCGAAATCGTAGACACTGCCGTTTTGCATGACGATCCAATACCCGCCACCGTCGGGGGTGGAGGTGATTCCTGTCACCGGTGACGCTGACCCTGTGACCGAGCCCAGGTTGACTGCGTTGCCGAACGCGTAGACCTCGCCGTTGCCCGCCACCACCCAGTACCCCTGACCCGAAGGAGTGGCGGCCAGGCCGGCAACGTCGTTCACACGAATCCCTTCGCCGGGGAGCGATCCGAGGAACGGCGCGTCACCGAAGGAGAACACTCCCCCATCCTGGCCGACAAGGAAATAGCCACGGTTGTCGCGAGTGGGGACAATGCCCTTGACGTCGTGGACAGCGACGCCGATCCCGGGGAGCGATCCGAGGAAGGGCGCGTCACCGAAGGAGAACACTCCCCCGTCCTGGCCGACAAGGAAATAGCCACCGCCGTTGGGGGAAGGCACCATGCCTGCGATGTCTTGAATGTGGATGTGCAGGCCCGGGAGCGATCCGTAGAACCCACCCGACTGGTTCGTCGGGAACACGAAGACCCCACCGTCACGGCCCACGAGGTCATAGCCCGAGATCGACGCCGGCACGATCGAGGGAGGGGGTAACGATGTCGGTGTATAGGTGAACAACCGAGTGACCGTTCCCGCACCCAGCAGGCTCGTCGCACTGACTGCGACAGAGCCGCTGCCCGCGGGGACGAACACGGTAGCCGAGGTGGCTGTCGAGCTCACGACGTTGGCGGTCCGCCCTCCGAAAGAGAAAGTGGCCGCCTCGAGGCCGAGCCCACCGATGGTCACTTCCGAACCCGGTTGGGCCTCTGTCGGTGACACCGACGACACCTCGGGGCACGACCAGCCGCTGGCGATGGGCGTACCCAGGCCCGTCGAGGGATCGTACCCAGGGCTGGTCGGAAAGAACTGACCATTATACGTTCGGGTGAGATCGTTGTCGCCGGTCGTCACGTCGGATAGCGCGGTCCCGTAGTCACCGTCGCCGGCGAGTCCGTAGAGGGCCTGTGCGATGACCCCACGTCGAGTCGACACACAGCCCTCTGCCGTGTCGGACACGAGACCGGCCACGAGCGGCGCGGCGATGCTGGTACCGACGTAGAGCCCCCAGTTCCCTTGGACATAGAAGGCCTCGGGAGTTCCGGCGTTGGCGGAGATGTCGGGCTCATCACGACAGTTCGTCCCGCACGCGTTTCCAGGCCCCCACTCCCACGCAGCTGGCTGCCAACTCGGTCGAGTCTCGTAACGCGAGATTCCGCCACCCCCGGCGAGGTCACCGAGGTTCGCGCAAGAAGCGTCTGTCTGACCTTCGCAGTCGTTCCACGCGGATTGGGTCCCGTCGGTGAAGAGGGTGGTCCCGCCCACCGCGGTCACTGACGGATCGGAAGCGGGAAAGTCAGCCTGGAGGCTCGTATCGAGGTTTCCCGAAGGCGGGTAGCAATCTTCGGCGCCGGAGTCCCCCGAAGCAGCCAAGATCGTTTGCCCCTGCAGCGCGGCTTGGGAGAACAGGGCGTCTTCCAGCGTCAGGACTCCAGCTGCCACGCTGTCTGGCTCACAGAGCCCGTAGCTTGTCGACACCACGCTGGCGGTGTCCTGGTTGACAATTTCACTCCATATGTCATACGAGCCCTGGGCCGTGTTGGGCCCTTCGTACGACACGATGGAGGCGCCAGGAGACTGAGTGGCGATCTGCTCGATGTCGGCATCCGCCTCGGCAGTTCCACCCCCGGCGGTGCCTCCTCCGTCGACCAGGACCGTACTGACGGTGTTGTGCAGGCCAAAGCACGTCTCGAACGAGGAGATGTCCCCGGCGATATGCGGGGCGAGCTCATACACCGCAACGAGCTGACCGGACCCGTTCTGTCCTGAGCTCGTCAGATCCCCGATGCCGTAGGCGGCGCCGACCTCGTCGGGCGTGTCAGCACCCGGTGGCGGGGCGACACAGGGGACGAGGCCCTCGGCGTGGGGAGCCAGGCTTGTATTTTGCTCTGCGTGATCGGGGACGAGGTGTGATGTCAGCCGCGGCGCAGTGTCCAAGCCGAGCACGGAGATCACGGCGCTCGACACGGTCGAAGGAACAAGAGGGGCGGCGTTCGCCACGCGGGCCCGTTGGCCCCCCGCCAATCGGTAGTCATTGAAAGAGACACCCAATCCCGACTCGATCACGCCGGCCGAGCCCGACACATGCACCGCCAAACCCGAAGTGTAGGTGGGGTGAAGACCCTCTCGTGCCAGCCAGGACTCGACCCCAGCAACTTCCGCCGCCGACGGGTCGAATCGTCGGGCGAAATCACCTCGAGCGATCCACTGGTGGTAGTCGGGAGAGCCAACCGAGTAGAGCGAGTGCAACAGCGACGCCAACTCCGCTTGATGCGATGGTGCGAGCACCACCTCGAGGCTGATCGACTGGGACTTGGACATGCGACCCAGTGCGACCGCCCCACGAGGTGGGTGAGGCGGCGCCAGACGGGACTCCCGGACCATCGAAGGTGCAGCCCCGGCGGCGTCGACAATCACAATCGACGACGCAATCCCCATTATGAGGAGCATCGCCACACTCAGGATGACCCTCGGTCGACGGCGAATTTCAAGGCGGAAATTGGCCGGTCGCACCACTCCATTCCACTCGACCCAGGTGACATTTCGCAAGGTAGTCGGTGTGCCGGCCACGGGTCCACGGGCGCAGCCATAATCGCACCGAAAGGACAGCGACTCTTCCCTGGCGCCGTAAAGCTGTTGGTAGATTCACGGACATGCTGTTAATACGCAATCTCTAGGGCTTGTCATTTGCCAGTCCCATGGGACCACCCCGTTGCCAGCAACATGGGACCACCTCGCGTCCACTTCAGCCGGCTGACGTGATGATCCCGGCGGCCAGCGCTGGGTGTCAAAAAACGCCGGCGCCGGGGCCTCGGCGATCGGGGGTCGGTTGGTTCCTCGCCGATGGTCGGCTTCTCGTGCTGGCGGTAGGACTCACCCTCGATGATGAGTTCCCATGCCGCACTCTTCAGCCGGTCGACGGCCGCCTGGGCCAGCAGCGGGTCGGCCATGACCGCCAGCCATTCGCTCGGATCTCGGTTGGATGTCAGAACTGTGGCGCCTATGTGGTGCCGTTCGACGCACAGTTCGTAGATGTCGGCCGTCTCCGTGGCGTCGAGGGCTGTGAGAGCGAAGTCATCGATAATGAGCAGCTCCACGCCGATGAGCTTGCGCATCTCGACATCGAAGCTGGCGTCGAGGCGCGCCGCCTTCAGTCGCTTGTGCAGTTTGTCGGCCCGTTCGAAGTGCACGCTGATGCGTCGGCGACAAGCGATGTGACCGAGGGCGGTGGCCATGAAGGTCTTGCCCACGCCGACCGGCCCCAAGATGAACGCGTTGCGGGCTTGGTCGACGAAGCGCATAGAGACGAGCTCGGACCATACGGCTCGGTCGTAGGTGATCGTGGCCTCGTCGTCCCAAGCCTCGAGCACCATGTGCGGGTCGAGCCGTGCCGCTTTGGCCCGGCGGCCGGCCGAATCGCCGTCGCGCCGGGTGACCTCGTCGGCGAACAACTGCTCGAGGAACTCCACATGGGCCAGGTTGTGGCTCTTGGCCAGGGCCAGACGCTCGGGCAGGGTGTCGAGGAGTTGGCCCAGGCGCAGCTTGCGCATGAGGACCTTCAGGTCCGGCGACACGGTGGGAGTGGGTGCGCTCATCGTCCGGTCTCCGTCATCGACGAGAACTCCGAGGCGTCGCGGGCGAAGCGTCCCTGGATGACGATCGTGTCCGGTCGGGAATCGGGCTCGGTGGATTCCCGGGCCCGCTCGAGCATGCGCGACACCAGGTTCACGTCCAGCGCCTCGGCCTCCAGTGCCCGACGACAGGCCTCGTCGACGCGGCTCGCCCCCCACTTCTTCACGAGTCCCAACAGCCGGTAGACCTGGCGCATGCGCGTCCACGGCAGCGGCGTGTCGAGGATGGCGGCGGCGTAGCGGCCGATGGCGTCGCCGTGCTCGGCCGCCATGCGCCCGAGCCGGTCGATGTCCCGAGTGGCGTAGATCTCTTTGCCTTGTGGCATGTCGGCCGGGTCGGTGCTGCGCCCACCGGGGGGTCTGCGGGGATGGACCTTTACGAGCTCGCCTCGGAGGTAGAACTTCACCAGAGCCGAGTCGCACCGGGCCCGCAGTGTTCGGCCCACCAACGTGTGATGGACGCTGTAGAGCGCCTTGGCCACTTCGCAGTGGAAGTCACGATGCACCTTCGGGTCCGACCACTTCGGCGTGTCGAAGGGGGCAGCCGGCCGGGCCAGAAGCAGCGGTTGTTCTTCGACACGGAACGCCTCGAGGGGTCGACACTGCGTCGTGCCGTGGATACGCATGCCGGCCGTGGTGCTGCACCAAGTCTCGGCCCGGGCCCGGCAGTCAACGATGTCGATGAACGTCTCGCCGGCAAAGAAATTCCTCTGGGCGTATTGCACGACTCTTTCGACGTGTGGTTTGTCCGTCGGGGTCCGCACCCGGGCGGCGTCGATGACGAAGCCTCTCGACTGGGCGTACTCGAGGAAGACGTCGTTGAACCGGGGAGCGGTGTTCTCCGCTTCGATCACGATCGACTTCATGTTGTCGGGATTCTGTTGCCGGTCGAGTTATGTGGCCGATGGCCGGCCGATGCTCCTGATCGCCGGACCCACCGGCCGGCGCTGGCCACATAACGGTCAGAGCGATGACAGCCACTTGAGAAGCGTTTCATCCGACCGCCAGACGGGGTGAGGGCGCGGCCCCACCGAAGAACCAGGCGGCTCGGTGTTCCGGAGCGCCTCGATCTTGGCCTTCGTGTTGATCTCGGCGTAGCGGTTCGTCGTGGTGAGGTCGGCGTGCCCCAGCCAGCCCCGGATGACGTTGATCTCAACGCCGGCCTCGAGCAGGTGCACCGCCGCCGTGTGGCGGAAGATGTGCGGGCTCACGCTGCGTCCGGCGCGGACGTCGTCGAGGTGCCCGACGTGGCGACGCACGATCTTGTAGATGCCGAATCGGGTCAGCGCGCCACCTGTCGAGGAACGGAACACGGGGTCGTCCGCCAGTGCAGGCTCGTCCGGCGAGTCGAGCAGTTCGGTCAGCAGCGATGCGGATTGGCGCCACAGCGGGCACGTCCGCCACTTGTCGCCCTTTCCGTGGAGCCGGACCAGCGCCCCGTCGTCGAGCATGAGGTGTCCGACCCGCAGGTCGGCGGCCTCTTGCGCCCGCGCACCGGTGTTGTAGAGGAACAACAGCAGGGCGCGGTCCCGCAGGGCGAGTCGCCCTTCTCGTGGGAGCTGCCGGAACAGCGCCTCGACCTCATCACGCTCGAGGAAGTGCGTCTCGGCGGGCGCCGCCCGCTTCATGGTGACGGCCGCCACCCGCTGGCAGACGCCGAGCATCTCGGGTTCTCGAACGGCGATGTAGTCGAACAGCGTGTGCAGGGCCGCCAGACGTTGGTTGCGGGTCCGGACATGGTTGCAGCGGTTCTCCTCCAAATGGCGGAGGAAGCCGAGGACCCGCTCGAAGCTCAGGCCTTCGAGGCTCAGCTTGGTGATCTTCGTTCCCTTGTCCTCGGCGACGAAGCAGAGCAGGAGCCGGATGGTGTCCCGGTAGCTGCGCACCGTGGCCGGACGGAGCCCCTTCACCGCCACCAGGTGGTCGGCGAAGAAGGAGTGGACGAGCGGCCCGAGCGGCCGCGGACCGGTCACTTCGGCACCTCCGACCACGTCGGCTCCGCGAAGGCCTCGAATCGCCGGTTGGCCTCGGCGAGGAGCTGCGGCGTGATGGTCAGGTAGACGGCCGTGGATGCGGGGTCGACATGGCCCATGAAGGTCGAGAGGCGGTAGAGCCGCGCCTGAGGGTCGACGCCGTCCCGATACCAGCGCAGCAAACGACCCACGGCGAAGGAGTGACGAAGGGAGTGCAAATGGGGCGTGCACACGCCGTCGGGGACCGGGAAGGCGAACTCGAGGACGAGGCGGTGGAACGTCTGGCTCGCACTGCCCGGGTGCACGCTCCGCCGGCCGTCGAAGCTGAACAGCGGGTCGTCGCTGGAGCCGCCACGGCGCTCGACTTGGCGGACGAGGAGCTCGCCGATTCGGGGCC
>Ga0307373_10013203_pt1 | contig 11588 bp, 2 predicted proteins | sample OX2MG_FD_202534 | JGI IMG/M metagenome (GOLD analysis project Ga0307373, IMG submission 202534) | Soil microbial communities from Risofladan, Vaasa, Finland - OX-2 | ecosystem: Environmental > Terrestrial > Soil > Coastal area > Acid sulfate soil | place: Finland: Risofladan, Vaasa | collected... | reverse complement strand
GCGCTCAGAACGAGAAGAGTTATAAGGTAGAGCCATCGAATCGGCGATCGGGACGGGTTGAAGTGGGCGCGCATTTGAGATCCTCCGGCTGTGTTAGCGTCCGCCAATACGCACGCTCACTCTACCTCCAACCGCAGATAATCGTACTCCACGCCGTTCATAACGTTGCCGCCCGGGATCGTCAACTGCAGGACGTTGGCGCCCTTCTTGAGCAGTGACGCGTCGAACGTGACGTCTCGCTCCTCCCAGTAACCGCGGATGCCGTCTCTTCGAATCGTGGCGGTGTCGGGAAGCGGGCCAGTGCTTCCGGCCGGCTGGCCGTTGACCGTTACATCGATATGATGAGCGGTGGTGGCGGCCAGAGCCAGCCGCAGCGTCGCTCTTCCATGCTGCGCCTCGGGCAGATCGAAGCGCACAGACCACGTCGTACCCTCGCCGTTGGCATGGGGTACCTGGGCATAATTCCAATCGCGATGCATGTCGCTCTTACCGATCACGAAATTCACGTCGTGCGGAAAGTCGGTGTCGTACTGGTTATAGAGTCCCCACTGCCAGTAGTGATCACCGTGGAGGAACTCCTTCGCTGTCCGGTCGGGAATACCGATTTCCCAGAGCTGGCGGCCATACCGGACTGGCTTCCACTGGATATGACCGAGGTCAAGCGCCTGCCCCGGCGCCACCGTGATTTTGAGCCGCGTATATTCTCCCAGCACTCCATCGGCGATGACGTGGAGCGTGTAAACGCCCGGCCGGACGTTCGGAATGCTGAACCGGCCATCATTCCCGCCGCGAACCCAGAACTGGTAATACTTGGCGTCCTTCTGCCAGTCCACTTTGACGGGGACGCCTCCCCTACCCGGTTCGGTGTAATCGGGGTGGGTGAGGCCAACCAGAAGATGAGACATCTTTTCGGCAGGGTAACCGGGATCATCAAGGATGATCTGGCCGCTCACCGTGCCTAGCTGGCTTTTATGAGGATAATCCACGCCGCGGACCCAGTCGTAGGGCCACTTCTGCGCTTCAACAGCCGCCTGAGCCAGGGCATCGTTCCACATCGCGTCGTTGGTGGGACCGGTGTTGCAGTAGATCAGAAAGGGTCCCACAACTTTACTCCAGGCTTCGCCCGCGGAGATGACACAGGAACTTCCGCCATAGTGGCTTCCCCGCCAGTAGTTAAGGAGCGTAGGATCGGCCGGCCCATTGGAACCAATGATGAAGGTTGTGTCCCGGTGCGCCGTGAGCTCCACCTTGGTGGCGCCGCCGCTGAGATACTCGATGGTTGGGTTTATGAACCAGACGCCAACGTGGCGCCGGGTGCTGGACCAGCCGTACGCGGGAGTGTCGAACTGGACCGCGGAGTAGTCATATTTGTGCTCCACCTGGCCCTTGTAGATGCCGGTTGTCATCCGGCGGGCTTCTTTCATATTAAGCCGGACGCCGTGGTCCCAATCGTAAGCGGTGATCATCTCTTTGCGGCGGTTGGCATCGATGGTCATATAATCGAAGATCGAGTCGTTCAGCTTGGCGCAGAAGCGGCCTTCTCCGACGGATGTCGCGGGGTAGTTGGCCGGATGGTCGAAAATGGAGTAGGCGTAGACGCCGCTGTCACCCCGACCGAGCGAGTACCGAATTTCAATGTCGCAGTCCGTGGCGCCGCCGGGACCCTCCCCAAGGGCGGTGCCCTGATAATACCCCTTGACCGAGACCTCCGCCCGATCTCCGCCGTTCTTGAACGGATCGATGGTCACCGAATCGACCAGCCGGGAGTCCCGGCCAGGCGTGTGCTCCCAGTAGCCATACGGATGGCCGCTTCCGGCGCCCAGGATCTCCAGGCCCCGATACCTTAACGACACCAGGTCACCGGACCGTTTGTTCACCTTCGCCCGAACGATTCCGTTATCCATCGTAAAACTGTCGGCGTCCTGCGAAAGGGTGACTGCAGGCTCTGCCATACTGGCAGGCGTAGTTGTGCTGATGGGTGTATCCAGGGGAAGGCTCCAGTTCTCCACCGGATCGGGGTGGGCAGGATCAAACGGGGGAAGGACGGGCTGCAGATAGCCGGCGAGAGCCGGCGCCGCGGTCCTGATCCCATTCACGATGAGCTTTGCAAGCTCATACGCGCCGTAGTCATTAAAATGAGTGTTGTCTTTCAGCGCCTTGCCCTGCCCCGGGAAAGTACCGGCAGGATACTGAACGAACGCTTTTTTTGACCCTTCCGGTCCCATCGCTTCATAGAAGGTCTTGCTCATCGCGTTCAGATCGATCAGCGGAACCTTCTCCTCCGCCGCGGTCTGCCGCACCGCTGCCGGGTAGTCGCCAAGGGTATTGATGACCCTGCCCGCGGCGTCGAAGAAGCGCCGGTTCATCGGAGTGACCAGCATCGGGTGAGCGCCGTGCGCCCGAGCTTCGGTGATAAACCGGACGAGATCCGCCTTGTAAGTGGTAAAGGCGCCGACGCCCGGGCCTTTCTCCTTCTGATCGTTATGGCCGAACTGGATCAGTAGATAATCACCCGGCTTGATCATCTCCATCACCTTCTCCAGCCGGCCGGTACTTCTGAAGGTTCGCAGCGTCAGCCCGGACTCAGCATAGTTAGCGACAGCGGCGCCCGGTCCGAAAAACCGGGGCAGCATCTGGCCCCACGCGGCCCAGGGTTCTATCGGCTGATCGCAGACGGTGGAATCGCCGGCAATGAAAACGGTGACCGCGGGAACCCCCCTCAGTCCCCTCGCAGGCGGGGGAATGCTCGCTCCCTCTCGGCTTGCGGGGAGGGTTGGGGTGACCGCGGGAACCCCCCTCAATCCCCTCGCAGGCGGGGGAATGCTCGCTCCCTCTCCGCTTGCGGGGAGGGTTGGGGTGGGGTCGGCGGGATCGGTTGCGGGGAGGGCCGGGGCGATGGTGACGGCGTCGACACAGGGATGGGCGCCGCTGAACTCCAACGTCAACCGGTCGTCCCAGTCCAGTCCACCCTGCTTCCGCACGCGTTCGCCCGACTTGAGGCGGCTGTTGTGGACGTTTACCGTGAATGAGCGTGTCGTGAATCTGCCCGGTTCAGTCTGGATGTTTTCCAGCATCAGCCTGCGCGCCTCTGCTTTCACCGTGGTGGTAGAGCCGCCATTCCGGTCTCCGAGGGTGACGCTGACCGTGTAGTTTCCCTCCGGCAGATCCACGTTGAAAAAGAATGGCTTATCGGCGGTACAGAAACTGGCGCGCAGCCGATCCGGCCCGCCCCGATCCACTCCGTGGATCACCAGCCCACCGGCCGCGAAGCCAAAGCCGTCTCGCAACGGGGTCGGCGCGTAGAGGGACGTTGGGGTCACCGGGATATATCCCCGCGCGGCTTTGCCAGGCCCGAAGTCAAACTTCCACTCCCGCCGGCCGGGCGCGGTGGGCGCCGGGTTAACCGCGAATCCTGCCTGCGGGGCCATCAGCAGCAGCGAAGCCAGGAAGAGGAAAATCGATCTACGGCGTGGTGACATCGGCAGGTTCTCGATTCCATGCGTTGGGGAAGATCGCGGCGGCGGCGCGTACGTCCAAATCGGCTTACACAGGGTAAGACGCACCGGGCCTCGGAAGGGTTCATCGCATGCCGCCCCGAGAGGCGCCAGGGAACGGGCAACTGGGCGCTCCGTCGAGTCTCGATCTACCAACCAAAAAACCGGTACGGGTCGTCCCAGTCGATAGGCTGGTCCAGATAGAGTCCGGTGAGCCACCGCTTTTCGGCCGCGGTCGCGGGCTTCGAGAAGCGATCCAGCAATGGAGTGGAACCGGCGATTCCCATGTTCGAGAGCAGCCGCGCCAGGAGCACGGAAGTCCGCCGGAACGTCCGCTTCTGATTCTCCGGCTTCTGTGAATCGAACTGCCACGGCACAAGCTGGCAGAAAACGACTCTGCTCCCCTCACCGCGTGCGAGAACCCCGTCCCCTACTACTTCCGCTCCGCCCGTTACCAGCGGCGTCTCTCGCGGGTCGCGATCCTGTACGTCGGCGGGTCCCACGCCTGCGAACGGCGAACCGGCCGGAAATGGCTGGAAAAAGGCGCTGATATGCTCTTCCTTCTTCATGGTTACCGGCGCAGGCAAGAACGCATTGACAGCGGCCTGATCCAGTCCGATGGTTAGCACCCGGCCGCCGGCGTTCAGCCCGGCGCGGATTACGCTCTCACGTCCCGCCAGCTTCGAAGCGCCACCTGGACCCACAATCAACACCTGCCCGGCTGCGAGGGCGGCGCCGTCATAAGGATGAATCGCAACTCCCGCGGCGTGCAGATAACTCTCGCCGGCGGCATCTCCGGCGTAGATCGCCTGCCGGACCAGGGCCGGCTTCCATCCCGAAACGTACTGCAGGATATTCCGCGTCAGTCTCATGGCCGCCGGATCGCTCTCGGTACGGCCCGTCACGTCAAGCTGGCAGAAGAGAATCATCCCCTTGCCTTCGTGATATTCCAGGAGTGGGCTGTACTGCAGGCTGTAGCTTCCATCGATGAGCGGCAGGAAGTCCCCGCGGGCGGGCTTCTCGATGAGGACCGAAGCCACGTTTCCCTGGTTGCCGCACCGCCAGACTCGGGGCACGTCCATGCCGCACCATTTAACGGTAGGCGCGCCGTTGAACTTTGGGTTGAGAGTATACTGAAGCCGCGGCGCCATGATGGTCGCAGCTCCGCGCCAGTCCCGGAGCGCATCTGTGCTCAGGCCGGCGAGCGCCGGATGCCCGGACACCCGGGGAAAGACCTGCCGGAGCCCGTACTCCTCCACCCGGAACCCCAGCCGCTTCTCCAATGCGTCCGAGGTCTGCTCGAAGACGATCACCTTCAATCCGGCCCGGACTCGCGAGAGGTCCGGACCCGGGCCTCCCGCAGTGAGCGCACCCTTGCCGATGATCAAAGTTCCGTAGGCCGAGAGGTCAGCGCCCGCGTCCACCCTCTTAAAGGGCACACCCAGGTGAGCGAGCAGGCTCGCGGTCTCGCCGGGCGGATCGAAGAGCGCAGTCTTTCCTTTGATCTTCAAGGCCGGCGCCGTCGCGAGGACATTGAGGGCGAAGCTGTCCCGATGCGTCTCCCCCGTAGAGAACCGGATCATCGCGCTGAGCGTGTACTGCCCGGCCGGGGTCCCCGCAGCCAATTCGAACCGCAAGGGAATTCGCGCCTGCTGACCCGGTGGAACTGAAGCCTGATGGCTGCCGCGCACAGGGTGGGGAAGAGCGACCGACCACTCGCAGTCGCAGGTCACCGGACGGCGTGAATTGTTGATGACGATAATCTGCTTCTCGACGGTCTCGCCCGGAAGAAAGTTGTGATCTTTGCTGGTGAACCGGGCCGGCTTCCCGGCGATGTACGCGAGGAGCGGCTGATTGTTGCTCAGAACCGCTTTCCCCGCCGCCGTGGGGATCCAATCGGAGAAGTCGTAGTCCGTGATCAGGTTCCCATACCGCTGGTCGATATAATCCGGACTGAAGCCCGGGCGCTGCAGGTTGTCCCAGTCCACCGGCAGATTCTTGCGGCTTTGATCGACGCCGGGCCTCAATTTCCAGAAGCCCGCGTACTCCCAGGGCGAGATGCCGGAGACGCCCCACGTGCGGTATGATCGCCAGTTGTCGGTGATGTATTCTGCAAATACGGTCTGCTGATCATCGAAAACGGGAGAGCCTACCTGGTACGGATAATCCCATCGATACCAGAGATTTCCCGCCCGGAACTGTTTGGCTTCCCACCGGATATTGGCTTTTTCCATTGGCGTCGTGTTGAAAGCCCGGTCGCCGAGAAACTGTGAATCCCACTCGGCGAGGCAGAACTCCCACGGAACCCTGGCGCTGCCGAACGTGCGCACGCCGTTGTACCAGCCGCGATACATCGTCCAGTCCCAGCTAAATGGGCACCCGTACTCCACCAGGAAGAGCGGCTTGACACCTTGCGTCGCCCAGTGCTCGAACCAGTCGTCGAGCTCCTGGATGGGAGCGAAATTGGTGTAGAAGTTGACGGTGTACATGGCGCTCAAATTGCCGGACGAGTGATGGTAAATAATGCGAGACGGGTCCAGGTGATGCACGATGGCTTCGGCGCGCAGGGCCTTCTTCACGTTGTTCAGGGCCCACGAATCCCGAGCAGCCGACAGACCATCTATCCTGTCGGGATTGGTGTCTTCGTTGTAGCCGGTGGCGTTGTGGCTCATGGCGTAGGCCACGACGGATGGATGGTCCTCAGCCACTCGCACGTAAAACGCCGCATCATGCGCATAGCCGTTGGCGCTGTCGGCATCCGGCGTCGTCCAATCGTACGAGCTGAAGTGCGGCTGCGTCAAAGCAACGAGCATTCCCGAGTCATCCGCTGCTTTTAGAATCTCGTCGAAGCTGAGATGAGAGCCGGGCTCACAGTCGTAGTTGTGCGTGTAGACGAAGTTGATTCCGAGGCTCTTGAGCCGCTTCATGCTCTCCATCGCGCCCGCGTAGCTGGCCCACGCGGCGCCCACTTGCGCATTGTCCAACGGGACAGCGGAAAGGTGAATCCGGATGCCGTTCAGGTAGAAATCCCTCCCCACAATCCAGAACTCGCGGAAGCCAAAGCGCTTCGGGAAACCGGTGTCCACCACGGCGCCCGTGGAGTCCCGCAGTGATACGCTGACATCGTACCTATTGCCGGGTGTGTCGGTGTCCCAGAGCCGGTTCGGTTTCCACGGCGCGGTGAAGGCGAAGCGTCCCTCTTTCAAATCCGCGGCGCTGAACGGCTTGCTCGTGAACTCCTTAACGGCGCGGCCATTCTCCGTGACGCGGGCGCGAAGCGAGTACATCGCGTTCGGCGCCAGACCCGGCAGCTCCGCAGTGAAGGTGATCTCCCAGCGGCGCACGGAAGTATCCACCTTCACGTCATCAATACGCGCGCCTTTTGGTTTACCGGTGAGGAAGACATCGCCACAGAGGCCGCGGCGCGCCACCGATCCTTTCACCTCCCGGGCAGAATTCGTATCGGTGAACGAGAGCCGCACTCCCTTCATTGGCAGCGCCGCGACGAGTATACTGAGACGGTGAGTGGATCCGGGCCGGCAGAAGTTCGTCAGGTCCACTTCACCCGCGGGAAACCGCATCTCTCCCGCCTTCTTGCCGTCCACGTAGACCTCGGCGTACGAGTTCAGATACCGGGCGGAAAGCGTGATGTCGCGGCCGGTCCATTTAGCGGGAATGGTGATCTCCCGCTCGTACCAGGCGGAAGTCACGTTCGCGAGATTCTGGCTCTTCCAGGCCGGGTTTACAAAAAGCGTCTGGCAGTCCTTCTCCATGTAATCGGTGATACCCGGCCAGGCGCCGGGGACTTTGAAATAGCCCCAGTTGGCCGCCGGAGGAGTATCGGCCCCGGCGGCCGCCGGCTGCCAGCGCCACAGGCCATTGATGCAGATGCGCTCGCGTGTTGGAGTCGTTTCCCGGGCCGCTTTCGCAAGATCCCAGACCGCCTTCACGCCCGGCGGCAGCGCGACCGCCGGCCCATCCTGGGCGGCTGACGGACGCGTCAGCGCCAGAAGGCAGAGGACCGCGGGGATCAGCAGAGTTAAGTAGAGTTTCATTTTCGCCTCCCGGGCGATAATTTGTGCGCTTACTGTTACACACTTCTATCACGCGTTCTGCTCGTCCTTCTGGTCCGCGAATTCATGCGCAGGAGAGGTGCAGCATTCGCCGCAAAACTCATACCCGGTCGGCCCGTAACGTTGCAGGGGCGAAGCATTCGCAACAGATCTCTCGTACCGGTAACACGTCTTGCGAATGCTTCGCCCCTACGCCCTACCCAATACTAAGGCCGCGGTCTCCCAACACGAACGCCGCCCCAACACAAACGCCCGACCCACCACCAACGCCGCACCTAACGCGTACGCCGGGCCTAACGCATACGCCGCACTCAACGCATGCGCCGCACTCAACCGATATGCCCATAAGCGTGCAGGGATAGAGGATTACCGGAGCCGGGGAGGAACAAGGAAAGCGGTCGCAGTTCTCGACCGTGACTGACGTCGATAGCGACGTCCAGGCCTTGATGGACACGGAAAAAAGATTGAACCTCCATAAGTTTGGTGAGACGCTTCTCGCGCTCGCGATTACCTCCGGCTTAACGGCGCTCTCAATCACGGGCGCCCGTCCGGCGCCCTCCGCTGCCGCTTCGCCGGCTCGCGGGAGCATCGCATGTTATTACGCGGTTCCCACCGAGTCGAATGTTTCACTCGCCATCTTCGATGCACAGGGGCATCTCGTCCGCACGCTTCTGAAAGACGCCCATAGGCTCGCCGGCAAAAACGTGGAGTACTGGGACGGGAGGGATCAGTACGGCCAGAGTGTGGCGCCCGGCAAATATCAGCTCAGAGGGATATACCACCCGCCGATTGAGACCCGGTATGCGTTCACGATTGGAAATCCGGGCGCTCCGCCCTGGCCCACAATCGACGGCAGGGGCGACTGGATGAGCGACGAAGCGGCTGCCCAGGCCGTCGTCACAGACGGCAGCGACGTCTATCTGGCGGCGCCGGGTTCAGAGAAGGGATACGCCATTATCGGTCTGGATCCGCAGGGACGGCGTATCTGGGGTTATCAGGAGGACGCATATCCCCGGTGCGTGTCGCTTGCGCTGCACGGGGAATACCTATACGCGCTCTTTTCGGGGCCGGAGCTCACCGACGCATCTCGCCGGTTTGATGGCCATAACGCAATCGGCCGCGCCTTTCTTGTCTGCCTGGATAAGCGGACGGGCGCCCCGACCCGATTCAGCCTCGAACAGAGCGATCTCCGGGTTGCGACGTGGCCGTACACCGATCGAACGCGGGGGCTCTGGGATTTGAGGTCGCAGGGAACATTCACCCCGGCTGACTACGAAGGGCAGACTCGCTACTTCGCAAATGACGTTGGAGAACCAACGGAGGCCGTGGGACTGGCTGCCGCAGGAGATCGGTTGTACGTCTCGATGTATCGCGCGAATCAGATCCTGGTTCTGGATGCGGTGTCCGGCAAACGGCTCGACGCGCTCCCGCTCGCCAGCCCGGTAGGTCTATGCGCGCTTCCAGATGGGCGGCTCCTGGCGGTGAGCGCAGGCAAGGTGGTAAGGTTCGATCCGGCGCGCCGATCCGCTGTCACCCTCATTGACCACGCTCTGGACGCTCCCCACGACGTGACCGTGGATAGTAAAGGCGACATTTACGTCAGCGACTGGGGCCGATCGTTCCAGGTGAAGGTCTTCACGCCGAAAGGAAAGCTGATCCGGGCCATTGGGAACCCGGGAGGGCGCCCCTGGATAGGGGCGTGGAATCCCAGGGGCATGCTGCTTCCGCGGGGCATAGCAGTGACCAACGCGGGCGAACTCTGGGTGGCGGAAGATGACGCGCAGCCGGATCGTGTAAGTGTTTGGAGCGCTGCGACCGGGGCCTACCTGCGCGATTATATCGGGCCAGCGCCGTACGGCGGGGGCGGCGCCTTCTGGATCGATCCGCGGCAGGAGAGCACCGTCCTCGCAGACGGTACCTTCTTCCACGTGGACTATGCTAAGAAGACCTGGACTCCGCTCTCAACACCTTTTCGCCGGCTCAGTGAAGATGAGCCGTTCACCCCATCCGGCGAGACCGGTCCCCCGGGCAATCGCACCGTAACGCATAATGGAAAACAGTTTGTTTTTCTCGGCCGGGGCGAATATGGAATGGTCGTCTTCAGGCGCGATGGGATCCGGCTCACTCCGGTCGCGGCGATGGGCTGTCTGGGACGTTACGTCACAACGGATGGAACCGATCAGCAAATCTGGGATAGTGACATCGGATCGCACCGGGTCGCCGGTTATTATCCGGCGTTCTTCCGCGGCCACCAGGGTGATAATTACGTCTGGTCTGACAGAAACGGGGACGGCAGGGTTCAGCCGAACGAGATGCAGTGGGCGCCTACGCTCCCCCGCTCTGCGAGCTATATGCCGGGGAAACAGCTCGAATCATGTTCCGGCTGGAGCTATGGATATGGCCCGGACGGCGCGATCTACTTCCGCGGCTTCTGCAGGAACCGGGATGTCATCTACCGGCTGGATGTCCGCGGCTGGAGCGCGGCTGGCGCTCCGGAATACGACCTGGCGGCCGCGCAGCCCATCCTGATCGAAACGACGCCGGTGCAGGGGCTGTACGTCGACGACGCCGGGCGCCTTCTCGTCGCCCGGCCGTACGAGTCAAACGGGGGCCGAGATGCGCTTGACTGCTACGATCGCAATGGTAAACTGCTCTGGTCGATAGCGAAGCCCACGCCGGCGCAGGGGCCGGATGATATCCTGGCGGATACGGTGCTGGGCAGCTATAAAGTCCCTGGCGCAGGGACTGTTATCCTGACCTGGTTATGGCATGGCAATTACAGACCCTATCTGGTTACCTCGGATGGGATTTACGTGACCCATTTGCTGCAGGATACACACCTGGGTCCCCGGGCGGATTGGGACGAGTCATACCGGCAGTGTTACCAGGCGCCGGATGGCGCCGCCTACCTCATCAATGGCGCGAATGACGCCTACCATTTCCTCGTTATTGAGGGTCTCCGGCAGATGGGCCGATTTCAGACCTCTCTAAGCGTTACCGAAGCCGAGATCAAGCGCGCCGGCAGCGCCCAGGTCGCGGCCCGGCCGGCCGGGATCGGGTGGCAGCCGATCATTCACGCTGCCTGGAACGCGGTCTCTCCTGTGATGGGTGGCGACACTAAGTCCTGGCTTACAGCCGATTCGGTATCATTTTCCGGAACTAAGGGGCGGACCGCGCGGGTGACCCTGCAGCGAGACCGGACCCGCCTCTATCTCGCATACGACGTTCGAGGGTCACGGTGGGTGAACAGGGGTGGGAACTGGCGGACGCTCTTCATCTCCGGCGACTGCGTTGATCTAATGTTAGGGACGGGCCGATCTGAGCCCCACTACCAGGCGGCCGAAGGGGATGAGCGGCTGCTCATCGCCCCTTACCAGGGCCATCCCATCGCCGTGCTTTACCGCCCGGTCGCCGCCGGCGCGTCCAGGCCGGTGCGACTGATGGGCGCGACAATTGATCAGATTACGCGGCTGCAGTCAGCCCATATTCTTGTCAGGCGCCAGGCAAACGGATATCGTCTCGAAGCGTCAATCCCTCTTTCGAATCTGGGTATCGGTCCGGACGCCGGCGTCGTGCGCGGCGACGTGGGAGTCATCTACGCGGATGAGACCGGATCCAACCGAGCGTTGCGCCTCTATTATTACAACCACCACACCGCCATGACTTCCGACCTGACAACCGAGGCATCGCTGCAGCCAGGTGAGTGGGGTCCCGTTGAGTTTCCTCTGGGTGTCAACCTGCTAAAGAACGACAGCTTTGAGTCGCCCTTCGCGCCGCAGGCCACAGGGGGTTGGGTCGTTGTGTCAGCGAGACTCGGCACGGCGACTCTTTCTAAGAGCGAGGTTTACGCTGGCGCCCGGACGCTCTGTCTGCAGCAAACCGGGCCGGTCGTCTTTACCGCCAAAAGCTATAATGATCCCGACTACGGCCGCTTCATTCGCTCCGCCAACGGGGGCCAGGGAGGCGCCAGGATCGAGGTCGTCCAGCGGGTTCCGGTTATTGGCGGCCATTCCTATAGCCT
>Ga0307373_10013202_pt1 | contig 11588 bp, 12 predicted proteins | sample OX2MG_FD_202534 | JGI IMG/M metagenome (GOLD analysis project Ga0307373, IMG submission 202534) | Soil microbial communities from Risofladan, Vaasa, Finland - OX-2 | ecosystem: Environmental > Terrestrial > Soil > Coastal area > Acid sulfate soil | place: Finland: Risofladan, Vaasa | collected... | reverse complement strand
CGCATCCCGGCCAGCGGCTACAGCGGACCAGGATCATGCGCCGTACCCGCGGCCACGGGCGGCGCGCGCGGTGGTGATGCTGCGGCTGCCCTGTCGGGGCGCTCCCCGGCGCTGCGCGGCCACCCACGGCGGCCGCAAACCTGCACGCTCTCGGCCTTGCGGCTGGTCGCGTTCGGAATTGCGCCCCGCGGCGCCGTCGGAGTCAGGGGACTCGTGCCAGGCCTCGCCGAGAGCGAGTATTTCAAGGCGCCTCACGACCGGGCGTTCCTCTTCGTGCTGCCCACGCGTACCGCGACCCTCCACATTTCTCATCCAGTGCGCGTCGTGGTCATCTACCACCGGTAACGCGTCGGCCGCCTCGTTGCAGCCGTGTTACGCGACCGTCGACGCGAGAAGGATCGCGGTGACTGTGTGACGAAGCGCGAGGTGTCAACGACCGGTGTCGATTTGGCTGGATGCGGTCACACGACGTCCGCAACCGCGATACCCCCTGTATGGGACAGAGGCGGCCAGGAAACGAGGCGGCAGCCGCTCGAGGGGTCGACGGCGGCATCGGTGAGGACACGCGCGCGGCGCGCAACGGCGTCGGGCCGGGTAGCCGGACCAGATTTGGGCGCGTCTCGGCGGTCGGGTGGGTCGGGCCGGTGGAACTCGACCAGCGGCGTTGGCTCGCGGAGGGCCGGTACATCTCGAAAGTCCGCAGCGCGAGCAACTGGTGGATCGGCGACTGGGTTCGCTACGGAAACGGACGCTACGGCCAGAAGTACGAGCTCGCGGCCAAGACGACCGGCTATGAGACCAAGAGCCTCGTCAACATGGTCCTGGTCTCGTCGCGCTTCGAGCCTGAGCGCCGGCGGGCGCACATCCCGTGGAGCCACCACGCCGAACTCGCCGCACTCCGACCGGCGGAGCAAGACGACCGGCTCGACCGGCTCGAACGGGAGGCGATGTCGGTGCGCTCGCTCCGCCAGGAGCTCAAGCGCACCAGTGTGGCGTCAGCGACGGGGTCAGAGCCGGTCCACGAAGCGCCGGGGATACCAGGGGTGTGCCCGTATTGCGGGCGTCCGCTGCCGCAGCGCGACGACATGGCGCCATCGCGGCCCCGTCAGGGTCGTCGACGGTCGTGTGGGCGTCCCGCGGCGGTAGGCCTCTCAACGTATCCACAACCTTGACCGACTCGAACCACGCATTTAGGTTGGCCTCGCATGAAGCGTGAGAAACCGGACCGGATGAACTTCAAGCACCGAACACCACGCCACGAGCGATCAGGACCTGATGCTCACGCGGGATCCGCCTTGCGACTCGTCCTCGCGACAGCGATTGCGACCGCAGCGCTCACGCTCCTCGTCGGCAACCTCCCCACGTCAGCGTCCGCGTACACCCAGAGCTACAACTGCGAATCGTTCGTAGGACAGCCGACTTGCCATCTGACCGCTGGTAGCTGGCACGACATCACCAACGTCGGCGCGAGCAACTACGACGTGGCCGGCGACATCTGCGCCCAGTACGGCCAACTGTCCAACACGTACACCTGCGCGCTCAGCGGCTACTCCATCCTCCTCTGCGAACCATCCGTGTACCAGTACGGCATAAGCGAAACCCAATACGGCGACAACGACAACATCTCCGGCCACGAGGACGACAGCACGTCGTGCGAGTAAGGCGGTCTGGCCACATGCCGCGGAGAGGCTTGAAACGTAAGCAGACGCTGACGCTTCTGAGCGTGACCGCCGTCGTGACCAGCGGACTCGTCGGTGCGGTCAGCGCAGCCGTTGCTCATCGCCAATCGACGCCGCCACTTAGAGGGGCGTTACGCGTGCTTGCGCGGGCTCACGTCGCGGACGCGCCCGTGCTTCGAGAGTCTCTCCCTGGGGCGACGACGATCACCTTTTCTCGCGAAGGACCGGCGGGCGACGACGTCTTCGTGGCCACAATGGACTCCGGAGCCGTCTGCGTAGTCGATCAGGAACCTCTCGGCACAGCAGGCGCGCCCCCAACCGACGCGACGGGCCTGATCGCGGTCGGCTGTGGTGAGCCCTCAGAGGTGCAGACGACCGGCATCGGCTTAGGCAGTCCTGCAAGCGCCGACGTTCCGGCGAAGATAACGGTGCTAGTCCCAAACGACGTCACCGTGGTCAACTTCCAGAGTACAACGGGTGTCGTCACCAGCCAGCCTGTGCAAAGCAATGTCGCGCAGTACGAGGCAGACGATCTAGCCTCCGCCAGCTATGCGACCCCGAGAGGCACAGTCGAAGTTCACGTCCCGGTGCGGAGCGGCAGCTGATGAGAACGACCGAGACTCGTTAGGCGCGGACGCCGACGACCGCGGATGGGGTTCCTCGATGAAACGATCGATGCCCGGCGGCTTCTCCTGACCCGCCGTGGGCCGAGGAGTGCCAGCGTCGCTTCTGCGCGGACGCGGGAGCGCGAGCTTCTGGGGGGTTCCGGTGGATCATTAGGAGAAGGCCCAGTAGGTGGTAGCCGCGGGTCCGAGACGACCCTGCCGGTACCCCAGCGTGAGACGCACACAGTGCGCGAGCCACGCGTGATGTCGCGTGGCTCGAGATCGGCGTGCCTGAGGGCCATGTTCTGCTCGCAGCTCGCACCGGTTTGCGCTACGCGCGGCAGGGCTAGGCTGGAGAGACGCGAGTCTCGGAGAATGTGTACGCCTTCGTCGAGCCACTCGTCGGGCGGGGGAGCGGTTGCGCTGAACGTGTCGGTACCGATTCCGGGGTCCGTTCGAGCGCGTGGCGAAGCTCTGAGATTCGGGCTTGGAACGCGAGATCGTCGCGCGGGTCGACGCCTTCGTGGTCGCGTTGGTTGCGCCATACGGCGCGCGCGGAGAGCGCTTGGACACGTGATAGCGGCCGCCACGAGTCGCTCTCGCTGCGTGCCAGTCCGTTGCATTGGGTGGCGGCCGCGCTGCGACCGCGCGCGTCGATCGTGCGCGTCGGCCAGGCTCCCTCGTAACGGCGTGGCCGCAGGCGTCGGGCTGTTCGGTGATCTTGCGATCGTTGCGTTGTCTCTCACGAGGATCTGACGGGTCGAGGTAGCCAGGGAGGCTGTGCGCTCGTCCGCCACATCTGCTCGGAAGCGGCGCTCGCCCGCACCGAGCCTTCGGAGCCATGCTGGCGATTGGCGCCCGATCGAGACCGCCAAATGTGGCCGCACTATCCACCCTGCGCACACGAGGGCGACAGAGGGGCACGTCACCCCGCGGTCGATCCATCACGGGCGCAGTGCGCGTGTGTCGTTCCTAGACACGCAAAGCGCGGATGCCTACCGTGTGACAACCACGCCGCGAAGGTGTTGGCGTGGCGGTAGATAACGCGGGTGTGGGCATATGGCGGCTTGTCACTACGACCCACACGTCACTAACAAGCGAGGACGCAATGCTAAAGAACGTCTTTCGTGGACGGCTGCGATGGTGTGTGGCCGCAGCTGCCGGCGCACTGATGCTCGTGCCGGGCGCTGCATGGGCGGGGACGCAAACCTGGACAAATCCCTATTACCTAGCTCCGGCGTCGGGTGTGTGGGACAACTATAGTGATGGCTATCAAGCACAAATCAACACTACCGAAACCTGGAATTACTACACAGATAACCTGCCAGATTGCACCGGAGTCTGGCAAACCAGCATACCTGGACTTGCGGCGGAGGCATGCGCGTATAACCTGGGCGGCCATAACACGGCGACTTGCACCACGGATGGCAATTGCATGGGCGTCGGCTCGCCGCTGCCCGGGCACCCATGGATTTGGAACGGATCCACCGTCTACTACGACTACTTCACGGGATGGTGGGCATGGAACTAGCAGACACACTCAAGGCAGTTAGCCGGCACACAAGGGGCCGTTGGCTTATCGCTCTCGTGGTTTGCGCGGGAGCGGCCTCGTCCGGCGTTGCGGTTCTTGGCGGAGGTGTAGCGGCACAAGCGGACGCCGTGCAACCGCCTGCGGGACCGGTAATAGGGCCGCCGGTCCCAGTCGTGACGTCTGTGAATCCGTCGGACGCCGCAGCGATCGGACTGCTACGGGCGCCCGTGACCGCAAACGATGCAGTTCCGGCGGCGGTTGCTGCGGCCGCGAACGTCGATGGGATCACGGCCGCGTACGGCGTGAACTTCGCACTGGCGCGCCAAGCGAACGGGCTAACTGATGGGCAGGCATGGGTGGTTCCCGGTGATGGCGCCCTTTGCCTAGTGGTCCGAGGCGACGTTCCCGGAGTCCAAGACGCGAATGGCAGCGATTCGTGCGGCACCGCTCCAGAAGCGGTGGACGGACACATGGCGACCGTGGCACTATCGGCCCGTGCCCCTGGTTGGCTGCTAGTGGCCGGCGTCGTGCCGGATGGGGTAAGTGACGTGACGATGCATCTTGCCGGTGGAGCGCGCGTTGAAGTGGCGGTCCACGACAACGTGTATTTGGAGGAAATCCAGAGCACCACAATCCCTGAGGTGGAGTTCGCGGGACCGACGGGCTCGGTCGTACCGATCCCGGCTAGCGCGCTCCCCTCGCCATCAAACACGAGCGCAGTACCCTCTGGTTGACCAGCCACTCGGGTCGAGTGAGTTTCTGTCGACCACGTAGCGATTGAATGCCTGCGTGCCCTCGGAACCAATCGTCTGGGGGCACGCAGCGCTGGGCTGAGGCACGCACGCGGAGCGGTGGGGCGTGGTCGTGGTGCGCATCACGACGGCGCGATGCTTGCCGCCGCCGCGAGGCCGAGGTGCGGTGTGATCTGTTGGGCGAGGAGGAGGCGGAGCGAGGCTGGGACCTTCAGGTCGCAGGAGCGGCGCGCCTGGGTGGGCCGCCGGTGACCTCGTGCGAGGTATCCCTGGCTAGGCGAAGCCAGAACGACCGTGCGGGTCGTGTCACGGATTCGAGTGCTCGCCCGTCTATATGACGAATGGTAGCCCGATGAGCCTCGATTCCGATGATATCTCACGTCTGTATGGCGCGCACGCCGCGGATCTGTTGCGGTTCTTCGCGCGCCGTAGCTTGCAGCCCGAAGTTGCGATGGATCTTGTCGCGGAGACGTTTGCTCGGGCGTTTGTTCATCGCGGGAAGTTTCGTGGCGGCGATGAGCGAGCTGCGGTGGCGTGGATCTTCGGCATTGGTCGGAATGAGCTCGCGGAGTATTTCCGCCGGGGCGTGGTGGAGCGACGCGCGCTCGCAAGGTTGGGGCTGCAGCTGGGATCACCGGCGGAGGCTGACTACGAGCGGATCGAAGAGCTCGTGGGACTCCGATCGCGCTGTGCCGCGGTCGCTGACGGGTTCGGCGAACTCTCGACCACTTACCGCGAAGCGTTGCGGTTGCGTGTGGTTGAAGAGCGCTCGTACGCCGAAATGGCGACCACGCTCGGAATCACGGAGCAAACAGCCCGGGCCCGGGTGAGCCGCGGACTACGTGTGCTTGCGAAGACGACCAAGCAGTTCGAAGGGAGGCCTGAACATGGTTGAGCAGAGTGATCTTCCACCCCTACTTAAGGCATTCGGTGCGGATCTTGCGGTGGCGATGAAGCGAGATGAGGCGGGTCGTGCCGCCAGTGCGGTCACGGTTGGGAGCGGTCGGCGTCCGCGGCTCACCGGGCGAAAGTCGCTACCCAGGCTCGGTCGTCCTCTGATTGCTGCGATAGCGCTCCTGGTCGGCTTGAGCAGCGTAGGCGGTCTCGCGCTCGCCGGAACCTTCGACGGAAATGCGATAAGCCCTCAATCCTGGGTTGATGGTCAGCGAGTTCAGCCCGAGGCAGCCATGACGCCTGATCAGACAGCCGACCTCGAGATCCTTCGGCGACCGCGCGTCGCGTCGGACGAGCTCCCGGCAAGCCTCGTCCCGAGCTTCACCGATAACCCGCAAGCCGGAAGCGGCGCCAATCCGTCACTGTCCCGGCGCGCACAAGGATTCGACAACGGCAGTGCTTGGGTGATTCCGGGCGACGGTATGATCTGCTTTGCTGCGCGTACCTCGGTGACGGGACTGGGCGGCGAGGGATGCGGATCGGATGCGAGCGTGAACGCGGGACGCATGATGGTGGTCGGTGCAAATGCGGCCTCGCCTGGTTTGTTCGGAGTCGCCGGGATTGTGCCCGATGGCGTGAACACCGTCACGATCACTCCAACCGATGGAAGCTCGGAGTCGGTGGCTGTACATGAAAATGTCTACATGGCCGACGTGCGCGGAGCCTTCTCCGTGAGCTTCGATGGGCCGAGTGGTCCGGTCGCCGTCGGCACTTTTGCCCCACCCGCTGCGAGCCAGTCCCAGCCGCTTTCGTGCGGCTCCGCTGACGGGAGCAGCTGCTAACGAGCCTCTTCCAGCATGAAACAGGTTGAGCCGGTCGTGTAGCCGGCTCAACCTCAATTCAGCTGACTGGCGTCGATCCGCGGGTCGGGAGGCACGCGATGAGGATGCGTCGGTTGGGCTGTTAGTCCTGTGTCTCGAGTTTAGTTGGTGACTGCGTTGAGTGTGATGCGGCCGCGGTGGACTTTCTCGAGTATCTGGTCGGTGGTGGCTGTCCATTGGAACGGTCCATGTTCAGCCACGAGTTTGAGGTCGGCGTGAAGTGCAGCTGCAACCGAGGGCTGCGACGGTCCCGCCGTAGCTGGTTCTGAGCGAGACTCGCTGCGCCGACTGTGCGTAGTTGTGCGGCACGACGGTGTAGGAGATCTTCGCGGCGCAGCTCGCGCATGCGAGGTGTGGCGGCACCTGCACGCTTTGGAAGTCGATTGTCTGGACGGGTCGCAGGTAGACCTCGCGCAGCAGGCCGCCGTAGTTCCACCAGCCACCGGCGACCTTCGTCGACTCGGTCTCGTTCAGCGGCGGCAGGTCGATCGCGCTGTGGGCGTCGCTGACGCGTAGCACCAGGCGGTTGACGGCGGTCGGGTTGAGGGCATTCGCCGGCAGCGGGACCTCGAAGGCGAGGAACGCGCGGGTGTGCCTCGCGATCTCGTGGCCGTTGAGCCAGATTGTGACGCTGTTGTTGATCGACTCGAACCGAACGATCCACGTGTAGCGCGGCGCGCTCGACGGCAGCACGAAGTCCTTGCGGTACCAGGCCACGTTCGGCTGGTAGCTGGCGGTTGTCTGCTGGCCAGCGTTCCATGCAGTCGGCACACGTACCGACTTCCAGCCGGTGGTCGAGATCGAGTCCTCGAAGCGGTCGCGCAGCCCGACGCCACCGTCGAAGCGAAGCAGCCAGGTGCCAGCGAGCAGGTAACGACCGCTCGGACCGTCCTTATAGACGGCGCCCAGCGTCGGCGTCTGCGCCGCGCGCGCATCGAGGTGGGTTCCGCCGCCGCAGGCATCCAGGGCGAACGCGGGCGCAACCGCCGCGCAGAAGGCGAGGGCCGCCCGAAGTTCGAGGGTCGCGAGGTAGCGACGCCTGTTCGCCGGCCCCGTTTGTTTGCGCTCTCGATGGCGCACCCGTAGGCCTGGCGGGCCTGAGATCGGCTGCGGAGCCTGGCCGTTTCGGCCGGCCGGACCAAACGTCACCGGGTCGCCCGGCGGGCGGTGTCGAGCGACCCGGATGATTCCGCCGCGTTGGGCTGATCAGTTGTCGATGGTGACGGGGCCGTCCGGGCCGGTGTAGGTGACCGAGGCCAGTCCGCCGTGAACCGTCGCTAGGTAGACGTTCTCGTCGACCGGCACCGTGACGGTCGTTCCGCCGCTGATGGTGAGCGTGACCTGGGTCGCGCCGTCCGGCACGACCCCCGCCACAGAGGTCATGCCCGGAGCGCGCTGCGAGCCGGACGTGACGACGGGCCACTGGCCGTTGCTCACGTTGGCGTCCGGCTGGCAGGTTCCGCTTCCGCTTGCGGAGGTGTCGTAGACAAGGCAGATTGTACCGTCGCCGGGGACGATCCAGGCGGAGCCGTCAGTGATGCCTTGCGCGCGGCGGGACAAATCCGGGCTGGCGCCGTTGCCAGCAGCCGGCGTCTGCGTCAAGACCCAGGGCTGCTGCGCTGGGAGCACGTCCGAGGCGACGCGCGGCCGACGCAGAATCCCCAGATCCGTTAGACAGTTGAAGTTGACGCAACGCGCGCAGCGCACGACTGACGCGCGCCCGCGCGGCCTGCTCGCTCACGCCCAGCTCGTGCGCCCGGTTCTGCTGGACAACATTGCTCTCTGCTCTATAGAGGGACGAGCCACCGATCTTGTGACATGAACGCCAGCACCTCACGCGCGTGCTCGCGATACAGGCGCTCCACGTCCTCGTTGCTCAACGCCATCTTGGCCCGGGACTGGCGGCGGAATTGGCGGGTCGAGCTTGTCGCGCCGGTGGCACCGGTGCTCGTCCTGGAGACCGTCACCGGATACAACCTGTGCTCGCCGGCGGTGGCTTTCTCGCCTGCCAGGATGGTCGAAGGTCAGCGTTCACGCGCCGGGGTGCGTAGCGCGGCTGTCAGTCATCGAGCCAGTCGCCCGGTGGCGGTTGTCCGGGGTTGAAGGTGTTGGTGCCGGTGCCGGGGGCGTGTTCGAGGGCGTGCTGGAGCTCTACGAGCCGCGCTTGGAAGGCAAGCTCCTCACGAGGATCTTCTCCGTTGTGGTCGAGTTGGTTGCGCCATTCGGCGAGTGCGGCGAGCGTTTCGACGCGGGAGGGCCGCTGCCACCACTCGTTCTCGAGGCGCGTGAGTTCCTTCGAGTAGCGGGCACAGAGGGCGAGGATCGCCATCCACGTCTCGCTACGCCACGCCGCTCGTGTCTCGTCGGACGGTTCGATCCACGGCGCGGTCTGATCGCTCGTTGGCGATCGAGACGCACTGGCAGCTCGCATCTTGGTATCAGCGACATGGTTCAGCGCGTCGCGGACGAGCTCAGCGGCGACCGTGCTGGCGCGCCGTCCGGCGCGGGCGGCTCGTTTGTCGAGCTCTTCGCCGAGCCGATCGGGCAGAGCGATCGTGACGCGGTGTGTCATCGTCCACGGTCGGGTTCGCCGGTGTCGCGTTCAGGCGCGCGGGTGAGCCGGGAGAGCAGGTGCCAGCCCGGTGAAAGGCTCGGTGCGCGATCGAGACCACGATCGAGTGAGCGGTACTCGAGCACCGGATCGAAGGGGCGTTCGCGATGGTGGAGTGACGGGGTTTGGCGCCTGGTTTGGCGCATGCGCTCGGCGAGGCGATCGATGCGCCCGGGGTCGCTGCCGTCAATTCCGAGGTCGTCGCGGGCGATGAACCAGTCGATCCCGCGCCGGGCACGGCTCGCCTGCACGTACGACGTCTCGCGGCTGGTCTGCCAGCCGCCGGTCAGCGCGACTGCGCGCTGGACGGTCGCGCCTTGCTGGCGGGAGATGTGCTGCGCGTATGCGAGCCGCAGCGGAGCGAGCTCCTCCGCCGTGAGATGGATCTCGCGGCCCGTCGCGTCGAGCGTGACGACGAGCGCATGGTCGTGGATGCGGCTGATGTGGCCGAGGCTGCCGTTCTCGACTCTGGGTTGTCCGGGCGGGTGGTGTTGGGCGGCGAAGATGACGCGGTCGTGCTCGCGGAGGCTGTAGGGCTTCTCTGAATGCGGGAGCTCGTACTCGCCGAGTTCGCGGCGTTGGTGGCGGAGGTGTTGGGCGCGGGCGTTGAGCCGGTCGACTTCCTGGTTGCTTGCGTCGCTGAGGATTACGAGTTCGCTGGGGTCGTGGCGGTCCAGGTGTTCTGCCCAGCGTTGGACGGCGGCTTCGGCGGCCGCTTCGCGGGTGTTGCGTTGGTGGAGTTGTCCGCGGGATTGGTAGTGCGCCATCGCGTATGCGGGGTCGCCGTGGCGGAGGGCGGCCCAGGCTTTGCGTTCGTGGTGGTCATGCGTGCGGTGCACCGTTTCGAGTTGGGCGGTGGGGGCGATGTTGATGAGCCGTTCGAACATGCCTCCCGCGCCGATCGACGGCAGCTGCGCGGGGTCGCCAATCGTGACCGCTTTCGCGCCGCTGTCGTGGATCAGCCGCGTAAAGCGCTCGAGCCGGCTTGTGTCGCTCATCCCAGCCTCGTCATAGAAGACCGTCGTGTTGTGGTCCACGGTGATGCGGCCGTGTCCGGCGCGAGCGAGCAGCGCGTCGACAGTCATCGTGAGGCCCTGCAATGAAGGGCTGTCGTGGCCGAGACGCTCCGCGGTCGCACCCGCGATCGCGACACCGAGCACCTGGCGGCCGAGGTCTTGCTCGGCTCGTGCCGCAGCGTCGATGACGACGCCTTTGCCGGTCCCGGCCTGGCCGATCAGCACGGCCCAGCGCTCCGGCCCCGTGATCAGCTCGAGCGCTTCGCGTTGCTCGTTCGTGAGTGGTGCGCCGATCCGTTCGCTGACCGTGCGCGTGGCGCGCTCGCGTGCCTGCTCGGTGGTGTCGCGTCCCGCGGGCTGGGCGAGGTCGGTGATGTGGCGTTCGATCGCTTGTTCTTTGGCGCGGACCTCAAGCGTCGTCATGAGCTCTCCCTCGAGAGGGAGCACGCGTCGATCGTGAATCATCGAGCGGGCGGCCTGGAGGGCGCGATCTGGGGGTAGCTCGCCGGCTGCTTGTTCTAGCGCGGTGGCGCGTAGCTCGCGCGGCTCGAACGTTGCGGCCCGCTCGGTCAGGCGCTCCTCGATCCGGTCAGCAAGCAGGCGAGGGTTGCGCGACGGTTCGGGTGCGGAGATCAGTCTGGCGGCTTGATCCGGGCCGAAGCCGTGCTCGCGCGCGGTCTGCTGCCATGTTCGTTGGAGGTCGTGGCGGGTGGTGAGCTGTTTCGCTTTGCGGTTCTCGAGCTTGAGATGACGGAGCTCGTCGCGTTCGGGTGCGCGCCCGTACTTGGCGCGGAACCGCTCGATCGCCTGCGCGACCTCGCGGGCGCGCTGGGAGAACTCCTCCCGCAACGACAGCGGCACGTCGGCGAGCTCGAAGTAACGGCCGTGGTTGCCGGTCGCCTGCTCGATCGCGTACCCATGCTCGCGCAGCTCCCACGCGAGCGCGGCACGGTAGTACGCGCCGACCTCGCGGGCGGAGCGAAAGATCGGCCGCGAAGATACGGCGGCGATCCGGCCGTCCTGGCGGATCACGCCGCTGATCACGACATGGCTGTGCAACTGCGGGTCCGGGACCTCGGCACCGCTGACGCCGCGCGCGGTCGTGTGCAGGTAATCGGCGGCGATCAGGTCGCGCGCCGTCTCATGCACCACGATGTTGTCGCGTCGACGCCGTACGACTTGGATCTCATCGCGCATGTAGCCGATCGCCTCGCTCACGGCATTGGCGTGGGCTTGTTCGATCGTCTCGCGCTGCCACGGGTCGGCGAGCGCCCACACCGCCGAGACCGACTTCGGCGCCGAGAACGTCACGTCGATCCCGGCCGCCCGCCCGCCGCCGGCGCCTTCGGGCCTGAGCCATTGGCCGGTGACGGGGTGGCGGCCGTCCATCACCGCGATGAAATCCCCGCCCACGACCGGCGCGCCCGGAGTGACCCCGAGCAGTCGTAACGTGTCCTCATCGGCGAGCCAGCGGCCCGGTGCTTGGACTGGCTCGCCGGTCGGGTTGAGGTAGTAGTCGCCACGTTCGGGCTCGACCGTCTTCGATTCGAGGTAGCGGCCGTAGTCACCACCCTTGCCCGCGCCGATACTCGATGCAGTGACCATCTACTGCCTATGCC
>Ga0307373_10013197_pt1 | contig 11590 bp, 10 predicted proteins | sample OX2MG_FD_202534 | JGI IMG/M metagenome (GOLD analysis project Ga0307373, IMG submission 202534) | Soil microbial communities from Risofladan, Vaasa, Finland - OX-2 | ecosystem: Environmental > Terrestrial > Soil > Coastal area > Acid sulfate soil | place: Finland: Risofladan, Vaasa | collected... | reverse complement strand
CATTAATTAATGAAAGATGGGGCGGCTTTCACCACCCCATTAATGTTGAGTACCGACATTCGATCTAATGCAATGACGCCAGTTTTACATCTTTCTTGCCAAGAGCCTGGGCAACATCAAACATCGCCTGATTTGTGATGGCATGTAGATTCATGTCATAGGCCGCGCCGTATTTGGCATCGATATCGACCATGACCTGATTGTGTACGGCATGAGACAAAGCATGGTCGTAGAGCAGTCCTGACCAGAACACGTGGCCTGGTGCGGTGCCCGCATTTACCAAGGTTTCAGCAAGTTTTATGCCATGCAGGTCCTCAGGTACGGCTGGCAGCTTTATACCGGCAGCGGTAACCTGCTGCAGAGCGTCATGTACTGCGAAATTGAAGCCATTCAGCCAATCAGTCACCTTCTGCTTTCCATACTGCTTGGTAAGTTTGGCTACTTCCGCATCCACGGTCTTCTCACCAAGCATGGACACCAAGGCCTTCTGGATAGTGAAGTGTTCGGCTCCGCCTCCAGCCTGCACCAACGCTGCAGTTGCAGTTAGTGACGGTGGTCCTGCATAGACAGGACCTCCAAACATGTTGGTTGGGGCACTGGCAGTGTTGTTGGCTGCAGCTATGGCTCCTGCGAACAACATTGTGGCTGCACCTAAGATTACGAGTTTTGCAAAATGTCTATTCATGGATATACCTCCTGGGGCTGTTACTAAAATGCTGCGTAGTTTGTGCGCAGAGTCAAAGGGTAGTGGTTTTGTTTGCTTTCCGTAGAAACGCGACGAAGCCTCCTTCGGGGTATAACGCATCGAGAGTTTTACGGGCTCTAACGGAGAGCAGTCCGTGAAAGCGATTGCCAAGTTCGCCCGCCATGGTGACCAGGGTCAAACTTTGTCGAATGTAGGATGCGGTCAAAATCACGATAAGCCGCTGTTCTGTTTCCACCGCGAGCGCGCCATCAGCGAGAATTTCACCAGCAATCATGTGATTGTCATCCGCCACCAACATGAGCCAGCGTGCACCCTCTGCGGGTGCCAAGTTGTAGCGATGGATGTCACCTTGACAGCCGCCACATTCCGTTGGACAGGCCTCCATACACAAGGTGGTAATGACTACGCCGCGTGTGCATGCTTCTTGCAGGGGTTTTGCCAGGGCCGCGGCCTCATGCGGTTGAATGGCAACGAGCAGGCTGACGCGTGCTTTATCAATGATCATGCGGGCTTGCACGAGCAATTCCTTGTAGCCGTGCACGTTGAAGACCGGATCCGATTCCTTTGCCGGCGTCAATGACACCAAGGCATCCCGGACAGCGGCCAGTGTTTGTTGCTGACCTTTTTCCAGGCGCCGAATCAGGCGTTCCGGTGCGGTTGCCTGGTAGCGTACCCCATCACGTGTTTCGTGCCTGCGGGCAGCACCGCGTTCTATCAACCGTTCCAGCACACCATAAACGTTGGCGCGTGGCAGGCCGGACGCTTTTGCCAGCGCGTAGCCGTTGAGACTGCCAGCACGTACTAAGCTCAAGTAGGCCCGGGCTTCATACTTCGTAAACCCCAATTCTTGAAGTAATGCGACCGTATCCATTCACTGGCAAAATTAGTAGTTGTTCAAGCAACTACTATAGTCATTTAAAATTTGGAAGTCAAGCTGCCATGATTTTCGCAACGAACGTAGGCACATGATCCTTTCCTGTTATCACAAATGCGATCCTACCTAGCTCGTGTATCTGTGCCACGTATACGGCCTTACACCCAGTCAACACTGATTCAACCGTTGGGCCGGATACTCCAGGTGTTCCAGTTCGTCCAGGACCGGTGCAGAATGCGCGTACGCGCCGCCGGCGCGCATCTTGCGTATGCGCTACGTGTGATGCCTGTCAGAGACGCGAACCCCGGCGCAAGTATGCGGCCAAAACCACAGCCTGGTTATGTCCCTCATCGTGTGCACCGAACAAGAGCGTTACCGTGGCATGCGACTTCAGGATTCCCCGCAGGGCTTTCACGGCCGGCCGGTTGGCGCGCAACTCGGCCGCATAGTGGCGCTTGAACTCAGGCCATCTGTTCGGATCGTGGCCAAACCACTGCCGCAGCGTGCTGCTGGGTGCCACGTCTTTGGCCCAGTGAGCCACCGTCGCTTTTTTCTTGGTCAACCCGCGCGGCCAGAGCCGGTCCACCAGCACTCGGAAGCCGTGGCGGTTTGCGGCCGGTAGATATAAGCGTTTTACCTCGAGTGTTGTCATGGCAAACCTCCGTTTCTAGTTCTCAACCAAACGTTCAGTGCTCACCTTTCACCATCAGCTTTCTGAGCTCTGCAATCGCCCGGCCTGGATTCAGGCCTTTTGGACGGATGTTCGGGCGATTGAGGATAGTGCGGCAAGCATACAGATTGAAAGGGTCCTGTAAAAAATTCGAGCGCTCATTTTTGGCTTGGTCACAACTGTCCGTGGGCGAGTGCCGCCAGCGCCTCGAGCGCTTGGCGGTTGGGTCACACGTTTTCTGGTTTAATGACGCTGCAGGTTGGAATCGTCACAAGGCGGATGTATGGAAAATGCTATCCCAAAGCTCGCCGGCAAGACCGCACTCATCACCGGCGCCGCACGCCGCATCGGCGCGGCGGTCGCACGACGGCTGCATGCCGAGGGCATGAATCTGGTACTGCACTATCGTTCTTCGGAGCAGGACGCCCAGGCCCTGTGCCAGTCGCTGAATGCCACACGCCGCGACTCGGCGATACTGGCGCAAGCGGACCTCGCCAACTTCGGCGGCTTCGACTCACTCATCAAGACCGCACTGCAATGGGGCAGCCTGGATCTGCTGGTCAACAACGCTTCGGTGTTTTATCCCACTCCCATCGGCAAGGTCAGCGAGGCTGACTGGGATGAACTCCTGGGCAGCAATCTGAAAGCGCCGTTTTTCCTGTCGCAGGCCGCCGCGCCGTATCTGAAACACAGTCACGGCGTCATCATCAACATGGTGGATATCCATGCGCGGCGGCCGCTGCACGAGCACACGCTGTACAGTACCGCCAAGGCGGGTCTGGCCATGCTCACGCTGTCACTGGCGTGTGAACTGGGCCCGGAGGTGCGCGTTAACGGCGTGGCCCCTGGTCCCATCTTGTGGCCGGCACAGGGACTCGACGAAAAATCCAAGCAGACAATCCTCGACAACACCGCTCTGAAACGTGCCGGATCGCCTGACGATATTGCGGCCACCATCGTGTATCTGGTGCGCGACGCGGATTATGTGACCGGACAGATCATCGCGGTGGATGGCGGCCGCAGCATCGGCTGGTAACGGTGATTCGGTCATAAACAATTTGTAACTATCAGCGCGGCGCGCGCATGCTCGAAAATATTCAGCTACGTTGCTGGATTGCCTTGCCGAGAGAACCTGGTGCTACTGCTTCCAGTGAAATCGGTTCGATTCCCAAAGCTCCGAAACCATTCTGTTTGCAGACACTGTCCAGTTTGAGCGAGCGATAATTGTCCAGTGAAAAGGGCTTTCCCGGCAGCCATTCCATGATTGCCGCCTGCAGCCATGACAGAGGGCGTGGCAGGCCGATGATGACGCGATGCAATCCCATGACGCGCGCGGTGTAGCGCACGAGTTCCCGCAACGTGTAGATCTTCGGGCCGCAGAGGCTGTAACGCTGGCCAAAACTCGCGCGCAGGTTGAGGCTTCTCACGAACGCTTCCACCACATCACCCACATACACGGGCGCGAATCTCGCCCGCGGACAGGCCAGTGGAAAAATCCCCGGTACCTTTGTCAGCAGCGCTGCGAAGCGATTGATAAAGCTGTCGCCCGCTCCGAAGATCACACTCGGTTCGAATACCGTGGCATGCGGCGGGTCCTCCGCCTCAAGTACCAGCGCTGCGGCCCGGCCCTTGCTGCGCAGGTAATAACTTGGAGCATCTTCGGCCGCATTGAGAGCGCTCATGTGCAGGAGACGCGGAACACCGGCGCTCGCACATGCCCCGAGTATTTTCCTGACCAGTTCCAGATGTACCTGGTCAAAACCCTTGCCGCGGTGGCCGCGCTCGTTGAGTATGCCCACCAAGTTAATGACCGCATCGCAGCCAGCAAATTCACGCTTCAAAGTTTCCGGGTCATGTATGTTGGCAACCACCAGGGAGACGTTGGGCAACACCAGCAGTTCTCGATGGCGCGCCAGTGAACGCGTCAGGATCTTCACGTCCACATCCTGTAGCGTAAGGCGCGCCGCCAGATGCCGGCCCACAAAACCGGTGCCACCTAATAGACAGATCCTGAGTGTGGACATGATCCTGGGCCTTTTCGATAACACCGGGCTATGCATAGTCCGGTGCAGACATGCTTCTGGTCAAGACTTAGTAGATGAAGTTTGTCTCAGAGTTTAGAAAATTGTGCGCAACCCGATGCTGAGTACGAATGTTAATTAAGAGTTTTGCGCTGGATCTAATCATGGCGGTGCTGCTGCCCCCGCCTGTGCGCTCACGGCTGTCGGTGCAGCTGTGGTGGTGACGGCTGCGGGCATAGAGGTGACGCTGCCAAGGCGCGCGCTCAGACGCTCAGTGGTCGGGTGCAGTCGCCAGTCAAAAATCACCGCTTCGCTCATGACGCGGCGTACATAGCCGCGGGTTTCCCAGTACGGGATGCTGTCAACCCACACGTCACCCGGCAGGCTGCCGTTCTCGGGCAGCCATGATTCTACGTGCTTGACGCCGGCATTGTAGGCCGCGGTCGCCAGTGGCTCGCTGCCATTGAAACGCTTCAACATACGGCTGAGGTAGGCGCTGCCGAGTGTCAGGTTGGTCTGCGGATCCAGCAGCGCATCGCTGCCGTCCAGCACCAGACCGAGATTGGACGCCAGCCGCTGACCGGTGTCCGGCATCAGCTGCATAAGGCCGATGGCTCCTGCCGGGGAAATGGCATTCGGACGAAATACGCTTTCCGCGCGGATCACTCCGTACACCCACGGCAGGTTCAATTCCAGCGCCTGCGCACGCGGCGCCAGCATGTCATGGTAAGCCAGCGGGAAATTTACCGTCAGATCCTGCCAGCAGCCGGCATTGGCGAAGGTGCGGATAGCGCGCCCATACCAGCCCCAATCCTGTGCCAGCAACGCCGCCTGGCAGTTTGCCGGTTTTGAAAGCGCTGCCATGGCCGCCTGCCATTCGGCGTTGGCGTAGTCATACAGATCTGCATAGAACAGCTCGCGTGCGCGCACCATGCCCGGACGCTGCTCCAATTGCGTGATGATCTCCGGCTCCGGCTGGCTCGGTTCCTGGGTGATGTCGTAGCTCAGATGCAGGCGGTCGGCGGCCAGAAAAGCGTAATAATCCATGCCATCGGCGAGCGCCTGATAAATAGTGGCAGCGGAATCCGTGTGACCACTCGCCTCCAGGGCCCGCGCCTTCCAGTAACGCCATTCAGGTTTGGCCGCCCTTGGCCCGAGGTCCGGCAGGATGCTGATCACCAATTTCCAATTTTCGTTGCGCAGTGCCGTACGGATGCGCCATTCCGCCACGCGTGGATCGTTCAGGCGTTGCACACGTGCCAACATCTGTTCGGCATCCGCTTGATGATTCCAAGCGTACTCCAGCGCCAGCCGTACCTGCATGTCCTGGACATCGCCGCTGGCGAAGTGATAACGCTGTGAGAATTCGTTCCACAGATGCCGGGCACGCACCGGATCGGTGCGTGCCACCAGTTGCACCCCGTTAATCAGCAACAGCTGGTATTTGGGTTCATCCGGCACTTGGATGGTGGCCAGCACGTGTGCGGGATCCGCTGCCACATCCAGCCAGCTACGTGCCCAGGGGCGGTCCGTGGCGTTGAGTTGCGGCAACAATTGACGCGCGAGTGCATAGTGACGCAACTGCAACGCCTGTTGCATGCGCTGTACCACCATGTCGTTGGTGATGCGGTGGTGCGCCTGTAGATACTGAAAAGCCGATTTGCAGGTGGACGGCTGGGTATCCGGCACCAGCCACAGATGCTGCGCTGCCACCACCCAGACATCGCGGTCCTGTTTGTCCCCACCCGCCAGATGTGCGCTGACTGCCGCGCAGCGCAGTGCCGGCGTGGTTTCATCCTGATAATGGGCCAGAAAGGTCTTCCAGTCCTGCTTGTTGGCGAGCGCCAACAACCAGTCCTGGCGCAGGGCCTCGGCCACCGGCAATTGCGCTTGCTCCTTCAGAAAGGATTCCACCGCACCGTCCGGTTGCTGTGCAAGCGTGGCACTGAGATAGGCGTATCGCAGATACGGATAGAGCGGGTAATCCGCGAGTTCGTTGAGGTAAGGCGTGAGCGCCGCCAGGTCGCCATTTTGCGCCGCTGTCCATGCCTGTTTGAAATCAACACGCGCCGCAGTCATATCATCTGCGTATGCAGATGGGAACATGCAGACCAAAACAAACGCAGTCAGTAGTCGGGACATCCAGGCCATATGCCTAGGTTAACGCGAAGCGGATTTTCATTACTACCCTCGATGGCGGGAACAGCGTAGTCTTTTTCACCGTCACTGTTATCAGGCACGACGCGACAGGAGGACGACAGGGTGTTCACCAGTATCAATCCCGCTAACGGCGAAAAACTGCGCGACTATCCCATGTGGGATGCGGCGCGACTCGAACAGGCGCTGGCGCTCAACGCATCGGTAACGCCGGCGTGGAACCTGAGCCCATTGGCTGATCGCATCGCCCTGCTGCGCCGCGCCGCTGAGACGTTGCGCAAACGCCGCGACCAGTACGCGACACTCATGAGCCAGGAGATGGGCAAGCTGATCGGTGAAGCACGCGCCGAAATCGAGAAATGCGCGCTGTGCTGCGATTACTACGCTGAACATGCGGCCGCGCTGCTGGCGGATGAGCCGGCCGACACCGATGCTGCAAAAAGTTGCGTGGCCTATCAGCCGCTCGGCTGTTTGCTGGCCATCATGCCGTGGAATTTCCCCTTCTGGCAGCTGATACGCGCCGCAGCTCCGGCGCTCGCCGCCGGCAACAGCCTGCTGTTGAAGCATGCCGACAATGTGCCGGGCTGCGCACTGGCGCTGGCGGAGTTATTCCGCGAAGCCGGATATCCGCAGGGCGTGTTCCAGACCCTGATGATCGGCATCCCACAGGTCGAGGGCGTGATCAAGGATGCCCGCGTGCACGCGGTCACGCTCACCGGCAGCGAACGCGCCGGGCGCGCCGTGGGCCAGCAGGCGGGCGAAGTGCTGAAAAAATGCGTACTGGAACTGGGCGGTTCGGATGCCTTCGTGGTGCTGGAGGATGCGGATGTGAAACTCGCGGCCGCAGCCGGCACGAAATCACGCTACCAGAACGCCGGCCAGAGTTGCATCGCCGCCAAACGTTTCATCCTGGTGGAGAAAATCGCCGCGGCCTTCCTCAAGGAATTCCAGGCGCTGGTTGAGGCGCTCAAACCCGGCGACCCGATGGATGCGGGCACCACGCTTGCACCCATGGCGCGCTTCGATCTGCGCGCTACCTTGCATCAGCAAGTGCAGGACGCCTTAGGGAAAGGTGCGCGCGCATTAACCGGCGGCGCCTCGCTTTCCGGTAAAGGTGCATTCTACGCGCCGACCATACTCGACTCTGTGCAGCCCGGCATGCGCGCCTGGCGTGAGGAACTGTTCGGGCCGGTGGCCAGCATCATCCGCGTCCCGGATGAGGAACAGGCGCTGAAGGTTGCCAACGGCAGCAGCTATGGTCTCGGCGGCAGCGTCTGGACCCGCGATAAACAGCGTGGTGAAAAATTTGCGCGGCGCCTGCAGTCTGGCAGCGCCTTCGTGAACGGCATCGTCAAGAGCGATCCGCGCCTGCCGTTCGGCGGCATCAAGAACTCAGGCTATGGCCGGGAGCTGGCGCGCCACGGTATCCTGGAATTTACCAACGTAAAAAGTGTTTGGATCGGATAACAACAGGGCCGGTTAACCGGCCCTGTTTCTCAAGCACGCAACAAGGTCTGTTTATCCACCGACGCCGCTGTTGGTGCTGGCCGAGGGTGCCGGTGTTGGAGCGGTTTGGGTTGCCGGTACCTTGTGAGTGGCATTCGGCGCAGGTGCAGGCGCGGCGGTAGTAGTGGACGGTGCCGAAGTGTTTTGCGCTTGCACGCCAGCTGCACTCAGCAGCAGGGCGGCACAAAGTAGTGAGCCAATTTTACCGATTCTGATCATGACTGATTTCTCCCTGATAGTTATCGTAATTTACAGTGATGACGGCGGCGTTGTGTTAGTGCTGGCCGGCGCTGCCGGTGTTGGGGCGCTTTGCATGGCCGGTGGTTTGTGGGTGGCTTTGCTGTCGGACATCGGCGCATGAGTATAGTCAAATGACTTGGACATTAACACCTTGCCGCTGTCGTCCAGCACTTCCACCGTCCAGGTACCGGTCTGCTCCGGCATCAACCTCTTGCTGGACCATGTGCGCCAGTGATCGGCCTTGGGTTGCAACTTCACCTCTGCCATGGTCTTGCCGTTGAACTCCCAGCGATGGGTGATGGTCTGGCCGGCGGCATCTTTCAGCACGCTGAAAAAGAATATTTGGTCGTGGCTATTGTCGAGGCTGCTCACATCATCCACCGGTGCGCGGTCGCTGACGCCGGTGGTGAACTGGGCATGCATCACGGCCGGTGGTTTGTGGGTGGCAGCAGGTGCAGCTGGCATCGCAGTGGAGGCCGGTGCCGCAGGCATGGCGCTAGACACGGCCGGAGCATTCTGGGCTTGGGCAGTGCCAATCACCAGTAACAGTACGACCGCCAGCGAAGCCAGGATGGTTGTGTGGAATGTGCGCATAGTTAACTCTCCTAATAAACATCGCCAATCTGGCGGGTATCCGTGCACAGAGTATATAGGCACATGCAGATAGACGGCGACAGCCAGGAGCTTATCTCTCTTGAGCTGACATAATCTTTATCTTTAACGAGTGCTGTGTGGATACAGCGATCCAAAAAGAAGGGCCCTGCAAGGGCCCTTCCTGTAACCGCGTCTGTTCGCAGCTCAGTCGCCCAGTACCAGATAGAAAATCCGGTCGTTGCGGCGTACCCGCAGCGCCACCGCGCCGCTAATTTTGCCGAGGGCTTTGCGGAACTGCGCCACATCGGCCACCGCTTCGCGGTTCACGGCGGTGATCACATCGCTCTGGCGCAGGCCGGCCGTGTAGGCTCCACTGTTGGGATCCACGCCGGTCACCAGCACGCCCTTGACCTGGCCGTAAAGCGGCGAGCTCTCATTCAGGTTGCTGACAGTGATGCCGCGCAGTTGCGGATGTTCTGATGAAGCTACCTGTTCGGATTGCTGTTTGCCGATCTTGGCGTGGATGGTCATGGGATTGCCATCGCGGATGATCCCGAGGGTGAGCGTCGCGCCCACGCGCATGATACCAATGGTGTTGCTCAGATCGGCAGCGCTGGCCATAGGATTGCCGTTAATGCTAACGATCACGTCACCAGACTTGATGCCGGCTTTTTCAGCTTCGGACCCCGGCACAACTTGATTGACTACGGCTCCCTGATTCTGCGGCAGCTTGAGTGCCTGCGCCAGTTCCGGCGTGAGTGATTGAACCTGCACACCCAGCACGCCACGTTCCACCTTGCCGTACTTGATGAGCTGATTCATGACGGACTTCGCCATATCGATGGGGATGGCAAAACCGATGCCGAGGTTGCCACTGCTGCCGCCGCTGGTGACAATCATGGTGTTGATGCCTACCAGCTGGCCTTCCAGGTTCACTAATGCGCCACCGGAATTACCCGGGTTGATGGAGGCGTCCGTCTGGATGAAATCCGAGTACTTGCCGTCCTGCACCTGGGTGCGGCCCTTGGCGCTGACGATGCCGGCGGTGACCGTCTGGTTCAGGCCGAAGGGATTGCCGATGGCGACCACAAAGTCACCCACCTGCAGGCTGTCGGAATCGCCGAGCGGAATCTGGGTGAGCCCGTCGGCTTTGATCTGCAGCACCGCGATATCGGTATCCGGATCACGGCCGATGACCTTGGCCTTGAAACTGCGGTTGTCATACAGGGTCACGGTGATCTTGTCGGCGTTTTCGATCACGTGATTGTTGGTGAGGATGTAGCCCTTGGCAGCGTCGACGATCACGCCCGAGCCCAGTGCCCGGAAATTCTGCTGCATGGACGGCTGGTTGGGCATGCCGAAGAACTGCTGGAAAAACGGGTCGTTGAAGAACGGACTCTGCTGCAGGGTCACATGGCCGCTGGTGGAGATGTTGACCACCGCTGGCGAGACCCGCTTGATGATGGGCGCCAGGGTCGGCACCGGCTGGCCCTGCACGAATGGCGGCGGCATGTGGGCCGAGACTACAATCGGACTGAGAAGCAGGAGTGCGGCACACACTGTGCCAGTAAGGATAGTCAGACGTTTCATATTGGACCCTCTGGTTGACGAATGCTGGGCACGCCACTGTCCACGGCGCCGCCGGTTTATTAAAAATTCTACACAACGCAAACCCCGTGTAGGGCTTATTCAGCAGTTTATATGCACGTAACCACGCGCTCGGCTGCGCTGGCAGCGCAGTTTATAACCCGGCGTGATTACAGACGATTGTTCGGCCTGTTTACAGACACTACTCTATAAAGAAAGTTCCAGGCTGTGCCGTTACAGACAACTACAGCTGCCGAAACAACCCCACACATTATCCGCCCGGAACTTCCCGTCACACGGTCTGTGCGACGGGAAGACCGGAACGTTTCGACTCAGGATGCCTTGACCGTGATGCGGCGCGGCTGGGCTTTGGCATGCTTGGGGATGATGATCTCTAACACCCCGTTGTTGCCACGGGCACTCACGCCTTCTGCATCGGCGGTGTCCGGCAGCGTAAAGCGGCGGAAAAACTGGCCGCTGACGCGCTCCACCCGGCGATAGCCGCCGTGCTCATCTTGGGTTTCACTCTTGCGCTCGCCCTTGAGGGTCAGGGTACCGTCCTCCATGGTGATCTCGATGTCCTTGGGATCGACCCCCGGGACATCCGCATGGATCACGAAGCGGTTGGCTTCCTCCTTGATATCCACCGCCGGCACCCAATCGCTGGCGGTCAGGCCGTTTTCGTTGGCCACGCCCGCCAAGTTGCGATCAAACAGCTGGTTGATTTCATTGTGCAGCTGGCCTGCCAGACCCCACGGCTGATAACGGATCATGTTCATATTGTGTTCCTCCAGTGATGAAAGTATGTCGATGTTCACTAGCTAAGGTCGTTTGCGCATTTCTCAAGTGGGCGTGTGCGTGTGATGGCGGAATTTCGCGACTAAAAATGCCACGGCTTCCCTTGTCCAAAAATTTGTGATTTACTCCCTTCATCCTAGATGTTGTGTTTACTCGAGGTGAAAGTTCGGCCTGGAATCCAGCTCGAACACGCTTGAGTTGTGTAATATAAGTCTTTGATTTATAACATTAAACACATTTGACAAATCCGGGATGAGGGTCTAGTCTTTAGGCGGGTGTTGCCGGGTATCCGCTGCACAAGATGTTGTGGTGCGTCGTCCCCAGCTTTCCCACAAGTTATCCAGAGGATATGCGCCTGCCGGGGACCGTGACCCAGCAGGACCGGACCGCTTTCCAATAAAAACCAATAGAAATTCGCAGGAATGGACTTACATGAA
>Ga0307373_10013196_pt1 | contig 11591 bp, 8 predicted proteins | sample OX2MG_FD_202534 | JGI IMG/M metagenome (GOLD analysis project Ga0307373, IMG submission 202534) | Soil microbial communities from Risofladan, Vaasa, Finland - OX-2 | ecosystem: Environmental > Terrestrial > Soil > Coastal area > Acid sulfate soil | place: Finland: Risofladan, Vaasa | collected... | reverse complement strand
CAAGACGCTGCGCCGTGAACTGCAGGCAGCAATCCGCCTTGGGTGCATTAAACTCCTGGACAAGCTGTGCCTGGAGAAATCCCGGCACGCTCAGCAACCCCACTACGACCACCGTCAACGCCGTCAATACGAAACGCATTCGTCCTCCTTTCAGGTTCAGCGATCCGCTCAGCACCGATGCTCATCGCAACATGATTTGAGTAAATCCATAGAAGCGCGCTCTTCCCCTCGGAGTTCCCGGCCATAACTCACGCCCAAATTCTAAGGACGAAACGCCGAGGGAAGGCTGGGAGAGTCCCCCTCCATTTCGAGCTTCGAGGAAAGATATTCCAACAGGTCTTTCAACGCAAGCACTGCCACCAGGTGGCCGTCCTCGACCACCATCAGGCGGCTGCTCTGTGACCGCCGCATGATGGCCAGCGCCTCGACCGAGTCGGTATCCGGGGTCACCGCCTCCTGGGGATTGTAGGGTTGCATGACGGCCTGCACGCTGAACTGGTTCCATTGGTCCCGCGGGATGTCTTTAACCTGTTTGGTGGTCACGCAGCCCAGCAGTTCATGCGAATCATTGACCACCGGAAACATCTTGTAGTGGTACTTGTAAATATAGTGCTCCACAAGGTCCTCAAGGGAGATCGCCGGAGGGACGGTCACCGGATTGGTATTCATAAAGCGCCGGATGGGCTCCCCCTGGAGCACCTTTTGAACCATGAGCTGCTGGAAGGAGCCCTGCGCGGCCCCTCGCAGGAACATACCGATCAGGAACCACCACACCGCGCCGATGAAGTCGCCGATCAACAGCCGGTACACTCCAAAGACCATGAGCAGAATTCCGAATCCCGAACCGATGTTGGAAGCGATGCGGGTGGCGCGCCAGAGATTGCCTTTCCAATGCCATAACGCCGAGCGCAGGATGCGCCCGCCGTCCAGCGGGAAGGCCGGGATCAGGTTGAAGGCCGCCAGAATCCAGTTAATCCAGTAGAGGTAGGAGAGGACGCCGACCGCCGCCACCGGCAAAACGCCCCGCGCAGACCAAGCCAGCGCATAAAAGAGGGCCCCGATCGCGATGCTGGTCAGGGGGCCGGCCACGGCCATCAGGAACTCCGCCTTGGCGTTGGGAGGCTCGCTGTCCATTTCCGCCACCCCGCCGAAAATGAACAGGGTAATTCCTTTCATGGGCAGGCCGTGGCGGCGCGCCACCAGGGAGTGGGCAAGTTCATGGACCACGATGGAAGCAAAAAGCAGCAGCGCGCCCAGAAAACCCATCAACCAGTATTCGGTTCTGGAAAGCCCCGGGTAGAGATGCGGGAACATGGCATCGGCCAGGGACCACGTGATCAGCACGGCGATGATCAGCCAACTGCCGTCCACCCGAACCGCGAATCCGAACATCTTGAACAGCGTGACTCTGCGTCCGAACATATTGCGCCTCCGCCTTGCGGATTACCTTTGCAGCTCCCTTCGCGAGAGGGTCGGCGATAGCGCCTGCCCGCGCCCTCCCCGATTCTCAAAACAAGCTGCAGGATGAACTCATCCTTTTCGCTCCCGTCCTGGTGATGCCCCGACACCCGGCCCTGACTTCTATTCTATTCCTGCCCGAAGCTCGAAACAATTTCGCCCCTTGCCGGTGCGCGGCCGGGCGATTGTGCTCGTTGCCCTCCATCCATCGTTGCGGTTCTCTCCAGATCTTTCGCAACCGCGCTTAGCCGCTTCTCCGCAGCACCGAACGCTTCGGGGCGATTACAGTTTCTGCGATTGTTCTGAAGATCTGCGGGGTTTGCTGAATCAAACCGGCAAACACACGGCCAAAAAGACCGGCAGGTGGCGCCGCGAATGGAGGCTGACGATGGAGTTCCCGGAGTATGAAGGTCTGCGCGCCAGTAAACCCGGCGCGCCGGGCGTCCCGCAATGGCTGCCGGGCGCCTGGCGCTCGCGATCCAGGCGGGAAAGAACTTCGGTTCAGAAAGTAATCCGGCCGCTCAATTGAAACTCGCGCCCGGGCGTTGAGGCCATGGTGATCGTGCCGAACTGCGGCTCATTCACAAAGCGGTTTGGCGTCATAAGGTTCGTGTGATTCAGGGAATTGAAGGCTTCGGCGCGAAGCTGGAGTGTGGCGGACTCGAGCAGGTGGAAATCCCGGCTCAGCGCGATATCCGCCAATTGCATTCCCGGACCTTGGATCGAGTTGCGTCCGGCGTTGCCGAACTGATAGGCGGGTGGCGCAGCAAAGGCGGCAGGATTAAACCAGAGGCTGGCCGTGCGAGTTCCCGCGGGAAAGATAGGTTGTCCGGTCACATTGGCTCGAATGGGATTTTCTCCCAGGAGGGTTCCCGCATTGGCCGTATCTCCAAACACGGAAATGGTGAATGGATATCCCGCTTGCGCCTGGTAGATGCTGGCGAGGCTCCAGCCCGAGGTCAGCCGCCGCAACAGGGCTTGACGTTTCCAACCCGGAAGGTTGTAAACGATGCTGAGCGCAAACCGCAACGGCACGTCACAGGCCAGGCCTTTCTCCGCGCTCAGGTCATTGTTGTTCTGCGGGATAGCCGATTCGTCCATGGGCGAGCGGAAATCCGGCGCGTTCGTCAGGCTCTTGGACCATGTGAAATTAGACAGCAGCGTAAGCCCGTGGGCGAAAGGATGCCGCACATCAATCCAGCCGGCGTCATACCAGCTCTGGGCGGTGTCCTCAAGCATGTTGATTGCGGAAACAGGGAAAGTGGTGCTGGCGACCGCAAGATCCGGCGGGAAAACCGTTCCCGGCAAGAAACTGATGGTGTGATAGGGCCTGCGCGGGCCCAGCGGGCCGGGCCCTGGCAGAGCGTTGTTGATCAGGTGCGCGCGCTGGAGGTGGATTCCGCGCGAGCCTTGGTATCCCACTTCGAGCACGGTGTTCCCCGGCAGGGCTTTTTGCACCGAGAAACTCCACTGGTTGATGTATTCGGGGGCGCTGTGGGGGTCCACGGCGGCGTAACTAATGGTGGTTTGCCCGAGCACCGCCGGCCCGAAATCGAAGCCGGTCAGGCTGGGGACGAAATTGTCGCTCTGGTCGGTTTCAGCAAGGACGAGGGGCGGAATATGCCGCTGGTTGCACCAGGTGTTCATGTCCACGGGCGTAAAGAACAGTCCATAGCCTCCTCGCAACACCAGGTTGAAGGGGCCGCCGATGACGTGCGCGAAACCCACGCGGGGGGCAAAATTCAGCTTGTTCGCGTACATCAGCCCGCGCGGCATTCCGAGCTGGCCGCCAATAAACGCGTAGGGCTTGCCGTTCTCGAAAATCAGATTGCTGTTGGGGTTGTTGACGTCCGCAAGGGGGCTCATGAATTCGTAGCGCAATCCAAAGTTGAAGGTGGTGCGGTTGGTGACTCTCCAGGTGTCCTCAACAAAAGCGTCGGCGTACCATTGCCGCAAATTCATCACCGGGATCCCTGCTTGGCGCTGCTTGACCACGGGCAGGCCCAGCAGAAAATCTGCCAGTGCCGACCCGGTGCCGTCATTCGTCGCCGTCTGGGTCGTGAAGCCCGGGGTGAATTGATAGAAGCCGCGATTCTGGAAAAAGCCCCACATTGGCCAGAAAAAATAACGATAGTCTCCGCCGACCTTCAGCGAGTGGCGGCCCATTTCGCGATTGAGCGTATCGCCCCCCTGGGCGACAGTGTCCCAGTCCTGGACCGGCGTGGCCGCAAAGGAATCTCCAATGCCGTTGTAACCCTGCACGGCGAACCACGGCATGCCCCAGGCCCCCTTGCCCCCATACCCCACGCCCTGGATGCCAAGCTGCGAAACGTAATCGTTGGTGAAATTGTTTTCCGAATAGCGATGCATCGAGAGACGAGACATGCCCACCCAGGCGACATTCACCGTGTTCGGAGAGAGGATGCGCGTATAAGAAATCGTCACATTCTGCGCCAGATTGTTATCAAAGGCGCCAAACCCCGGAAGGTTTTGCGGCGTGAAGTCGCGTTCCTGCTCAAAGGTGTACCGGCCCACCAGTTTGTCGCCGTTGCGCAGGTTGCGGTCCACCCGTATCGTACCTTGGTGGGAGTAGTTCCGGTTCGATCGCAGGTCGAGATAGTTGTTTGAGTCAGTCCCCCCGGCTCCCATGCCCATGCCGGCAGACGATCCGAGGTTCGGCATGGGAACGTGGTTGAGGACGGAGGTAGCGACAGCGCTCATGCGGCTGGGTGGTATCACATCTCCTGGAAAGGGGTCGCGGAGAATCTTGGGGTTTGAAGGGCTCGTGGGCGCATTCGGGTTGTAAGCCGGATTCGGATGGCTGGTGGAAGGGTCGTAGACGATCATGCCGCTCTCGCTGAAATCTCCGGAACGTTCAAGCATCGTCGGCACAGTGTCAATTTGGCTGACTCCGTTGCTGAGTTTGAATTCTTCGTAGTTCATGAAGAAGAACGTCTTGTTCTTCTGCAAACGGCCGCCCAGCGACGCTCCAAACTGATTTTGCGCCAGATGCGGGATGTTGCTGGGATCCGTGAATGTGCGCGCATCAAAAGTGCTGCTGCGGGCAAACTCATACACGTCGCCATGAAATCGGTTGCTCCCGGACTTGGTGACGATATTGATTTGCGCGCCGCCGGCGCCGCCGAATTCCGTCGAGTAGCTTCCGGTCTGCACCTTGAACTCCTGCACGGCGTCCGGTGATGGGCTCAGCGAAAGGGTATTAAACGTCGGGTCGGTGTCCGTCGATCCGTCCAGAAGATAGTAGTTTGCATTGGGGCGCGCGCCGCCAGAGCTCAGCGCGGAATTTTGCTCCGGCCGCCAGTAGAGCGGGTTGGTGGAGCCCGCCTGCGCGCCGGAACCCTGATGGACCGTGGGGGAAAGTAACGCCAAATCAAGCAAATGGCGGCCGTTCAGGGGCAGATTATGCACCAGCTCCGGCTCAATCACTTCACCCAAGCTGGCGTCCGAAGTGCGCAGCGTTTGCGCGCTTCCCACCACTTCCACGTGTTCGGTGACCGGGCCAAGCTGTAACTTGAAATCCAGCCGCAGAGCTTGGTTAACCTCCAACCGGAACGTGCGGACCTCCGTAGAAAAATTACGGGCCTGGACCTTAATCACGTACTGCCCGGGACCGAGACTCGGGAACTGATAGGTTCCGTCGGTGGAAGTTCTTGTCGTTCGGACGAGTCCCGTGTTTGTTTCCGTGAGCGTAACCGGGAGGTTGGGCAGCGGCAACACCTGCGAGTCCGTGACGAGCCCGTCAACCCTCGCGCCACTGGCCTGGCCATACGCAAGGCCGGCAGGCATCACAAAAAGACACAACAAAGCCAACTTCATCCAGCGATTCATCGACCTACCTCATCAAGCATGAGATCCCGGAATCAGAGTCTCAGGCTCTTACCATTGAATTTGATTTAGAGATTGGCGCGTGCCAACCCGCCCCGACGTTAGAAAAACACGGCAAGGATAGTGTGGATCATTAAGAGCCGTCAATTCTGTCCAGAGGTTAAAACGGATAGATTAAATGGATTAGTGGACCATCCTTTTTCCATTAGAACAATTCAATTCAGCTCGGCCGCCATCTTGTTCCGCCACTCAGTGTTCGTTGACTTTCCAGAGCCTGTACTGTAGTGTCAGCAAGAATGAAGTCAAAGGCCAGCATCGTCGAGGTTACACTCGAAAGCAGGGTCAAGAATGTGGAAGTTGCCGAGGAGATCAGCCGGGGTGTTTCCGAAACGGCGGGGTTTGGCCCGGAGGCGGCATTTCAGATTGAGATGGCTGTGCACGAAACAGTGATCAATGCCATTTATCACGGAAACCAGCAGGATCCCCGCAAGAACGTCTCATTGAAGTTCCTGATTTTTGAGGATGGGTTGGAAATTCACGTTCGAGATGAGGGAATGGGCTTTGACCCCGGCTCCCTGCCTGACCCCGTGGCGAAAGAAAACCTCCTGAACGTATCCGGGCGGGGAATCTTCCTGGTCCGCAAATTCATGGATGAATTCAAAGTGGAGACTTCCGCGGGCTCAGGCACTGAAGTTATCATGGTAAAGCATCGGAACCCCAAAATTGAGTCCAATCAAGGAGGAGCAAACCGTGAGCTTGAAGGCAACAGTGCGTCAGGTTGATTCCGTCACCGTCGTGGACGTCAGCGGAAGAATTACGCTCGGCGAGGACTGCAAGCAGCTGCGAGAAGTGATCCGCGGGCAACTGGCGAAGAATCATAAGAATCTCCTTTTGAACCTCGCCGATGTTACCTATATCGATAGCTCCGGAATCGGAGAGCTGGTCAGCGCCTATACCGCGATTTCCAATCAGGGGGGGCAGCTCAAACTGCTCAATCTGACCAAAAAGGTCCACGACCTATTGCAGATTACCAAACTTTATACGGTGTTTGACATCCACAATGACGAGGCCACGGCCATCAGCAGTTTTGCGGCTGCCTCGTGATGCGAGCCCGCGGCTTCGCATACTTTCCTCAGCCGCTCTGAGCCCCGTTCGCCGCCCGCGCGAGCCCTTCCGAACAGATGGCGCCAAGGAATCTTCCCTGCCGGGAAGCTGGCAGGCGACCCTCCGCCTTGCCGTCTCAGATGAGTGAGGCCTAATTTGCATTCACTTTGCGCGCTGGTCTTTTCCGGATCTTGAGCCTCACGCTTATGGCTCGCTGAGCAGGAGGGCGACTCCCCCTCACTTTGCCTGGAGAGACGGCGGGGAACTCTAGTGGGGGCCGAGGGGCGGTTTTACGAAGCGGCGTGGGAGAGATTCCCTTATGGGCCACTACACTCCCGATCCGGGGCTGAAACTCGAAAGGGTCTCGCTTCTTCCGAGCCGCCAAGATCTCCCGCATTCTTGCCCGGAGAGAGGCAACCGCGGCGGAATGAATCTGTGAAATCCTCGATTCACAAACCCCCATATGGCTTCCTACTTCCTTCATCGTCATTCCCTTGAAGTAATAAAGCTCCAGGATGTGTTTCTTGCGGGAAGGAAGCTTGGACAAGGCCTGAGCCAACAGGCCGTTCATCTCTGCGGATTGGCACACACTGAAAGGATCTTCCTCCGCGGTATCCGCCATGGTTTCCAACAACACATGGCCATCGGTGAACACGGGCTCCTGGAGGCTTGCGACCTCGAGTCCCTTCAAGTCGCTGAGCAGGCGGTTGAACTGGTCATCAGAGATCCCCATTTCTACTGCAAGCTCGCTTTGCGAAGGATTCCGGCCCAGCCGGCTCTGAAGGATCTCCCGGGCCTGCTCCAATTGGCGGCCCTTCTGCCTCAGTAAACGCGGGCTCCAGTCCTGCTCGCGAAGGCTGTCCAGGATGGCGCCTTGGATGCGATATCGGGCGTAGGACTGCAACCCAACATTCCTGCTGGGGTCATATTTGGCAAGAGCCTCGATCAAACCCAGGACACCCGTGTTGATCAAGTCATCCAACTGGATATGATGGGGAAGGCGCGCATGAATCTTCTGAGCAATATAGCGCACCTGAGGAAGCTGTTCCAAAACTAACCGGTTGCGTTTCTCCAAAGCCAGATTTTCATGCTCTCGGCACAAAGTTGCTGTCAGGCCCACGCGGCCCTCCTTTTCCATCCAAGTCAAACTGAATACCCCCACGCCTGCTTGGGTAGAAACACGTAGATTTGTCTCTAAGATTGTTTTTAGCTTTCGCGGATTAAAGGGCCATTAGGAGGGGATTAGAATTTTCTAGCCTGACAATGTGGTAGGAACTGGGCAGAGCCGGCGTTGGCGCAAGCAGCGGCGGTTTGTCAAGGTATGGGAGGACTCAGCCATGGGGGATATGGGAGAGTCGCACAGACGTTCGTTTTTGTTTATGGCGGGATTGCGTGCGGAGAAAAATAAAAATGCCCTCATCGTTTCCGCTTGGCGGGCCTTGAGAACCCCTCCACTCACGTCGAATCATGCCGTGTACTCTCAGAAGATGCTAAGGGTAGGGATACTCGGCAGCGCACACCGCGCAGCGGAATCTTTTCGATCTCTAATCTTCCCCCTTGGACTTCAATGGAGCGCCGCAGAATCCACCAGGCAAGTTCCGCTCTTCGCAGATCTTCCGCTGAGTTCGAGGCCGGCGGAGTTGCCACCGCGGAGGCCGCTGCCTTTGACACCAGCCCTTCATCACAAACCAAGAGCGAGGCGACCCCTTCCTGAACCGAAAGCCCGATGCGAATGGCGCGCCTTTTAGGCCCGCTCCGGATCAACTGGCGGAAGAGTTCGCGCAGGGCCGCCTCCACACGAGGAGGATTAACTTTCACAAAGGCGTCCGCCAGAGGTTCGAGGACAAGCCGCAATCCCTTGCCGCGGGCCGCAGGGGCAACATCTTTCAATGCTTTCCTGACGAGCCGCTTCCAGTTGACCCTTTGAAAATCCTCCCCGGGATCTTCCGCCTCAAGAACCTCCCGAAGGGTTGCCAGGCCTCGAGCCAGGCGATGTGCTTCCTCAAACGATTGCTGGAGAACCTTGCGACACCCGCACTCCTTCACCTCGCCCAGGAGGGCCAGTTCAAGCGACCCTTGCAAAGATGTCAAGGGCTGGCTCAATTCGTGAATCAGATTTCTGAGAACCTCAACGTATTCCGGGAGGGAGCTTTGGGCCGACCTTTCAACCGCTTCTTCCTCAAGGTTCATGGGAAACTCGGAAGGGGGCATTCGAAACCTATTTGGGCTTTCCGATCTGGTAACCAACGCCACGGACCGTATGGATCAGCCTTCGCTCAAAGCCGTTGTCGACCTTCTTCCGCAGATAATTGATGTAGACATCGACTACGTTGGTCATGGTGTCAAAGGAGAAATTCCACACATGCTCGATGATCATGGGACGGGAAAGCGTCCGGCCGGCATTGCGCATCAAGTATTCCAGAAGGGAAAATTCTTTGGGCGTCAGCTCGATGTTCCTTTCGCCGCGCCGGACCGCCCGGTCCACCCGGTTCATTTCAAGGTCTTCTACCCGCAGGCTCAATTCCGGAGGACGGCTGCCGCGCCTCAGCAGGGCCCTGACGCGCGCCGAGAGTTCGCGGAAGGCAAATGGCTTGACCAGGTAGTCATCCGCGCCCAGATCCAGGCCCTCCACTCGTTCCTCCACGCGCGAACGGCCGGTCAGCACCAGCACCGGCAGCGGTTCCTTTTTGTTCCTAATCTGCTTGAGGACCTGCAGGCCGTGCACCCGGGGCAGGATCAGGTCGAGAACCAGAAGGTCATAATCATACTCTTCGGCCATTTCCAAGGCCTGCTGCCCGTCCGGGACGACGTCGACAGCATAGTGCTCGGCCTCTAAGCCTTTCTTCAGAAAACTCGCAACCGACCGGTCGTCTTCAGCAACTAGGATGCGCACGGGAAACTCCTTCGGGCTCACCCCTCAAGGGTACGCTCCGTAGATTCGTGTTCTTTTCGCGGTGTTCAATCGCCTTCATTAACCGTAATTAATGTCGGCAAAAAAGGAGAAGAGGTTGAGGGCTGAGTCCGCAGGGAGGCCTAAAATGCAGAAGCCTTGCGAAGCGCCGGGGGACTTCTTAGGGAGGGTGCGGCGTTCCTCGGGGAGGGGCGGGAGAGCGTTACGGCTTCTTGATGCCGAACTTCTCCAAACGATACTGGAGAGTGCGAAAGGTCATGCCCAGGAGGTGCGCTGCCCGGGTGATGTTTCCATTGGTGCGCTGCAGAGCCTGAACGATTTTGGCCTTTTCATGCTCTTCCCAGGAACCTTCCGGAATAATGGGCACAAGCACTCCTTCGGCGGACCCGTCGGCCGCGGGCCAAACCTCCGCCACGCTCGCGGCCTCCTCGGCCGCCAGAATTTCCGGCGGCAGGTCCCGAAGCTCTACCTGGAACGTTTCACCCAAAACTACGGCGCGCTCGATCGCCCATTCCAGCTGCCGGATATTTCCCGGCCAATGGTAACCTTCCAGGGCGGCGAGCGCGGCGGGCGAAATGCCTCGAACCTCACGTCCCCCGGCAAGCGATGCCCGGCGCATGAAATGCAGGCACAACTCTTCGATATCCTCTTTCCGTTCGCGCAAAGGAGGGCAGACGATCGGAATCACTTTGAGGCGGTAGTAAAGGTCCTCGCGAAATTTGCCTTCCCGCATCAGTTGGTCCAGGTTCCGATTGGTTGCGGCGATGATGCGGACATCCACCTTGATCGGGTCCGTCCCTCCCACGCGAAGGATCTCCCGCTCCTGGAGCGCCCGCAAAATCTTGGCTTGCAGGGTCAGGGTGGTGTCCCCGATTTCATCCAGGAATAAGGTAGAATGGTCGGCTTTCTCAAACAACCCTTTCTTCTGCTGATGGGCGTCCGTAAACGCGCCCTTTTCGTGGCCGAACAGTTCGCTTTCCAGCAAAGTCTCCGTGAGCGCCGCGCAGTTAACCGCCAGAAACGGCTGGTTCCGCCGCGGGCTGTGGCGGTGAATCTCCCGCGCCACCAGTTCCTTGCCCGTTCCGCTTTCGCCAAGGATCAGGACGGTGTGCGCGGTGGGGGCGACCTTCATGGTCATCCGCACCATTTCCTTGATGGGCGGGGAACTTCCGAGGATGGTCAGCTTGAGGGAGGCCAGGCGTTTAAAAGCATCGTTGACAACTTCCAGGAGCCTCGAACGGTCCACCGGTTTTTCCAGGTATTGGTAGACTCCCCGTTTGGTGGCGTCAATGGCGGACTCGATGGAAGGATAGCCGGTGATGAGGACGACCGCGACAGTGGGATCAGCCCGCAGAATTTCGGTGAGCAAATGGATGCCGGTCATCCCGGTCAAGTTCAGATCCGTGAGGACCAGGTCGAATCGCTTCTGGGCCACAAGTTGCAACGCCGCCTCTCCGCTGGAGGCGGTGACCGTCACGTAGCCTTCATCTTGGAGAATGTCCCGGTAAATTTCCCGCTGCCGTTGCTCGTCATCGACAACCAGAACTGATCCTGCAGGCATGGTGGCAAATCCTTAGGCAACACTCGAGCTGGCTACCGCGACGGGGTTGGCAACCAGGTCATCAGCGAGCGGCAATTCGACAATCATGACAGTCCCTGGAATATTCTCATTGGAAATAAAAACCCGGCCTCCGTGATCTTCGACAATCTTTCTGGTGATCGCCAAACCCAGTCCGAAACCCGTCGCCTTTGTGGAAAAATAGGGGGCAAACACCCTTTCCTGATCGTCTTGCGGAATACCGGGTCCCGTGTCATGGACGCGGATTTGCAGATAGCTGCCGCCCTTCGCAGCGGACATCTTTTTCCCGGTAATTTGAACGTCCCCGCCCTGCGGCATGGCTTGCACGCAGTTGGTAAGGATATTCAGAAAGCAGGTCTTAAGTTGCGCAGCATCCGCCTGAAGAGGCGGCAAATCCGGGGGGAGATTGACCATCATCCGGATGTGCTGCTGGCTCGCTTGCCTTTCCACCAACCCCTTCGCCTGTTCGACCAGGGTTTGAATGTCGCAGGGAGCAAGCTGAGGTTGCGTCGGCCTTCCCACCACCAGAAAATCGCTGACCAGGCGGTTGAGGCGAGTGATTTCCTCCTTCATATTTGCAAGACTGGCGCTCAATTCCAGCCCCGGAGTTTCACTCAGAAGCCAGCGTTTTGACCCGATCTGATCAATGCTCAGGTTAAGGAAGTTCAATGAGTTGCGAACCTCGTGCGCGAC
>Ga0307373_10013194_pt1 | contig 11591 bp, 12 predicted proteins | sample OX2MG_FD_202534 | JGI IMG/M metagenome (GOLD analysis project Ga0307373, IMG submission 202534) | Soil microbial communities from Risofladan, Vaasa, Finland - OX-2 | ecosystem: Environmental > Terrestrial > Soil > Coastal area > Acid sulfate soil | place: Finland: Risofladan, Vaasa | collected... | reverse complement strand
GTAAAGGTCAACGGCCTGAACGAGTGCTACATCCGCCCCATCGTCTTCAGCTCCTACGGGGAGATGGGTGTGAACCCGCTGAAGAACAAGATCTCGGCTGCGATCTCCGCTTGGGAGTGGGGCGCGTACCTGGGCGACGAAGGGATGGAGAAGGGCATACGGTGCACGATTTCGAGCTGGGCAAGGATCGACCCGAGAACGCTCCCGCCGCACGCAAAGTGCTCCGCGAACTACGCGAACTCGATACTCGCCAAGATGGACGCGCTCTCCGCGGGCTTCGACGAGGCGATTCTGCTTACCACGAACGGGCTTGTGGCCGAGGGAACAGGGGAGAACATCTTCCGCATCAAGGACGGAGTCTTAAGCACGCCCACAAAGTCCGCAGGCGTCCTCGAGGGCATCACGAGAGACTCGGTCATCCAGATCGCCAAGGACAACGGCATCCAGTTCAAGGAGGAAGACTTCATCCGCGAGGACATCTTCTCGGCGGACGAGATTTTCCTATGCGGGACCGCCGCGAACGTCACCCCTATCAGGGAGGTGGACAACCGGATCATCGGCAACGGGAGCTTCCCAATCACGAGGAAGATCCAGGAGGCCTACCTGAACGCCATCCACGGGAAGACCGCCAAGTACGAGTCCTGGCTCTCCTACGCCAGCCTGCCTCCCATCTACAACAGGCCCGCCTCCGAGAAGGTTTAAGCAGAAGATTTTTCGTTCCGGCCACCGAATAGCCGCATGTCCAGAGAAGCCGGTGCCTGAACCTAGTCATTTCGCGGCCCGCGTGTTGTCGAGGGCCCTGATGATCTTCTGCCTCGGTTCTTCCAGGGACTCGAAATAGCCTCTGCCGACGACCTGTTTCGTCATCGCGAGGAAGCTCCTTTCGTCGTATGATGCGAGTCTCTGGATGTTGAGCTTCTTCATCAATACCAGCGACGCTGCGTCGCAGAGGCTCAGCGTCTCGGCGCGTTCATCGAAGAGTCCCAGCGCCGCGGCGTAGACCTCATCATCTAGGAGCATCACAGAGATCCCTCCCTTTTTGAGGAGTTTGATCAGAGCCCGAGCCATCCCCGGCCCTCCTCTCCCGTTGAGAAGCAGCGTGGACTCCAGCACCACGAAGTCCGTCGTATAGGGGGCGCCAAACCTCCCTTCGAGTGTGTCGGTCAGCAGCGACAGCGAGTCGAGGTGGTGAATATCGCTCCTGTCGAAGAGGGCGTAGAATACGCCGGTGTCCACCATTATCGTCATGAAAGCCTACTCGATCGACTTTGCGAGTTCTTCGTCCACACGTTCCGAGGTCCTCTTGGCAATCGGTGCGGCGGCTCTCAGCGCCTCCCCTATTGCGGCAGGGTCCCCCCTGAAACCTTCCACTTCCCTTTCGGCCGCGTCCATGGCGAATCGCAAGGCTTCCGTCAGCTTCTTCCTTCCAGACTTCTTGGCGAGCACTTCAAGTCTCTCCTTGTCGCGCTTCATGATCCTAATCGTGGTGCTCATATGGATACATGTAGACATAGCGATATATAAGCGTCCCCGGGACCATCTTTGTCTCGATCCCTACCCCCAGGCATCGTCGGCAGGCCCAGCCCCGCCGGTTGCAGGTATGCCCTGGACGACAGGGAGGAATTCGCACCGCCTATCATGGGAGCCAGATTTTCCAGCCTTCGTGTTTCGGGCAAGCAAGGTTTAAGCGATTCAACTTCGGCGCGGCAAACGGTAACTTGACGCGGGACGCGGATGTGTTAGTAATTGGCGGTGGACCAGGAGGCTACGTGTGCGCAATCAGAGCCGCGCAGCTGGGACTGAAGACAATCCTCATCGAAAGGGAGCAGCTAGGTGGGATTTGCTTGGGTTGTGCCATGGGCGGGATGCTAGCACACCTTGGGGGTTCAGACTCCTCCAGAAGAGTTGAAATTGTGCCTGCTCGACGCACTACGATAGATGCGCGAGGCTCCTGCAGCAATATGATTTCCGCTTGAGCGTTTTTGCGGTCGCAGGTTTGCACACCATGTCAAGTCCAAATTCGCCTCATCGGTTACAAATGTGGGGCTGAGAACATAGACGAGAAAGCATCGGCCGAATTCTTCGATGGGCTTGCCAAACGTTTAGGCGAGAAGGTTACAGCACTAAGCTAGACATCAGTCCCCAATCAGGATGAAGTGAGCGTCGTTGGAATAAAGACCGCCTTCGCTTTCATGTTGGGGAACGCCATGACCCGATATGTCTTGGCCAGTGGCACTGACGAGGTGGACATTTCTACAGCAAAGGATCATCTGCTACGAGCCTGAAGTGCGCTATTTTGTAGCATTTTGTGGCACAAGGGTTTATCAATTCGCGGCAACCCTTAACCTCACAATGAAACACGAAGGAGTTCCGTCCATTCTCGGGGTTGCCGTATTGCTCAGTATGCTTTCAATGACGAGTGTCAGCGCGTTCGCGAACACTAACCTAACTCCGAACCCCTCACAACAGGCCGCAAATGGTTCCGCATTGGGTAGGGGGTTGGCAGATCCAGTCTCGATTAACATTTACCTAAACGGATCCATAGTATCGGGGCTTATGGGTTTCAACGCCAAGTCAGGTACACAATCAATCATCCTTAAGGCTGTATATCCATGGGCGAGTTATCCGTCTATTCTTGCGAGTTCCAAGATAACCCTCACTTTCGCCATTTATCCCTTCCCAGCGGATACCGCGATTCCCAGTTGGCTTCATGTAGTTGTGTCAACTCCTTCGCTCACCATGCCGCACGGAGACAGTTCCTCGACCAGCCTACTAATCACGGTAGATTCCACAGGACCACTAGCCGGAACTATCGGAAGCTTTGAGGTAGCGAGTCACTTCGTCGATCCACTCACAGGCTATCCGGAAACGGACTGGAGCGCGATAAGCCTCGAAGCCGGTCCACTTCTTACAACACCTTATTCGCCGGGCAACAACCCCGTAATCAACCAGAAATATCTATCATCTGCGAGTTCTTCACCGGGTGAGTCTACGGTCTCTGCCATCCCCCCACCCTCTTCCGGTTCTTGGGCTATTGGGGTAGGACTATGTGACAGCTCGGCGACAACGAAATGCAACAGTAAAGGAATAGGTTGGAGTTCTGTTACTGCAGTGTCCTCAGGAATCAGTTATCCCAGCCTCTCGGTTACTTCCGACACATGGTTCACAGTAAATGCCGAGATTAGCCATAATGTGTTTCTGCAGAACACGCTCATAAATCCCTATGGAGGGAGCAATACTTGGGAAGTAGAAATCTGGTACAACGACTGCACGGTTGTCCCGTGCAATTATAACCACTATTTCATGGCAAGCGAAGGTACTTCGGGTTCAGCCGCCATGGAAATCCTTTACAGCTCAGGGTGGTCGGCACTAGTGGGAGCCAACAGTTGGCCGTATCATTCTTGGATTTCCTCATGCTGTGGAAGCAGTACTTCATTTTACGGCGCAGCACAAGAGATATTTGCTTTCGAATCAAACGACGTCACGCAGAGTCACTTCAACAGTATGGCGAACCTGCAAAGTCCCTCATTCGAGTATTACACAGGAAGCTGGACTAACGCGCCCGAAGGATTCCTCGTGAACTCGGATTATTCGGGGTGGCCATCAATTACTGTCGGCAACGGGGGCACAACTCCTACTTGGTTCCTTGAAGCTGGTCACTCACAGTGTTCAAGCGTATCATCAGCAAATGTGCAAGTCGGTGTCTCCGGGTCTGTTTGCAGCGGCGCAACCAACACCAGTGACACCCAGCTTTTCTAGCATGGGGTGAGCAACCAGAAAGAGTTTGCTCTGCAAGAATTTCGACGCGCGCATTTCAAGGATGTGAATAAATTCGTGACGATTGTTTGTGATGATGGTACGAAAGATACTTATCGCGGACAGCCTTTCATTCGACTTCTCGGTGAACGACAAGAATGACGAATCAGCCCGGACGTGGCAACGGACGCTACGCGTATGTCTCAGCGGCGATAATCTTGGCGGCGCTTGTCGTATCAGCAACCGTCTTCGCGTCGTCGTACCCCGGAAGGGCGACTACCACTACGACGGTCGTCAGCACTACTAGAGTGACAACCATTTCAACAAATACAGCAACGCTCGTCAGCACTACTACCGTGACCGCGAGCTCGACCTCGACCATTCAGAGCGTCACGGGCAGTCCTGGGATCGTCACCCTTTACAGAACCAACGGCGACTGGAACTTCACCGTAATCTTGAACGTCACAGCGGTCACGAGAGGTCAGGTAATAGCCGCTCTGCTCAACCTGACGAACATCTCCGGGCAGAACCAGACGGTTCGCATTGCCGGCCCCCTCTACAATCCCATGTTATACTCGCGAAACGGCACAATGGTGTGGGAAGGAGGTGGAAACGGGAATAACCTCATTGTCAACTGGACTTACGGGCCTGGCAGAGTTCAAGAGTGGGACATCCCGACTACGTCGCTCCACTCCGGCCAGACCTACATTCTCAACGTATGGCCAATCATCGGCGCGAACACAACGCAGCAATTCCAATATCTGATCGGGAAAGATCTGGTGATAAACGCAACAATCACGGTCGCTTAACCATCTCCCAAAGGTGATTGTGAACACGTCAAGGACACTTAGTCATTGCCCGAGTTGAATTCCCCGGTCTCAAAAGACCAGGTCCCCAAGACGCACCAGAACCCGTGAGTCTGGCTAAATTCGAAGCGCATGAAATTCTATGGGAACCCCGTAAGGTTTTCCGAAGCCATTTCTTGTAGATCTTGACTGAAATTCTGCCCTTTAGAGCAGCCGATTTGAGGGAATCCTTCTTAGCAAAACGCAGTGACTAGTCCCTCATCAATCACAATTTTGGGCTCGGTCCCAGTCGCGGACTTGATTATCCCGCCAATATACTGCTTGAGAAAGGTAGACCACTTCCAACCGTATTGATGCTCGAACATGAGCTTTCGATTTGTTCCGCTTCCAACAACATTGAAACTATACCACCTAGAGTAGGAAGAGACCGGCTGAAAATAATGCTCGATCAGGCCTTCAAGGTCAAAACTGAGACCTAGAAAGGAGAAAGCTTGTTTGACCACTTTCGGACCGAGTTCTTTTCCGATTCTTTCCATTTCCTCTATCTGTATACTACCAAGCATCCCGATAAACAGTAACTTGTTCAGAGGAACCGCCTCGGTGTGATCAACTATGTCATCGAACGAAACATATTTTGAAAGAACCAGGGTTAACCAACGAATTCAGATTAATCCTGCGCCTCCTCGTCTCTTTTTCTAGCTGCGTCTTGACTTCATGGTCAACTCTCAGGCTGATGTGGTCGAACTTGCTCCTTTGACTCATGGCAAGACATGAGACTTCTCACAAGTATTTAAACCACAAATCATGGAAAAGGCACTATTTTGTAGCCCTTCGTGGCACAGGGGTTTATTATCGACAAAACACCTTGATTCTTGTGATGATGGCTCTTTCGAGAGGCTTCTTTGCGACTACACGTTCGCTGAGAAGGGATTCGCCACTATTCCTTCTTCTCTTCCTAATAGTTACTCTAGTTTCGAGTTCAGCTTCAATTCAGCGGGCCTATGCGACTTGCACCTCGGGCGAGCACATCTTCTCAACAAGGTACCAGCGAATGATGAAGATCGCGAACGCGGACAGAATGAGGAGGTCCTGGCCCAGCTACATCGAAGAGGATATCGCCAGGCTTTCGACCTACTCAAGTGTTCCAGCAATCACAAAATATCTTCTCGACGCATACAACATCTACAAGCAGTCGGGCACGCTAAGGAGCCATATGCTTCGCCACGGAATCGTCCCGATTCCAGGCCGACGAAGGCCTAGGAAAATGCCGTAGGCTGGCGAAGGTTTAAGGATACACTCACGAGCCACGAGGCAATAGGCATCATGCAGTCTGCGGACGTCGTCGTAATAGGAGGAGGTCCTGGAGGCTACGTCTGCGCTATACGCGCGGCACAACTCGGCCTTAAGACGATTCTCATCGAAAAGGACAGGCTGGGCGGGAATTGCCTGATCGTGGGCTGTATACCTTCGAAGGCGCTCATCTCCGTCACCAAGCTCTACGAGAAGGCGAAGGAAGGAGCGACTTTCGGAATAATCGCAGACGGGATCAGGGTGGACCTGCCCGCCCTACAGAAATGGAAGGCCGGCGTCGTGTCGACCCTGGAGACTGGAGTCGCCAACCTCTGTCGTGGCAACAAGGTCGTCGTCATCCGTGGCGAGGCCGAGCTGATCTCGGCTGACAGACTCGAGGTAAAGACGAGCGAAGGAGTCGAGGAGGTACACGCCAAGAACGTCGTCATTGCCACCGGGTCGACCGCGATATCTCTACCCGGACTCGAGTTTGACGGGAAACTCATCATCAGCTCGACCGAAGCCCTCGCTCTCGACAAGTTGCCGGAGAGCATGCTAGTGATTGGCGGCGGCTACATAGGGCTTGAAGTGGCGACCGTGTACCAGAAGCTGGGGAGCAAGGTCACCATCGTCGAGCTGACCGACCAGCTGCTCCCGGGGACCGAGCCTGACCTCGTCAGGCTCCCCCAGAGGAACCTCGAGAAGAGGGGTGCTCGGATCTTGCTAAAGTCCAAGGTCCTCTCGCTCGAGAAGGGCGACGGCGGGGTGAAGGCCCGCGTCTCGACCCCAAGCGGGGAGGTCGTGGTGGAGGCAAGCCTCGCCCTGGTGAGCGTCGGGAGGATGCCCCTCACCGCCGGCATGAACCTCTCGAAGATCGGGGTCGAGACCGACGCCAAGGGGTACGTCGTCACCGACGCGCAGATGAGGACCAACGTCGAGGGCGTCTACGCCGTCGGGGATGTGCGAGGGCAGCCCCTGCTAGCCCACAAGGCCATGAAGGAGGGGGCCGTGGCAGCAGACGTCATCGCTGGCCTGCCCAGCGCCGCCGACTGGAAGAGCATCCCGTGGGCGATCTTCACGGATCCGGAGATAGCGGGAGTCGGGCTCACAGAGAAGGCCGCGGTCGAGGCGGGCCTGGAAGTCAAGAGGAGCAGGTTCTCGTTCGCCGCGCTGGGGCGAGCGCTCGCCGCGGGAGAGGCGGAGGGGTTCGCCAGGATAGTCTCGAACGCGAAGAGCGGGCTGGTCTTGGGTGTCCAGATCGTCGGGCCGGACGCCTCCAACCTCATCAGCGAGGCGGCGCTCGCCATTGAGATGGGCGCGACCGTCGAGGACCTCGCCCTCACGATTCATCCTCATCCGACTCTCCCGGAGGCGCTGATGGAGGCCGCGGAGGTCGCCGCGGGGCGACCCATACACCAGATGAAGGGGCTGTAGCGGGCCTTCGAGAATGACCCTCTCGTTACTAGACCGGGGGCGGGAATCCTACCAGGAGACCTGGGAACTACAGAAGGACCTGGTCAAGAAGAGGGCCGACGGCGAGACCGTGGCGGACACGCTCATCCTAGTCGAGCACGACCACGTCATAACGCTCGGGCGCAAGACCACCCCTGAGAACTTCAAGCCGCAGGACATCCCAGTATTCAAGGTCGAGAGGGGCGGCGACGCCACATACCACGGCCCTGGACAGCTCGTTGGCTACCCCATCGTCCGTCTCGCGACGCCGAACGTCCAGCGCTTCGTGCGGGACCTCGAGGAGGTCATGATACAAACGACCCGCAGCTTCGGAGTCGAGTCATCCAGGGTCGAGGGGCACCCGGGAGCCTGGGTCAAAGGCCGCAAGGTGGCCTCCATCGGCGTCGCCGTGACCAACTGGGTCACATTCCACGGTTTCGCGCTCAACGTCAACGTAGACCTCTCCTACTTCGCACTGATCAAGCCCTGCGGCTTGGACCCCGAAAAGATCACGTCGATGAAGCAGGTCCTAGGGAAGGAACTCCCGCTCGAGGACGTCAAGGCCGAAGTGGTCATGAGGTTCACCGAGGTGTTTGGCTACGACCTCCAGCAAGTCACATCGGGAAGTCTCTCGCCTCCTCAGGCCTGAGGAAACATTAAGAAAGGGAGCCGGCGCGCGGAAAATTTCGTGCCAAAACCTCCAAAAATCACATACGTCACCCTCTTCGCTGACGAGAGCGTCCACCCGAAGTACGAGGCGGCGTTGAAGAGGTTCGCCTCCGGGCAGCTCGGCCAGCACCACAAGATGCACATCGGCGCCAAGGAGGTGGGCTCCGTGGCGGGGGAGTTCGAGCACAGGAGCCCCATCGACACCTCCATAGTCGTGAGCTACTTCCCGATCGGGCAGCGGGAGCACGCGAAGCAGGCCATAGACGCGGCGAGGCGCGCCTTTCCCGAATGGAGCGGGAAGCCCTGGCGCGAGAGGGTCAAGGTCCTCAGGCGGGCGGCCGAGCTGATAGACGAGCGGAAGTTCGACATCGCCGCAACGATAACATACGAGGTTGGGAAGAACCGTCTCGAGTCCCTCGCCGAGGCTTGGGAGGCCGTCGACGCCATAAACCTCTACGCGAAGGTCATGGAAGAGAACAAGGGGTACACGAAGGAGACCGAAGGGGTCGCGGGCGAGCACGGGAGGATAGTCGCGAAGCCCCTCGGGGTCTGGCCTGTCATATCGCCCTTCAACTTCCCCTTCATGCTCGCCAACGGTATGGCCACGGGCGCCCTCCTGACCGGGAACACGGTCATCCTGAAGCCCACGAGCGAGGCCCCGCTCACGGGCCTCATGCTCTACAAGGTCTACCGGGACGCGGGCGTCCCTGCCGGCGCCGTGAACTTCGTCACCGGCCCTGGCCCCAACTTCTCGAGCGAGTTCACCGAGAACCGCGACGTCGCAGGGATCACCTTCACAGGCTCGAGGGCCGTGGGGTTGAGCCTCTACCACGAGTTCCTCACCCACCAGCCGTACGTCAAACCCGTCCTGATGGAGCTGGGGAGCAAGAACCCCGCGATCATCACCGCGAAAGCCGACCTGAAGAAGGCCGTCGAAGGGGTCGTGAGGGCGGCCTACGGGTATAGCGGCCAAAAGTGCAGCGCCAACTCCAGGGTGTACGTCCAGAGCGCGGTGAAGAACGAGTTCCTCGAGATGCTGAAGAAGCGGCTCGCCTCGCTGGAGGTCCAGGACCCGAGGGAGAAGAGCTCCTTCATGGGCCCGATAATCAATCCCGCGGCGATGGAGACCTTCGCCAAGGCCGTGGAGGAGGCCAAGAAGGACGGAGGGAAGGTGGTCTTCGGCGGCAGCGCCCTGACGAAGGGCGCCTTCGGGAGGGGCTACTACGTCCAGCCGACGGTCGTGACCGGCCTCCCCGTCGAGCACGAGCTCTTCAAGAGGGAGCTCTTCGTCCCGCTCCTCGTCGTCGCTGAGTTCAAGACCCTCGACGAAGCTCTCGACGAGGCGAACGACACCGACTACGGCCTGACTGCGGGGATCTTCAGCGAGGACAGGAAGGAGGTGGCGAAGTTCATGGACAAGATACAGTTCGGCGTCGTCTATGCCAACAGGAGCGGCGGCGCCACGACGGGCGCGTGGCCTGGGCCCCAGTCATTCGTCGGATGGAAGGGGAGCGGATCCACGGGCAAGGGCATCGGCGGGCCTAGCTACCTGCTCACGTTCCTCAGAGAGCAATCCCAGACCGTGGTCTCTTAGCCGCGTCTCAGGACGAGGAGTCCTGGCGCCTGGCGTACGCGCCATACACGAGCGCGGCCACCAAGAATCCGATGATCAGCGGAGAGAGGGTCGCCAACAGGCTCGCCACGCTCTCTCCTGGAAGGGCAGTCAGCAGCGAGCTCGGCCTTTGCGTCGCCCCGCTCGAGGCGGTCGGTCCGCTCCGGACACTGGCGTTGCCTGCGCTGAGCGGGGCGGTAATCGGGCCAGCACCTTCGGCCACCGTCGTCGTGGTCGTGGCGGCGGTGACCGTGGTGGTCGAGGCAGGCGCGACCACCTCGTTCTGAGCTCCGGGCGGGGCGTTCTGGGCGGGCGCGGTGGTCGTGGAGGTGGAGAGGGCCTGGCTCGTCGTCGTCGCAGACGCCGCCCCCCCAAAAGACGGCCCCCCTTGTGGCGTCAATGAGGTCTGGAGCGGGTTGTTCGACGGAGGCAGGAACGAGGCGACCCCGACGAGCAGCAGGGCTAGGGCGAGCCCTCCGACCGCCCCCGCGAAGAACCCCCGTCCCCTCATCCAGCCCGTCATCTGGATGCTCCAATGCCTCCGGGGTTACTTAATTCCAACATCTAGAACGGCTTCCTCCGCCACAATCTGGCCGTCTCGAACCAGAACGCGGCCGCTGCGCCGACGGTCCCGACCAGCGCGTATAGGTCCAGGAAGCTGTAATCCTCGACCACATAGGCCGCCGCGACCGTGCTGAAGAAGACGGCGTAGAACCCGAGCCTGGGGAGGCTGAACCTTCCGACGTTGACGAAGGCCTGGAGTATCCCGGGGTCGACCTTCTTCGTCAGGACGTAGTTGCCCATGTTGTCCTGCTCGATTATCCCGAGCCTGGTGAGCTTCTCGATGTGGTGGTATGCCACGCTGGGGCTCGAGAACCCCAGCTCGCGCTGGACCTCCCTGACCCCGACCGGCTTCCCTTGCTTCAGGGCGTACAGGTAGACCTTGAGCGTCTTTCCGCGCAGCTCGTACTCGATCCTTGCCTTGTCCTCCGCCTCCGACGGCGCCGGGGCTCCCATCGCCTTAGCGCTGCGCGCCCCCAGCAGATAAAACATACACCTCTTATGAGGGGCGCCAAGGAGACACCGCCCGTTGACACTCGCGGGGAAGAGGGTCTGCGTCGCGGTCCCGGACACAGTCCTCGAGGAGCAGGACTCGACCCGGGAGAAGACGGCGAAGCTCGGCCAGATCGCGAGGTATTGCGCGCTCTTCGGGGTAGACTCGATACGGGTGTTCAACGACCCGCGGGGGAGGGGAGAGTCGAGCTTCATCAAGAAGGTCCTAGAGTACTTGGAGACGCCCCAATACCTGCGCAGGCGCCTCTTTCCGCTTAGCGAGGAGCTGAGATACGCAGGCCTCCTCCCGCCCCTCCGCATCCCCTCGCACAAGGCGAAGGTCCCCCTGGGGAGGCTCCAGGCCGGGGAGCTCAGAGAGGGGGTGGTCCTCTCTGACGGGTTCTCGGTGGACGTCGGCCTCGACGTCCCCGTCACCTTGAGGAGGAAGGAGGCCCCGCAGAGGCGAATCACGGTGAAGATAACCTCCGTCTCTCCGTCCGGCGTCCAGGCCATGCCCGTGGACCGCCGCGAAATCAAAGGCTACTGGGGCTACTCTGTGGAGGTCTCTGGGACGGGCGCGCTCCTCGCGGACCACGCCTTCCCCTTGAAGGTCGCCACCTCGCGCCACGGCGACCCCATCGGGCGCGTCGCGCGGAGCCTGCGCATCGACCTTCAAGGTTCTGGGGCCTTGATGCTCCTCTTCGGCTCCCCGTCCAGGGGCCTCTTCGAGTCTGTCGGGAAGGACCTCCGGAGCCGTGTGGGCTACGTCGTGAACCTCTTCCCGGAGCAGAACGTGGTCACCGCGCGGTCAGAGGAGGCAATTCTCTCCGCCCTCTACATGGTCGGGCTCTTCGCAAGCCCCGACCTCCCGCCCTTTGTCTGACCGCGAAATCGAGCAAGATTTGCGTTTTTCCCTCTCTTTAGGTAACGTTTTTATCGGGTTGGCGCCACTC
>Ga0307373_10013193_pt1 | contig 11592 bp, 10 predicted proteins | sample OX2MG_FD_202534 | JGI IMG/M metagenome (GOLD analysis project Ga0307373, IMG submission 202534) | Soil microbial communities from Risofladan, Vaasa, Finland - OX-2 | ecosystem: Environmental > Terrestrial > Soil > Coastal area > Acid sulfate soil | place: Finland: Risofladan, Vaasa | collected... | reverse complement strand
CCAGAAGACCGCGGAACGTGGCCTCGGCCTTCTTGCGTTCGGTCATGTCCTCGATGGCCAGCAGAACCGACTCGGTGCTGTTGCCCACTCGGAAGAGCTTGCGGGCACTGAGAAGCATGGTGCGGCGACCAATTCCCGGGAAGTCTTCCTCGACCTCGAAATCCTGAAACGAAGTGTGTTGCGGCAATATTTCCGCCAGCAGAGGCCGGAGCGCAGGAATATCCCACTGACCGTTTCCCAATTCGTAGAGCGGTTTGCCTTCGGTCTCCTGGGGCGTCACCCGGAAGGTCTGATAAAAGGAGCGATTGGCCGACTGCACGCGCAACCCCGCGTCCAGCACCAGCAGCGGCTCACGCACCGTGTCCACGATGTTCTCCGCATAGGCGCGGGCTTTCTCGGTCAATTCGAGCTCGCGTTGCAGGGCAGCGGCGTTTCGGCGCACCAGGAACAGGACCGCCGTGAGAAGCCCCGCCAGCAGCACGACAAGCGCCATAAAAAAGGCGAAGGTTTGTGCGTTGCTGGCGCGAAGTTCGTCGGCGCGGCGTTGCAAGAGCTGATTCTCCGCAGTCCCCATTTCCGCGACCACGCTGCGGATCTGATCCATAGTCCACTTGCCTTGGCCTTCGCTCAGCGTCTGTTCAGCGGCGGACGGCCCCTGGGTCCTTCGCGCAACAATATTTGCCTCCGCTGTTCGTACCCTTAGAGAGATCAAAGGTTCCAGGGAGTCAAGCCGGCGCTTCTGCTCTGGATTATCCGCAGTAAGCTGGCGCAGGCGCTGGATTTCTTGCGGGACGAGTCGAACGGCATTGTTGAATGGCTCGAGATAGCTTTCCTCGCCCGAGATGACGTAGCCTCGAGAACCCGTTTCTACGTCCTGCATCAAGGAGAGGGTTGTATTGAGTTCCCCGAGCACTTCGTAGGTATGGCGCACCAACTGCTCGGCCGCAACATTCCTCCTGCCCTGGCGATAGGCACCGAGACCGGCCAGCAACAGAACCAGCATGGCCAGCACGAAGCTGGGGAGAATCAGTTTGCTCTTCTGTATCTCTAGGAGAGTCATCAGCGTGCGGCACACCCTTCCTTAGAAGTTTGCCTAATCTAGGATAAATGTGGATGCTCCATCCTTGGCGCGTTTCTTTTTGCTTTAAGGGTGAAAGCACACAAACCTTCACGACCCAGCAAAAGGTCGGTCTCCCGCCTCGTATTCTTCAATAAGTTACCCTGGTGCGGCAAAGCGGACATTCTACGGTTGTTTAAGTCGCAGTACCGGAATAGTATCAGAGGGCCACGCCCCTTCTTCTCACCCGCAGCCAAGGCCCGATTGGTTCTCCGGAACCGATGAAGGTGTGGTTCGGGGATATGCCGCGCCGAACCTACGCGATTCTCCCGATGCAGGAAGGTATCAATGTTAAAGCTCGCTGCGGCTACTGAAAAGAAATTTGAAGGCCTGCTCGAAGCGGCCCCGGATGCAATCGTAGTGGTCAACCATGAGGGCAAGATCGTCCTGGCTAACGCTCAAGCGGAGAAGTTGTTCGGGTATAAGCGCGAGGAACTGCTTGACAGGACAATGGAGATGCTCTTGCCGGAGCGCTTTCGCGGCGGGCATCCGGCACATCGAGAGAACTTCTTTGCGAATCGACGAGCGCGGCCGATGGACGCTGGCCTTGAGTTGTACTGCTTACACAAGGATGGGCACGAGATTCCCGTTGAAATCAGCCTCGGTTCTTTTGAGACAGAGGACGGCGTGCTGGTTTCTAGTGTCATCCACGACATCACCGAGCGCAAGAGGGCAGAGAGAGTTCTGCGCGAAGAGAAGATTCTGATGTCACAGTCGCAGCGCATTGGACAAATCGGGAGCTGGAGTTTTAACCCGACCACACTGAGCCTCGCCTGGACGGAAGAAGCCTACCTGATCTACGGCGTTTCCCCGGACACGTTCAAGCCGTCGGTCGAGTCGCTGCTCGCAATGATTCACCCCGAAGATCGTGGTGCCATGCAAGAGTGGATCGGCACCGCATTGGCAGGCCACGCCGCCGGCCTCCTGGAATTTCGCGTGGTCCATCCCGACGGCTCCTTCAAAGTCTTAAGCGGCCAGGGCGAGCTCATTCCCGGCGACGATACCGGCCCCGCGCTCCTGGTCGGCACGGTTCAGGACATCACCGAGCGCAAGAGAGCGGAAGCGGTGCTCCAACAGAGCGAAGCCAGGTACAAGACCCTCTTTGAGACCGCCTACGATGCCATCTTCATTATGAAGGGGGAAACTTTCTCAGACTGCAACCCGCAAGCTGAAAAGCTTCTTGGATGCGTAAAGAACGACATTGTTGGCCGCTCCCCTCTCGATTTCTCGCCGGCAAGACAACCCGATGGAAGGCTTTCCGCGGAAAAGGCCGCGGAGAAGATACAGGCTGCGATGAATGGTGTATCCCAGGTCTTGGAGTGGACAACTCTTCGTCATGACGGAACCTCCTTTGAGGGGGAACTCAGCCTGAGTCGGGGCATCACACCTGACGCAGCGTATTTGCAGGTCTTCGTTCGCGACATCACTGAGCGCAAGGAGGCTGAAGAAGCGCTCTTGTTCAAGACGACGCTGCTGGAGGCGCAATCCGAGACGACAATCGATGGCGTCCTGGTCGTCGATGAGTCCGGCCACATCGTCCTCGTAAACAGGCAATTTGGGCTCCATTTCGGAGTGCCGGACGAAGTGCTTAGCTCAAAAGACGATCAAGTTGTGCGCGAGTATGTGATAGACAAAGTTGAGTTCCCCGAAGCCTTCACCGAGAAAGTCGAGTATCTCTATAGTCGCCTGGATGAAAAAAGCAGGGATGAGTTCAAACTCAAAAACGGTAAAACATTCGACCGATACTCCGCTCCACTCGTCGATTCAAAAGGCCGGTACCGGGGTAGAATCTGGTACTTTCGCGACATCACCGAGCGCAAGAGGACAGAGGAATCGCTGAAGCTCTTCCGGCTGTTGATCGATCAAGCCAACGATGCCATTCAGGTCGTCGATTTGGAAACCCTGCGCCTGCTCGATGTGAATGCGCATGCTTGTTCAAGCCTGGGCTACACGCGCGAAGAACTTCTGTCCATGCATGTTCACGATTTCGATCCCACTATCGACGAACCTGCGCTTGCAAAAGTGGAAGAGGGTTTGCGGAACTTGGGATTCGCGATCATCCAGACCATACATCGGCGGAAGGACGGTTCAACCTTCCCGGTGGAGGTGAGCATGAAACTCGTCCACCTTGACCGTAACTATGTGGTCTGCGCCGTTCGCGACATCAGCGAGCGCAAGCAGATGGAAAGCGCTCTCGAAGAGGCAAACGCCAAGTTGAGGCTTGCCCTCGGAGAAGCGGAGGAAGAGGCTCGCGAGGCCGTCAAGCTCACCGAACTGGTCGATATTCTGCAATCCTGCCAGACCGCCGAAGAAGCCTACCAGATCATCAGGAGCACTCTGCCGATGACTCTATCGTCCCCCGCGGGGGCCTTGTGCGTGACGACTTCGTCCCGAAATTTGGTGGAAGTAAAGGTCACCTGGGGCGACACCGTTGTCACCGAAAATGCGTTCGCTCCCGATCAATGCTGGGCCCTGCGGCGCGGCAAGATGCACCGGGTGAAGGATCCGACCGCGCCTATGCGGTGCGCGCATGTGACCGAATCTCTTGCGGGCGGATACGCCTGTATTCCACTCGCGGCGCATGGAGAGACGCTCGGCGTGCTTTGCATCACCTGTCCCTCCTATTCTCAGAATCTTTCTCTCCGGTCCCAAGAGGACCAAATGGAGGCTCTCGCCCGCCACGCCACCGCTGCGTGCGAGCGTATTTCCCTGGCGCTGGCGAACCTGAGGCTTCGGGAGGTACTTCGCAGTCAATCCATTCGGGACCCCCTGACAGGACTTTTCAACCGCCGCTACATGGAAGAGACATTGGAACGAGAGATGCGGCGTGCCGCCCGCCACAAGGAAGGTGTGGCGCTGCTCATGGTGGACATTGACCACTTCAAGCAGTTCAACGATACCTTTGGCCATCAGGCTGGAGATACGCTTCTACGCGAGTTTGGCGATTTTCTGAATCAGCGGACTCGCGGGCAGGATGTAGCTTGCCGTTTTGGTGGAGAGGAGTTCGTCCTCATTCTAACGAGTGCAACCGCCGCCGACGGCAGCAAACGGGCGGAACTCTTGCAAGAAGAACTTAAACAATTGACGGTGCAGCACGCCGGTCAAGTTCTGGGAAAAATCACTCTTTCCATCGGCGTTTCTGCCTTTCCCGGCCATGGCGCGACAGGGGAGGAATTGCTGCGTACGGCCGATCGGGCCCTCTACCGCGCCAAGACGGAAGGACGTGACAGAATCGTTGTGGCAAGCCCCATGAGCACCGGAAGTTAAGCCCCTCAGGGCCGATGATCCTGCCGCGTGTAAAGCCATTGACCGCTTCGCATAGGGACAACAAACTAAGAGATGTTGCCGTAGTACCACTGTGTTATAGAGTAGATACCTTTAATTTAGTTCCAGCTTCCAAGCTTAAACCCACCGGCTTTTAGCCGGTGGTTGTTTAGTTTTTCTGGCGCTGGCAGCTGTGAAGCGGTACGTTGAGGGCGATGAGCCACCGCCAACCTGATTTCTCTCGCCAGCCGGAGCGTCTGCAAGCCTATCTGGACGGTTTGACCCAGGCAGCCGGGCATGCTGATCGCGTTGTACCGATCGAGAACTACATCAAGGAGCTCATGCTGCCGATCGAGCGCAAGAGCGTCGAGCCGATGGCGGCGCGACTGGCTCCCGGCAACGTACGCCAGATGCACCAATCGTTGCATCACGTCGTTGCAGATGCAGCCTGGAGCGATGAGGCTCGAATGATTAAAAGAAACGGTCGGGAAATTACAGCTTGAAGGAACGGAGCCAGGAGTTTGCGACCCGTTCCAAGGGGGGCAATTCGATGAGGTTCCCTCATTTCAGCATGGACATGTTAATGGCAATTGTTGCGACTGCGGAAAAGAAAAGCGTTACCCGCGCAGGCAAGGAATTGGGACTATCGCCTTCTGGCGTGACCAAGAGAATCAAGTTGGCAGAGCGAATCGCCAGGGCAAAACTATTTCAAACCACGGAAGATGGGTCCATCTTGACGGAAGCAGGGAAGCTTCTCTACTCCGAGGCGAAGAAGTCGATTGAACGCGCGTTGCTCGCCGAGGAAAAGGTATCGGCCTACTTGATGCTGAAGGACCGCCATCTACTGGTGGGACATTCGACATACCTGCCGCCCCGCCTGATGGCCATTCTGATCCAGTTCCGTTTCGATGGCACGCCGCCGGTCGAGATCGAACATCTACCGGAACTGACGGCTTCCATCGTCCAGCAAGTTCTGGACGGGACGTTGCATATCGGATTCGGTTTTCTTCCGCAAGAAAATCCGGAGCTTACCGTGCGCCAATTATTTGAGGAACCGTTGGTCGCTTGTATTCCTGCGGGTCATCCCCTCAGCACCAAACACACAATTTACCCGCAAGACTTAATGGGCCAACCGTTTATCGCCATAGGTCGAGGGCCGATGCCTGTCTTGCATGAAGAGGTTGAAAGGTTCTTTCTCGGGTTCGGGGTCCACCTGAACGTGGTGGCTGACGCATTTGCCCCGCCGGAAGCGTTAGCCTATGTAGAGCAGAAGATCGGCATCTGTCTGCTCGCGCAATCCTCTGTGATCTCGCGGCCGGGCATTGCGATCAAACCGCTTTCTAATCGAGTTCTGACATGGAAAAGCGGGACCTTCCAGCGGGAAGACAACCATCATGAGCTGATCCGGGAGTTCAGTGAGCAGGTCTGGAAGAAAACCGCAGTATTAAGGGGCAGGCCGTAAAGGAAGGACCGATCAACGATTCAATCTTCGTCGCTGAGAAAGTAATCGAGGGGTTTGGAGTAGATTTTCGCAAGTTGCAAAAATTCAATCACATCGACGCGACGCTCGCCGGTTTCGCACTTGGACAGAAACGAGTGCGCCATGTGCATCTTCTCCGATACGTCGCGCTGCGTCAGCCCAGCATGCTCGCGGGCTTCGATCAGGCGCATCAGGAAGGTGTCGTAGGTGACCTGGTAGGGGACCGTCCTCGCCTTTCTCGATTTCCGAGTTTCCGCAGCCTTGGCCCGCTTCACACTACCCAGTGTGAGGATCGGTTGATGGTTCCCCTAATAAGGGACAGAATGGGATGAACTGGCAATCATTAGGAGTCAGAGGTGAGCAAAGAAATTATCGAATGTACGGAACTGGTCAATAGGACGGTGCAAAGTTTGAAAATATTGGACGACCCTCGATATGGCCGCGAGGTGCACATCGAATTTACCGATGGCACCATGTTCACGGTCACGCTTCAGGTCGCAGCCACGGTGGAAGCAAAACATTACCGGGAGACCGGGGGTGAACTGGAAGTCCTCCGGGAGTACCGCGACGTCATCGCCGAAGGTTAGATCGATGCGTCCGGTGCATGCCTCACCGCGCACATCTCCGTAGCGCGGCGGATTCCGCCATCGCGTGTGACATGCACGATCCGGTCCAGGCTGCGCTCTGCTTCCGCACGCGTGGCCGCGATGTCGCCGCTTGCCTGCCCTCGCAGGGCCAGGGCCGCCAGCCGTGAAATTGCATCGGTTGCACTGTTGGCGTGGATGGTGGACAGCGATCCCCGATGGCCAGTGTTCAGAGCGTCCAGAAAGATGCGCGCTTCCGCGCCCCGGATTTCGCCAACGATGATGCGGTCCGGTCGATGCCGGAGCGCCGCTTTGAGCAGATCGCCAAAACCAATCTGAGTTTTGTGGGTATCGAGCTGGGCCTCGGCAGAGACAACATGCGGCTTGCGAATCCGCAGCTCTGCGGTATCTTCGAGAATCAGAATGCGTTCCGCCACCGGAATGCAGTCCGCCAGCACGTTCAGTAGCGTTGTCTTGCCCGATGAAGTTCCGCCAGAGATCAAGATGTTGTCTCCGCGCCGGACTGACTCCGCGAGAACAGTTGCCTGTTCTGCCGTCAGCATCTCGCGCTCGACCAGATCGGCCATCGTGAAATTACGAGACGTGAATTTGCGAATGGTCAGCAGCGGCGCTGGATGGACGACCGGAGGAATCAGCGCCGCCATGCGGCTGCCATCCGGCAGGCGCAGATTCAGGATGGGAGAGTCTGCATCGAGCTTCTTGCCGAACTTGTTGGCAATCACCTCAAGGCCGGTGAGCAACGCTCCATCCGCAAAATGTATACCAGATAGAAGCTGCATTTCTCCGTCCTCCTCGATCCAGACAGTAGAGTCTGGGTTGACCATGATCTCGCTGACGGTCTCGGTTTCGAGCAGGTGTTTGATGGGGCGCAGAAATGGCAGGATGATTGCGAAACTCATCGGCGCACCTTCTTTGGCCGGAAGCGTATCTGCTCCTGATCGAACCAGGTCATCCAGACGGGCAGGAAATCGAGCTTCAGGTAGCAGTAGGTGGGAGGCAGCATGCCGATGCCATCGAAAGCCAGGACAATGGCCTGTGCTTTTTTGAGATGATTGAGGAAAATATCCTCCTCGAACAATGGTTCCTTGTGCGTCTGGTACTGTTTCGAGGCCGAGACAGACCCTTTGCTCGATGACGTCCGGCCACTGAGCAGGCCGACATTCGCATTGCTGCTGGACTCGGAAACGGTGTATGTAATGCGGGTCTTGTCGGCTTTGCCGCACAACTCCGATGCATAGCGCGCGGTGTCAGGGTCGGCGGTCGAGAGAAAGATTTTGGTGCGAAACGCTTGCAGCAAGGTCTTCACGCCTTCATTGGGCAACGCTTCTTTCAAACTGGAGATGCTCTGCGTGGCGACAATGGGAATGCACTTCGGCTGCCGGGAGAGAGACAGAAAACGCTCATCGCCGGTGGGGTTGTCGCCGCCGACGGTGGCGAAGTTCTGATACTCGTCGCAGATAAATACGGTAGGGCGTAATTCCCGTTCCGATTCATCATCCATCTCAGGAATGCGCAGCATGACGGCCCGCTGGTAATCGACCTTCATCATGGTGCCGATGATCTTGGACAGCGCCGGGTTCAGGGCTGTGGGGAAGTTGAGGCCCACGATTTTTCCCGACTCGATCAGTTGGTCGAACGGTGGCAGTACCTGGCCATGCGGATCGGCCTTCGACGGTTTGCCTTCATAGAGTTCTTTCGGTGGACAGAAGACACGACGCACCTTGGCGTCGGTCTCGAACAACGAGAGAAAGATGGTGACGCCCTGGATAATCGCGCTCTTGGTCTCGTCGCGGAAGAACTTCCAATGCTCCCAGTACCAGTAATGAGCGCTCTCCCAACTGCCGCGCAGTTCCGGGTCGCCAACTTTGCGTCTATATAAGGATGCAGCGATGTCGGTCTTCTGGACGATGGCAGTTTCCAACTCTTCCGACCAGCGGGCCATGTACTGGCCGAGCTTTGCACTCCAGGCAAAGCCGAACGGAGCGAGTTCCGGTTCATGCTTCAGATATTCGGCCTTCGCTATACCGATGAACGAGTCCTCAGTGAAGCGGCGACCGATGTCCGTGAGCATCTGTTCCAGCGTCCCAGCGCTGATCACCGTGCGGAAGATGTCGAGCATCGTCACGTACCCGTCGCGGATACGATGCAGCAGGATCACCCACCGGACGAGGTCGGTGTAGGACTGCTGCCAAAAGGGTTCTTTGCCCTTTCCCCAGATGGCAACGATGACAGACGCGATATTGAATGCCTGGGCATAGGCGTCCGCATCGCTGTTCAGCGGGTTATAGCGCATGTTCCCGTGGAGTGAGACTTCGACGTAATCCTGTTTGCGCCCACAGGACTTCAGTATCCTTCGCACCCGACGGCACAGGTCGCCTTTCACTTCGAGCACAATGCCGGACAGCTTCCGTGCGGGATCGTTGGCCCGATATGCGAAGAGCTGTCGCATGGCTGGCAAAATGATGGCCTTGGTTTTGCCCGAGCCCGTTGCGCCGACAACGCATATCCCGGTGAACAGACCTTCCTCCGGGATCGATAGCCAGCGTGGGGCCGGAGACGGGATTGGCTTCAACTGCCGATGCAGTTCCCCCACAATGAGGAAGAGGTCCTCCCGCAGCAGCGGCTCGGGATACGGTGGCAGCGGCCCAGCGATCGTATCGAGTTTGGGCAGATACAGGTGGACGTAAGCCAGCGAGAACAGGATCGAAAAGACGAGGAACGGCGTGCTGTACAGAAACAGGTCGTAGCTCCACACCAGCCCGTTATAAATTTGGGGCCGCTCCAGCGCGATCAATCGCAGCAACGGGTCGGTATCCTGGACTGGGTAGAGACTTTCCAGCATGATGCCGCTGGCGGCGCTCAGTCCAAGCGAAAGCGCCAGACGATATTCGATCAATGGTCGCAGGATGGTTTGCACACGCTGGATCATTTGCATACGCGGGTTCCTTTCCTATGTACGGACCACTGGAGGGGTATCTGATTTCGACACCGCCACCGGCGCGGATTTATCTGGCGGCAGTGTCGGCGACGCTACGCTGGCAGGTCGCGCGGTATTGGTTGCAACGGATGCCTTGTGCTTCTGGAAGTCCTCTTCCTGCGTCAGTGCAAAGCGCAGCAGCTCATTGACGATGTACTTGCGTTCGTTGTCCGACCATGTCGCCATCAGCTCGATGTCCTGCGAGATACCGTCCTCGATGTTGGTCTTGAGCAGCACGAGGTTGACCTTGCTGGCTCCGTGTTCGATCTTGAGTTTGCTCATTGGTGGTTTCCTTTCTCGCCGCAATCGCGGCCTGAGTCGGTACTGATCTCGGTCCTATTCAGGTACCGCTTGAGGTCCAAACTCGGTACCTCATCCGGTCTCAATTGGGTACGCGATCTGGACTGGTTTTGGTACTCCGTCCGTACCGGCACGGTACGGATTCGGTACTCATCCTGTACGTGGGTGGGAGCGACCAGCGCGGCATTAGCCGACGCGACAGCCCGGCAGGGCGACGTCGCTCCCACCCACGTACTACCCAACTTCTCTGTCCTTGTTCCGATATGTCTTTTGGCTGCAAGCATTTGGTCGCTCCTTCAATCCGTAACATGTGAACCCTCCATAGAACCCCTGGCTTCACTTCGCTGGAGTTTGGGATAGCTGTAGCCGAGAAGCAGAGTGGTAAATCGTGGTTGCAAAGTCGCGTGGTTCTCGACGGCAACAGCGCGAACATTGTCATCGAAGAGTTGCGGACTCCTGGGCACAGCACTGGAGAAGCGGCCCCAGAATGCGTCTTTGGCTGCTGAAAAATTGATCGCCGAAGCCGACACATAGACCAGCTCGAAGTTGCCGACAGCCCGCAACAGCGCTTCATTCAGTGAAAGAAATCGCAGAAACTTTGCCGTGGTCGCCAGCCCTTCATCGATGAAGGCGAAACGCACGAGCGATTGAGCGGGACGTGTCCGGTCGGGGATCGAGACCGGAAAAGCTGCAAGCAGTGGGAACAACTTGCCATCGCTGCCGGTAAAAACTTCCGTCGCTATTCTGCGATCTTCCGTGAAGAAGCGGACCTTTTCCGCTTCGGATTCCAGGTAATGGTCGCTGTTGTTTTCGAGCACATAGTCGAGCGCCATAAGCCTAGCGCGAACCTGCGCATCGCCCTTTCTGCGCCGGTGCTGCGATTCCGCATCACCAAGCAGCCGATAGATGACTCGCGAAAAGATGTGGTAGACATGCCAGCCCTGTTGGTAGTCGAGGAACTCGATGTGACCGGCAACGCGTGCCTTTTCGAGAAAACGCATCACCAGCGCGCCCTTGTTCCGGTCGGTAAAGTAATCGAACTGGCGGCGCAGGAAATGGCCGGAGTGGATCGCGACCAGATACAGGAACGCGGCCTCGCGTTCCGTGTAGCCCAGCGATTCGAGAGCGAGGATAGGGTCAATGTTCATGGTCATAGCTCCAAAATGCTTTCCATCAATCCGTGATCGTCTTCGATCTTTCCGCTGAGGGATGCGCGGTCGGAGGCCGATGCGTAGTTGCGAAATCCCGCCTGCGCTTTCGCCCGCAGGTGGCCAGCGTGATAAGCAGCAGTCAAAACTTCGATATCTTCGTGGCCAGTACGCGACCCCTGGTCCGGGTCTTGATCGCACTTACGGTCGAGGTCGTACTGGATACGCGCATCGGGAACCTGGATGGTGTTGTTGACGAAAGGCAGCTCGAACTGCTGGGCGACTTGCCGTTTGATCTCCGAGAGATCGCGTTCCGGGTCGGCCTTCCGCGCGACGTAGATGGCCTTCTGTACCTGCGATTTAAGCTCGAAGTCGAGCTGGACGCGGAGATTGCTGCCGCCATTCTGCCCGATATGCTCCGCTTCTTTGAGGTAGGCGCGATAAATCTGCGAGTCGTGTTCAACCTCGCGTGGTTTCACCAATCCGGCATAGAGCCTCTGCTCCTGCGGCAGTCCGGAGATGTGACGCGCAACATCCCGACCATCGCCGGTGAGCGTGACCACTTCGATCCGTTCCACTTTGCCGCCGCGTCCATCGCGGCGAGCGTTCACCGCATCGACCGTGACCAATCCCTTCTCTCGCAAAAAAGCCAAGTCCCGTTCCATGCGTGAATGCCGGTTGTCGTAAATGGTCGCTGCCAG
>Ga0307373_10013192_pt1 | contig 11593 bp, 10 predicted proteins | sample OX2MG_FD_202534 | JGI IMG/M metagenome (GOLD analysis project Ga0307373, IMG submission 202534) | Soil microbial communities from Risofladan, Vaasa, Finland - OX-2 | ecosystem: Environmental > Terrestrial > Soil > Coastal area > Acid sulfate soil | place: Finland: Risofladan, Vaasa | collected... | reverse complement strand
ACAGGATGTAACCGTCGTCCTGGCCGGGTTGCGGATCGGCGCTGAAGTTGAAGCGTTCCAGCATTCCTTGTCGCATCCGCGGCGGCAGTTCCAACTGCGTCACGCCGTAAATAATCGCCCAGAAGAAAAGGAACCGCGTCAAGGCCAACAGCAGCACCACCCAGTACGCCTTGCGGCGAAAGACCTGCACCAAGGCCACGCGGACGATCGCCAGCGCCGCCAGCCACGGCGAACGCCGCGGGCCTTTCCAGCCGTGATATCGGGCCGTGTCGATAGGCATGGGGGATTGGGAATTTCGGATTGCGGACTTCGGATTGCGGATTTCTCGTTCCCACGCCCCGCGTGGAACCGTCCTATCATATAAGCTTCGCTCCATCATTCGTCGAACGTCTCGTAATTCCTTGTACGCGTCGCGCTACTCGCTCTGATTTCATCCCCCTATCCCCTCATCATCCCCCTATCCCCTTTAACGTAGATTTCCCACTCGTGTCACCCGTCACCCGGAAGAACAACCGCTCCAAGTTCTCCTCGTCGGGCTTTAAGTGGTTCAGCACGACGCCGCCCGCCGCGGCAAGCCGAAAGAATTCACTTGGGCACCAGTCCGCGGGGACCGTGACGACCGCCGCCTTCGCCGTGACGTTGCCGCACTCGGCGCCGGCGGCGCGCAGCCGCGCCACGAACCGTGTGTCATCGCCTTGCCAAGCGAGTTCATAACGGTGAACCACGTCGGCACGCAACTCGTCGATCGTGCCCGAACGCGCGACCGAGCCGCGGTCGAGCACGACGATCTGCCGGCAGAGCCGTTCGACATCACCCAAAAGGTGCGTGCAAAGGATCACGCTCTTGCCGGTTTCGGCGATCAAGTCGTCGAGCAGCTCGATCATCGCGTTACGGCCGGCCGGATCGAGCCCGTTCGTGGGTTCGTCGAGCAGCAGCAGCTCCGGATCGTGGACGAGGGCGGCGGCCAACTTGAGGCGCTGCACATTGCCAGCCGAGTATTCCTCCAAGCGGCGATAGCGCAGCTCTCCCAGGCCGACGTAGCCCAGCACCTCGTGGGCCCGCCGGCGGGCGTCGCGGTGCGGCATGCCCTGCAGATCGCCGGCCAACGTCACGTATTCGGCCCCGGTGAGCACCGGCACGACGGCGGCCGACTCCGACATGTAACCGATTCGACCGCGCAGCTCGCGGCCCCCCCGCGCGATGTCGCACCCCAGGATCGTGCCGTGCCCTCCGCTGGGCGCCAGCAACCCCAGCAGGATCTTCAACAGTGTCGACTTGCCGGCGCCGTTGTTCCCCACCAGGCCGATCGTGCCGGGAGCAACGGAAAGCGTCAGGTCGCGGAGCGCTTGCACGCTGCCGTAGTCGCGGCTGAGATGGTAAACGTCGACCAGTGGCATCAGCTCTTGGCCAGCAATTCTTCGAGCAGCTTGGCCACCAGCGCGGGATCGTCCGACTCGACAATGTGCTTGACGCGCGAGGCGGGCACCTTGAGTTTTTCGAGCGAGGTCTTGACGCGTTCCCATTGTTTGGCGCGGGCTTTCCCCTCGGCGAGGTACAGTTCGGTGATTTGCTCGCCGAGCCGTTGCAAGACGAGCGCATCGTGGTTCTGGTAGTAGTTCTTGATGATCTTTTCCTGGTACTTCGTCCGTTCGGCCATCGCGCGGCTCCTTGTGGCGTCTTGGGGGCGGTGTTGGGGGGGATTCGGGCCTTCGCTTGGGTGGAAGGGGCTTGAATAAGTCTATCCAGGTCCCATTGGGCAGGCAAATCGGCCGGGTGAGTTGCCCGACTTGAAGAAATGGGGCGTGCAAGGAAGAACTCGGATTTTGGATAATGCATTGCGGATTCGATGGCAAACCGACCCGCCGCACCCGTGGCCCGGCTTCAGTCGCCTGTATATGCTTGACGCGGCCAATCATGCGACACTTTGCCACGCGTCCATACTGCCCTTCCCACGCTCTCCCAGGCGGCCTACCATACCACCACGATGAGTACCGCCGAACGGAGCCAAGTGCTTGCCGGATTACGAGTTACCAGCTTGGGGACACTGGCCAGCCGCGTGCTGGGCATGGTCCGCGACATGGCCACGGCCTCGCTTTTGGGCCTTTCGGGCAATGGCGTGATGGACGCCTTCGTAATCGCCTTTCGAATTCCCAACCTGTTCCGCCGCCTGTTCGGCGAAGGGGCCTTGGCGGCCAGCTACTTGCCCGTCCTGTCGGCCAGGCTCCAACGCAGCCGTACCGAAGCCTGGCAACTCACCAGCGTAACCCTGGTCTGGCTGGCCGCCGTCTTGGCGGCGGTGGTTTTGTTGGCCGAAGGGGCCTGTGCCGCCACCTGGTATTGGTACGGTGACGTTCCGGGCATGACGCTCCTCGTGGGTTTGACGGCAGTGATGCTGCCGTACCTGTTTTTCATTTGCCTGGCCGCGCAGGTGTCGGGCACGCTGCACGCGCTGGCGCATTTCAGCACGCCGGCCTTGGCGCCGACCCTGTTGAACATCTGCTGGCTGGTTGCGATCTGTCTGGTAGCGCCGCGTTTCACCGCCGACAAGGAAACGCAAGCCTACATCCTGGCCGCTTCGGTGCTGGTGGCCGGGGTATTGCAATTGGCGGCCCAAGTCGTCATGCTCCGCCGCCTTGGCTTTCGCTTCGATTACCACTGGGCCGCCAGCCGCGAGGCTCTGCTTCAGATCGTCGCGTCACTGGGTCCAATGGTCTTGGGGCTGGCCGTCACGCAGATCAACGGTTTTTTCGATAGCCTCATGGCCTGGTTCCTGGCCGCACCCGCCGATGGTCCCGCACCCATCGCGTGGCTCGGGGGCGGCGTGACTTACCCTTTGCGGCAGGGCGCGGTGGCCGCCATCTATTACGGCGAGCGACTCTACCAACTACCCGTGGGCTTGCTTGGGGTGGCCGTGGCGACGGTCATCTTTCCGCTGCTTAGTCGGCACGCTGCGCGCGGCCGGCACGACCAATTAGGCGGAGACCTCTCGCTCGGCCTGCGGCTGGTGTTGTTCCTGGGAATACCCGCCGGGGCCGGCCTGGTATTGCTGAGCCATCCCCTATCGACCCTGATGTTCGAGCACGGCGAATTCACCGCCGCCGATGCGTCAAGGGTCGCCGGCATGATCGCTTGTTACGGACTAGGCGTGTGGGCGTTTTGCGCCTTGCCGGTGATCGTGCGAGGGTTTTACGCCTTGGGCGACCAGCGGACGCCGCTGCGCGTCGGGGCCAAGGCCATGTCGGCCAACGTCGCGTTGAATCTGCTCTTGGTCTGGCCCATGGCCGAGGCGGGCCTGGCCCTGGCCACGTCGCTGGCCGCCGTGCTGCAAACCACGCTCTTGATGGTGGAGTTCTCTCGACGTTGGGGGAACCTGCGCGGTGGCGAAATCGGCCGAACTGCGGCCTCGACGTTGCTGGCCACCGCCTGCATGCTCATCGGTGGCTGGCTTACGCTGGCGTGCCTACCCTCCGAACCGGGCACCTTGGTCGTCGCACTGCGCGTCGGCCTGACGATGACGGTGGGCTCGGCCATCTTCTTCGCCGTCAGCCACAAGCTTCGGATCAGGGAATTGGATCTGCTCCTGGGGCGGCATCCGTAGGGAGCGCCCTCCCATTTTTTGCAACGACCCGCGCGAAGGCTGGCAACGTCGTATTGGGTTCTTCCAGAAAGCGGGCCTGACGGGTACAATCGCCCCTTTGGCGGCCGATTCAAACCAGCGCGAAACGGGGATTTCGATGCCGATCGTCAATTTCGTCAATGAAAAGAAGCAAGTTCAGGTTGCCGAGGGTGCGAACCTTCGCCAAGAGGCCCTCAAGGCGGGCGTCAAGCTCTACAACGGCATCAACGGTTACGGCGCAAAATTGAACGAGATTTTCAATTGCCACGGTTTCGGCCACTGCGGCACGTGCCGGGTGTTGATCACCAAAGGCATGGAAAACGCCAGCCCGCCGGGAATGTTGGAGAAGTTCCAATTCAAGTGCAATCCGCCCGCCCTGTTCGCCTACATCGGAAACGAAGACACCATGCGCTTGGCCTGCCGAACCAAGGTGATGGGTGATATGGATGTGGTCACCCGGCCCCCTATGAACCTGACCGGCGAAAGCTTTTTCAGTTGAAGTGCTTCGCGTGAAACAAATCGTTGCCATCGTCAAACCGTTTCTGGCCGAGAAGGTGCTCGAGGGCCTGAAACGGTCGCCCTTGGAGGCCGTCAGCGTCCGCGAGGTCAAGGGTTTCGGCCGGCAGAAGAACTATCTCAACCAGTACCAGGGAAGCGAGTATTCGCTGGCCTTTCTGCCCAAGGTCGAAATCAACCTGTGGGTCGACGACGCGCGCGTCGAAGAGATCCTCCGTAAGATCGTCGAGGTCGCGCGTACCGGACGCATGGGCGACGGCAAGGTCTTCGTCTTGCCCGCTGAAGCCTGTGAGCGGGTCGTCGAGATTTAGTAAAATGAAATCCGCGTCCCGTCGCGCAATTGCCCGCAGGGCTGCTCGCGGGAGAGTGCGACGCCAAACAAGCGGCGCTCGGCCTGCATACAGCTCCGCAGATAAATCCCGCGAACGAGCGATCCTCGCGCCGACTCCCGCGCTTCGCTCGAACTAAACGCAAGCAGTTCGCGCCAAGCGGCCGGCCAACGGCGCCACTTGAGGTGAATCGGATCAAAGCCGTACCATTCGGCGCGCGGTTCGACCAAAGCGCAACCGCGTTGCCGCGCCAAGCGGCACAAGCGATCGTCGAGCTCCACCGCGCGCTCGGCCAGTTCGCCGAGCGAACCGCGGTACGAGGGAAACAAGACCGCCCGCAAAAGCTGAAACTGCCACGGCCGTACTCGGCCGAGATTACACAGCGGCAGGCGGGCCACGCTCGTGCGCGCCTGGCAGGCCGCGAGACGATCGAGACAATGCTCGATCCACCCGGCGATCCGCTCGACCGCCGCGCCGTAGAACAAATCGTTGCCGACGTCGGTGACCAGCGCCGTGGTCGGCGCCGGCGGGCGCGCGGCCAGCGCCGGCCAGAGCCCGCACTCGACGATCGAGGGGAGCGTGCGGCCCAACAGGCGGCTCGTCAAGCCATAGGAACGGCCGTGCCCCAACGCGGCCATCACATCGAGCGGTCGGCCCCATTGAAGCCGCGCCGTTTCGACCGCTGTCGAAATGCCGCGCGTCAGGTTGCTCGCGCCCAAAAGCACCACGCGGCGGGCGGGCACCTCCGCCTTGCGCTCTACCATCCCCGTCCACCGCCGTAGCCGCCGCCCGACATCTGTTGTAGCACCATGTAACTCATGTAGGCGAGGTAGCCGAACATCAGAACCATGAACAACTCGTGCCATTTGACGGCCGCCAGAATCGCCATGCCCCCGGCGACGCCCACAGATAGCATCAGCGATTGCCGCATGCCTTCCGATGGGTTCGCCGAAGTCAGCGCCGCTCGCGCGATTTGGCCGCCGTCGAGCGGGTAGACCGGCAGCAGGTTGACGATGCCCCATACGATGTTCACGAATAGAAGATCGTAGACCAGGATTCTTAGTTTTGGCGAGGGAATCGGTTGGTCGTGGGGCCCGACTTCGAATTGGAGCTGTTCGATCAGGCCCGTCGAAAAACGCAAGTGATAGCCGGCCAGATAGACGAGGCCGACGATCAGCGAGGCGAACACGAATCCGGCCAGTGGTCCTGCGAAGGCGATCGCGGCGTCGCCGGCCGGACCGCGGCGGGCAACCTGCCGCCTTCCAGACCGGCCGAACTCCGAATCGGCCACCGCCAGGCCGCCAAACGAGTAAAGCACCACGTGTGCGTTCAGGCCGTAATACCGGAATGCGGCGACGTGACCCAACTCGTGGATCAAGATCGAGACGAACACCGCAACGACCCATAACAGCAAAAACACCAGGCCCTCTTTCGAATTCACGCCCCTGGCCCCGAGCAGGATCGTGATTAGCCAAAAAAGCGGATGCACTCGCACCGGTACTCCTGCCACGCGGAAATGCAGATCGTAATTGGTTGGTGGAGGTTCGGTGGCGAACAAAATTCGGCTCCTTGGTGGCTTGCAGTCGCTCGGCGGCGCGGCGGCTTATCGCCAGGATAGCGGAATACCGACGAAATGGGGAGAGTGGCCGCCAAGAGGCTTGGGCCACGGCACCAACGGTCACGGAGAATGAAACCATTTGCTTGACATTCGCTCGCGGCCGGTCATAATGAACGTGTCGGGGGCAACCCCGCACACGCCCCTTCAAGGTTCCTGCCCCACCTTGTTGGGGCTTTTTCTTGCGCCGAGGTCCGCGGCAATCGTCGAGCATGTCCTCGGCGTGCCGCTACGCTACTTGCCTTCGCGTGATTACTCGCGATTCGCTCCCGTCGCCGTGGGAGATCCTGGCCGGATGATCCGGCTGAAGTGCCGGCAATTTGCTTGACAGTCCGCCCGCCGTTGCGACAATCGTGCGCTCACCCAGTGGCCGGGCCGCCATGGCGGTCGTACTGCATGTTCATCGCTTGGAGGGTCTATCGATGGTGCGCAACGTGTTCGAAACCATTCTGGAAATCGGTGACGACAAGGATTTTACCCCGGTCGAGACCGATCAGTTCGTCCCCACCGAGGCCCCCGCGGGCTCTCCCGAAAAGCTGGAAGTGCTTGCCCGCCGCCTCCGCGAAGGATTGCCGCTCTGGCACCGTGAGGACCGTGCCGACTATAGCGGCTTGACCGGTGCCGTGCGCCCCCGCTCCTATCAGGATCGCTCGCTAGAACAATGATGACGGCGAAGATCATCATCGATTTTGAGGGAAGACCCGTTATGAACTCTTTCCGTTTCTTGTCCTACACTTGTCATAGCGGACCTGCGGGGTTGGCTTTGGCAAGACCACTTTCAACTCTAGAGTCGCTTCTTTCGTTTGCGCGCACGATCTGGAACGTCATCGGATCCCGCCTTGAAGCCGTTCACAAAATCGTTTCGTCGTTCCCATCGAGGAAGCGGCGCCGCGAGGAACCGCGTCGGTCGTATCGAGCTGCTCGAAGATCGACGTTTTCTCGTCGGCGGCACGCCGGCCGCCGGGCCATTCTCCGACTTGTTCGAACCGGCCGCCGAGTTGGCGGGCTTGAATGCAGGCAATGCGCCGACGGTGATCATACACCACGCCGCGTCCGCTCAGTTTGAGCCCATCAGCGTGGCCATCGCTTCGGACGGCAGTGTCGCACCGGCAGGTTACACTCCGTCGGAGGTTCGTAATGCCTACGGGCTGGGTCCGATCAACGACAACGGCTTGCTGCCGGGGGCGGGACAAACAATCGCCATCGTCGACGCCTACGACGACCCGACCATTGCCCAGGATCTGGCATCGTTCGATCTCGCCTTCGGTTTACCCGCGGCGAACTTTACGAAAGTCGAACAGGTCGTCAATGGAGTGCCACCCGCACCCGACGCCCAATGGGCCACGGAAATCTCACTCGACGTCGAATGGGCCCATGTGATCGCTCCGGGCGCCACGATCATGCTCGTCGAGGCGAACGACTCCTCGAACTACCTGTTCGATGCGGTCGATTGGGCGCGGAACCAGCCCGGCGTGTCGGTGGTCTCGATGAGTTTCGGCTCTCTCGACGCAAGCGGCGAGAATTCGCTGGACGCGACCTTCACGACGCCCGCGGGGCACGAGGGGGTCACGTTCGTCGCCGCGTCGGGCGACCGAGGCAACGCCGGCTATCCGGTGGATTCCCCGTTCGGCTCATATCCGGCGGTGTCGCCCAACGTCGTGGGCGTCGGGGCCACGGATTTGTACACCGATGCCGCCGGGAACTACATCGACGAAATCGCTACGGAGTACAGCGGGGGCGGCTTCAGCGCTTACGAAGTCGAGCCGAGCTATCAACTCGTTGCCGGGATTGATTCGGGCGGATGGCGCACAAGCCCGGACGTGTCGTTCGTCGGCGGTGAGACCTACTTCGGCATGCCGATTTACGATTCGTACAGCGATGGGGCCTCAACGCCCTGGAACGGTGTCGCCGGCACCAGTGCCGCGGCACCCCAGTTCGCCGGCCTGATCGCGATCGCAGATCAAGGCCGCGCGGCCTTGGGTGAAGACACGCTCGACGGGCCGTCGCAAACTTTGCCGTTGCTCTATGAGTTACATAGCTCGTTCCACGACGTCACTCAAGGCGGAAATCCGGCCTATCAGGCCACGCCTGGGTACGACGTGGTCACCGGTCTTGGCACGCCCATCGCCAACATCCTCGTGCCACAACTCATCGCGGGCGGATTTCTTCCACTTTCCGCCCAGGGCGGCTTTACCGTCAATTCCGTGGCGGGCGAGGCCCTGGTGAACCAGGAGCTGGCGACGTTCGCCGACCCGAACGGAACGCTCGGGCCTGGCGGGTACTCGGCGACGATCGACTGGGGCAACGGGTCGCCGGCCAGCCTCGGCACGATCGGCACCGACGCCAATGGCCAAATGGCGGTCTTCGGGACCCACCTATACGCGGGCCAAGGCGATGACACCATTTACGTCACGATCGGCAGCGGCCGCGCCGGCGCGCCCGGCCCGATTGCAATACAAAGCCTGGCCGTCGTCGCTCCGCCCGCGCCGTCGGCGCCGACGGCCAACCCCGAAACGTTCGTGCTTGGACCGGGTGGCACCGCCAGCGGCGGCGGGCCGACGGGCGTGCTGGCAAACGCCACGTCGGCCGACGGCCGGCCGCAGGACCTGACCGCGACACTCGTCGCCAACGTGTCCCACGGTAGCTTGACGCTGAACCCCGACGGTTCCGTCACGTTTACTCCCAACTCGACGTTCCAGGGCATCGACCGCTTCACCTACCAAGTGAGCGAGGACGGGGCGTTCGGCAACGAGGCGACCGACACCATCCTCTCGTACAATGCCAGCCTGGTCGACAAGCTCTACCAGCAAGTGCTTCACCGCCCGGCTGAAGACGCGGGCCTGGTGGGCTGGACGGCCCAGCTCGATTACGGAACATCGCTGGACGTGGTGGCGCAAGCAATCTTCACCAGCCCGGAACGGCTGGATCCCTTGGTCAATCAATTCTACGTGCAGTACCTCAACCGCGCGGCCGAGTCCGCCGGGCTTTCCGTTTGGGTGAGTACCTGGCAGACGAACGGCGACCCCGACGGCTTGGAGGCCGACATCCTCGCATCGCCGGAGTTCTACGTCGACGCTTCCGCCGCGTTCCTCGCCACCTCGCAGGACGCGAACCAGGCGTTCGTGAAGCTCCTGTATCAACGCTTGCTGGAGCGACCTTTCGATCCGGTTGGAATTACGGATTGGACCGCGGTCCTCGACGCGGGCCAGTTGACGAGAAATCAGGTCGCGGCCGACTTCCTCAACAGCTCCGAACTGCACGCCGACCTGGTCGATGCTCTGTTCGGCGAGTATTTCGACGACCCGAACCCAACGCCGGCCCAAGCAGCGCCGTACGTGACGGATTTGAACGACGGTCAGACGCGGACGCAAGTCGAGTTGGAGATGATCAACTCGCAGCAGTACGAAGACGCGTCGCCCGAACCGGCCGCGGGCACGGTGGCTATCATTACCCTGTACCCGCACTAGCGATCCCGCTCCTGTCCGGCGTGTACATCAACCTGCCCGACACGGTCGGTCGATTCAAAACAACGGTCCGCTCAAAGGCTAGAACGTGAAGATGGGACGGTCTCTGTAGGGAACGCCCTCCGTGGCCTGCCAGATGACGTCGCCCCAGCTTCTCGGAACGCCACGGAGGGCGTTCCCTACAGAATCGGATACGACGATCCTAGCCCTTAAGCGGGCCGTCGATTCAAAAAGGACCGTTTGGCCAGCGGCGATCAGCCGGCCCGAAGTCGTATCGTTTGTGGCGCAGCTCGTCAATAAATATGGGATCGTCGACGTCGTCGACCACGATTCCTGGGTTGGAATGCCGCAACGTCTCCAACGCCTTGCGGCAACGATCGACCTCGCTTACCCGCACGAAGACTTGCCCGTCGTGATCGAGCGGCAGTGGGACCTGCGATTCATCCGTATCGCGGTAATCTATGAGGTGTAACACCTTGAGACGCTTGAGTGGGAGCAACGATTCAAGCCCCGCCTCCGATGCAAAGTGCTCATCGACTGCGAGCTCTTCAAGGGATTCCAGGGACGCCAATTCCGCCAAGGCCGCGTCGCTGACGACCGAGTAGCTCAGATCGAGCGCTTTCAAGCGAGGCAATGAGGCAAATCGGCGCAGGTCGTCGAGGCGGACCAGTCCGCCGTGGAATTCAATCGCTTCGAGTCGCGGCAGCGCCGGTAAGTGCGCGAGCAGGGGTATCTTGCCCGCATACGCAAATTGTTCCAACTTGTGTTCCAACTCTGGTCCAGCTTCATCGTCTTGATCGTCTTCACCGACCCACGGGATGTCCAGGTGGAGCGATTTCAAGTCCGTCAACTCAGCGAGGTGGCGCAGGCTGTCGCTGGTGATCATCATTTCACTCAGTCTGAGTTCCCTGAGCTGCTTCAGTTTGCCGACGGCCGTAAGGACTTCATCCGAAATGCGTTCGTTGTCGTCATTGTCGTCCGGTGAATAAATGCCCCTGATCACCAGGCTTCGGAGTTGCCGCATCTCGCCCAGCGCCGCGGCGACGCCGGAAGTCCATTCGAAGTTACTGAGGTCGAGAATTCGCAAGCCGGGCATTCGTCCCACGCGCTTGAGAAGCTCTTCGTCGGCTCCATTCAGATTCACACCGGCGATGCGCCTGCGGTACCGATCGACTCCTACGAGATCGAGCCATTTCGGTCCCCATCGTTGCAGGTAAATGGGGCCGCCAAAGGCGACAGCGTGGGGATCGATTTCGGCAATGAATGTATCCTGGACGATTGCACGGTCGCGGAGCATAGCGCACCACGCGCAGAACACGGCGAGAATTGCCACCGCGATCAGCATTGTCCGCAGGCTCCACCGCAGCCGGGGCCGATAGCGACGCAGCAGCCATTCGCAGGTGGTCCCCGCGACGACCAGCATGACGGACCAGATCGCCAGATTGCCGGCCAGCCGGAGCCAGTGATAGCCCATCACATGCCATTGGGCCTGGGTGTCCCCCGGCTTGAGGGCGAAGTTGCGCAAGTACCAGATCAACGGCCAGCCGTACTCGACATTTGCCATGCCGCCGTAACCAAACGGAGTAAAGTCCGTAGGACTGAAATTCGCGAGCACCGTCGGCGCCGCCACGGCGAAAAGGACGACAAGCGTCAAGACTCGTGGGCGATAGCGTGAGAACGCTCCAAATCTCGGACGCATGACCGTTTCCTCGCCCACGTGCGGTGCCACGACGGATTGTCCCGGAATCGATTGTAACGCGCCCGTGGCCGGGCACGCCAACGACAGCGTTCCCGATGCGGCGGCATCTCGGAACATGCACTCGCCACGGATCAAACACGGATTGAACACGGACGACCATCATCCTGCGACATCCACCAGTCGGCGTGCGCACGGCCTTGCCGGCGTCGACCCCAACGGGGTCGCATTCGTGCGCCTGTGAGCGCGTTGAATCGGCAAGGTGCAAGTCCTTGCCAAGGTGTAATGTCTGAGCCTTGTAGTGGAGGATAACTGCGTCCTCGCGAGAGGGGGTGGAGAGCAATCTGACACGAACGT
>Ga0307373_10013191_pt1 | contig 11593 bp, 10 predicted proteins | sample OX2MG_FD_202534 | JGI IMG/M metagenome (GOLD analysis project Ga0307373, IMG submission 202534) | Soil microbial communities from Risofladan, Vaasa, Finland - OX-2 | ecosystem: Environmental > Terrestrial > Soil > Coastal area > Acid sulfate soil | place: Finland: Risofladan, Vaasa | collected... | reverse complement strand
ATGTAGCATTACATCCTCTCAAGCGTAGAAAAATGACGAGAAGTTCGAGCTTCAACGACTTACAGCCAGGAAGACCTCAGCCACCTCCACGTCCCAAAATCATTACAGGAACGGTCAGGACAATCAACTTGAGATCCAACCAGGTAGATTGCTGCTGGAGGTAGCTAATATCCATATCTACCATTTCACCAAAAGGCACCCGGCTGCGTCCATAGACTTGCCATGTTCCAGTCAGGCCAGGTTTACCTAATAACCTCAGATTTTCGCGCGCGGTATACTCTTCCACTTCATAAACCAGAGGAGGACGCGGGCCAACCAGTGACATCTCTCCACGCAGAACATTCAGGAATTGCGGTAGCTCATCAATGCTCGTCTTGCGGATGATACGTCCCACCCTGGTAATACGCGATTCATCAACCACCTTCAGCATAGTACTAGTACTGGTCGCTGCTTTATCATTCCCGTTGAGCATCTCACCGTTCATATACTGCTTAATGGCATTACGATGAAAAGAATCATCATTCGTTTTATTCACAGTCATAGAGCGAAATTTGATCATTTCAAATTCAACACCATCTTGCCCCACACGTTTTTGCCGGTAGAAAATTGGCCCCTCGGAATCGAGGCGGATCAGTATCACTACCAATATCATCACCAGACCGATGAAAGGAGAAAGAAATAAGGTAATCAGAACATCAAGGAAGCGTTTCGCTCGCAGGTATCCGGAATTAAACCGAATGGCGTTTTGAATCGGCGGTGAAAGAACGGCCATACAGATACTCCCTTATCTATTTTCAAGCAAGGCACAGCGGAAGAGAAGCACCTTCTACATACGCCATGAGATAGCATAACCGTTGGCGGTGTAGACCTGGTACGTAAATACATTGAAATAGAGAGTAGATTTTGTGGAGCAGGTTATGAAACCTACATCGAGCCACTCAGCATCAGCTTTTAACCCCGGTGTTTATAAGGTGACGAGCCATAACATACACTACACAATCGCTAAAATCCACGCTTTACGATAAGTTGTGGGACGAGTGACAATTCGACTAGACCAGGAAGAATATCGTCTCGGCTAAAAACCGACTCAATATTCGCCTCTTTTAGACTACGTAAATAGGTCTTCAAATTGAGGTGGCCATTCTTAATCTCAACAAAACCGGTGGCGAGATCGGTCACAAGACGCACCCATTTGACACCAACTTTAGCTCGAGAACTTTCAACTGGCTCTCCCAGTTGATCTGCGAACAACAGATATGGAAAATCTACTCCAGCGCGCTGCCCCAACGTATGATAGCCCCAGGTGCGCGCGTTGACATCCAGTATTTTATATTGTCCATCACGTAGATCGAGCTTATATTCGACCTCAACCAGCCCATAGTAGTTCATCGCTTTTAGAAAGCGATGGGAATATTCCTCGATCAATGGGACTTCAACGGTTTCTACAAAAGTGCTGGCCCTTCCAAACTCAGGCGGATGCTGGCGACGACGCCTGACTATCATACTTCCGATAGCCCGCCCATCTTTGAAAAACGCGCAATACGCGAACTGTTGCAGTCCGTCGCCGGGAATCAACTCCTGGATCATCACCTCGCCAGGCTCAACTAATTCAGCTGCCCGCAAGAAACGCTCTTTTAACTCTTCTCGCGTCTCTGCTCGCCAGGCTTTAGCTTTCGTCGCATAGATGAAGTGTTCTTTGACCGCCGGTTTAATCGCCACTGGCAGTTCCACTTCCAGCGACTCTAACTCGTCTACACTTTTCGGATACCATGTGCGAGGCGCAGGAACACCGATTTCCTGCGCCAGGCGATACGTATTGCGCTTATCCCATGCCCATTGTACCGATTCCCATTCAGGAGTGGGGACGCGGAAAAAGCCGGTGAGTTCTGATCGATAACGAGAAAATGCCGCCACATTCTCATCAAGCGTCGGATATAGTACCCAATCTTTAAGACCAAACCGTCTACCAACATCAAGCACCGTATCAACGGTTTTCCGCTCATCACGAATGTTCGCTACTCGTTCGTAGTGGGTAGTATAGTGTGAAAAGCGTGAGATCGAGGCTTCATCGTCAATGACGTAGACTGGTATTCCACGTCTTCCCAGACTGCGCACGATCCCCAATGCCTGAAAACATCCACCTACGACCAAAGCCCCTGTACGCCGGATTTCAGGAGCAGCAGTTGCTAATATTTCATGTATCCGATTGCTTTCCTGAACTGGCGCTACTCTACGTGAAAACACTGGTATACTCTTTCTGATTTCAAAATCATAGAATACGCCCTAATTGCGCGCAATACGACTGGCCAGAGCCTTCGTGCCAGATACGAAGCGGCAGGTTGGGCCAAAAGTATAACCCGCCAGGATACCAGCAAAATACATGCCAGGGACAGATGCTTCGTACGATTTATCGAGTACCGGATATCCGTTACGTTGCTGAATCTTTGAAAGCAAAGATGCATCAATGTACGGAAGTTTCTGAACGCCTGGCTGATAGCCGGTTCCAAGCATCAAATAATCGACTTCACGTGTCGTTCCATTATCCAATTCCAGGCATAAACCCTGCCCTTGTGGGGTTGCCTTCACAATCTGTGTCTTCTCCGTGATTTGCAATTGGCCTTCTACACGCGGGCGTAACCACTTTGCTCCACCTGGCAGGACAGCTCGTCTATGCACAGGAGATTTGATGCGATCAGGGAGATGACGATAGAAGCCTGGAAACGCAACTACCCAGTTGATTCCTGGAGGGCCAACATCTCCAGGAGGATAAAAGATATGCCTGGCGGGACCAGTACGATCATACAATACCCTGGTGTGCCATCTGACTTCCCCGCGCGCTATCAATTCAACGCTGGCACCAGCTTCATTCAACAACGCAGCATACTCCAGCGCGCTCTGCCCATTGCCAATCACAACCACTTTACGGCCCTTGAAAACCGACAGGTCCGTATGGGTAGAGGTATGCCCGGCCAACGTTGCCGGTAGATCACGCGCATACTCTGGCACATACGCGAATGTGCCAATACCACTGGCCAGTACAACCTTGTTTGCTTTCACGCTACGCCCATCAGCCAGTTCCAGGTGGAACCCTCTGCCATCAGAGGCTAAAGCCTGTACATAGGTCTGATCAACATCCGGTACAGTTTGCTGCTGAAACCAGAGAGCATAATCAAGAAACGTTGACAGAGGAATAGGTTCCTGGCGCGGGATTTTATGCGAAGCTATGTATCGATCAATGCTGAACTCAGCCTTAGGGCCTGAAATAGACGAAGCAGTCCAGATAGACTTCAAACACAGACCTGATGGCATCTTCTTCCAGAGTTCCATGGTTTTACCGAAAACTAGTGTCTGAACGCCGCGCGCTTTGAGATGTGATGCCACCGAGAGGCCGTACGGGCCTGCGCCAATGACAACTGTTGTATCCTGCTTCACTTCTACAGTCTCCTTTATCACAATTACTGGTTAGAGCATATAAGCTTATTCGTGGCGTAATGTTTAACCTATCCATAAGTAAACCTATCACCACTAAATGACGAAACGATGTCGATTCAGGTGAAGAATCCATGATGTTTCAGGGACTAAGGTGCATATATCATCAAGCGCATCCGATGTCATCTTAACTATTTTGACTATCATTCACATCCATGTGAAAAACATATGTCTCCTAATTGCACTTAACAACGAACAATTCCGGATGTACCATTGACAGTTGATTAAGGTTGGTCGCTCCAAACTCTTTCTCGAGAGCACTATTACTCATCAGGGCCTGTTCATTACAGAACAATAGGATATTTTGACGGTACCAAACTTCAACCTGAGGGTTGGTCCATATTCTCTTACGCAAAGCATCTACAGGTTCGAATCCTCTAGCTCTGAACAGTTGTACCCAGTACTCAAGCCATTGTTCATTGACGTGATCGGTTCCACCCTGGTGAGGAATGGCGGCTGAAAAAAGGATAATGGGAGCAAGACGTGTGAGTGATTCGATTAAGCCAGTCGCGCTTTCAGGTGGCAGATGTTCAGCTACCTCTAAACAAACAGCTAAATCATATGTCTTGTCGATCGTGAAAGGCATGCGTAAATCAAGAGCCGTAAAATGCTCCTGGGGAATAGCTAGCCGACTTCTCTGAACATATGCCCCATCAATACCGAGTATCTCATCCACTCCGTATTCCTGAAAGACCTTTAAGAACTCTCCAGTTCCACAGCCTAGATCGACTACACATGAAGGCCTTATCAACTCCATCACTATAGGCACTATTGCCCTTGCTGAAAGCCTGGATCCTGTTTGTATACCTGCAAAATAATCCTCGTTGTACACTACTTGAATTGACATATTAGATTCCCCTTTTAGAAATTATCATCCGTGGACACCACTAACGATCTAAGGAGCATTTCGCAAATACTCCCATATTTTACACACTACGATCACTCTATGGAAGGCATCATCGAAAAACCTCTGAGAGAGTTCCCAGAGGTTTTTTCATGTTCAAGCAGATCGGCAAGGATGTGCTTGACAGCGACCCCCCAGGCATCCCAGTTCAAACGCTCTTCAAAGGCGACTCGACTGGTTCGCACCAATTCAGCATAGCGTTCGTCATCGTGATATACCGTGGCAATCACCTCAGCATAGGCATCACCTCGTGCATCGTAGGGCAGCAGAAATCCATTTTCTCCCTCCCTCACTATCTCGGAAACCCCACCCGTATTGGTGGCAATGATGGGCAGACCGAATGCGCCGGCCTCACAGAAAACAATAGGTGTACAATCTGCGCGTGTAGGCAGCAGCAGAAAATCAGCTAGCATCAGAAGTTTCTCTAACTCCTTGCGCTGCCCCTCATCATTCTTATCTAAGAACGGGATGACCTTCATCCGCTCATGAGCAACCGCTTCAGGAGGAGTACAGCCACATACAATCAGTTCCGCCTGCACGCCCAGTTCTTCCAATTTGAGCAATGTCTCAAAGGCGATGTCTCCTCCCTTTCTTACCCAATCAACCCCGAGAAATAGCAGGCGGCAGCGCTCTGACTTCTTTCTCGCGAGTACGACCTCCCTTGAAGGAACCTCGTCGAGGTTCGCGCCCAAGGGCACCACATGGATTTTCTTCGGATCTGCGCCATAGTCCTCGATAGCAGATCGCGCCGCCCATGTTGAGGAGTAAACCACTGCGCTGGCTTTCTTGAGCGCGAGATCCTGAATGGTATTCATTTCATAGATCGATCTTTGCACAAGATTTGAGCAATGAGGATAATAGTCAATCAGAAGTCCATAGGTTGCATCCTCCACGAGTACGATGGGAATGTCTGTCTCCAGAAAAGCTACCTCTGTTGTCCCTACTGGCGCTACTATTACGTCAAAATTTTGGCTAGCAAGCCATTGAGCACCAGCTTTCGCATAGCTGTGTGCGAGGAAGAAGTCGGAAGTGTACTTTTTCTTCAGCAAGAACTGTGAACTTTTAATAAGGATTCTTTCAATCTTTTCCTGCCTTCTACAAGGAAGGATTGGATTGAAAAACGAAACTACCCCGCAATGCTTTTGAAGTGCTTGAGCAATGTAGTAAACGGTACCTGACCACGAGCGCCGTGTTTGTCTATCATGTGGGTTACGGCGTATAGTCAAATACCCAATCTTAATGCTCTTCTTATTCATTTCACGCATAGTCAAACCTTTTTACTTACTTGACTTCGCTAACAGCGGTCTCACCGTGACCCCAACATGGTAATAAATCATCAATGCGACTCTCTCTCGCTCGACTTTAGGCTCAGGAAAGCCAACAGAGCCGTCTCACGAACTTTGTAAGGCCCAGCAACTACCACCAAATTAGTCTAAACGTCAACAGCATAGAGACCATAAAAATAGGCATAGAATGGGGCACCTATCCAGTCCTTCGTTGGAATCGGTTTTTCTCCAATACCAGAACTATCGCACCTATCTAAATTGGTTTCATTGCGCCAGTACCATTAAACTGTATCCCCCCAGAATGCGTACAGCCAGATCCTTGCGCAGAGAATAAAACAGCACTCTCGGAGGTATGAAAAGCTTCTTCACCATGTTATTCGCCAGGCCTATCGATCGAGGCGCATAAAAGTAGTTCAGCACTTCATAACCAGCATCTTTGAACATCTCAAGGGCAACATCCTTTGTAAAGTAGTGGAGATGCCCGTACGCTTTGCGAACACCGAGTAAACCGTTGGGACGCAGGAGTGATTGCACCGAGAGATCCAACGGAAGATGGATTATTTTATAGCGGCTTTTCGATTTCAAGTCCCGCAAAAAACTAAAATAGTCTTCTAAATGCTCAATTACATCCATAATAAGCATGAGGTCGAAATAAGCTCCTTCTTCTTGCCTGATATCTGCCAGTTTGAATTGAAGCCTTTCATTCGCTCTACTCCTGGTAAGCTCAAATGCCTGTGGAGAAATTTCGTAGCCCCAAAACATGCATGTCGTATCCATATTCCCTTGCAATTGATTCAGAACCTCACCAGCTCCACATCCAACTTCGCATATGGTTTCAGGGACAATGCTATTTGGGCCAACATGCGCATGATCTGCTTTGCCTTCCAGGGAGATTCTTCAACATGCCAGGTTGGGTTTTTCTCCAGGTATTCGCCGGATGTATAGACTTCTTCAAGTTTCATATCTATCTTCCAAATAGCAATCACTGCCTGAAAGCAATTTTCTTAACCTCTGGTCAAAACTCCAGCTTTCTGAGCACCAAATTAGCCCTACCTGTACCCAAACACCTCTACGATGCGTAGGAAAAAGTCCTGCACGGTTATCGAGTCGATGTCGCCAGAGATGCAGAGTGCAGATCGACAACCATCGGGCCAGCAGCCAAATCGAAGCAACGGCTTTTCCAACGCTTCGATTTGCTGTACCAGGTCTCGTTTGTAATTCGCCTTTTCATCGGATGTCGCGCCTTTCCATTCGCGCTCATCAATATATATGGCATAGAGATGGGCTTCTTCTTGCGCGCAACGTATTACAGAATACCCTTGCTCATAGAGGAAGTTTAGTACTTCTTCTGGAGTCTGCAAAGAGACTGCAATACAAGGACATGTTGCAGCATTCACAATAAATTTCTGAGATTGCACGCGCATATCTTCGCCATACCATGGCTCCATTGGCTGATCTGCTACGGTTAGATGACGCGCCAGTATAGTAGTACGAGGCGTACAGGTAGCTTCTACTTGCCAATAACCATCACTAACTGAGGTCATTTGCATCCTGGAGTTACTGCGTTCCTTCCACCACTGCGCTATTTCCCCAATGCGGGTTACCCAGAGGGGTAGCGGTCTGCTGCGCGCATACTCCAGCAATAACTCCAGGGCGCGTTTACACAACACACCGCGTTCAGGATGGAGATTGAGGGTATACAATCCACCAAGATCGTATACGCGCTGCATTACCTTACTCCAGATTTGACCTACCTCCTCCGGGTCAGTAATGCGCAGGCGGTCAAAGAGCATCTCATCATCTGGTATGCTGGTTGGAATGCGCAGCAAATCTCCCTCAAAGTTGGGACGCAGAGCATAAATACTGCAAGGAATTGCTTGAAAGAGCTTCAGAGATTTGGCAAAGCCGCTTCTGAGAAGAGGCGAGAAAGCATCCAAGTCAACTACATCATGCAGGACCGCAATATTACTTTCGTAGTAAAAACCCAGAGAAGCATATATCTCAAGCGATTCCCTGGTCCAACCAAGATAGGGATTACGAAATCCATAATACGGAATTTTGATTTTTTCAAATACACTAATAGCTCTTTGCGTTTGTATTAATTGCTGATATCTATTTAATGTACGATAATCATTATGGACGAAGCCATGTACGCCGATTTCAGCTCCTTTGCGCGAAATTTCGGTAATCAACGATGGATGTCGACCCAGCACAACTGCCGGGATGAAGAATGTCGGCGCGCCATTGTACTGATGCAGAGAATCAATAATGGAATGTAGCCCTGTACGTGTTGGCGTCTCAGAAATCCCAAAGCGAGTAAATACTGTACCAAGCCGCCGGGCGAAGTTATGCGCCCCTTTTGTTTTGATCGAAAAAGAGACAAGATTCACAATTATTCCTCCAATCGAACTACCTCTATCTTCAGTATTGAGCGACCCAAAAAAGAGTAGCCATCCACGCGCGCTCCCCTTTAAAAATACTCGGCCAACATGGTTATGGTTATTGAAGTTAACACACACCACTTGTTCTGTAGTGAGCATAATTGATAGTGGTGTAGACCTGGTATGTAAATGTATGTAAATGTGGGTGAGAAGCGATGCAAATGGTAGGAAATTAAAGCAAATCTGTTACAAATGCATCATGGTAAGAATCTCTACATAAGTTAATAGAATTAACCAATTCTCAACTACTTTGGCTATCAAGACGGTACCCCAAAATTTTACTCTTTGCAGTAGGGAAGGGCCTATAAGTAAAAAATATACTCGCTATTCCAATATTGATCTGCGTAAGGGAGAGGTTCATGCAATTGAAGGATATTCGTTTCGGTGTCATTGGTTGGGGTTACTGGGGACCTAATATCACGCGAAACCTGGAGGCATTGCCACAAGCTACTGTCACGATGGTAGCAGATTCAGATAAAAACCGTCTCGCGGCGCTTAAGGCGAGTAAGCCCTGGATAAAAACAACTCCTCTCGCGCAGGATGTATTTGATTCAGATGTCGATGCCGTCGTCATTGTCACGCCTGTACGAACTCATTACGAGCTGGCATACGAGGCGCTGCTGCATGGAAAGCATGTCCTCGTCGAAAAGCCACTGACCGACAACGTCGCACAGGCAGAGGAATTGCTTGCGCTGGCACAACAGCAACAACGCGTATTAATGGTGGGTCATACATTCGAGTACAACCCGGCGGTCAATGAGCTGCGCAAACTCATACGCAGTGGCGACCTGGGCAACATCTATTGCATTGAAGCAGAACGACTCAATCTGGGGTTGTTCCGCAGCGATATCAACGTTATCTGGGATCTCGCTCCCCACGACGTTTCAATACTGCTTTACCTGTTAGACAAAAAGCCCACCAGGGTCAAAGTGCAGGCTCATGCCCACGTTCAGAGGCTTATTCACGACGTGGCGCACCTCGACCTTGAATTTGAGGATGGCATGAACGCGCATATCCACGTGAGCTGGCTTCATCCCAGCAAGATTCGCCGTGTCACGGTCATCGGCGATGCACGGATGGCGGTCTACGACGATGTGAATACAGCGGAAATGCTCAAAATTTACAACAAAGGGGCCGATGTGCATGCAGACCCCGTCGTCTCCTATCGCTACGGCGCGATTACCATCCCCCACATCGATTGGATTGAACCCCTGCGCCTGGAATGCGAGGATTTCGCCAACGCCATCCGCACAGGCACACCGCCGCGTGCCCACGGCGGTGTCGGGTTGGAAGTCGTCAAAATACTGGCTGCCGCGCAAGATGCCCTGGCAAAACAACAGGTACAGGGCAGCCGGGACGGGAACACTATCGCGCTAATTTGACCTTGCCGACCGCAACGCTTCCAGCGAATACGCCAATCCCTCGCGAAAACCAACCGTTGGCGAGTAACCGAGCAAGCGTTGGGCCAGGCTAATATCCGCCAGGCTATCGCGCACATCGCCAGAACGAGGTTCGCGATAGTCAGCTTCTACCCGCACTCCCAGCAATTCTCCCGCCATGCGCAGCACCTCGTTGAGGGAAATCCGCTCATTGCAGCCAATATTCATCGCGCGTCCTACAGCATCGCGCGAGGTGGCAGCCAGCAAGTTAGCCTGCACCACGTTCGCGATATAGGTAAAGTCGCGCGTCTGCTCGCCGTCTCCAAAAACAATGGGCCGCTTCCCCTCGATCAACGCCGTTAAAAAGCGTGGAATCACAGCCGCGTACTCTGAGGCCGGGTCCTGTCGCGGGCCAAAAACATTAAAGTAGCGCAACGCCACAGTCTCAAGCCCGTAAATACGCGTAAATACACCGCAGAGTAATTCCGCTGTAAGCTTTTGCACCGCGTAGGGTGACATCGGTTTAGTAGGCATGTCTTCATGCTTGGGTAATACAGGCGTATCGCCATATACGGATGACGAACTGGCATACACCACGCGCCGCACACCATTAGCCCGCGCCGCGAGCAACACGTTCTGCGTGCCATTGATGTTCGTCTCCAACGACGCCACCGGATCGGCTATGGAGCGCGGTACCGAGGCTAACGCCCCCTGGTGAAAGACCACTTCCACGCCGCGCAGCGCTGCCTTCAGCGACTCAAAATCTCGCAAGTCGCCCTGAATAAATTCGGCGCGGCCCTTCAATGCCGCTAAATTAGATACCCTCCCCGTAGCAAGATTATCAAACACGCGGACGGTTTCTCCTCGCTCCAGCAGCGCCTCGGCAATATGTGAGCCGATGAAACCCGCACCACCTGTAACTAGATATGTTGTAGTTGTCATTTGTCTTCACCCACGCGCTAATGCGCTTCCTTTCCCTTCGCGTTTACTGTTCTCAACTACCATTGCATAACTTAACCGGATTCGTTGCTCTTCTAATACCTATACTCAACCAGGCTGTGTTATACTATATTAGCGTCAGTTTCCTGTCAATCATCACACACCACAAGCAGGTAATGAGCGGCACTTCAAAGTTGTAGAGGAGAGAGTAAACCCTTTATGGTGACATTTACACACCTTACCCATAAACGATTGCTAGCCAGTTGGTCATTCTTACTACTAATTATCCTGGTATTGAGTAGCTGTAGCAATCCGACGCAAGGCGGTTCCAATAATCAGAACACTCTACCGACTATACCGGTGCCGGTGCTCACACCAGGCACACCGTATGCCAGCCTGCCATCAGTACGTCCCTTTATCGATACCTGGAACAACATTCACCTCTTTCAGAATTTCGACTACAAAATAGATAATCCAGCTTCTATCGCCCAATATTACGATTTCGTCTGGGGAGCCAGTCCGGACAATGTTGCGGCCTTTCGCGCCAGTAACCCGAACATCTTTCTCAGCTATTATTTCTCTTTCTTTCGCGATAGTGGGACCTTTGCCAGCAAGAGCGCCACTCACGACCTGGCCTACTGGAAAAATGTTCACCCCGATTGGATTCTCTACCAGTGTGACCGCCAGACACCCGCTTACGAAGATGGTCTGCCCAATATCCCTTTCAACTTCGCAAATCCAGCCGTCATAGCCTGGCAGTTGCAGACCTATGCGCAGCCAGCCAGTGAAAACGGCTACGATGCCATAGCTGCCGATAATGTCAACATGGAGAACCTCATCGGGGCATGTGGCTACTATAATAATGGGCAATGGGTACAACGTTATACAGGGCAAACCAATGACTCGCAGTGGCGCACCGATGTCATCTCCTGGGCCACTGAGATGCAGCAAGCTCTGCATCACCTGAAACATCCTCTCGCGCTGATTCCCAATCTCGGTGTCGGCAGTTTGACACCGGGCGATCCCCAGTTGCAGCAGATGGTAAGCCATATCGATGGCATTCTCGATGAGGCCGGCTTTACACAATATGGTGACGGCTATCTGACGGGAGACAACTGGGTACAGGACATCAACTTCATCGAAAGCATCCAGCAA
>Ga0307373_10013189_pt1 | contig 11593 bp, 11 predicted proteins | sample OX2MG_FD_202534 | JGI IMG/M metagenome (GOLD analysis project Ga0307373, IMG submission 202534) | Soil microbial communities from Risofladan, Vaasa, Finland - OX-2 | ecosystem: Environmental > Terrestrial > Soil > Coastal area > Acid sulfate soil | place: Finland: Risofladan, Vaasa | collected... | reverse complement strand
CATGCTCACTGTCCGGGGTGGTGCGGTTCAGGTTCGAGCGGCGTCTGTCCCATGCGCTCGAAGTCTTCGGCGGTCAGGCCGAACTCGGCCAGGACTTCCTCGTTGGGGATGGGATCGTGATCCTTGAGCCAGGCCTTGGAAGCGGCCACGGCGCGGTTCTCTTCTTCGCTGATCTCTTCGTCCTCGAAGGGGGCGTTGGCGATGGCGCGGTCCACCGGATCGAGCATGGTTGTAATCAGGGTGACGACGGCGGAGGCCTGCGCGGTGGATATGCGGTCGATGAGTTCGTGGGCCTGCTGCTTCGGGTTGGTTGCGACGGTTGCCATCGGGAAAACTCTCTCTAACTATCCTGCGCTGTGGCCAGGAATTTATCAATCGTGGTCAGCAAGGCGCGCTGTTCATACACCGGCAGGCTCTCAATCTGCTTCATGCGGCGAAGCAGCTTGGGGCTGGGCTGGTCGTCGGGAGGCGATGCTTTTTTCTTCGGCTGTAGCAACTCTTCCGTGCTGACCCCAATGGCCTCCACAAAGCGGACGGCCATCTCCGCAGTCAGCCGAATCCGGTCGCGTTCATAGTCGGAAACGAGGACCTGCGTCAGGCCGGTTCGGTCGGCAACGTCCTTCTGCGTCAGCCCTCGTTCCTTGCGAATGCGGGCCAGTCGTTCCCCCAGGGTCTCGTTGCCGAAACTCACCGGCGACAGCTTCAGCTTGGACTTTTTCGGCATGAGTTCACTGTAAGGTCATCTACCGGAAAATGGGCTTCCGGTTCGCTCGTTGAAACTGTATGTTACAGTATCAACTGTTACAGTCAAAACGCTTAAAAAAATATCGCAAACCCTCTTGACAGGGTTTTTCAGAAACGGAGGTTCAGGGATGCCTTACGTTCCCCCTGAAGTGACGGAGCGGTTAAAGCGGGAAGTCTCGATCCAGCGGCTTGCCGAGGCGCGGGGGATCAAGCTGACACGCAGCGGCAAGGAACTGATCGGCCTGTGCCCGTTCCACGACGACCGCAATCCGAGCCTGAACATCGACCCGGTGGCGAATGTGTGGCACTGCAAGGGAGCGTGCGGGGAGGGCGGCTCTGTGATCGACTGGGTGATGCGGGCCGAGGGTGTGAGCTTCCATCACGCGCTGGAGCTGCTGAAGCGAGACTATGCTCCCTCTGCCGGGCCGGTGGTGAAGATCGCCACAGTGCCGAAGCTGCCGCCGCTGATCGATGCAACAGCCGAGGATAAGAAGCTGCTCGGCGTGGTGGTGGATTACTACCACCGGACGCTGAAAGATGCGCCGGAGGCGCAGCAGTATCTCATCAAGCGCGGCCTTCAATCCGGGGAGATCATCGACCGCTTCAAGCTGGGTTATGCCAACCGCTCGCTGTGCCTGCATCTGCCGGCGTCGAACCGCGCCGCCGGCGACGCGCAGCGGACGCGGTTGAAGGCGCTGGGCATCCTGCGCAACCAGAAGCCGGGACATGAGCACTTCAACGGTTCGCTGGTTATCCCGGTGTTCAATCTCGCGGGCGAAGTGGTCGAGATGTATGGGCGCAAGATCGTGCCGAACCTGCGCCCAGGGACGGACTATCACACGTATCTGCCAGGGCCGCACCGGGGCGTGTGGAACGAAGAATCCCTGATCGCGTCGAAGGACATCATCCTCTGCGAAGCCCTGATCGACGCCTTGACGTTCTGGGTTGCAGGCTACCGCAACGTGACGGCCAGCTACGGAACCAACGGCTTCACAGCGGACCATCGCGCGGCGTTCGAGCGGCACGGTACCGAGCGCGTTTACATCGCATACGACCGCGACGAGGCTGGAGACAAGGCCGCTGTGAAGCTGGCCGACGAGCTGATGGGCATGGGCATCGAATGCTTCCGGGTGCAGTTCCCGAAGGGCATGGACGCGAACGAATACGCGCTCAAGACGACACCCGCGACGAAGGCGTTCGGGGTGCTCTTGACCGGCGCGGCGTGGATGGGCAAGGGGCCGCGGCCAGCGGGCCGCGCGCCCGTGCCGGTGATCGTGGCCGAGCCAGTTGCAGCGCCAGCGGCAGCGGCGGCGGCGGCGCCAACCATCGAGCCACTGCCAGCGGAAGCAAAAAGCACAGCTAAAGAAAAAATCATCGAGGAACAAACGCCGGAGCCGGTCATCGAGGCAGCAGCGCAGCCAGGCGAAGCGCAGGCCGCAGTTATCGAGATCGAACCGCAGCCAGAGCCAGTCCACGAATCTATCCCCGCCGCAGTGGTCAGCGAGCCTCCCGCCAAGCCTTCCCAGCCACAACAGAGAGCTTTTTCTTTAGCTGTAAATGCCGTGCCTTTAGAAGAGCCAGCCGCGCGGCCCATGCCGCTCTCTGTGCCCACTGAGCCGCAAGTGAAGATCGATGGCGAGGAAGTGACGGTGACCATCGGGCCGCGCGAGTACCGCGTGCTGTGGCTGGAAAAGTCGCTGGCGCGGGGCCGGATGCAGGTCAACGTGAAGGTGTCGGGGGTGAACGTGCGCGGTGAATACTGCTATCACGGCGACACGTTCGACATAGAGTTGGCGCAACGGCGGGCGGCCTTCGCCAAGCAGGCAGCGCACGAACTGGCGGTAAAGGAAGAGGCCGTACACGCCGAGGTGGGCAAGCTGTGGGCGATCCTCCAGGACCAGCAGCGGGAGCGGATCAAAAAGGCGCTCACACAGCCCGAAGAAGAACCGACGGTGACGGACGAGGAACAGGCGGCCGCGATGGAACTGCTCGGCGATCCGCGCCTGCTGGACCGTGTGCTAGAGGACTTCGAGAAGTGCGGCGCTGTGGGCGAGGAGATCAACAAGAAGGTGAGTTATCTGGCGGCGGTGTCGCGCCTGTTGCCGAAGCCCCTGGCCATCGTGGTGCAGTCGTCCTCGTCGGCGGGCAAGAGTTCGCTGATGGAAGCGGTCTTGGACTTCATGCCGGAGGAGCACCGGGTGAGCTACACGGCCATGACCAGCCAGGCGCTCTTCTACATGGGGCAGAAAAATCTCAAGCACAAGATACTTGCCATCGCGGAGCAGCAGGGCGCGGAGGCGGCGAGCTACCCGCTGAAGCTGTTGCAATCGGAAGGCAAGCTGAATATCGCATCGACCGGCAAAGACCCGGTGAGCGGCAAGCACGTTACGCACGAGTACACGGTCGAAGGGCCGGTGATGATCTTCCTCACGACGACGGCACCCGACGTGGACGAGGAGCTGATGAACCGCTGCCTCGTGCTGGCGGTGAACGAGGACCGGGAGCAGACGCAGGCCATCCATCGCAAGCAGCGCGAGGCGCAGACGCTCGAAGGCTTGAAGGCGCGAACGCGGCGGAACAAGATGGTTCGTCTGCATCGCAACGCGCAGCGGCTCTTGCGCCCGGTCGAAGTGGTGATCGAGTGCTTGAAGGAACGACGCTTCCCCGACACCATGACCCGGACGCGGCGCGACCACATGAAGTTCATCACGCTGATCCAGGCCATCGCGCTGCTCTATCAGCATCAGCGCGAGATCAAGACCGCGACCGAGGACGGCGAAACCTTCGAGTACATCGAGGCGACCGAGGCCGACGTGAAGCTGGCCTGGGAGCTTGCCAACCATGTGCTGATGCGTTCGCTCGACGACGTGCAGGCGCAGACGCGCCGCCTGCTGCTCGTGATCGACAAGATGGTGACAAGCGAATGCGAGCGGCTTCAAGTCGAGCGGCTCGATTACCGCTTCACGCGGGCCACGGTGCGGCAGTTCAGCGGGTGGAGCGACTCGCAACTGAAAACGCACCTGCACCGGCTGGAGGAGCTGGAATACCTGGCGCTGCATCGCGGCGCGCCGGGGCAGAACTTCGTCTACGCGCTCAACTTCGAGATGGATGAGAACGGCAGGCCGGTGCTGCCGGGGCTGAGTTACGGCGCGAAGCCGGTGCGTTCGGAGGCTGACCGGTCTGGGTTTTCCGAGGGGGTGTCTGGGCAAGACGGGCAGCGGTCTGGGTCGAGTCTGGGCCAAGTCTGGGGGGTGTCTGGGGATGGTGCAGAGCGCAAATCGCCAGTATCCATCGGGGTCCAGGGCAGTTTTTGCGAGAATCCGCCGGAAAACACTTCAGAGGAAGAACCCGGCGAAGAGGCCGCCATCGTAGCCGCAGTCCATCGTAACAACGGCAGGCCGAAAGGCGGTGCGTGATGGCCCGCGTCGAGAAGAAGCGCAAACCCGAGGCCGCGCCCAGGACGGCGATGGAACTGCTCATGCGAGAGCATCTGGAGTCGCTGCGCACGCGCGGCTACTCCGAGTTCACGGTGAAGAACCGTCTTGTCCACATCGGCTTCTTCATCGAGTGGGCTTACGAACACGGCCTGCGCGAACCCATCGAAGTCACGCGCCCGGTGCTCGAACGCTATCAGCGGTACCTGTTCTTCTACCGCAAGAAAAACGGCGAGCCGCTGACCTTCCGCAGCCAGCACGCGCGGCTTGTGCCGCTGCGCGTGTGGTTCCGGTGGATGACCCGGCAGAACCACATCCTGCATAACCCGGCGTCGGAGATCGACCTGCCCAGGCTGGGGCGCACGCTGCCCAAGGTCATCCTGTCCATCGAAGAGATCGAGCAGGTCATGGCGCAGCCGGAGATCGCCGACGCGATCGGGCTGCGCGATCGCGCCATCCTGGAAACGATCTATGCGACCGGCCTGCGGCGTCTGGAGATCGTGCGGCTGAAACTCTTCGATCTGCAACTGGACCGGGGCCTGATCCTCGTCAACCAGGGCAAAGGGAAGAAAGACCGCTACGTGCCCATCGGAGAGCGGGCGGCGGCGTGGCTGCGCAAGTACATCGCCGAGTCGCGGCCTCAGCTCGCCATCGAGCCGGACGACCTCTCCGTGTTCCTGACGACGGACGGCGAGCCGTTCAGCCGCGACCATCTGACCTACGTGGTCAAGGAGCGGATCGACCAGGCCAAAACCGGCAAGGGCGGGGCCTGCCATCTACTGCGCCACTGCATGGCGACCCACATGCACGAGAACGGAGCCGATATCCGCTTCATCCAGCAGATCCTCGGACACGAGGACATCAAGACCACGCAGATTTACACACAGGTGGCGTTGCGGGCCTTGCAGCAGGTCTACGCGGCGACTCATCCAACGGCGTTCATCGAGCCAGGCAATGCGCCGTCCCTGCCCGCAGCGCGGAGCTTACAGCCAGGCGATCCAGCCGCCGAAGCACTGGCGGCGGCACTCGAAAGGGATGCGGCAGAGGACCGCGAAGAGACCGGCGATTAGCTCTGTCTGAGCCACGCAAACGGCCCGGTTCCAGTCCGGTCGGAGCCATGCGAAACAACCAGGAATCTGCCCCCCTTTAGCTCTGTAATTTACAGCTAAAGAAAAATGGACTATGCCCGGAATCCGTCTCCGATCCGATCCGCAATCCCCTCCCGATTAGCTCCCACATCCCGGCCCCTCAAGTCGTACAATCGTAGCCACATGCAGCCCGCCCTTCGCAGCTCTATCCCGGACGCTTCGCTGGCCGTGTTCCCGGTCAATGGCGAAAACTCGCATCAGGGGCTCGCGGGCGCAAATCCTGCACCGAATCCGGTGCGCGAGGTCTGCAAGTTCACAGTGCTATTAGGCTTGCAATCGGCTACCCTTCCGAGCCGCGCTAGGTCACGTAGTACCGGCAAAGAACGTGACACAGAATCAGGAAACGACTACTTCGGGGCCAGGTACTTTGCGAACAACATGGGTCGGTGGTTCTCGCCCGACTGGTCGGCCAAGGTTGAGCCGGTGCCCTACTCCAAGCTCGACGATCCGCAGAGCCTGAACCTTTATGCATACGTCGAGAACAACCCCATGATGCGCGTGGATCCCGACGGACACTGCTGCTTGGATGACGATATCGTCGCACTGTCGACATTGGCTGGGGGGGTGGGGGGAACCTATTTCGGTGCTGACGTAGGAGGAATCGCAGGAACAGCGGTCGAGCCGGGGGGTGGCACGATCGCAGGCGGAATTGAAGGCAGTATTATCGGCGGATCTGTTGGTGCCTCTCTTGGGAGAAAGTTGGGGCAAAAGCTAGTCAACGTGCTGAATTCGAAAGATGTATCTGCGAAGGGGCCGGTTAAGGGAGCCGATTCACCTACGGTGACGTCAAATGGTCAAGCCGCGACCTCAAGCGGGGAGGTGAAGGGCGGAAGCGGTGATGCAAGGGGGCACAGCACTCGACACAATACCGAAAAAAAGGCGAAGGAGCGAGCGGGTCGCGAATCGAAAGATGGGACTACCAGGAAAGATGCAAATCCAGCGGACGGACGCGGCGGACATTATCATCCCGGCGACACAGATCGGAGTGCAAGTGACCATCACTACTACCCCAAGAAGAAGTAAAAGCGAGTATCTCTGGTCCGGGCTGATTCATTTTGAAGTTGACTCAGATTGTTCGCTGGACTACCTCAAAGGCGCGAAGGGCGGCTACGTTAACGTAGTGTGCCTGGCTACGAGTGCTTCCGATTTTACGAAGCGCGTCTTTCAGTTCTTATGTCAGCGTCAGCTATCTATGGTAGATGCGACACAAATTAGCACCGTCGATTTAGACCGGGAAGAGAATCTCTCGTTAGAGTGGGTGGAACTCTCCAAACGGGCTATTGCGAGTGGTGAGGTTGAGTCTACGGAATTTCATTTGTATGAGACTAGCGATTCTGCAGACGGGGATTCTGAGGACGGCTAACGATAGAGAATGTAGCTCCCATTTCGATCATCATTTTTATAGTATGCAAGTTTTCCTGGTATGCAGGAGATTAACGTTGCGGGCAAAACGATTTCTAGAGCGGAGGCTAAATCAAGGTCTTTCCCGTCGAGCATCGACCGCGCGGAAAGCAAATGACATTGAGCGGGTGCGCCTAGACTATTCAATTTCAATAATATAGCTTGAACGCTACTTTCATTCGGTTGAACTTGTGTCATGAGACTGCGGTCTAAATCATCACCATTCCAGAGGGTATGAAGAAGCTTCTTGCGCCCCTTTGGCTTTTGAAAAAGTTCTTTCCAACGATTCCGGCGACGATTAAGCAGGAATGGCAAAATCATTTCAATCTCGGAACCGGAAGAGGTTTCACTGTTCTTGGATCCAGCCTGCATCGGTTGCCTCGCAGGTGCAATTCAATTGAAACGACATGATTGATTCTAGGCGGGTGGCTGTAGAAGATCAAGAGGTTGTTCCGTAGTCGGAGCGGCTGATGGGCGGGCAGGTGGCCCACCCTTAACCCCGCCACTTGATTGGGTGCCCCATCCTTGCGGGCATTTTGCGCAAGGGTGGGAGCGTAAGGCCCATCTCATAAATGTCTGAGGAAGATGTGGCCTGCACCCCGAAATCCGCACAGCACCGAGTGCGATTTTCGAATTGGGTAGAGGGGGAGAGACTCTGGTCAGTTGATCAATCAAAAAAGCAAACCCTGCCGTTCCATTTGTAGGTGCGATGCCAAGCCATCAACGATTGGTCGTGCGGTAATTTGAGCGAGTTCTTTGGGTTCAACCTTGTGCAGGCCGCCACCGTAGACTCTCCCCTCTGACGCGATCTCAGTAGACTTAATTTCTTGCAGCGCACGGAACACGTCGCCTTCGAGCTCTGGGTGATGCCGCAGCGCTTCGTGCAATGAGTTCTTCGGATAGAGCAAGAGGTAGACGTTGTGGGCGGTTGCCTGCGAGCGGTTCCAAACGAAGCGGAACGGCCCCTTGCCATTTGCAGAGCGCCCCATATAGGTGCAGAGGAATGGAGCGGGAAGACGCTTCTCCTGCGAATACCACGGAACACGACGGCTCGTAAGGTAGGAGGCGTGGACGTTCTGCTCTTTCCCCTTCTGGAGGTATTCATAGAAGCGCGGCCACTTGGTGTGGATGACGGCTTCCTGTTCCGCACAGTCGAGGAGGAACAATCGCTGCGGCAGCTCCGGTGCGCCACGTGACGTTGCACTCACAATGTCCGACTCCAGGTAGCGGGGGCTCGGCAGGATGGGTTTCAGGAACTCGTGCGGAATTTCCCAGCGATCTGTCTCCTCCCGGGTCAAAATGAAGAAATTGTTGGCTCCAGTCGCCAATCCCCGCTTGATAGTGAAGAGATCGCCAAGTGTCATATCGCCATTGTGATCGTGCGGCATGTGTGCCGGAAAATGCGTCCATTTGCGGGAATGGGCGAGAGTTGCCAGCGGCACGGCGGCTTCCTGGTGCGGCTCCTCAATTGATCCACCGAGCGAGACTCGGGCGGCGTGCCCTGCAGGGGGCGGAGATTTGCGAAATACGACGATTGCCGAGGAAACCAGCGCATCCGTGAATTGCACATCGGCCGGAGCGAAGCGGTGGATATGAAGCAGGGTGACCGATTCGGTAAGATACCGGCGTAGCGCGGATCCGTAGTTCACATCCATGAACTCGGACGGAATGAGCCAAACAGAAAGTCCTCCATCCTCCAGCCAGTCGTGCGAAAGCAAGAGGAAGTAGCAATACAATCCGGCGAGCCCGCTGATATCCAGCCGGAGCGACTGAGCGAGCAGCGTTTTGAGGCGGACCTTCTCTCCTAAGTCCAGATGGTGGTGCCGGACGTACGGGGGATTCGTGAGGATGAGGTTGAAACGCTTGTTAGGGACAGGCTTTCGGGTGAAATCTCCTTCAATGATCCTGAGACCTGACTCAGCCCACAACGAGCTCGCGCATTGGGCGAAAAGCGGATCAAGCTCGACCCCGGCGGCCGATTCGATGCCGCCTCGGGGCGACTCGTGGAGGAGCGACGAATAGAACGAACCAGTGCCGATGGCCGGATCGAGGAAGCGGACGGGACGCCCCTCCATGAGTCCGAGCGCATAGCGGGCCAAGCTTCTCGCGAGAGCCGGGGGCGTCGCGAACTGACCCCACTTGTTCCGCTCGGCTGCGGTCTTCAACGCATCGAGCCGTTCCTGCTCCCGCAGGCGTCGTTCTTCGGTCTGCGTTCGGTCCTTCGGTTTCATGTGCGTGCTAAATGCCCAATTTTGCCAGTTCGTCGATTCGGTGTTCCCACACCCAGTCTATGCCTTCCGCCGCTTCGTAGCCGAGGTAGGCCGCATCGAAATAGCCGCAAAGGAAAAGAGCAAAGACGACTCCCTCGCCGAAAGTCGCCTTGAGCTGATTGATTTTTGTGGCTTCTTCCTTCCGGCGTTTATTGACGTTCGTGAAGTCCCCAGCAGATTTTGCCTCGATGAGAACCGGCAGGTGCGGCAGCTTCGCCCGCTTGGGCTGGATGACAGCATCGACGGGAATCTTGACCGCTTTTGTGTCGGTCCTCGACGGCTTCACATGAACGTTCAGCCGGAATGCGAACGTGCCAGGTTTCATCTCCGTGATCGGCGCACCAGTTGTGTGTTCGAGCTTCCGGTATCCCCGCGCTCTCAGGTACTCCTCTATAAGGGCGAGCTGGCGCTTTTCCTGGGCGTTCCGCACGATGGGGTCGGCCACGGCACCACAGAGCCGGTCCGCGACGATGGTCGAGGAACGATAGCGTTCGCTTTTGGTGGGGTGCCGGTTTTCAGGAATCCACGGGAATACGTCTGTATCCCGCATTGCGAGGAGGATCTTCGCAATCCGCACGAGGTGCTGCTCAAGCAACTCCGGCGAAAGGCGAGGAGGAATCTTCCCTTCTTCCATCGAGCCGACCAGATTCTTGGTTGAATCCGCCAAGCCAATGAGCCGGTCCCGTGCGAGCGGTGGGCAGGTGGACATCCTGAGCGTCGGAAGAATGCCCGGATTGGCCTGGAGGATGGAGGGCGTGATGGTAGTCAGATCGCCGGTCAGGTCGAGGCCATGCTTGACGCTATCGACCGTCGTATTGCGGGTTTCGCGATAGGCCTTCGGTGCGAACTTCAGGAACCATTGGTTGAACTGGTCCACGGACGCCCGGGTGTCAGCCTTCCAGAGGTGCGGTTTGTCCGCGTTGATGGCCATGCCTTAACTCTAACAATCAGAGCGGAAAAGGCAATCGAGGAAAAGTGGTCAAAATCCTTGGCTAAGAAACCAGATACTCTGATTCCGTCACGCCAATGGCCAACTACTTTGAAGTGGCCCGTGGTTTTCGCTTTTTCCAGAATTTCTTTTCGGCCTTCAAGTTGGTACCCAGCCGTCTTTCAAGGTCGGCCCAGGGGATTTTCACGATTACCTCCAGTTTTCCTGCTTTGAGATGCACCTTGGCTGGAACCTCGTTGAGGTGCTTCACACGTCTCTGCTTCTTAGTCGCCATCCGAGTGCAACCCCCTTCCGCAAGAGTAATTACGCCGCAATCATAAGCGAATCGCAACGACTGCGCTGGCTGGATTTTCGAATGGAACTTACTTCTACACGATCACCAGCTTCCCATCCTTCCGGATGAGGGTAAATGGTTCGCCCAATGCGTCGCCGCTCAAGATGTAGAGATCGCCGACATACCCTGGGCCGGTCATGGGCGCGAAGTCAAACTTCACCCCATACGCAATGTCCGCGAATTCCTCTGGAGTTTCGTCGCCTGAGAGCCCCCAAGACTCCTTGATGGCCGGCACTTGCATCACCTCTTTCCATTCATCCATTGAGAGCGCTATCGGTGTGTTCATGGGATTTCGCTTGAACTTTACCATGTGGTTTGGCGTCGTCAAGGCCCCACATCCGCCTGCTTTTGACCCCTTAGCCTTCACCGTCTGCGCTCATTGCCAGACTTGCGACGTGATGCACCGAAGAGAAACGCGATGGCAAGGCAAAGGGCAACGATGCCGACGTGCTGGCTCAAAGACATCGTGTTCCAAAGGTCCAGGATGATCGCAGGCAGCATGAAAAGCAGGATCGGGACGCCCACGACCTTGCCGAGGTGCCGTGGAGCATCTTTTGGCTTTACGGCGCTCACTATGATGTAGAGCGCGAGAACAAAGATCGCTATGAGCACAGCCGATCCCACGAGACTGTTCCACAGAGAGAGCAATCGGGTTTCGATCAAGGCTGTTCCTCCGTACTTCCCGCATGTGCGGGGGCAACGACCTTCGGCTCGTCATAGCATCCGGCATTGCTCGTGAGCGTACCCATGCCGTCGAAGCGAAGTGCAGGTGCTTGACCCTGGTCATTTAGGTATTCTGCCCAGAAGGCCTGCACTGCTTCCTTTCGCTGAGGCGCGAGCCGCGCAAAGTCGCTCGACTCCAAGCGCCCGAGGCACACGGTCACTCCGGGGAGCGCAAAATTCCGCCCCGTCCGCAGTCCGACTGCAAGAATTTGTGCGCGCACCGCGTTCGAGAGCTGCGGTGACGACACGAAACTGTATGTGGGACCGTCCTCGAGGAAATCGCTCAAGACGATCAGGTTGCGATCCGAGCCCTTCGGAACTGCTGCAAATTCTTGTCGCGCGACATCCAGGGTGCCCAGGATGTCCGTCCGCTTCTGGTGCGGATCGAGGGAAGCGAGCCAGACGGCATACTGTTTCTTCGCATCCGCCCGGAATTGGCGGAGGTCGTTGTCGTAGGCTTGGCGCTCGGTGGGAGCCATTATTGCTCTCTGTATAAAGAATGCAATAATAGGTATTGAGGTACAGAAGAGCTATGCCCAGGCTGAAGGGGAGCGCCGATCTTCTGGAGGACCGGCGCAGGCGCGCTTTGG
>Ga0307373_10013187_pt1 | contig 11594 bp, 8 predicted proteins | sample OX2MG_FD_202534 | JGI IMG/M metagenome (GOLD analysis project Ga0307373, IMG submission 202534) | Soil microbial communities from Risofladan, Vaasa, Finland - OX-2 | ecosystem: Environmental > Terrestrial > Soil > Coastal area > Acid sulfate soil | place: Finland: Risofladan, Vaasa | collected... | reverse complement strand
GGGAGTCCGCCACGTCATAACGCCGAAAGCGGCGAAATAGACGAACAGCCAGAAGACGGCGATAAAGAGGACCACGGCCATATCCAGCGGCGACTTGTCGAAGCGTCCCCCTACCGCCACGAACACGACCGCGAAAAGGCATCCGCCGGCGAGTAAGAGAAGAATGTCGATCAAGCCGGCCGCGAACCGCGAGCCGAGCGGTGCGGAGATAACCTCCTGGAAGTCTGTTTCTGCGGAGAGGTTCGGCAAGTTGAACGGCGCGTCCGCGAATTGAATGACGTGCGGGTCGCGCGCGGCCGGGCTGGTGAAGTTTTCGGCGAAAAAGCCAACGCTTGGTAGACGAGAGCTTGACTCTTCCACATGCTGATCCAGTGGAATTGATTCCAGTTTTACCTGCGGCGCTCGCATTGTGCGCTCCGCAAATGCCTGGTCGAACGTTTGCTCGGCGGGAGAGGCTTGCGAGGGCTCTCGAACGGCTCCAGAAGACGCAATTGGACCGGCGGCGGGAGAAAAGTCGAAGGCCAAGCTCATTTCGCGGTCGTCGTTTTCGCGCAGAGTCGCACGGCGCCGCCGGAAGCTGGCCACACGCTCGGAAAGCCTTTCGGGAGGATCTGATACGGCCACTGGACCCAGGGCTTGAGAGGTTTCGAGATTGTTGGAGGGAGCCGGTTCCTGACGCTCAGACGGAGCGAATCGGTGGCCGCACTTCCGGCACTCAGGCAGCTCGGGGAAGCTCACAAATCCACATTTCGGACACTTCACGGCTGCTTCTGAACCTCCTGCCTTTCGCGCAGATGGACCGGCTTGGGCGCTCCGGCCGCATTGAGACGAGCGGCCCAAGGGCATGATAGCAAAAGGCGTGCTCAAAACAAAGAAGCATCGAGTAAAATGGCGGTTTGAAGCATGTCTACTGAATCGACCGCTTTTCTGGGGCGTTCGCAGCGCGGCGCGGCGCGGGTTTTCCGGTTCCTGACGCTTGTGCTGGGCCTCGGCATGTGCTTCCGGCTTCCGGCGCAACAATCTTGCTCCATCCCTCCCGAGTTTCGCAATCCACAGACGACGCTCACGATTCACGCTGACTCGCAGAAGAAGACCGGGAACCTTTATGAGCTGCGCGGCCATGTGGTGATGACGTATCGTGAGATGCGGATCGCCGCCAACCAGGTGACTTACGACGATGCGACGGGGGAAATTCAGGCGCGCGGAAACGTGGTGTTTGACGATCCCAAAGGTCATTTGGAGGCCGAATCGGCGGAGTACAACATCAACAGCGACCGTGGGTGGTTTACCCACGTCCACGGGTACATGCGCTACGCGGCTCCAGGGAAACAGACCAGCGCCAAGTCCGCGACTCCGTTGTTTCTGCGCGCCGAGCGAATCGAACGGCTGGACCAGAATGATTACGCCATCGAGCGAGTGCAGGCGAGTTCGTGCGAGAAAGCCAGCCAAGGTCTCGCGTTCACGCTGGCCAGGGCCAAGCTTCAAATTGGGCAGCACCTGACGGGCCATGGGGCTGTCTTCCGGTTCCTGGGGATCCCCATTCTTTATTTCCCATTCTTCCGCGTTGCCGCTTCCCAAAAACCCCGGCAGAGCGGGTTGCTGTTGCCGCAGATCGGAGAGAGCACGCAGAAGGGATTTGTGCTGGGTGACGGTTTTTTCTGGGCGATTAATCCCAGCTCGGATTTGATGGTTGGTGTGCAAGATTTCAGTCTGCGCGGCGTCGGCTACTCCGCGCGTTTTCGCGCCCGGCCAAGCGCTTCGAGCAGCATCACGGCCGATTTCTTCGGCATCGATGACCACGCAACCGGGGCGCTGCGTCCGCTCCGCGCGCCCGGAGAGAGTTTTGATGTGACCGGCGAATCCGACAATCTCGGGGACGGCTTCCGGGGCGTGGTTGACGTTGGCTACGTGAACTCACTCGCTTTTCGCAGCACGTGGTCCGATAACTTCAACGCCGCGGTCTTTTCCGAGGCGCGGCAGACGGGGTTTGCGACCAAAAACTTTGGCCCCTACAGCATCAATTTTTACGCTTCGCGCTACCAGGATTTTCTCTCCGCCGCGCCGGTGAATGAACAGTCGATCATTATCCGCCACTTGCCCAGCGTCTCTTTCTCCGGCGTAGACAAGCAGGTGGGCAAGTCGCCCTTTTACTTTGCCTTCGATACGGCTGTGGACGGCGTCGGCAGGTCTGAGCCGGGCTTTCAGACTCCGACGGTAACTGACCGTGTGGACTTGTATCCGCGCCTGACACTGCGTTCACGCCCTTTTTGGGGCTTTCACCTGACGCCGACCGTGGGATTCCGCGACACCTATTACGGAACCAGCTTGAAACCGGACCATAGCCCCGTGAATCGCTTCCTGGGAGAGTTTTCCGCTGACCTTCGCCCGCCATCGGTTGAGAAGGTCTTTGCTCATCCGCTGTGGGGCCGCCGCTTCAAGCACGTCATAGAACCGGACATCAAGTATCGCTTCGTGCATGCGAGCGATCCGCAGAACATCCTGGACGTGGTGCGCTTCGATACGACGGACATCCTGACCGAAGACAATGAGATTGAATACTCGCTCACCAATGCAATTCTCGAGCGAAAGGACAAGACGGATGCCCAAGGTAACCATCCACAGGCTCGCGATCTGATCTCCTGGACGTTGACGCAAAAGTATTTCTTTGATCCGACTTTTGGCGGCGCCGTTGCGCCCGGCAGCCGCGTAGCCATTGAACCGTCGCTTTCCCTGACAGGTTTTGCGTTTCCGCTGGGCCGGCGGCTTTCCCCGCTCGATTCCGTGTTTGAGTTCTCGCCCACCTCTCACTTCGACACGGAGTTCAGAACGGACATTGACCCGCAGGGAGGCGGCTTGCTGAATGCGGGCGTGACTTCGCGCGTTGAAAGTCATTCTTTTGACGTGGCATTTACAGATTTTTTTGTAAGTCATACGATACTGCTGCCGGCGCCAGTCGCTCCGAACATACCGCTTACCGCGCTTCCTACGTTCAACCTGCTCGATCTGATGGCGAGCCATGGCGATCCGGCACAGCGAGGATTGAGTGAGGGTTTTCGCATCGACTACAATCTGGCTCAAGATATCGCCGAAGACTTTGTCGGCCAAGTCAGCTACAATTTTGGTTGCTTCGCCTTGAACGGGCAGATTGAGCGGTTCAACCTGGGATTCATCCGCAATGAAAACATGTTCCGGCTTTCCATTACTCTTGGCAACATTGCGACGTTCGGCAGCCTGAAGCCGGCGGAGTTGCTGCAACGTCAATTGCAGCAGATTCCATAACACGAGTAATCGTCATGCCCTTTCCCGTACACCGGCTCCGCAGGTTGCGCCGCAACGATGCCTTGCGTGGTCTGGTGCGCGAGACCACGCTCACCACGCAGTCGCTGATCTACCCGCTATTCGTTTGCCCTGGATCAGGCGTGAAGAGCGAAATCCAATCCATGCCCGGCAACTACCGTTGGTCGGTAGACCTGCTGGCCGGGGAATGCAAGGCCGTCCTCGACGCAGGGATTCCAGGCGTCATACTGTTCGGCATCCCCGAGCGCAAGGACGCAGAAGGCTCGGGGGCTTACGACCCCGAAGGCATCGTTCAGCGGGCGGTGCGGGCGGTCAAGAAGGCCGCCCCAGGCCTGCTTGTGATCTGCGACGCGTGCCTGGATGAGTACACCGATCACGGCCACTGCGGCCTCCTGAAAAACGGCGAGGTGGATAACGACTCCACGCTCGAACTGCTCGCCCGGACGGCCGTGACGCAGGCGGAGGCCGGGGCGGACGTCATTGCCCCCTCGGACATGATGGACGGAAGAGTCGGGCGAATCCGGGCAGCGCTCGATGAACGGGGCTTCGAGCAGGTTCCGATCCTTGTCTATTCAGCCAAGTACGCCTCGGCCTTTTACGGGCCGTTTCGCGATGCCGCTGATTCCGCTCCCAAGTTCGGAGACCGCAAATCCTATCAGATGGATCCGGCCAACCAGCGCGAAGCCCTGCGGGAGATCGCGCTCGATCTCGAAGAGGGCGCCGACATCATCATGGTGAAGCCTGCCATGCCTTATTTGGATGTCCTGGCGCTTGCGAGGCGTGAATTCAATGTGCCGCTGGCCGCCTACCAAGTGAGCGGCGAGTTCTCGCTGATTGCCGCCGCCGCCCGGAATGGCTGGGTGGACGGCGAGCGGATCATGATGGAAAGCCTGACCTCCATCAAGCGCGCCGGCGCGGACCTGATTCTCACCTACTTCGCCAAGGACGCGGCACGGCTGCTTGGCAAGTAGTCTTGGGAAAATCCAAACCGGTGGTCCGCAGAGAAATCTTAATCCTGCCGGACGCACCTGCCCTCCTGCTCGAATGGCCCGAACTAAGTGCCGCCTTTCATAAGTACGGTGACGTATTCGAAGATTCCGCCCTCGCCCCCTTGGGGGAGAGGGTGGCGCACAAGCGCCGGGTGAGGGGGCGCGGGAATATGTGAGCGAACTTATGAAATACCGAACTAAGGAAAAGCTCACCACGGTCGTCTCTCCCGCCCGGCAAGCGGCTTACCATATCCTTATACGGGTGCAGGCTGGCCGTGATTATGCCGTGGACCTGCTGCAAGGGTCTGCCTTAGAGCCGCTCAGCGACGCGGACCGGCGGCTGGCGACGGAACTTGTGATGGGCGTACTGCGCTGGCGCGGCGATCTGGACTTTCAGATCGAAAAGCTGTCGGGCAGAGCGCTTTCATATTTCGATCCCGAGATTGCAGAAATTCTCCGTCTGGCTGTGTATCAAATCCGGTTCCTGTCCGCGATTCCCAAGGCCGCGGCGGTGAGCCAAGCCGTCGAAATGGCCAAGCTGGCCCGGAAAAGGTCCGCGAGCGGACTGGTGAACGCCGTGCTTCGGAAATGCGAGAAGGCAGCGTTTAACGGACTGGAGCCTGAAGAGCTAAGAACGAATCGGGAGTACATGGAGAGCGCCAGGCGCTCGACACCTGCGTGGTTGTGCGAGCGTTGGGAGCGGTGCTTCGGGCCGGAGAAGGCTCGTTCGATGATGCTCGGCTGCCAGGTGATTCCCCGCGCCTGCCTGCGCGTGAGGGGAGATGCGGCAGAGCGGGAGAACATTCGCATGACGCTGGCGCAAGCTGGAGTTGTGGCGCATCCGGGCGTTTATAGCCGGAGGGCGCTGGTGGTGGACTCCGGCAGCGTGCTCAACACTCCGGCGTGGCGCGAGGGCCAATGCGTGTTGCAAGATGAGGCCTCGCAATTAGCGGCGGAGCTTGTGGGTTCCCAGTCGGGCGAATGGGCGCTCGATCTCTGCGCTGCTCCGGGCGTTAAAACAGGGCAATTGGCTGAGATGTTGCGCGAAGGAGTGGTGGTGGCGTGCGACCGAAGCATGCGCCGGATGCGAACGATGAACGAGATCGGCCTGCGCGAGTGGCCAGCCGGAGTCCTGCTGCGTCGGGTGCTTCTGGATGCCCGCCAGCCGCTCCCCTTTGCAAGGCTCTTTGACCGCGTGCTCGTGGACGCTCCGTGTTCCGGCACGGGTACGCTCGCCCGCAATCCGGAAATCAAATGGAGGCTCAAGCCGCAGGATTTGCCCCGGCTGGCGGAGATGCAATGTGAAATTCTGGGTCAGGCGCTTGGGGCGCTGGGTGAGGCCGGTAGGCTGGTGTATGCCACGTGCTCGCTTGAGCCGGAGGAAAATGAAGAGGTAATCGCCAAGGTTCTCGCGGGTAGGCCGGGATTCCGCGCGCTGAGCGCCGGGGAATTGCGCCGCGAATTTCCGGAGATGGGCCAGCTTTTCGGGGCAGAAGGCTATTTCCGGACCTATCCCGGCATCCATCCGATGGATGGTTTTTTTGCCGCCGTGATCGTGCGCGGCTAGGCGTGGCAGGCGATTTGCGCCGTGCGGAGTTTATTGATGGCCGCAAAATATAGCACGGGGCCTTTACTGTAGCAGCGCTCCCTGCGCGCCGCTACAACGGCATGATCTGCGCTATGTTTTGCGAACCTCGGTAGGGGAGCAAGCAGTGATTCATGAAATCCTTCCTGTTGGCATGTTGGCCTGTAATTGCTCGATTCTCGGAGATGAAGATACAGGCGAGGCGGTGGTCATCGACCCCGGCGATGACACGGAACGCGTGCGCGAGGTTCTTGACCGGCACAAGCTGAAGGTTAGATACATTGTCGCGACTCACGCCCACATCGACCACGTGGGCGGCATCCAAAAGCTTCAGCAGGCGACCGGCGCGGGCGTGCTGATGCATGGCGCCGATCTGCCGCTCTATGAGAATCTTGCCATGCAAGCGGCTTGGTTGGGCGTTTCTCCGCCCGGCTCGGTTCCGGTGGATCAATTCCTGAAAGAGGGTGACGTGGTCAGCGCGGGTCCGCTGCGGCTGGAAGTTCTCTCGACACCGGGGCATTCGCCAGGCAGCGTTTCGCTCTATCTTCCGGGTAAAGAGGCCAGGCTCTTCTCGGGTGATACGCTGTTTAAGGGCAGCATCGGACGGACGGATTTGTGGGGCGGAGACCACCTCCAGATTTTGCGGTCTCTGCGGGAGCTTCTGCAGCGCTTCCCGGATGAGACGCCCGTTTATCCCGGCCATGGACCCTCTACTGTAATCGGGGAAGAACGCGAATCGAATCCATTCTTGCAAGGATTGTGAGGGTTTGTCTGACCTTCCTGTTGGCCATGGCAGGCCCGGTATTGACGAAAGACAAAGAGCCATTCCGCCTTCACTTTGATTTAAGCTAGACTTTGCGCCGTAGGCAAAACGCATTCCACCGGGCCGGAGAACGAGATGCGGAAGAAACGAGCATTCATCGCGGGCATTGATTTGGGCGGCACCAGCGTGAAGGTGATCATTGCGGACGGTAGAAACAAGATACTGGCCAGCAACAAAAAGAAGACCGAGGTGGGGTTGAAGCCCAAGGCTTTGATCAACGAAATCGCCAGCCTCGTGGAGCGGATGGCCGCCGATGCGGGCATAAAGGCAAAGGGTCTGGGCGCGGTCAGTATCGGGGCGCCGGGAACCATCAACGTGGCGCGCGGCGTGGTGAACGACGCGCCGAATTTGGGGTGGCGCAACGTGCGGCTCGCCGCTGAGCTGAAATCCCGGCTGGGAGTTCCCGTGATTGTGGATAACGACGTGAACGTGGGCGTGGTGGGAGAACACGCTCTGGGCGCGGGCAGGCGTGTTTCCGAACTCGTAGGCGTTTTTGTGGGCACGGGGATTGGAGGGGGCATTGTCTGTGGTGGAGATCTGTACGAAGGTGGTCACGGCTGGGCGGGTGAAATCGGTCATATAGTGCTGCTGGTGGACGGCCCGGTTTGCGGTTGCGGCCACCGGGGTTGCGCTGAGGCTTTGGCGAGCCGTACTGCCATGGAGCGGGACGTGCGTGCGGCGGTGAAGGCTGGCCGCAAGACCGCCGTCACCGGAATCATGAAAGAGCGCAACAAGGACCGCATGACAAGCAGCGTGATCCAGGCAGCGCTCGGCAAAAAAGATCCCGTGATGAAGGAAGTTATAGAACGCGCCGAGTATTACCTGGGCATTCTGGTCGCGAACCTCGTGAATGCGCTGGACCCGGAGCGCGTGGTGATCGGCGGCGGCATCGCCGGGAGGTTGGGAGAAGATTTTGTCGGTCCCATACGCAGGACTGCCGCCGAATACTTTCTTCATCCCGAGGCCATCAAGCGCGTCAAAATCGTTAAAGGAACTCTTGGCGATGACGCAGGAGCATTAGGCGCGGTCGTCCTGGCGCGCAGGCGGCTGCGCCTGTAAAGCGCTCCAGTGGGTGACGCATGCGGAGCACCAATCGCACCCGGTCGTTGCAACGGCAGCAACTTCATAGGGAGGCCGGCACAGATGGCTCAGGGAAAAGCAACCTCAAGGCCGCTCAGAGGAGAGATTGAATTATGAAGACGGCGCTACTCACCGGCATTTCAGGGCAGGACGGCAGCTACCTTGCTGAGTATCTCCTTGGTCTTGGTTACAGGGTTTACGGGCTGGTGAGGCGCGATCCTGATACCATGCAGTGGATACGTCCCATTCAACAACAAATCGAATTGGTTTATGGCGATTTAAGAGACGCCACGTCGCTCACGGTTGCAGTTCAAAAGGCGTGGCCGGACGAGCTCTATAACTTGGCCGCGCAGGTTTTTGTCCCGGCGAGTTGGCAGCAGGGCCCCGAAACTTTCGACATCAATACCGGAGGGCTGGCCCGAATCTTGCAAGTTGTCGAGCGGCAAAAGCCCGATGCGCGCGTTTACCAGGCGTCCAGTTCCGAGATGTACGGCAACGCGGATGGGCCTGTTAACGAGACCACGGCTTTCGCGCCGACTTCTCCGTACGGAGTCTCGAAGGTTGCATCGCATCAATTGGCTAGGGTGTACCGGCAGCGAGGTCTTTTCGTGGCGGGCGGAATTCTCTTCAATCATGAATCTCCTCGGCGTGGCGCGGAGATGGTGACGCGGAAGATAAGTCTTGCCGTAGCGGCCTGGGCCAACGGTGACACCCAAAAGCTCAAGCTTGGCAACTTGCAGGCCAAGAGAGACTGGGGTTTCGCCGGAGACTACGTGAAAGCCATGCACGCGATGCTGCAACGGGCTGAGCCCAAGGATTATGTAATTGGGACGGGCGCATCCCACAGCGTGGCGGAATTTCTCGCCCAGGCGCTGGTTCAAATCGAAAGGTTCCCGAATACCGAAGAAGCCATGAAGTCCATCTCCCAATACGTTGAAGTTGACACGCAGTTGCTTCGTACCGGCGAGATTCATGATCTAAGGGCGAATTCTTCGCTTGCACAAAAGGATCTGAACTGGCGGCCCGAAATCGGCTTCAAGGGCTTGGTAAAGATGATGGTCGAAGCTGACAAAGCGGCCTTCGCAGCGCCGGTGTTACACCAAACATCGTAAAGACGCGCCTGGATCATACGGCGTGAAATACAAACCGGGGCCATCTTGGAACTGGCAGCGAGCCTGGCTTGTGACCTGCCTGGAGCGCTTTGGGGTTTATGGCCACCATCGCAATTGACGCCACCTACATCGTTGACCCGCAGCCTTCCGGCATTTCCACCTACTCCCGGCGCCTGATCGAAACGCTCGCAACCCTCGAATCCCGCCACCGCTTTCTGATCTGCTACCGGCTCTCGCGGCTGCGCGAGCGGCGAAGGTTTCTGCGGCTGGCGCCGGATTCGCCGGGCCGGGAACGATTTTCTACAACTTTATTTCAAGAAGGGCTGACGCCTTGGCTGCCCTGGAGGGCGAAGCTGTTCCACAGCCTCGCGCAGCGCCCGCCCGCATTCCGCTTTTCGCGTGAAGTCGTCACTATCAACGACGTCTTTCCCATTACCGGCGCCGGGTATTCGACTCCTGAATTTCAGAGGAAATTCGCGAGCCTGCTTATGGAATCTGCGCGCCGCGCGAACGTCATTGTCAGTCCGTCCCAGTACACTGCGGACGAGCTGATGCGCGTTGCAGATGTTCCTCGTGAAAAAATCCGGGTGATTCCGGATGGCGTCGATCTGCCCAGCGCAATCATGCCACAGCCCGCCCGGCTCGCCGAGCGCGAGCGCCGCGTGGGTAAGGGAAACCGGCTCGTGCTGCTGGTGGGAGCGATTCAGACCCGAAAGAACACGCTGGGAGCGGTGCGGGCGCTTGATTGGATGCCGCCGAATTACCGGCTGGTGATTGCGGGAAGCGACGGCCACGGCGCTGGGGAAACGCATGATTATATCCGGCGCGCCGGCCTCGGCGAACGCGTGATGGCGCTGGGCTACGTCCCGGAGGAAGAACTCGTGCGGCTCTATCAGGCTGCGGACGTTTTCTTGTTTCCCTCCTTCGAGGAAGGATTCGGCCTCCCCGTGCTTGAGGCGATGGCCTTCGGCATTCCCGTTGTGGCCGCCCGGACCTCTTCGTTGCCCGAGGTAGGCGGAGACGCGGCGCTTTATGTAAATCCGCATGACGAACAGGAGATCAGCGAGCAAGTGGTCCGGGTGGCTGAGGATGAAGCGCTCCGCGAGCAGATGATCCAGCGCGGGCTTGAGCGGGTGAAGCAGTTTACATGGCGGCGGACCGCCGAGGAGACATTGAGGGTTTATGACGAAGTTCTGGCGTCGTAAATGCGCACAATTCGTTGCACCCGGTCTGAATGCTGACCGGTTGCAGACGGCGCGAGGGGGCATTTTGAAACGAGCAGTCACAAGTACGCACATTTCAGTAGTCCTCATTTTGTTCATTGTTTTCCCGGCGCCCATGGAGGTTCTGAACGCCCCAGGAGACGTGACGCTTCACGTCGCGCCGTTGCAGCCCAGCGTGATCGAAAAGCGCCTGGAAGAAGCTCCCAAGGCGAATGCCGACCGGGAGCTTGCGCTGCGAGCCATGTTTGAGACCGCCGGTTGCAGACCCTCGCAACTCTCCGAACAGGCTGTGCGCCGGAATGATCCCCCGAACCTCGTATGCGAAATGCCCGGAGAGTCGCCCGAATTGATCATTGTAGGAGGGCATCTCGACCACGTCCGCAAAGGCGAGGGCGTCGTTGACGATTGGAGCGGGGCATCGATGTTGCCGAGTCTTTATCAAAGTTTGCACTCCGTCCGCCGCAAGCACACGTTTCTGTTTATCGGGTTCACCGACGAAGAGAAGGGGTTGGTAGGATCCCATTTTTACGTGCGCCATCTTTCCCTCAGCCAACTTCATCAGATTCGGGCCATGGTAAACCTGGAATGTCTAGGGATGAATTCGCCGGAAGTGTGGGCCGATCACGCGAACGCGCGGTTACTGACGGACTTCGCGCTCGTATCGCGCTCCCTGAGTATTCCTCTGCGAGGGGTTAATGTGGAAAACGTCGGGAGCGATGATGCAGAGTCCTTTCGACGCCGCAAAGTTCCTACGATTACCATTCATTCGGTTACCCAAGATACGCTTCATGTCTTGCATACCCCGGCTGACAATCTTTCAGCCATTCACATGCCTTACTATTACGAAAGCTACCGCCTCGTTGCAGATTACTTGGCCTATCTTGATGCGGCGCTCCAGTGAATTTCTCCCAGCTTTTCGCGCACGGTCCTTAACCGCGCGCCGCTTCGCGGCGGTGAATTCCACCGGATTCGGGCCTTTGCCTTTTGCCTAATCTCAATCTCTACCAGCCCACGGGGCCCAAGCCGTGCGGTGGCTCACCACCCATACGAATTTCACATCACACATAGAGCGGCCCGCGCCTGTAACCAAGAGTTATGACGGAGGACGGGATTTTAATTCCGCCGCCAGCGCCCTCACCCACCGCTCCACGGTCCCCCCTCTCCCGCCAGGGCGGGCGAGGGCATGGGAGTTAAGGGGCTTCGAGATTACGGCGGGGTTAAAACCCCGCCCTCCGGAGCGCTACGCATGCGCCGCCTAATTCCAAAAACTATGCTTGACGTAAAATTCGTATCAAAAGCCCACGGCACCCAATCCGCACCGGGGGCTACCACCCAATAGCCCACGGCACCTAAGCCGTGCCGTGGCGCCCACCGTGTACCCTGTTCTGGCGGCTGCGTGGCGGGTTTCACACGCTTGCGGGGCGGCAATGCCGTAAGGCGCAGTTGTTGATTCTAAAGGCTTGCTAGACTTCGTTAGCCCAGTTT
>Ga0307373_10013186_pt1 | contig 11595 bp, 18 predicted proteins | sample OX2MG_FD_202534 | JGI IMG/M metagenome (GOLD analysis project Ga0307373, IMG submission 202534) | Soil microbial communities from Risofladan, Vaasa, Finland - OX-2 | ecosystem: Environmental > Terrestrial > Soil > Coastal area > Acid sulfate soil | place: Finland: Risofladan, Vaasa | collected... | reverse complement strand
TCTCTAAAGGACATTTAGGGTAAAGAACTCATTGCAATATTCTTTCTCTCGATGAGCTATCTTTCTTCACACGGCGGTTGAGATGCGTATCGGTCCCTCGAGCTCCCATGTTCGAAGAGATAGATGACCACTCGTGGGACGCGATAGATGTTCTTCTTCCCGAGCAAAAGGGAAGGGGAAGACCGAGGGCGGATGACAGGTCTACGCTCAACGCGATACTCTACGTCCTCACGACCGGGTGCAGGTGGGATGACCTGCAGAGCACGCAGTACGACCACTGCTACACCACGGCGTGGAGGAGGCTCAAGAGGTGGGAGGAGCAGGGCGTCCTGAAGGGCGTGCTGGACGCTCTCGTCGCGAACGGGTACTCGAAGGGCGTGGTCAAGATGGACTCGCTCTCGATGGACAGCACGACCATACCGGCCAAAAAAGGGGCGCGTTGGTCGGCTACGACGGCCACAAGAGGATTAACGGGACGAAGATACACGCGGTAGTGACCGCTCGGTCTCTGCCAGTCGCCGTCATGATAGGCTCGGCAAGAGAGCACGAGGGACGGAAGCTCATCCCGCTCATGGAATCGGTCGGCATAACCGGGAAGGGAAGGCCGAGGAAGAGACCGAGGACGCTCTACGCTGACACGAAGTATGACATGCCGCTGAACAGGTTCTACCTTGCCAAGAAGCGCGTCCTGTCGCAGATCAAGGACCATCCAGGCAAGAAGAGGAGGCCCGGAAGGTCGAGGCTCTTCGACGCGAAGACCTACGGCAGGATCAGGTCGTCGGTGGAGAGGTTCAACGCGTGGATCAAATCATTCAGGAGGGTGGCGACCAGATACGAGAGGCTGCCGACCCTCTACATGGGCTTCGTGCACCTGGCATGCATCATCATCTATCTTCGAATATTGCAATGAGTTCGCTGCGAGAAACGGTTATTGCCGATGCGTGGCGGCAGAGGCCGATTAGCGGTCCTTGGTCCACGAGCACAGGGAGAGGATATACATCAGGAAGGACATAATCCTCAAGCTCGCGGAGCACGGTCAGCTCAACCAGAGCCAGCTGATGAGCTACTGCGGCCTCAACAACGTCAAGCACAAACCGATTCTCGACGAGATGGTCGAGAGAGGGCTGATCACCCGAGTCGATGAGCCGTGGGGCTCGAAGAAGATAATCATCTACAAGGCGTCGCCGTTGGGGCAGAAGCTGGCGCGGGAGATCCTCGAGCCCTACGAGTCGCTTTTCCCCAGGAGCGAGGAGCCTGAAAAGTCGCCTTGAGGTTAGGTAACTTCGTGCCTGCACCGTTTTAAGAGAAGAGCAGTGGAGAACAATCGTGGCCAATCCGTCGAAGAAAGCCGAGGAGGGGGACATACTCGGGGACAACATCCTCCGCATCGCCGACGAGTTGGTCAGCCAGGTGGACAAGGCCAAGAAGTACGTGCTCACAATGATAGTCGCCGTCATCGTCGCCATACCTCTGTCCTGGCACGTGACGCCGCTCCTCCTCGGGACGCCCTACAATTTCAGGGTGGCCGGCATCGTCACGATATTGGTCGCCGTCGCGTTCATCGCGGTGGGCGTGAGGCAGTGGATGACCCTCTCAAAGTGGACGGAGAGGTACAAGGCCTACAAGGAGCTGCAGGCGAAGATCGACGCGAAGCTCGACTTTGACCGCGCCGACGCAGGGGCGTCGAAGCAGGGATAGCTGCATGCCCTGCCGAGGGACCGTCGCGTAACTCAGTTACGTAACACATGTTACCGCGGCTTATATCTAGAATCGAAGCGAGTTCGCTCCATGTCTAATTCGGACCGCAGAGGAATCGGAAAAGCAGTCGTGGCGGCGATTGTGATAGTAGTGATCGCGGTGGGCGGCGTGGCAGTCTACATGGTGGCCTCAAAGACGGCCCCGCCCAATGCGGGCGTTTGCGGCTCGTCGGCCGCGGGAGGACAGTCGCCCGTGCAAGTTTCAATCTATAGCGGGTCCGCGAATTCCGCAAACCCTCCGGGCTACACGCCCGACAGCATCACTCTGGTCGTCGGCGTCAACAACACCGTGATTTGGACTAACAACGACTCCGTGCACCATGCTGTCACATCGACGAGCGCCCCAACGGGCGGGGACTTCAACTCCGGGAATATGCAACCCGGTGTGACCTGTACCCATACGTTCACGGTACCTGGCACGTACCAGTACGACTGTGTCTACCACAGTTGGATGACGGGCACGATAATCGTGAAGGCGAGCGCGTGACGATGGGAGTCGCGCCCCTTCTGGTCTCTGGTCAAAGTTGGTTCGCGGGTGCATCTTTCCACCCGTGGTTCCTCTTTGGTTTTCTCTTCTGGCTGCTCCCCCTCTTCGTCGTCGGCGCATTGATCTTCCTCGCCGCGAGATGGCTCTTTAGGACGACGGAGCACTCCGTCGGCCTCTTAGCGAGCGGCGCACTCTCGATCCTTGAGGAGAGATACGCACGGGGGGAGATCACGAAGGAGCAGTTCGCGCAGATGAAGAAGGACATACAGCGGTAGCGGATGACATCCTAGGAGAATAGCCAAGACTTGGCGCGGTCGGTGTCAAGGACCAGGGAGATCTTTTCCAAGGTGGATGACATCTGGGACCTGGTCTCGGACCTGGGCAACGAGGGGATGTACTGGTCTGGCTATGGTGACGTCAAGGTAGTCAGCCGGCAAGAGCGAGTGATTGAACTTGAGGTGTCGTTTGCTGGCCTCGACAACGCGAAGGGTAGAGAGATTCACATGCTCGACCCGAAGAGATCAATAGCTACGAAACTGACGAGAGGTTATATCGTGGGGGAGCGAAGTCTCGTCCTTGTCCCCATGGGCAGGAACAGCACGAGGGTCGATGTAAGGTGGAGATTCGAACCGAGGGGCAGCCCCAAGTTCGCCTCCGACTTGGTAGGCGAAGAAATCGCCAAGCAGACCGAGGAGGCGCTGAACAGGATCGAGGAGTCTGCCGGACGGGCTGCTCCTCTCGCCCGCTGGCGCCCATCATGACTTTGGCTGCCTCCGTGGTAGCAACAGCGACCTGCTCTCGGCGCCGTCCCGTAACTCAGTTACGTAACAGATGTTACCGGAGCTTATAACGAAAGCGCTGCCCAAACAGGTCATGTCAACCACTTCGAGAGGGTCAGGCTGATCGCGGCAGAGCTGGCCGCGGCCGTCACTCTCCTGTTCTCCTCTCTTTACACCGCCGCGTTCTACGATCCTGGCCTCGCGCCATACACTGGGAGGGAGTCAGAGTTGGTTCCCATCTTCCTTTCCGTAGTGGCTTTCGCCCTCTGCGTAAGGATTAGATCGCCCGCAGTCGCTGGGATGCTGATAGCCGGAGGAGTAATCATGCTGATTCCGCCGCTGCAGGCCATCGCGCAGGCGGGAATGATAGCTGTACCTGGGCCCATCTTCGGCGTCATATCCTTCGCCGACATCCTCGTCCTTGGTCTGGTAAAGGCCGTTGGTCTGAGGAAGCGAGAGGCCTCGGTAGCCCATCCCCCTGAGAAGGGGGCAACCGAGCCCGGGATTCCGCGGGCAGTGCGAGTGTTGGCTAGCCTGCTGCCTGACCTTTCCGCATTCTCACCGATATCCGCCGTAGTCGCCGTCTCCTTGCTCGGCTTCTCAAAGCTCCGCGATTCCCGAAACTCGACTCCAGCAGAGCGTTACCTGATACCGGCTTCTCGAATGAGCGCGGGCAGCGCTTAACAGGCGAAACCGCTCACGCCCACAAAAATCCGCCAGATAGTCCGTGTCGTCACGGTGATCCTGGCTGTCCTATTCCTTGTTTCATGCGTCCTGAACTTCGGCGCCAAGATCCCTCTCGGATCCGCCAAGCTGAGCTTCTCGACCCCGTCAATGTCGATAGCCGAGTTCGAAATAGTCATCGGCTTGGTCCTCCTGGCCGCAGCCGCAATTTCGCGGCTCTGCCCCTACGCAGGCGCATACCTTCTCGCATCTGTAGGCATCGCGGAGGGGCTGCTGTCTCCGAGCGTCCAGGGGTTCGCCCGCAACCTCCACGAGTCGATGATCCCCATCGCGATCGGCGGCTGGATTCTGTTGGCTGTCGAAACCCGGCGCGCCTACAAGTTCCAGGTCACGGGCGTCAGCCAGAAGAACAGGGAGCTCGTCACGGCCTTGCAGCTTTTCGATGGCGCGCTGGTCACGCTGGGCGGACTCGGCTACGCGGCTAGTGCGACCTATCCGGTCGGGACAGCCCTCGGGGTGATCCCCCTGTTGGTTGGATTGATCGGCCTGTTCGCGGGTTACGCCTTCCTCAAGCGGGAGGCCTACTCGCGCAGACTGCTCGTCGCGATAAACGGAGTGACCATCGCGTACAGCGCCTTCTCGGAGAGCCTGGCCGAGGTATACGCCCTCATGACTCCTGGCATCGGCGACGCGCTGATCGGGACGATTATCGCGATAGTGGTCAGCATCACGATCATCTACCTCCTGGCATCGAACAAGTCCTTGGCCCAGTCCGGCGGCGCGGCAACCTACGGGGTCGAGAGCCGATGATCGAGTCAGTCGCCGTGACCCCCTCACGCCCGGCGAGCGAGGTGGATGTTACCTCGGGGGTAACACCACGGATATGACCGTGCCGCCCCAACGAAATGATAGGCAACTGAAAAATGGTAACGATAGAAAAGAGCTGCGAGATATTGGCGAGCGTCGACCGAGTCTGGGACCTGATCTCCGACACCGACAAGGACCAAGAGAACTGGGGCGCGATAAAGGACATCAAGGTCCTCAAGAGGGACGGCAACACGATCCAGCGGGAGGCGATGGTCGGTCCCGGCGCCTTCGCCCGTAAGAGCAGGCAGACCCTGGTGCTGGAGCCGAAGAGGTCGATCGGGATGACCATGGCCGGCGAGGGGATGGGAGGTGAGCGGAAGATCGTCTTGGTCCCGACGGGCGAGAACAGCACGAGGGTCGACGTCTCCTGGAGTCTGGAGGTCAAGGGCGTGCCGGGGTTCGTCCAGAACATCGTGAAGTCCCAGATCTCAAAGGCCACCGACGCGGCCCTCAAAAAGATCAAGAAAGAGGCGGAACGTGGACTTCCCGCGACAAAGGAAGGCGCCTAGCACGAACATCGGGATCGAGGGGACGCTGCGCTCAGGGAAGGCCGCGGGCGACTACAGGCGCTCGGGCGCGCTCATGGCTTTCGCGGGGATGGAGTTCCTTATCCTGGTGACCGTGTTGGAGTCGATCTATCCGAACTACAGCGTGCACGGGAACGCGATCAGCGACCTCTTGGCGATAGGGACGAGCACCTCGCTGATCGGGGAACCGCTTGCGTTCTTGTTCGCCATGTCATGGCTGGCCGCGGCGTACTACCTGTTCAGGGGAACCGGGAAGAGAGGGCTGATGGCGTTGAACCTCCTCCCAGGTGTCGGCTTTGCGCTCGCCGTGCTCTCGCCCGAGAACGTCAACGTGGCAATCCACTCCGTCGGGGCGGTCCTCGCCTTCATTCCGGGGGCGCTCGCCGCGATCTTGTCCTACCGGATGATCAGGGGTCCGTTCCGGTACTTTGCAGTCTTCCTGGGGGGCCTCAGCATATTGGGCATCGTCGTTGAGTTTGGAGGCTACAACTCGAGCCTGATGCAAGAGACCCTTGGTCCCGGAGGATGGGAGCGGATCATCGTCTACCCACTTATGCTGTGGCTTGTCGGCTTCGGAAGCTACCTCCTCGGCTTTGGGAGACCGGACGGGGGATCGCAATGAAGGCCGCCCCCCCGTCCTTTGGGCTCGCCGGCGCGGGTCTCCTCAGGACGCTGGTCGTCCTCTCTGAAGGCATTGCAGCGTTTCTTTTCGCGTCTTTGCCCTCTGTGGCGCTGGCACTGACCGCGTCCTCCTGCCTATCGGTCTGTCTCTCTTCGACGAAGAAGCCCGTCGCCGCTGGCCCGCAAGTCTCCGGCGAGGGTCCCGCGAAAGCCCCTCAAACCGCTTTGAAGACTCGGAGGCAGGTAGGAGGAAGCGACCGCGCTGCCATCACGGTCTTGCAATTCCTTGTTGGTGGGTTGGTCGTATTCGGCGGCAGCTCGTTCGCATATTTCGCACTCGACTCCTTCGGAACAGGCCTGGGGTTGATTCACCTCTAGATAGGGTTGGTCGGGCTCGTCGTGGGGTTTCTCATCCTGCGCGGCGACATCTCCAGATTGCGCGGTCTCCTTGTCGCGATAAACCTCGTGACGATAGGATACAGCTCGTTTTCCGAATACATCGTCCAGACCGATTCGCTGCTGCCGGGCTTTTGCCTCGATAGGGTCGCTGGTCGGGACGATCGTGGCCATAGCCATGAGCTGCGCTCTGCTCGCCCTGCTATTCAGCAGGTCGCCGGCCGATTCGAGAGTGACGCCTGCCCCACCTGGCCGTCCCTCATCAGAAGAATTGGCGGTCTAGCGCTTCGAGGATCGACCTCACCAGCATCTCCCTCATGTCGAGGGACTGCGAGATGCTCTCGACCTCCCTGTCGTGCTCCTCCAGGATATGGAAGACGACCCTTCTTGAGTCAAGGTCTCCGAGATTCGCCACTATCTTCGCCGCCTCGTCCATCAACTCGTTCTTGACCGAGAGCAGGCCGACCCTCTCCTCTTCGACGAGGGCGATCCTCGTGTCGACGTCGCCCAGGACCTTGGAGATCAAAGAGAGCTTCCCCCCTTCGTCAGCCGCCGCCAAGGCTTCGCGGACGCGGTCGCCGAACGCTCCGTCCGCCTCCCTGGCAGTATTCGGCTTCGTAGAGGGCATGTTGAACGAGATGGCTCTCTCATTGAAGAGGTGCGGCGCCAAGTCCATGGTTATCGAGATGCTCTTGGCAAGCGAATACCTCCTCCTTTCGGGTCCGCTGGGGCTGGCTTCGACCGCCGAGGTCACCACGCCGGCCTTCTCCATCACCGACATGTGCTTCGCGACAAGGGCCTGACCCAGGCCCAGTTCCTTCGAGAGCTGGAGAGCGTAGCATGACTCCTGACTGAGGCGCTTGATTATCCTCCGCCTTACGGGGTTCTCGATGACCTGGAGCACCGAGTCGAGCTCCCTCTCCTTCATTTCAAAGCGTCTTCCGCTAGAAAAAATTCCGAAGGGAGGCCTACTTGAGGTCTCCCCTGCGGGTGTTGTCCTTGAGCTTCGAAGACCTCTTGGGAAGCTTCAGCTCGAGGATGCCGTTCTTCATTGTCCAGTCTATCTTGTCGGCGAGGACCTGGTCTGGGAGGCTGAGGTACTGGTAGTACGAGCGGGAGCTCCTCTGATAGGTGCCCTTCTCGCCCTTTTCTACGCTCTCCGACTTGTCTGCTCTCAGCTCAACGCAGTTGGAGTCCGCCCTGACCTCGACCTGGTCCTTCGTGAAGCCCGGTAACTCCGCCGTCACGCTGAAGTGGTCGCCTCGATCCTGAATGTCGAGGATGGGTTGCTTGAAGGTTCTTGGCTCCGTGACGAGCGAGCGCGTTATGCCTGGGAAGAGAGGTTGGAAGAATTCGTCGAACGGTCTGAGGAACTCGTCGAACACGCTTGCCAATCCTGCATCCGCTGTTATTGCTAGGTTGGCGCCGCTGGGTTCTTTCCTCGCCGGCTGGGACTTGATCGTCTTCTTGTCTGTCGTTTCATTTCACCTGTGTATACTACCATTAGTAGTATACCATTATAAAGATTGCTCTCTGGGCGCTTCAGCCGGTGAGCTTTCCGTCGGCCTTTTTGGCGAGGTACTCGCCCGTTATCGAGCCGGTGTCTGTCTTGGAGAGCCTGTTGAAAAGCCTCTCGAAGAAGAAGTAATAGTCCTCCGCGGCGAACTTCTGCCGCATGCCGAGGATGAATGGCTTGGTCATCTCCCAGGCGATCTTTGTGGCGAACATGTCGTCTACAATCTCGGCTTTCACAAACCCCTTGTCGACGAGGAACCCCAGAGACTCGAAGAGGGACGCAACCTGGAGGAACGCGAGCTTCTTGTCATCTGGCAGCTTTTCGTAATCCTCCAGCGAGGCGATCTTGGAGCTGAGGACCGTGAAGAATGACCTTTGTACGTCCATGCTGTCGGCGAACTCATAGATCCTCATCACCAGGTCCATGGTGGCGAGTTCGTTGTTCTGAAGGAATTGCTTCATCGTGAGCCTCGCCTGTTCGGCGTTGGCGTCTGCCGCCCTAACCTGAGCCGCGAGCATGTCCTTGTCCTGCCTTATCTGGTAGACGACGAACACCGCTCCGAGAATGATCGCGATAGAGCTTAGTATCGAGGTGTCGGTCGCTACAGCTCCGATGTCAACCTGGAGAGGTGAAAGGAGCATTACCGTCAGAGGCCCGGCGCCGCCGATTCCATATAAGCTCTTTTCGCGGGTCTTTGGGTTCTGTCCAGTAGATCAGACAGATCCCGGGTTTGTCATCCCCCTCGGTCGTAGGATATAGGACCCTGCCCGCCTCCATGTACCTGCAGGTTGGACAAAGCCTGACAATGTGATATAAAGTCTTGTCAGCTAAGGGACAAATGTGGAGTACAACAGCAAGCCATTGAATGCCAGGATCACTGCGACGGTTACAAGTGCCAAGACGATTGTGCTAAGCCTATTGACAAAAGCCCCCATGAACTTTCTCTTCGAAGTGTAGTAGACGAGAGGGATCATCGGGAGGGGAATCAAGAGGCTCAGGACTACCTGGCTGTAAATGAGCAGACTGAGCGGATCGAGCCCGAGCAGTATTGCGACAGTGACCGGAAAGACATTGATGCCTCTAGTTATTATTCGTCTTGCCCACACGTTCCAGTGCTTCCCGATCAAACCCTCCATTATTACCTGTCCTGCTATCGTCCCAAGCGCCGACGCGGAGAGCCCAGAAGCGAGCAGTGTTAGAACGAAGATGATACTGATAATTGGCCCATAAAGCTGGCTGATTCCCGCGACAAAGCCGTTGATCGTGATGCTGGCGTTCGGATAGAGCGGTATGGCGACAAGAAGTATTCCCGCGTTGACGACCGCCGCAATGATCAGGCAGACCACAGTTTCAATAAGGTGTACCTTCCTGGTTCTCTCTATCTCCTGAGTGGAATATGGATGATGGTTGACCGTGGGTTTCATTGAATCGGTGATCGCGCTGGACATAGTCTCTGCACTGGCGCCAGTTCCAGCGATCTTATTTCCCAAGAGATCCATCTTGTTCTTCGATAGCCAGGAGTGTACAAACAGCGCGTGTGGCATCACTGTTGCGCCGACCATTCCAACTGCAATCAAGAGGGCAGCGTTGCTCGGCACCAAAGGTACAATTGAGTGAAACGCGATCTGGGAAAGGTCCGGTCCGACCACTATCAAGTTGTAGAGTATGCCGAGGACAAGGACGCTGATCAAAAGTGCGAAGTACTGTTCAATGATCCGGAATCTTTTCCCCATCATGGCGAGCAGGAGGATGACATCAAGCGCACCGAATATCGACGAGTAGAGAAGCGGGATGCCGAAGAGCAGATTGAGACCTAGGACCGTCCCCAAGTATTCTGCGAGGTCGGTCGCTGCCGCGGCGACCTCGGCCGCGAGCCAATACGGGATGACGTATCTGCGCTTGACAAGGGACATCCTTACCAGTTCAGGCAGCGAATAGCCGGAAGCCACTCCGAGTTTGCCGGAGAGGTATTGCAGCAGCATGGCCATCCCGGAGGCAAGCCAGCCGGCCCACAGGAGGTCGTACTTGAAACCGGCACCGGCTACAATATCGGTGCCGTAGTTGCCCGGGTCCATGTAGGCTATGGATACCATAAGCGCTGGTCCTAGCCAAACGAGGAAGCTGCGCCAGGACGTTCCCGTCTTGGTTCCTTGAACGCGCGCCTCCAGTGCGACCTGACTCTGAGAGGCGTTACCTCTTCTCCAGGGCGCGCGCATTGCTAGGATACAGACCAAACGCGCTATATATAAGTTAGACGCGTCTAAGTTATTTTCATTCCTCTAAATGTCTTCGGACGCTCGAACCTCCTAAGTTCGGATGCGCCTTCCCAACCCTTTTATCGTGAGGCAATCTCGACTGGAGTCGAGCTCCGTGGCGAAAGCCGCCCCCCCGAAGAACGAGACCCCTAGGCTAGAGGACTATCTCGAGGCGATCTACTCTCTCTTCGAGGAGAAGGGATACGCGAGCACGGTCGACATCTCGGACCGCCTACAGGTTAGGCCGCCGACCGTGACGAGCATGGTGCAGAAGCTCGCGAAGAAGGGGTACCTCCTCCACGAGCCCTACAGAGGGATGAGGTTGACGGAGAGCGGCGAGAAGCTCGCGAAGTCGGTCGTCTCGAGGCACCAGGTCATCTCAGAGTTCCTCTCCATGATCGGGGTGGGGCGGAGGGTGGCGTACCAGGACACCGAAGGGATAGAGCACCACATCCAACCTGTCACATTCCGCAAGATAGAGAGGCTGGTGGAGTTCCTGCGCAAGAACCCGGACTACCTCAGCGCGGTGCGAGAGTACGTGGACGGATAAGAAACCTGTCATCGAGACCCGCGCGGTGACCAACGTTTATCTCGGCCGGCCTGGCTGACGCGAGAAGGATTGAAGTTCCTCAGGCTGGAGTACGCGCCGACGGTGGTCCTGATGCTGGCGGTGGCCCAGATGGCGTCCTTCGCCAGCGTCGGTCTCTTCGAAGCGAGCTACGCCGTCGCGGGGCTCTTCAGCTTCGTCTCCCTCGCGTGCGGCGTGGCCATCTACTTCTATCTTAGAAACAAGGACGTGACAGCCGCGAGGATTGCGATCGCGACGGGGCTCCTCTTCTTCATCATGCTCTTCAGCATCGGCGAGTATCTCTTCGCCACATACGTCCCCGCCTGACGCCCATCTCGCCGGGCGCCCATCCCGTTACCTCACCGGCTTGACGAGAGCGGGGAGTGGCTTGTGGCTCGCCTGGGCCAGCCTCGTGATGCCGCCCGAGAGGCTCTGGCTCTTGATCCCCTTCGACTCGAGGGCCTGCGCGGCCCTGAGAGAGGTGTTCCCTGACATGCAGACCAGCAGGACCCTCTTGTCGCCTCCACCCGACGCTTTTCCCCCGTCGAGGACGGCCCTCAGCCCGGGAAGCAACTCCTGGCTGGTAATCAGCTTCACGACGTCGCCCGGCTCCGCCACCCTAACGGAGCCATCGGGGCGCCCCAGCGAGCTGGCGATGAGCTTCGCCCCCTCCTCGCTCGGCACATACCCCATGTGCGTCCACACCACCTCGTCGAACCTCCCAGGCCTCGACTTTACGCTCTCGAGGGTGACCTCCAGCCCCTCCTCCTGCTCCTCCTTGTTGAGGACGGATTCCACCGTGCTTCTGTACTTCTTAGCGCCGTCGGCGAGCATGACCACGAACCCGCCGTCCATCCCGAAGTTGACCATCTGCAGGACGGCGTATAGGGCGAGCGCGCTGCTCTCGCCGATGTCGAAGCCCCTGCCGACAAGGAACGCGAAGAGCCTCTTGGCTTGCTCGAAGTCGACCTCGTGCTCGCCGGCGTATCTCGCCGGCTCGTAGAACCTTAGTCCCGCGGCTTTGCCTTTCGTGCGTATTCCCGCGACGTCGCGCCCCTCGGGAGGGAAGACCACGTGCACCGTCTTCTTGCCGGCGTACCTTCCTTGGACGTACCGGCTCAGCCCCCCCGAAGTGCCA
>Ga0307373_10013185_pt1 | contig 11596 bp, 7 predicted proteins | sample OX2MG_FD_202534 | JGI IMG/M metagenome (GOLD analysis project Ga0307373, IMG submission 202534) | Soil microbial communities from Risofladan, Vaasa, Finland - OX-2 | ecosystem: Environmental > Terrestrial > Soil > Coastal area > Acid sulfate soil | place: Finland: Risofladan, Vaasa | collected... | reverse complement strand
ACCGGGGTCACCGGCGCAACCGGCGCAAACCTGACGAGCCAGACGCCGCTGCCCTCGGGGCAGTCCGAGTCGGGGTTCTATGCCGCCGCCGGCGGCAGCTCGACGACCGGCTACATCGGCACGGGCATCAGCTACGTGCAGCCGCTGACCGCGGCGATCCCGGACGCCAACATCATCTGGAACAAGGCCGGGACCAGCTCGATCCACTGCCCCGGGTACGGCCGTGCCGACCGCGGATACCTGTGCCTCTATGACAACGAGGAGAACGGCGTCGGAACCGGCATCTTCTACTCGAGCGACGGATTCGGCACGCCGTCGGCGGGAGCGATCCTCTACTGGACGCTGACGGCGGCCAACAACTTCGTGAGCGGCGAGTACACGGTCACAGCCCCGTAGCGCACGGGCTCCTCACGAACACGAATACGGGCGGCCCGCCGGCGCGGCGGGCCGCTCCATGCTGCTCGAGCCCCGGCGCTAGGCGACCAGTCGGACAGGCCCGCCGAGCAGGTGCTCGAGCTCGGCGCGCAGGCCGGGGCTGGCCTCGACGCGAAATTCGCTGCCGAGCCGCACGCGGCGGCCCTCCGAGAGCTCGATCACGACCTCCGAGCGGCCGGGGAACGTTCCCAGCACATGCTTGAGGTCCTCGAGCACCGCGGCGAAGCGGCAGCCGTCCCCCAGGCGGACGTGCAGCGGCTTCGGATTCGCCGCTTCGAGCGCCGCGGCGCGCGCGCGGGCTAGCTCCTCGGGGTCGGGACGAAAGGGCTCGACGGACTGCGCCACGACCGTCGTTCGGCCCTCCTCCTTCTGGTCGACGCGACCGCGGACGAGGACGATCGCGTCGACGGCAAGGGTGCCTTCGAACTTCTCCAGGGCGGACCCGAACACGATGATCTCGACCTGGCCCTCGAGATCGTCGAGCGTCGCGAACATCATGTCGGCGCCGGCGCGGGTGCGGATCTTGCGCGCCTGGGTGACGATGCCGCCGATTGTCACGCCGTCCTTGTCCGCACGCTGGAGCACCGCGACGAGCGAGCAGTCGACCGCCAGCGACAGCGCCTCGCGCACCGCCTTCAGCGGGTGCTCGGAGATGAACAGCCCGATCGCCTCCTTCTCGACCGCGAGCAGTTCGCGCTGCTCGAACTCGAGCGTCGAGATCGGTGGGCGGATCGCCGCGTGTCCGTTGACCGGGGCGCCGTGGTCGCCGAGATCGAAGATCGAGCCCTGGCCGATCTGCGCGTCCTGCTGGGCCTTCTGGCCGGCGCCCTGTGCCTGTTCGAGCACCTCGAGCATTCCGCGTCGGGTCGCGCCGGTCGAGCCCAGGGCACCGCACTTGATCAGCGCCTCGATCGCCTTCTTGTTGACCGCGCGCCCGTCGACGCGCTCGCAGAAATCCCAGATCGAGCTGAACGGACCGCCCTCCTCACGGGCCCGCGTGATCGCCTCGACCGCCTGGTAGCCGACGCCCTTGACGGCGTCCAGGCCAAAGCGGATCTTGCGATCGACGACCGTGAACTCGTGGTCTGAGAGGTTCACGTCGGGCGGCAGGATCTCGATTCCCATCTCCTCGCAGCGGGCGACGAAGAACGGCACCCGGTCCTTGGTGGACATCACCGAGGAGATCAGCGCGGCCATGTACTCGGCCGGATGGTTGGCCTTGAGCCACGCCGTGCGGTAGGCGATCAGCGCGTAGCACGCGGCGTGGCTTCGGTTGAATGAGTAGTCCGCCGACTTCTCGTTGGTCGACCACAGGGACTCGATCACCGCGTCGGAGGTGCCGCTGGCGCGCGCGCCGGCGACGAACTCGGGCTCGAGCTTCGCCATCGCCGCCCGGTTCTTCTTGCCGATCGCCTTGCGCAGGTCGTCGGCCTTCGCGCCCGAGAATCCGGCCAGCTCCTTGGCGATCCGCATCGCCTGCTCCTGGTAGACGATGACGCCCATCGAGGACTGGAGGATCGGGCGCAGCCGCTCGTCGGCGTAGGTGATCAGCTCGGGGTGGTGCTTGCCCCGAGCGTAGGTCGGGATCTGGTCCATCGCCCCGGGCCGATACAGCGCGTTGAGCGCGACGAGGTCGTCGAAGCAGTCGGGACGGACCTTCTTCAGCGCCTCGCGCATCCCCTCGGACTCGAACTGGAAGACCCCCACGCTGTCTCCGCGGGCCAGCATCGCGTAGGTCGCGGGGTCATCGAGCGGCAGCGTGGCCATGTCCTGGCGGATCCCGCTGGAGCGTTCGATGATGTCGAGCGCATCCTCGATCACATCGAGGTTGCGCAGCCCGAGAAAGTCCATCTTCAGCAGGCCGATTTCCTCGATCGGCTTCATCGAGAACTGGGTGACCGTGCGGAACTGGCGCTCTCCGTCCTCGCCCAGGCCGGCGTCGGCGAGCTGCAGCGGGACGATGTCGGTCAGCGGACGGTCGGCGATCACCACGGCGGCCGCGTGGATCGAGGAGTTCCGCACGACGCCCTCCAGGCCGCGTGCGATATCGATTATCTGGCGGGCTGTCGGGTCCTCGTCGTAGGCCGCGCGCAGCTGTTCGCCGTCGGCCAGACATTCCTCGAACGAGGGTGCGCGACCCTGCTGGGGGTCCGGGATCAGCTTCGCCAGCCGGTCGCCGACACCGTAGTCGTGACCGAGCACGCGCGCCGCGTCGCGCGTCGCCTGGCGCGGCGCCATCTTGCCGAACGTGACGATCTGCGCGACCGACTCGCGGCCATACTTCTCGACGACGTAGCGCAGCACGCGCTCGCGGCCGCGGACCGAGAAGTCGATGTCGATATCGGGCATCGACACGCGCTCGGGGTTCAGGAAGCGCTCGAACAGCAGGTCGTAGGCCAGCGGGTCGACGTCGGTGATCCGCAGGCTGTAGGCGACGATCGAGCCGGCCGCCGAGCCGCGGCCAGGGCCGACCGCGATCCCGCTGCGCTTCGCGAAGTCGACGAAATCCCAGACGATCAGGAAGTACGCGTCGAAGCCCATCCGGTCGATGACCTCGAGCTCGGTCTCCGCACGTTCCAGCGTCGCCGCCGGCAGCGGGTCGCCGTAGCGCTCGCGCAGCCCCTGCGTCACCAGCCGCCGAAGGTAGCTCTGCGCGGTCTCGCCGTCGGGAACCGGGTAGGCCGGGATCAGCTGGCGGTCGAGCTCGAGCTCGACGTTGCAGCGCTCGGCGATCTCGAGGGTCGAGGCGAGCGCCTCCGGCCACTCGGCGAAGGCCTCCGCCATCTCGGCGCAATCCTTGAGGTAGAACTCGTTGGTCTCGAAGCGGATCTTCGGCTCGGCGAGCGTGCTCTTGGTCTGCACGCAGAGCAGCGCGGCGTGGTGGGAGTAGTCCTCCCGGCGCAGGTAGTGCACGTCGCCGGTGCCGACCAGCGGCCCGCCCATCTCGCGGGCGAGGCGCACGATCTCCTCGTTGCAGCGCTCCTGCAGTGCGAGCCCGTTCTTCTGCAGCTCGAAGTAGACGTTGTCGCGTCCGAGCGCGCCGATCAGCTGGTCGACGTGCTCACGCCCCTCGTCGATGCGCCCGTCCGCGATCCGCGAGCACAGCCTCGATGCCAGGCAGCCGGTCAGCGCGATGATGCCGTCGCCGTAGCGCGCGACCTGCTCCATGTCGACCGTCGGCTTGCCCCGTTGCAAGCCCTCGAGAAAGCCCGCCGAGGAGAGCTGCACGAGGTTGCGGTAGCCGGCGTCGCTGCGGGCGAGCAGCGTCAGGTGGTTGTGCTCGAGACGCTGCCCGGGAGCCGCCACCGCGGCATGATCGTCGACGAAGTACACCTCGCAGCCGACGATCGGCTTGATCCCGGCCTTGCGCGCGGCCTGGTAGAGCTCGACCGCGCCGTTCATCACCCCGTGGTCGGTCAGCCCGAGCGCCGGCTGTCCGAAGGCCACCGCACGGTCCACGAGTCCCTGGATCTTCGACGCGCCGTCGAGCAGCGAGTACTCGGAGTGCACGTGAAGATGGGCGCAGCTGGGCTCGGTCATGCGATGGGCTGATCCTAGTGGGGCGGGAAGACGGCTCTGCCGCCTTCGGCGGCACCCGCCGGTCGGTGTACCACGCGGGTTTCGCGCGGCTGTGCCGATCGAGCGCACGTTGCGGGAAGCGCGATACGGTTTGGCGGTGTCCGAACCAAGCCGCGGTTTGGGAGAGCTGTTCGCGGCACCGCTGGGGAGCGGTCAGATTCGGTCCGAGGGGGCATCTCTCGTGGTCGTCGAGTGGCGGGATCCGGGCGGGGGCGGCGATCCGCCGATGTACATCGCGCCGCTCCACATCCACCGCGAGGACGACGAGGCGTGATACGTCGTCGAGGGCGCGCTGGCGGTCCGCGTCGGCGACCGCGACGTCGAGGTGCCGGCCGGCGGCGCCGTGCTCGTGCCGCGTGGCACGCCCCACACCTACTGGAACCCCCACCCGACCCCCACCCGCTACGTGCTGATCATGACGCCGCGAATCAAGGCGCTGATCGACGCGATCCACACCCTCCCCGAGCGCAACCAGCAGACCCTCGAAGCCACGTTCAGCGAGCACGCGAGCGAGTATCTCGGCTGGCTGTAGTCAGCTCGGGCGCGAGGACACCGTTGGCGCGCAGCGCTAACGGTTCCGCAGGCGCCAAGCCATCCGCGACTGCAGCGTCCACAGCTCGATGAACCCGGGCGACGCGGTCTGCGAGAACAGGCCACCGGACTCCGCGAACGATGCGAGCGAGCGGTCGTAGAGGGCGTTGGGCGAGGCGCGGGTGACCACGCGCGCCGTTCCCTTGTAGAGCTCGACGCCGACCGTGCCACTGACCTGGGCGTTGACCGACTCCATGTAGGCGTCGAGATCGCCGCGCAGCGGCTCCCACCACAGGCCGGCGTAGACGAGGTAGGCCCACTGGCGGTCCAGCCCGGCCTTGAACTGGTTCTGGTGGATCGTGCAGACGAGCTTCTCGAGCTCGGCGTGCGCCGGCAGGATGATCGCCGCCGCCGGGGCCTCGTAGATGTCGCGGACCTTGAGGCCGACGATGCGGTCCTCGACGTGATCGATGATCCCCACGCCGTGGCGTGCGCCGAGCACGCCGACACGCTCGATCAGCTCGGCCAGCGCGAGGCGCTCGCCGTCCAAGGCAACCGGCAGCCCGCGCTCGAATTCGAGCTCGATCCGCTGCGCTTCGTCCGGCGCCAGGCGCGGAGGCGTGACGAGCTGGAAGACGTCCTCGTCGGGTGCGTGCTCGAGATCCTCGATCCAGCGCCCCTCCGATGAGCGCCCCCACAGGTTGTCGTCGATCGAGTAGGGCGCGACCTCGGTTCCGCCCTTGACCGGAATCCCGTGCTCGCGGGCGTAGGCGATCTCCTCCTCGCGGCCCATCGCCCACTCGCGAACGGGCGCGATCACCTTGAGGTCCGGGGCAAGCGTCGCGATCGTCCCGTCGATGCGCACCTGGTCGTTGCCCTTGCCGGTGCAGCCATGGGCGACGGTGTCGGCGCCAACCGCACGGGCGTGTTCGACGGCGAGCTTGGCGATCAGCGGCCGGCCGAGCGCCGTGAACAGCGGGTAGCCGCCGCCGTACAGCGCGTTGGCCTTGATCGCCGGGGCGAGGTACTCGTTGGCAAACTCCTCGCGGGCATCGACGATCTGACAATCGACCGCGCCGAGCCGGCGGGCCTTGCCCTCGATCACCGCGTAGTCCTCGCCCGGCTGGCCCAGGTTGACGGTCAGCGTGGCGACCTCGGCCTCGTAGCGCTCCTGAATCCACTTCAGCATCACGCTGGTGTCCAGGCCGCCGCTGTAGAGCAGCAGGACGCGATGGACGTCCGCTGGATTTGCCTGGTAGCTCGCTGTTTGCGGCGCGAATTCGGGGTCGCTCATGGCTGCGCAAGCCTACCGGCGCGCGAACGCCGTGCGGCGTCAGGCGCCGCGGCGGCGCGACGGCGGCATCAGGAACTCCCACGGCGAGCGCTCCTCGCCGGGGTCGACCGGAACCTCGATCAACGCCGGCTCCGCGCGCTCCAGCGCCCGTTCGAGTGCGCCTCGCAGACCGTCGGGTGTGTCGGTCCGTTCGGCGTGGATGCCGTAGCTGCGCGCCAGGGCCACGAAATCGGGGTTGGCCAGCGCCGCACCGAGCACGCGGCCGTCGTACAGCCTCCCCTGGTCGCGCATCACGTTCCCGTAGGCGCCGTTGTTGAACAGCACCGTGACCACGTCGAGCCCGTACTGCGCCGCCGTGGCCAGCTCCTGCAGGCCGAACTGGAAGCCGCCGTCGCCGGTGATCGAGACGACGGCACGATCGGGGTTGCCGGCCTTCACCCCGAGCGCGGTCGGGAAGCCGAATCCGAGCGTGCCCTGGGCTCCGCACGTGACGAAGGTCCGCGGCTGGTAGACCGGAAAGGCGAAGTAGGAGGCGAAGCCGGCCTGGCAGAGCTCCTCGACGAAGAAGCCGTCACGAGGCAGGACGTCGCGAATCGCGGCCAGGTATTCGACGTGCGGCCGGACGTCGCGGATCTGCTCGCGCTTGGCCGCCTTCAGCGCCGCGAACTCGGCGCTCCGCGAGGGGCGCTCGAGTCGGGCGTCACGCAGGCGCCGCGTGAGCGCGGCGGCGGTCGCGGCCGCATCGCCCCCCAGGCCGACCGTCGCCGCGGAGCGCGCCAGCTGCTCGGGCTCGATGTCGATGTCGATGATCGCCAGCCCGGCGGGCTGGTCGGGCCAGCGAAACCACTGCAGCTCGAGCCGGCTGCCGATGCCGACGAGCACGTCGGTCTCGTGCCAGCGCTCGAATCCCTCTGCGCAACTGAACCCGAGATCGTGGTCGCTGGAGACGACGCCGCGCCCGCTGCGAAACGAGACGACCGGCGCCTGCAGCAGCTCGGCCAGCTCGAGGACCTCGGCGCCGGCGTCGAGCGCGCCGCCGCCGACCATGATCATCGGGTTTCGCGCCCGCTCGAGCAGGCCTGCGGCGCGCTCGAGCGCGCCGGGCTCGACGGCCGCGACGACGGCGCGGCGGTGCGGGGCGACCAGGGCGACCGGCTCGGCCTGGTCGAACACCTCCCACGGCATTTCCAGGGCCACTGGGCGCGGGCGTCCGCTCGTCGCCTGCCGGAACGCCTCGGCGACCAGGCCCGGCGCCGCAGCCGGGCGCTCGATGCGCTGCGCCCACTTGGTCAGGGTCCGTAGCGTCGCCAGCTGGTCCGGCAGCTCGTGCAGGTGCCCCCGGCCGGCGCCGAGGAACTTCGAGGGCACCTGTCCGGTGAGGCAGACGACCGCGGTGCTCGTGGCGTAGGCGGAGCACAGCGCGGCGCTCGAGTTCAGCACACCCGGCCCGGGAACGACGGCGTAGACCCCGACCCGGCCCGTCGACTTGGCGTAGCCGAATGCCATGTACGCGGCCGCCTGCTCGTGACGCGGGCAGATCACGCGAAGCCGGCTTCCGGCGCGTTCGAACGCATCGAAGAGGCCGTAGATCTGCGCGCCGGGGAGGGCGAAGACGGTGTCCACGCCCGCTCGCAGCAGCGACTCCACGATCGCGTCACCGCCGGTCATCGGCTCGCCGGCAGCCGGCGCCGGCGCCGGTCGTTGCTCGACCGCGACGGCCGGCCGGCGCGCGCCGCGCTCCATCACGCTGGGCGGCGCGAGCCGCTCGCGGAACCCGAACTTGGCATAGAGCGACTGGGCGTCACTGGTGTCGAGCCGCCAGCTCAGATCACGCTGCGGACCGCCGTCGACCGCCTCGCGCACGAGCTCGACGCCGAGCCCATGACCGCGGTGGGCAGCGTCGACGAAGACGTCGGCGAGATAGGCGAGCACCGCGCCGTCGGAGATCACGCGCGCGAAGCCGACCTGCGCGCCGCCGTGGTAGAGCCCGACCACGCGCAGCGAGCCGGCGATCGAGCCTTCAACGGTCGAACGCGGGCGACCGCGGGCCCAGTAGGACTCGCCCGCGAGATAGCGGGAGACGTAGTCCAGATCGATCCGCGCCGGATCGTCGTCGAGCTCGTATCCGCCCGGGAGCTCTCGGCGCATCTCAGGCGAGGACGGAGCGCAAGCGCTCGACGGCATCGTCGACCTCGCGCTCGCCGATGACCAGCGGCGGCAGCAGCCGCACCGTCACCGGACCGGTCGCGTTGACGACGAGGCGCTGCTCGAGCAGCGCCCGACGCACGACCTCCGGCGCGTCGACGTCGACGTCGAAGGCGACCATCAGGCCGCGACCGCGGATCGCGACGACATGCGGCAGCGTCGCGACCCGCTCGCGCAGCAGCTCCCCGAGCTCGCGCACTCGCGCATGCAGCTCCTCGTCGAGCAGCACGTCGAGCGCAGCCAGCGCGGCGGCGCAGACGACCGGGCCGCCCGCGAACGTCGAGCCGTGGTCGCCGGGCGCAAAGGTGTCGGCATGGCGGGCCCCGGTGACCAGCGCACCGATCGGCAGGCCGCCGCCGAGCGCCTTGGCGCTGGTCAGCAGGTCGGGGGTCACGCCGGAGTGCTCGTAGGCCCACGCCGTCCCGGTCCGTCCGAGGCCGGTCTGGATCTCGTCGAAGATCAGCGTCGCGCCGACCTCGTCGCAGCGCTCGCGGGCAAATTGCAGCAGCCGGTCGGGCAGCACGTGCACCCCGGTCTCGCCCTGGATCGGTTCGAGGATCAGCGCCGCGGTGTGCTCGTCGACCGCAGCGGCGAGCGCGTCGATTGTCGCATCGACGCTGACGAAACCGCCGACCAGCGGCGCGAACGGGGCCTGCTTGGACTCCTGGGGCGTCGCCGACAGCGCGCCGTAGGTGCGTCCATGGAACGCGCCGTGCAGCGAGACGATCGTGCCGCCCGCTCGCGCCTTGCGGGCGCATTTGAGCGCCGCCTCGACGGCTTCGGCTCCCGAGTTGGTGAAGAAGACCTTGCCGCCCAGCGAGCTCTCGGCGAGCCGGCGCGCGAGTCGCGACATCGGCTCGGTGTAGTACAGGTTGCCGACGTGCAGCAGCCGTCCGGCCTGTTCGCGGATCGCCGCGACGACCGCGGGGTGGCAGTGCCCGACGCTGGAAACCGAGATGCCGGTCAGGAAGTCCAGGTACTCGGTTCCGTCGGCGTCCCACAGCCGCACGCCCTCGCCGCGCGCGAACTCGACCGGATAGCGGGCGTAGTTCGGTGTCAGGTGGGCATCGGCCCGCGCCGGCGTGCTCACGCCGTGACCTTGGTGCCGATGCCGGCGTCGGTGAACAACTCCAGCAGCAACGAGTGGGCGACGCGGCCGTCGACGATCTGCGCCGCCCCGACGCCGCCACGCACCGCGTCGACGCACGCCTGGAGCTTGGGGCGCATGCCCCCGTCCACGGTCGCGAGCGCGCCGCTGACCTGCTCGACGGTCGCCTGCCCGATCAGGCTGTCGGGGTCGGCCGGGTCGCGCAGCCATCCCCGCACGTCGGTCAGGAAGATCGCGGTCCGCGCGTGCAACGCGACGGCGATCGCCGCCGCCGCCTCGTCCGCGTTGACGTTGTAGGAGTGGCCCTCACGGTCCGCGCCGACCGAGGCGACGACCGGGATGTAGTCGCGCGCGATGTGGTTGATCACGCCGGGATCGACGTGATCGATCTGGCCGACGAAGCCGATGTCCTCGCCCCCGGGCGCCGAGCGCCGCGAGCAGCGCAGCAGCCCGCCGTCGTCACCCGAGAGGCCGACGGCGGGCTGGCCGTGGCGGCTGATCCGCAACACGATGTCGGTGTTCAGCTTGCCGACCAGCACCATCTTTGCGATCTCGACCGTCGCCTCGTCGGACACGCGCAGGCCGCCGACGAACTCGACGGGCATGTCGAGCCGGTTCATGTAGGCGGTGATGTCGGGCCCGCCGCCGTGCACGACGACCGGGCTCATGCCGACGTACTTGAGCAGCACGACATCGCGCGCGAACTCCTCGCGCAGCAACGGGTCGTCCATCGCCGCGCCGCCGTATTTGATCACGACCGTCGAGCCGTGGAAGTCGCGAATATAGGGGAGCGCCTCGAGGAGGGTGGCGACGTCGCGCATCAGTGGTGAGCCCGTCCCATCAGGTCGTGTACTCGGCGTTGATCTTCACGTAGTCGTAGCTGAGATCGGAGAAGAACAGCTCGGTCTCGGCTCCCTCCCCCGGCAGGTCGATCTCGTAGAGGACCTCGTCACCGCTGACGGCCTGTGCGAGCGCGTCGGCGGCGAAGGCGACGGCAGCGCCGCCGCGGGCGACGGTGATGCCCTCGATGGCGATGTCGAAGGCCAGTGGAGCGCTGCCGGGCAGCGCGGCGCCGACGGCCTGCGCGATGCGCCCCCAGTTGGCGTCGCCGCCGAACAGCGCGGCCTTGACGAGCGGGGAGTTCGCGACGGCGCGCGCGACGCGCGCGACCGAAGCCTCGCCGCCGCCGCGGACGTGAACGCGCGCGATCCGCCGCGCACCCTCGCCGTCGGCGACGATCCGCAGCGCGAGCTGGCGCAGCAGGGCGTCGAGGGCCTCGCCGAACCGCAGCTCGTCGTCGGTCTCGGGCTCGATGCGCACGCCGCTGGCGCCGCTGGCCATCAGGATCACGGTGTCGTTGGTCGACAGCTGGCCGTCGACGCTGATGCGGTCAAACGAGCGCTTGACGGTCACGCCGAGCAGCAGGTCGGCGGTCTGGGCGGCGAGGTCGGCGTCGGTCTGCACGAAGCACAGCATCGTCGCGAACCGCGGCGAGATCATTCCGGCGCCCTTGCACTGCGCCGCGAGCGTGACGGTGCCGGACGGCAACGTCAGCTCCAGCGAGACGTGCTTGTCCAGCGCATCGGTCGTGCGGATTGCGTGCGCGAAGCCCTCCGCACCCTCCGGGCTGAGCGCCGCCGCCAGCCGCGGAACCGCCGCGGCGATCCGCTCGCCCGGGAGCGCAACGCCGATCACGCCGGTCGACGCCACGGCGACCTCGCGCGGATGCAGGCCGAGCGCCGCCGCGGCAGCCTCCTGCATGCGCACCGCCTGCTCGATGCCGCCATCGCCCGTCGCGGCGTTGGCGTTGCCGGAGTTCGCCACCACCGCGCGCAACGCGTGCAGGTCGCAGCGCTCGCGGGTCACCACGACCGGGGCGGCCAGGACGCCGGAGTCGCAGAAGCGCGCAGCGCTCACCGTCCCGGGCACGTCGGAGACGAGCAGGCCAAGGTCGAGGTCCGACGAGTCCACGCTCTTGACCCCCGCCGGGATTCCGCCGAGGCGAAAGCCTGCCGGCATCGCCGGGGAGTCGCGCACGAAGGCCGGCCGCTGCACCCACCGCGAAGTGAAGAAGTCGCTCATCGCAGCCCGGTTCCCTCCTCGAGGCCGAACATCAGGTTGAGGTTCGCGATCGCCTGCGACGCGGTGCCCTTCCAGAGGTTGTCGATCGCGGCGAAGACGAACAGCTTGCCGGTGCGCTCGTCGGCGTGCACGCTGATCGCGCAGAAGTTCGTCTCACGGACGTCGCGCACGCCGGGCGGCCGGGCGACGAGCTCGATGAACGGCTCCTCGCCGTAGCGGCGCGCATAGAGCTCCTCGAGCGAGTCCTGGGAAAGCGGGTGCGTCGGCGTCACGTAGCACGACAGCAGCTCGCCCTGGTCGAGCGGCACCAGGTGCGGCGTGAAGGCGATCGGCACCGGCGCGCCGAGCGCCGCGAGCTCCTG
>Ga0307373_10013184_pt1 | contig 11596 bp, 10 predicted proteins | sample OX2MG_FD_202534 | JGI IMG/M metagenome (GOLD analysis project Ga0307373, IMG submission 202534) | Soil microbial communities from Risofladan, Vaasa, Finland - OX-2 | ecosystem: Environmental > Terrestrial > Soil > Coastal area > Acid sulfate soil | place: Finland: Risofladan, Vaasa | collected... | reverse complement strand
GCGCATCAGCGCCGCCCGATTTTCGCCGCTGTCTTGCCGCAGCCTCGCGGCGGCGAGGATGTCGTCGAAAGCCGAATCGGCGCCGTTTTCAACGAGGCGGGTCAGGAACGCCCATTCCGCCGCCGCGACGCCGCTGAGGAACGGGCTGTTGCCGAACACCGCCGCAAGCAGCGCCCGTCCCGCTTGGGTCGCGCTCCAGGCGCGGGCGCGGGCAGCTTCAGCCGGGTCGGCGGCGGCCAGAGCCTCGTCCCACGCGGCAACGCCGAGAGCGAGGCGGCGCGCATCGGCCGGGCGGGGCAGGCCACCGCGATCGGGGGAGAGGTGCGATAAAAGGGTCATGGCCCCACGCCGGTAACGATGGCGACCTTGGCGCGCCGGCCGGCGGCGATCAAGCCCCGCGACCGCCGGGCCCGCCCGCGGAGCAGCGGCGACGCGGGCACGCGCGACGCGCGGCACGCCATGTCGGCCGCCACGCGCATCGCCTGCTGACCTGGCTCGGCTCGATCGCGGCGATCGTGATCCTGCTGGCCGCGGTCGGGATCTGGCGGCTGATGCAGGGGCCGATCGCGCTCGACCGGCTGGTGCCCTATGTCGAAGCCGGCTTTGCGCGCACCGGGCTCGGGCTGGACGTATCGATGTCGGGGGTGCGGGTCGGCATCGACCGCGGGACCCACCAGCTCGATCTGCGTCTGCGGGATGTCGCACTGGCCCTGCCCAACGGCGACAGCCTGGCGACGCTTCCCGAGGTGGCCGCGAGCTTTGGCCTCGGCTCGCTGATCCGCGGCCGGCTGGCACCGACCCGCCTGGTCGTCGAACGCCCGGTGCTGCAACTGCGGCGCGACACGACCGGGATGGTCAGCTTTCGTATCGGCAACACGGCGGCGAGCGGCATGGCGCCGGCCGCCGTGGCGGCGCTGCTCGGGCCGCCGCAGGACGGCACGCCGCTCGGGCAATTGCGCACGCTGCGGGTGCGCGACGCGACGCTGATCGTCGACGACCAGTTGCTCGGGCGGCGCTGGCAGGCCGATCATCTCGATGCGGCGGTGTCGCGCGACGCCGGAGGCAGCGCAGGCGACCTGTCGCTTTCGGTGACGCTCGGATCCGAAACCACGACGCTGCAAGCCAATTTCCGCTATGTCGCGGCGCGCGGCAAACTCAACCTGGGGCTTGCGGCCGGCCGCATCGAGCCCACGGTGCTGGCCTCCCTCGTGCCGCTCCTAGGGCCGCTGGCCGATGTGCACATGCCGGTTTCCGGCACGCTCGAAACCCAGTTCGACTTCGCCGAAAGCAAGTTCGAGGGGTTCCGCGCCGATCTCGGCTTTGGCGCCGGCTGGCTCGACAGCGCGCAATTCGCCGGCGGCCGGCTTGACCTGAGGGGCGGCGAGCTGCACGCGGTCTATGCGCCGGAAGACCACCAGCTACGCCTCGAACGGCTGGCCTTCGACCTCGGCGGCGGCGCGCGCATCGTCATCGATGGCCGTATCGACGGCGTCACCCGCGCCCTTGTCGCGGCCGGTGGCGCCGCGAACCGCCCGCTGCCGGGGCGGGTCGAGGTGACGCTGTCGAAGGTGCCGGTGGCGCGGCTCGGCAGGCTGTGGCCGCTCGCACTCAGCCCGGGCGGCCGGCGCTGGGCGCTCGCCAACATCCACGACGGCATGCTCGACCGCGCGACGGCGCAGCTCGACCTGACGGTCGATCCGGCACGCCGTTCGCTCGACGTGGTCGCGGCGCACGGGTCGATGCGCTACCACGATCTGACGGTTACCTACCTGCCCGGGCTGCCGCCCGTGCTGCATGTCGGCGGCACGGCCACCGGCAGCAACAGCGAGCTCGATTTCCGGCCGGATGCCGGCACCGTGAAATCGCTCAAGCTGACCGGAGGCTCGCTGAAGGTCAGCAATTTCGGGGCGCCGGTCGAGACCGCGACGATCGATCTAGCCGTCGCCGGCCCGCTCCGCGACGCGCTCGAAATCATCGATGCCAAGAAGCTGCGCTATGCCCATGCTGCCGGCATCGATCCGGCGGCAGTCGGCGGCACGGCCGAGGCGCAGCTGCATTTCAAGTTTCCGCTGCTGGCGGCGCTCAAGCTCGACGACCTCGACTATGCCGCCAAGGCGCGGCTGACCGCGGCGAGCGTCGCCAAGATTGCGCTCGGCCACGACCTCAGCGACGGCGATTTCACCGTCGAGATCGCGCGCGATGGCCTGCGCGCCACCGGTGGCGGCCGGTTCGACGGGTTGCCCGTGACGGTCGCGGCGGCGATGTCGTTTCATCCGAAAGACGGTCCGCTGGCGGTCTACCGCATCGGGCTGCGGCTCGACCAGGCGACGCGGCAGCGGCTCGATTACGACCTCGCGCCGGACCGGCTGTCGGGCCCGGTCGCGCTCAGCCTGACCTATACCCAGCGCGATCCGGTTCGCGCCTCGGCCGCGCTGGTGCTCGATCTGCGCGCCGCCCGGCTCGCCGTGCCCGAGGCAAACTGGTCGAAACCCGCCGGCCAGCCGGGCAGCGCGACGATCGATTTCGACGTGTCGCATCAGCACATTGCCGGCCCGCTGCGGCTGGCGATGCGGGCGCGCGGCCTCGATGGGCGTTACGTGATCGCGCTGTCGCCCGATCGCGCGCAGGTCGAGCGGGTCGATATCACCCGCCTGGTGATCGGCAGCGACGACCTCGCTGGGGCGGTCATGCGGCGCGGCGACGGCTGGTTGGCCGATATAAGCGGGCGCCGGCTCGACCTGCACCCGCTGTTGAGGCACGCCGTCTCGGCCGAGAGCGGGTCGGCGAGCCCGCCGCTGAAGATCTCGGCGCGGTTCGATCAGGTAGCCTTTGGGCGAGGGCGCATTATGCAGGGCGTCGCGGCCGCTCTGTCGCGGTCGGGCGCCGGCTGGCAGTCGATGCAGATCGACGGGCGCTTCGCCAACGGCCACGCGCTGTCGTTCAGCCTCGGCGGGGCGCTCGGACCGCGGCGGGTGGGGCTGACCTCCGACGATCTCGGCGCCACGTTGCGGCTATTCGACGTGGCCGACAACGTAGTCGGCGGCCGGCTCAGCGTCACTGGCGAGCTGACCCAGGCCGGCGGCAAGCCGGCGCTGCGGGCCGATATCAACGGCGCCGATTTCAGCGTCGTGCGCGCGCCGGTGCTGACCCGGATCCTGTCGCTGGCTTCCTACACCGGCTTGGCGAGCATGATGTCGGGGTCGGGCATCCCGTTCAGCTCGCTCAGGGGACGCTTTACCTATACCGAAGACGGCATCGCACTCGAACGTCTGATGGCCTCGGGCGAGTCGCTCGGCATCACCGCTTCCGGCACGATAGATCTCGACCAAGATATGCTCGACCTCAACGGCGCGATCGCACCGGCGCATCTGCTGAATTCGGCGCTCGGCAAGGTACCGGTACTCGGGTCGCTGCTGATGGGCGGCGAGGGGCAGAGCCTGTTCGCCGCCAATTACGAGCTGAGCGGGCCAAGCGCCAACCCCGAGGTTTCGGTCAATCCGCTGAGCGCGATCGCGCCGGGGTTTCTGCGCCGGCTGTTTCAGCCGTTTTCCGCCGGGTCGGACAACCCGCCGCAGCCGCCGCCCTGACTGCGCGCTACTCCGGCCGCACCAGGGCGTGCCGCTTGCGGCCGGCGCTCAATTTGATCGCGCCCCCGTCCGCGACATCGGCGAGTGATATGACCTGCGCCTCGGTCGAGATCACCACATCGTTGAGCCGAGCGCCGCCGCCGCGGATCAGCCGCCTCGCCTCGCCGTTCGACGTGGCGAGGCCGGCGTTGACCAGCAGCTCGACCAGTGGCACACCGTGCACGAGCCGGTCGCGCGGCACCGCGATGTGCGGCAGGTCGGTCCCCGACTCGCCCCGCTCGAATACGGCGCGCGCGGTTTCGGCCGCCGCCTCGGCCGCGGTGCGGCCGTGGCACAGCGCGGTCGCCTCGGTCGCGAGGATTTTCTTGGCCTCGTTTATCTCGCTGTCGGCGAGCTTGGAAAGGCGGGCGATCTCGTCGAGCGGCAGTTCGGTGAACAACTTCAGAAAGCGGCTGACATCGGCGTCTTCGGTGTTGCGCCAGAACTGCCAGTATTCATACGACGAGAGCCGGTCGGGGTTGAGCCACACCGCGCCGCCGAGGCTCTTGCCCATCTTGGCCCCTGAGGCGGTGGTGATCAGCGGCGTCGTCAGGCCATAGAGCGCGCGGCCGTCGACCCGCCGGCCGAGCTCGACGCCGGAGATGATATTGCCCCACTGGTCCGAGCCGCCCATCTGCACATCGCAGCCAAAGCGGCGCGCCAGCTCGACGAAATCGTAGGCCTGCAGGATCATGTAGTTGAATTCGAGAAACGACAGCGGCTGGTCGCGTTCGAGCCGCAGCCGCACGCTGTCTTGCGTCAGCATGCGGTTGACCGAAAAGTGCCGGCCGATGTCGCGCAACAGCGGGACGTAGCGCAATTCGTCGAGCCAGTCGGCGTTGTTGACCATCACCGCATCGCCCGCCCCCTCGCCGAAGCCCAGGAAATTGGTGAAGACCCGGCGGATGCTCGCCATGTTGGCGGCGATCGCCGCATCGCTCAGCATCTGGCGCGTTTCGTCGCGGCCGGTCGGGTCGCCGATGCGCGTGGTGCCGCCGCCCATCAGCACGATCGGCTTGTGCCCATGCTTCTGGAACAGGCGCAGCAGCATGATCGACATCAGGTGACCGATATGCAGACTATCGGCGGTGCAGTCGTAGCCGACATAGGCGGTGACCGCGCCGGCGGCGAGGCGCTGGTCGAGCGTCTCGACATCGGTGCATTGGTGGACATAGCCGCGCTCGTAGGCGGCGGCGAGAAAGGGCGAGCGAACGGTCGGCATGGCGGCGTCATCTAGCATAAAAACACGCTGCGCGCTGGGGCTGATGAGCGGCACCTCGCTCGACGGCATCGATGTGGCGGCGCTGGAAACCGACGGGCAGGCGCGCGCCGCGGCCGGCCCGGCGCTGACCGTGCCTTATCCCGCTTCGTTTCGCGAGCGGCTGCGCGGGGTTCTCGGCGGCGCCGAGCCGGCGGCCGAGATCACCGCGGTTGAGGCCGAGCTGACCCGGCTGCACGCCGCGGCGGTGGCCGAGTTCCGGGTGCGCTTTCCGGAAGTGCGTGCCGGGCTGATCGGGTTTCACGGCCACACGATTCTGCACGAGCCGGCGGCGCGCCGAACCTGGCAGATCGGCGACGGGGCGCTGCTCGCGCGGCTGACCGGCACCGATGTCGTCGCCGATTTCCGCAGCGCCGATATTGCGGCCGGCGGTGAGGGCGCGCCGCTGGCGCCGCTTTACCACGTCGTGCTGGCGGCCGGGCTCGACCTGCCGCTCGCCGTGCTCAATCTCGGCGGGGTCGGCAACGTCACCTGGATCGGGCCGGGTTCTGACAGCGGCGGCGGCGATATCATCGCCTTCGACACCGGCCCGGGCAATGCCCTGATCGACGACTGGGCGCAGCGCCATACCGGCCAGGCGTGCGATGTCGACGGCGCGCTGGCCGGCGCCGGGCGGGTGTCGGCGGATCATGTCGCGCGGTTTCTGGCGGCGCCGTATTTCGCCCGCACCCCGCCGAAATCGCTCGACCGCGACACATTCCGCGATTTTGTCCCGCACGACCTGTCGCCCGAGGACGGCGCGGCGACGCTGACCGAGGTCAGCGCGGCGGCGGTCGCCGCGGCACAGCGGCATTTTCCGCTGCCCGCGCGCGAGTGGGTGGTCACCGGCGGCGGCCGGCGCAACTCGGCGCTGATAGCGGCGCTGGCGCGGCATCTCGCGGTGCCGGTGCGGCCGGTCGAGGCGGTCGGCTGGGACGGCGACGCGCTGGAGGCGCAGGCCTTTGCCTATCTCGCGGTGCGCTCGGTTCTCGGCCTGCCCCTCAGCGTGCCGTCGACCACCGGTGTGCCGTGCGCGATGCCGGGCGGGCGCCTGTTCCGCCCGTGACGCTTTCCGGTCACGGCGTGCTGCGCTCGATCGAGGTCAGCCTGCCGTCGGTGAAATAGAGAAAGCCGACCGGCCGGCCGATCCACTGGGTCTGCGCATCGGCGGTATAGATCCATTCCGCCCGCTGGCTTCGCTGAGTCTCGGTGGTGACGATTTTGGTCGGCGCGCACCACGCGGTCCGGCGCACCTCGGCCTCGGTCATCCCGAGGGACACGTCACCTCGGCAGTTGGCATGGTACGTGTCGGCGATTTTTTTGAACTGGAGGCAGGTTTCGAGCGCGCTGCGGATCAGGTCCATCTTCGAGTTCAGCGCCACGATCATGCCGGGGTCGCCGGTCTCGGCGAGGCTCAGATAGGTCCGCGCCGCCGCGATCGCGGTCTGGGCGCGCAATTCGATCTGCGGCTCGTGGCACTGCCGCAATGCCGCCTCGGCGGCGTCGAGCGCGGCCGGAACCCGGTCGGCTGCTTGCTGCGCCGCGGGCGGCAGCGCCGGCTTTGGCGCAGCGCACGCGGCGCAGGCGAGCACGCACGCCAAGGCTGCGTTGCGATGCCACATCTTTCCCTCCCCGGTTGGGCGCAGCGTAGCCGCTGCGCCCGCTTCGGGGAAAGCGCCGGATGCCGTTATTTGACGATGATCTCGCCGACCATGTGCGGATGTATCGAGCAGAAATATTTGTAGGTGCCCGGCTTACCGAAGACAAAGCTGAAGGTCTCGTCGGTGTCGAGCCCGGCCGATTTGAACGACATGTCCTTGCTGGCGCCGGTCACGGTGTGCGGCTCTTCGTCCTGGTTGGTCCATACCACCGTGGTGCCGGGCGCGACGACGAGGTGCGCCGGCTCGAACGCGAAATTGTTGATCGTGACCGCTTTGGTGTCGCCGGCGAATGCCGTGCCGGCCATCAGCAGCATGAACCCGGCGGCGAGCATAGCCGCGCCGTGCCCGATCGTGCGTTTCATCGTCGGCCTCCAGTCACGCGGCGAGGGTGCGATCGGCAACCGCGAGCCCGGTCGCCGGCCGGTAGTCGATCTCGCGCACCCCGAGCATCGCCTTGAGCCTGTCGGCCGGCACCTTGAGCGGGCCGGGCGACGGCGCCTGGCCGGCAACCGGTTGCGGAAACGCGGTCGACAGCGCGGTGTGAAAGGTCATCTTGTCTTCTACCTTCTGCACGACCTGGTGGATGTGGCCGTTGAGCACCGTCACCGAGCCGAACCGCCTTAAATAGGCAAAGGCCTGGCCGGCGTCGCCGGTGGTCCAGCCCCATTGCGGATAGATCGGCCACATCGGGATATGCGCCATCACCACGATCGGCGTGCTGGCGCTCCGGCCCTTTAGGTCGCCTTCGAGCCATTCGAGCTGTGCCTTGCCGAGCGTGCCGCCGGTGCCGAGGGTGAAATTCAGCACGTTGACCAGGGCCACGAAATGTACGCCGCCGTGGTCAAAGCTGTACCAGCCGCCGTCTGCCGCGCCCTTCGCGCCGAACCGCGCGAAGAACTGCTTGCCGTCGTCGCCGATCACGTCGTGCTCGCCGGGGATATAGTGGGTGTCGAGCCTTGCCGTGCCCATGATCTGCGCCGCGGTGTCGAACTGGTCGGGCTTCGACAGATGGGTCACATCGCCGGTGTGCAGCATCAGCGCTGGCTTGTTGGGCAGCGCCGCGACCTTTGCCAGCGCCTCTTGCAGCGTGGCGCCGGGGTCGGGGTTGGGCTGGCCCTTGAAGCCGATGCGGCTGTCGCTGATCTGGACAAAGCTGAACCCGGCGGCCGGCGCGGCCGCGGCATCGCCACCGAGGCCGACCGCCCGCGGGATGCCGCCCGACACCGCCCACAGGATGCCGGTTCCCGCCCACATCATGCACTTCAACAGGCCGCGCCTTGTGTGGCCGGCATCGTCGCCATCGGTTGATCGCGTCGTCTGTCGTATCGTATCCATCGCTTGCCGCTCCGTTCGACGAGGGATCGTCGCGGCGGGTGATCGGTGCGCGCCGGGGTTTATTCGCCTGAAAACTTATTTTTCTCGGCGCGAATAAACCGGTCGCACGGGAGGTCATCGCATGACGTATTGCGCTCGTCGCAGCCGGCGAACGAGGTGACGTGGCGGCTTCATCGCCCGACGGGTCTTTCGAGGCTGCGGTTCTGCCGCACCTCGATGCTGCCCACAACCTCGCCCGCTGGCTGATGCGCGACCGCGCCGCCGCCGAGGATGTGCTGCAAGAGGCGATCGTGCGCGCGCTGACCTATTTTCCCGGCTTTCGCGGGGTCAACTCGCGCGCCTGGCTGCTGCAGATCGTGCGCAACACCGCCTACAGCGCGCTCAGGCCAGAGCATGACGCCGCGCATCTGCCGATCGTCGCCAAGGCTGAGCGGGGCGCGGTCGCCGAGGACGCGCTGGTCTCGTCCGACCCCGATCCCGAGGCCGCGCTGATCCGTGTCCGCGAGCGGCGCCAGGCACACGACCTGATCACGGCGCTGCCGCTCGAGCTGCGCGAGGCGCTGGTGCTGCGCGAACTTGAGGAGCTGTCCTACAAGGAGATCGCCGAGATCACCCGGGTGCCGATCGGCACGGTGATGTCGCGGCTGTGGCGGGCGCGGCGTCTGATCGTCGCGGCCGCCGGCCGGGAGGCGCCGGCATGAATTCCGCGGAACACTGCGAGATGGAGCTGCTGGTTCAGGCCGAGTTCGACGGCGAACTCGGCGCCGCCGACGCGGCGTCTCTCGAGGCGCATCGCGCGCACTGCCCGATCTGCCAAGCGGCGACGGTCGATCTTGCCCGCAGCCGCGATCTACTGCGCGCGCCGCAGCTTTACCAGCCGGCGGCGGAGGCGGTGCGCGCCCGCCTGATCGCCCAATTCGGCGCGGCGCGTCCGGCGCCGCCGCTGCGCCGCCGCCGGTTCAGCGGGTGGCGGCAAGGTTGGGCCGGGTTCGTCCTCGGCGCCGCCTGTGCTGCCGGGGTCGCTTTTATGGTGCTGCCGAACGCGGGGCAAGGGCTGACCGATCAGATCGTCGCGAGCCACATCCGCGCGCTGCAGCCCGGCCATCTCGAAGACGTCGCGTCGACCGACCAGCATACGGTCAAGCCGTGGTTCGACGGGCGCCTCGATTTCGCCCCGCCGGTCAAGGACCTGAAGGCCGAGGGGTTTCCTCTCAAGGGCGGCCGGCTCGACTATATCGGCGGACGGCCGGTGGCGGCGCTGGTCTATCAGCGCGACAAGCACCTGATCGATCTCTATGTCTGGCCCGAAGGCACGGCCGTGCCGGCGCTGACCGGCGCCGCCACCGGGTACAACGTCGTGCACTGGAATGCCGGCGGAATGGCGCTGTGGGCGGTCTCCGACCTCGCAGCCGCCCAGCTCGAACAATTCGCCAGGGATTGGCGGCAGGCCCCGTAGCGGGCGGTCGCCCCACGCCGTCACACGGGCGGAGGCCGGTATCCACCTCCGCCGCGGGTCCCGGCCTGCGCCGGGACGACAAAGAGAAGAGCCGGGACGACGGAGGTCAGTGCGTCACGAGCCGGCGCTCGATCGCCGCGGTCTTGATCGCCTTTTGCAGCTTCTCGAAGGCACGAACCTCAATCTGCCGCACCCGCTCGCGCGAGATGTTGTACTGCTGCGACAGTTCCTCGAGCGTCGTCGGGTTGTCGCGCAGCCGCCGCTCGGTCAGGATGTGGCGCTCGCGCTCGTTGAGATGGGTCATCGCCTTGTTCAGCAGGTCGCGGCGCAGCCCCAGCTCCTGCCGGTCGCCGAGCTTCTGCTCCTGGCTCTCGCTCTCGTCGACCAGCCAATCCTGCCACTCGCCTTCGCTGTCGCTGCGCAGCGGTGCGTTCAGCGAATGGTCGGGGCTGGCGAGGCGGCGGTTCATGCTGACCACGTCGGCCTCGGGCACGTCGAGCTCGGTCGCGATCTTTTTCAGGTTTTCCGGCGACAGGTCGCCGTCGTCGACCGCCTGCAGCTGGCCCTTCAGCTTGCGCAGGTTGAAGAACAGCTTTTTCTGCGCCGCGGTGGTGCCCATCTTCACGAGCGACCACGAGTGCAGGATGTATTCCTGGATCGCCGCGCGGATCCACCACATCGCATAGGTCGCCAGGCGAAACCCGCGGTCCGGGTCGAACCGCTTGACAGCCTGCATCATTCCGACATTTCCCTCGGAAATCAGCTCCGACAGCGGCAACCCGTAACCGCGATAGCCCATCGCGATCTTGGCGACGAGGCGCAGATGGCTCGTCACCAGCCGATGCGCCGCATCGGGGTCTTCATGCTCCTTCCAGCTTTTGGCGAGCATGTATTCTTCTTCCGGCTGCAGCATCGGAAACCGGCGGATCTCTTGCAGATACCGCGACAGGTTTCCTTCACCGGAAAGCGAGGGCAGAGATACCGATGCCATCGTCGATTTTGTCTCCTCTGATGCCTTGGAAAACGCCGGGCCGAGAATTTCGATCCCACCGTCGAGATACCCTAGTCAAATAGTCGGCTTTTGTCCAGTTTGAAGTCGCTCTAAATCGGATAGCAGCTCTCTGAAATCCGCAGGGGGCGTGCTTTCAAAACGCAGGTTTTCGCCGGTTTCCGGGTGCGTAAAGCCCAGCACTTTGGCGTGCAGCGCCTGGCGCGGGAAGGCCGCGATCCGGGCGCCGGGTGCGCCGCGGCGCGCCGCTCGGCCGCCGTAAACGGGGTCGCCGATCACCGGGTGGCCGCGCTCGGCGAGGTGAACGCGGATCTGGTGGGTGCGGCCGGTCGCCAGGCGGCACTCGACCTGCGCCGCCTTGCCGGCAAATGCGCGCTCGACGCGATAGCGCGTCAAGGCCGGCTTGCCGCCGCTGCCGACCACTGCCATCTTTTTCCGGTTGGTCGGGCTGCGGCCGATATTGCCCGCAATCTCGCCGGTCGCCGGCAGCGGCACCCCCCATACCAGCGCGACATAGGCGCGCTCGACGCGCCGGGCGGCGAAATCCCGCGACAGCGCCTGATGGGCGCGCTCGGTCTTGGCGACGACCATCAGCCCGCTGGTGTCCTTGTCGAGGCGGTGGACGATTCCCGGGCGGCGCACGCCGCCGATCCCGGCCAGGCTGTCGCCGCAATGCGCCAGAAGCGCATTGACCAGCGTTCCCGCCGGGTTTCCCGGCGCCGGGTGAACGACCATTCCGGCAGGCTTGTCGATGACGATCAGATGTGCATCCTCGAACCGGATATCGAGCGGCAGTTGCTCCGGGCCCGGTACCGAATCGATTATATCCGGGAGAAAAACGACGAAAGTTTGGCCGCTGTGCACGGACCGCGCCGGATCGCGCATCGCCGTGCCATCCCGCACCACCTGGCCCGCCTGGATCAGCCCCTTGAGCCGGCTGCGCGATAGCGCGGGCAGGGCCTGCGCCAGCGCGCGGTCGAGCCGCTGGCCCTCGGCCCCGGGCCCGATCGTGACCGCCTCCGGCTGGCCCGCCGGGTCAGCGCACATCGCCGCCTCGTGGCGCGGCTAGGCCGATGCGCGTGCTGAAATCGCTGGTCATCGTGATGGGCGTACTGATCGTCGGCGGGATCGGCCTGCTCGGTGCGTTGGTCGCCGGGCGCATGGCCAAGGGGCAGGCTACCGCCGGGGCGCCGTTTGCCGCGCCGCCGCTCACGCTTCCGGCGGGCGCGCGACTCGCGGCGATGTCGACCG
>Ga0307373_10013183_pt1 | contig 11597 bp, 17 predicted proteins | sample OX2MG_FD_202534 | JGI IMG/M metagenome (GOLD analysis project Ga0307373, IMG submission 202534) | Soil microbial communities from Risofladan, Vaasa, Finland - OX-2 | ecosystem: Environmental > Terrestrial > Soil > Coastal area > Acid sulfate soil | place: Finland: Risofladan, Vaasa | collected... | reverse complement strand
CGCGACTCGGAAGTCTGTCAGAAAGCCGGACTCTGGCCCCCTCCGCAGTCGGTGCTTGCCGAGCAGCGTGCGCACAGCGTGCGCACGGCGTGCGCCGACTGGCGAGCGTAGCGACGCCACTGGACGATCGCCCAGGAAGAACGTTGAGCAACGCACGGGGGGCTCGATGGCCTGCATGGAATCGGCGATGGGCTTCGGGAGCCGAAGTCAATGATGCAGTCGCACGCAGGCCCGCTCGAGGACGAAGCGGGAGACGCCGGCGATGAGCTCGAGTTCGCTCCGGCCTTCGGTTCTGGGGATTCGCTGCGGCCTGCGCCTCAGGAAGCGAAGGACGAAGCGCAGGCCTCCGGAACTCAATTCGGCCCGCCACAGGGACCAGGACGGTCTCTCATCCCAACTCATCCGATCATCCTCAGAGACCTTCCTCCTCAAGCCGAGTCTCATCCCACTCAAGCCCAGCTCAGCCGACTGCATCGAACTCTCAACCAACGCGACCTGCTCATCCTCCAATCTCTCCACGACTACCGCTACCTGAACACCCTCCAGATCAAAGAGCTCTTCTTCCCCAGCCTCCGCTCCTGCCAGATGAGGCTTCAGTCCCTCAAAGATCTCGGTCTCATCTACCGCTGGAAAGTCATCGAGACACCAGGCGTTCGTCGTCGTCATTCGCTGCTCCTGATCTCCGCCCGCGGCGCGCGGGTGCTCGCCGACTGGCATGGTGACGATCCCCGGGACTACGTCGAGCGCAGCCACGACGCCCGCGACCACTGCTGGCATGCCACCCACGACCTGGAGGCCAACCAGTTCTTCGTCGCCATGATCACGCAAAGCCGCCAGCGCAGGGACGAGGGCCTGCTGATCTGGTACGGCGAGGAGCACGTCCGGGCCGAACGCCGGACGACGGCCCGCGAGTACAAGTCGCCTGTCCCCACGCCGGACGGCTGTGGGGTCTATCTGGCGGCCCGCGGCCGCATCCTCTTCGACCTCGAGTGGGACCGGGCGACTGAGTCGCTGGCTCGCCTGCGCCAGAAGATCGCCTCCTACGTCGGTCACTTCGAGCATTACCGCGACGCCGAGCTGCACCACGTGCTCTTCGTCGTCCCCACCGACGACCGTGAGGACAAGCTTCAGCACACCATCTGGCGCGAGCGGCCGCGCGTCGGCCACGACAGCTGCTGCAGCTTTTGGACCACCACCGCCTATCGGCTGTGGGACTGGGGTCCGCTGGGAGCGATCTGGCTTCCGGTCGAGATTCGCGCCACCGAAGCGCCACCCCACCAGGTAACCAAGCTCCGGAGGCGGACTCCGCTCAACCAGCTGGCGCCCATCCTGCCCCACGAGCGAGAGATCGCCGACTGCATCGGCAAGCCGTCGTGGTGGGAACGACGGCCGGGTGGAGGACAAGTGGCATGAGGTCAGGGCTGGCGCCTGATCCGCCTGCATCGAGAGTCCGAGGGGTCAAGCGCTTGACCCCAATCGAGGCGGGAACGATGACGAATGATGACAGCGTTCGGTCATCATCGTCAAAAGAGCAGGTCGAGGTGGCTACAGCGGAGGAGCGACTCGTGCAGGAACTCCGTCCGCTGGCCAGGGTGCTCTTGATTCAGGCACGTCGTGAGCTCGCGCGCCGCGCCCGCGAGGCCCAGACAAAGGTCGCGTGATGAAGGCGATCTCCCACCGTGTTCCATTGACTGATATGGTCGGAAACCATAAGCTGAATCAACATGCCCAAGCCGTCGCCGGCCGTTCGCAAGGTCAAGCTCAGCCAGCGTCTGGGCGAGGTCGTCAAGAAGGGAAGGCAGGAGCTCGACCTGAGTCAGCCTGGTCTGGCGAAGAAGACCGGGCTCTCGCGGTCGTACATCAGCTACCTGGAGTCGGGAAAGTTCGAGGAGATCGGCATCGCGAAACTCGCCTTGATCGCGGACGCGCTCGAGATGTCCGCCGACCAGCTGCTGGCCGACGCGGGCTACATCAAGAGGCCGAAACCGACGCTGCCCGGAGCGACGCGCTATCTGACAACCAAATTCGGATTGGACCAAAGCCAGGTCACGTCGGCCCTCCAGTATCTGGCATTTCTTCAGAGTCAGAAGAGGGCGAAGAGGGCTCCCAAGAGATGAACCGCGCGGTGATCTACGTGCGCGTCTCTTCGAGAGAGCAAGCCGAGGGCGGCTACTCGATCGAAGCCCAGCTGGAGGCGTGTCGCCGATTCGTCTACGACAAGGGCTGGACCGTCGAGGATGAGTTCAGCGAACTCGGCGAGTCGGCCCGAACGACAAACCGCCCGGCGTTCAAGGCGATGGCCGCGATGCTCGATGATCACGGCGGGATCACGCATCTGGTCGTCCACAAGATCGACCGCCTAGCCAGAAATCTCGCCGACTACGCCGCCGTGAAGGCCCGCTTGCAGAAGCTCGGCATCCGCCTCGTCTCCGTCACCGAGGGAATGGAGGAAGGTCCCTCCGGCCGGCTGGTCGAGGGGATCATGGCCGCAATCGCAGAGTTCTACTCGGACAACCTCGGCCAAGAAGTCCGCAAAGGGATGCAGCAGAAGCTACGCAACGGCGGCTGGCCGCACCTGGCGCCGGCCGGCTACACCAATGTTCGGGTCAACGGAGAGCGCAAGGCCGAGGCCATGCTCGCGATCGATCTCGAACAGGCCCCGCTCGTGACCAAGGCATTCGAGCTTTACGCCTCAGGCGAATACACCGTCAGCAGCCTGCACCTGGAGATGGCCGCACTCGGGTTGCGCAACAAGAGAGGCGCTCCCCTAAGCCGCTCGAAGCTCGCGGAGTTGCTGCACAAGAAGCTGTACGCCGGGATAGTCGGCCACAACGGCGTCGAATACCAGGGCACTCATGACCCGCTGGTTTCGAAGCAACTGTTCGAACGGGTGCAGCAGGTCTTTGCACTCCACGACCGCGACAAGGTCAGGGAAACGAAGCACCCTCACTTCCTGCGCGGAGTCCTCGTCTGCGCATCATGCGGATCTGCGCTCTCATCTTTGACCGCGAAAGGACGCTACACGTACTTCTATTGCCTGGGTCGATTCACCGGCCGCACCGATTGCCGCGAGCCGTACGTCCCCAAGGAGAAGCTGGAGCAACTGGTGGAAGAACAGTACCGCCGGCTCAACCTCGGCCCGAACGATGAAGCCCTTCTTCGTCGCGCGCTGGAGCAGGAGCTCGTGGACGAGGTGAGTTTCAGCGCGGAGAGCCTCGCCTTGGCACGGCGCCGGCTTGTGCGGGCCGAGCACGAGCGGGAGAAGCTGCTGCAGGCTTACTTCGCAGAAGCGCTGCCGCTCGATCTGTTCAAGCGCGAGCAGAACCGTATCGCCAAAGAGATCGACCTCGCCCAGGCCGAGATCAAGAGGGCAGAAGTAGCGGACAGTCCCTACGGCCAGTTGCTGGAGACGGCCCTGGGCATCATCCGGAACGCCAGGGAGGGCTACTCCGCGGCGGATCCTTACGTCAAGCGCTTGTGGAACCGCGCCCTGATCGAGCGGATCGAGATCAGGGCCGGCCAGATCGCCCGAGTCGAACTGAAGGAGCCGTTCGCCGGCCTTTTCTTGTGGGCTGGTTCAAATAAGGGACGTTTGGTCGGGGGCCCGGGATTTGAACCCGGTGCCTCACCGTCCCGAACCCTGAGTAGACGGGCCCCGGAGTATCCCTGAGGGTCCCGGTGTACGTCTCTGAACTGAGCACAATGAGGCCGACACAGCCGAGCCCTAGAGCTGAAGCCCGGCGTATAGCGAACGTGATGGCTTCCGCAGTTCGCAGAGTGCGACTGGCTCCGGGCCAGCCAGACCGGAGGGCGTTGATGGCTAGGGCATCGGAACTACAATCGACCCGGCGATGTGCAGCAGTTCGTGCACTACGACTTGACGGCTGCCTGCAGTTTGTGCAAACATGTGTTCGGCAGCACCGGTTGACGACGAGCCGAACTGCTGCCCGGCCGACCCCACCGCGCTTGCGCGCGGCCGTCCGCGTACAGCTACGTGGCGGCGGGGAATCTAAGACCGGAGGGCCTAACCCCCATGCCGAATAGTTCGTCGTCTCAAGCTCCCGAGCGATTGCTGTCGTCTGACTTGATCTTGATGCTCCTCGCAGCAGCAACTGGTACGAAGTCCGTTCGCGGCCGGCTCGATGGCATCACTCGCCTTGAGAAGTTGCTGTTCTTGGCCGACAAGGAGACAAGCATTCCGTCCCAGGTCGCCGAGCCATTCGTGTTTCAGCCATATGACTTTGGCCCCTATTCCAAGGCGATCTACGAGGCCGTTGAACTGCTTGAGCAGGCGGGCTTGGTTCGGGAAGATCGCGCGTACCAGGGCCAGGCGTTAGACAGCGTTGAAGAAGCAGAAGCGCTTGCCCCAGAAGAGCGCGAAGGCGTCGAGAGGCGGTTCTGGCTAACTGAAGATGGCTCTGCCGTAGCCGCGTTCCTGTCGCAACAGCATCCCAAGGTTGCGTCGCAGCTTGGGGAGATCAAGGCACAGTACGGGGACATGCCCCTGCGGCGTCTGATCAGGTACGTGTACACGAAGTATCCGAAGTACGCCGAAGCCTCCAAAATCCGGGACGACGTTCTCTAGGCAAGAGGCAAGAGGCAAGCGGCGGGTGGTAAGCACGCTTCAACATGCCGATTGGACGGCCGCAGCGGTATTCCTTCTCATCATCCTGGGCTTTGCCGGAGCTGCACGACGGGGGTGGCAAGCACCGGATGCCTTGTACCGCCACTATCAAACCAATCGAGCAAAAACAAAAGCGTCCATTGACACAGATCACATCCTTCCGGAGCTCGCCCGCCTCGTCGCTGACGTCAACTCCGATGTTTCGGCGACGCTTCGCGCGGCCAAGTCGCTGACTCTCCAGACTCTTCGTGAGGCGCTGACGAACGACCAGGCTCTGATCGACAATCTCCAATGGGCCGGATACAGGGATCGGCTGGACCCGCTCAGCCAGCTGTATGGTGACTACGGCCTTCTGGATCGCCTATATGACTCTGCCGTTACGTGGGCTCGCCGCGGGGCACTGTGTTCTGGTGTGGCTGCGCTTGCACTGCTCGTGGTCTCAATCCCCGTTGTGTTTAGCAACATCTCGGTGCCGGACCTGGCGCTGAATGGCGCGACCGGATTGCTAGTCGTTTCGGCGACCGGATGGGCGATCGGATTAGTCCTCGAAATGGGTCAACGCAATCGACTGGGTAGGCTGTTTCGGAAATATGAGTAAACGCAAGGAAGTCATCCAGACCGAAGCGGCGATGGTCATCGCATTGACCCGCAGCATCCGTCGCATGTTCGGTCGGCATGCAGATCACGCGACGGAGGTTTCGGCGCACGGGCGTTCGCGCACCGACATCTGCGTATTTGTGGATGGCCAGCTGATAGCAATCGAGGCCAAGCTTTCGAACAGGCGGCGCGCAATAGGCCAGGCATTCTTCAATCGCTACTACGCTGACCAGTCTTACATCGCAGTCCTCGAGCGACACATCACCCACGGCCTAACGGAGGACGCGCGTAAATGGGAACTCGGCATCCTCGCCATATCGGGCAAGGGAGCCTCGATCGCGATCCCGGCACCGATCTCGAGGCCTGACCTCGACCTCCGGGCCCGTGTCATCGGGTCGGTCTTTGCCTGAGGTGCGTCACTTTCTGGCATACGGCCACTCTGACCAGGCGACGTTTCGGGCGGCGGCCGTACAGGAGTCTTTTGATTACCTAACTGTTCCTGGAACCATCGCCTCGTATTACCCGGATGCGACCGCCGCATTTGTGCTGACTTCCAGGGTTGAGTACGTAATAGACCCTCGCACTCCATTGTTTCAGGGCTTTATTGGCATCCCGCGAGCGTCACATTTCACTCTGGCAGCGTGGCACGGAGACCGCGTTGCAGAGCATTTGGGGGACTCCCAACACCGGACGTCCGTAAGCTTCAGCGCAGACTTCTACGATCGCAACTCCGTCGGGTTGCTCGTGGACTCGGTAATTCAAGCTCAGCGTACTTACGGACAACGCGCCCCCGCGATCCAGCAGAAGCTCGACCGCTATAGGCGATTACTGGCTACCGCCCAAGGTCGAGTCATCCAGGCGACTCCGGAAGAGCGACGACCGCCCGCATTTGTCATTGCGCCGTACTTCGTTACTGACGGTCATGATCGTTGGGCAGAGGTAAACGATCAGATCATCGAGCGATGCCTTGACCTTCCGGATGCGAGGTCGATTTCGGCGATGATCGCGGTCGACTCAGTGGCGCGATTACGGCAGCGTTTCGCGGCAGTACCAGGCGAACTCGCCCCGACCACGTTCTTCTGGGTTCATAGCTTCAATGAACGAAGCGTTCCTGAATCCGAGCTTCGGTCTATGTGGTCGACTGTGCTCGACCTCGCGCAGGAGCGTCCGATAGTCAACTTCTACGGTGGTTTTTTCAGCATCTGCATGGGCAAGATCGGTCTTTGGGGATTTAACAACGGTCTTGGTTACAGCGAATCACGCGATTGGCCTGACCTGTCGGCAACGGGCGCTGCACCCGCGCGTTACTACATGCGTCCATTGCACGCCTACGTTGCTCCCTCACTCGGACAGTTCATTACCGAACGCTTACCCGCTTGGGCGTGTGACTGTCCGGTCTGTGCCGGAAGGCGCGTCGTCGCCCTGACATATCACGACCTCAAGCGACATTTCGCCCTGAGCCGCCGTTGGGAAATCGACCTCGTCGCGGGCACGACACTGGACCAACTAGCCTCCACGCTCGCCGACGCGGCTCAGAGGTACGAGGCTGATGTCGCTCCTATGGTTCCACCAGGTACGCAGCGCTTCGACGTGTCTTATTTGAGACGTTGGGCTTCGGTGCTCCGGCGACCATAAGCACAACTCGCCGTGATTGGGCCGGGGCGTTGACAGAGAGGTTCCGCAGCCAGGCCGAGCGTGCGATCGGCGCCGTTGTCGAGGCTGAGTGCCCGCTGTGCAAAGTCGAGCTGCGGGTCAACTCCACGACGAGCGAGCCTGTTGTCAGTGCTGCGGTGACCGCTACAAAGTGTGGACGATTCGTCGGGCCGGTTGGCGGGGCGCTCGGCGTTCCAAGGCCAGTTGACCGGGTCACTTGCTCCGGGAACTTCCAGAGGACATCGCCCGGACCGAACTCCTCGGCACTCCATCCATAAACCGTCGTATCCCTGCTGGCGCGGATACCAAGCATCTGGACGGCATACCTAGCCGATCTGGGTGGTTTCGAGGCGACTGCCGTCTGGCGCGAAGTTTGTTGCCTCGATCAGATCACATAACGGTTTTTCCAACCGTTGCTCCTTTTCTGCAGGCGTCATGGCCGTCGTGCCACCCTCTGAAGATTCGGCCCCCATCAACGTGGAGCGAAAGGCAGCTGGCATGACCGAATTCAAGAAGCAAATCTACTCCGGCATCTGTATCTGCACTCACCATGCCGACCGCCATCACGGAAACATGGTTATGAATATGGAGGCGTATCGGCAGACCGGCGAGTCGCGCTACGCGGGCGAGTGCCTGTTCTATGGCTTCAACGAGTCCACTGACTTTCACTGCTCGCAGTTCTGGGATAAGGACAATCGCGAGCCTGATCCTCTTGCCGACCAGCGCCCCGATCCGCCCTCAAAGGAAGTTCGATGACACTCGACCCTCGATGCCGCATGACATATCCGGAGGAGGGTGCATGAGGCTCGATTCCATCGATGGCAATCGAATCAAAGTCACGCTTTCATGTCGGAACTTGCGAGCCCTACTGGCGAAGCTAGATGGCTGCCCCCCCGCTTCAGCCTGCACAATTGAGATCGAGACTGACATTGGCTGGCTGTCTGTCAGCGCCGAAGAGGACGAACTTCACTACGGTGCTCGTGGGTTCGGTCCCGGTCCAATGCACCCCGATACTGAGGCCAATCTGTGACCCAGCGCGCCAGCTTGAGTTCAACACTGGACCCGCAGGCGCAGCGTGCGCTCGAAATGAGCGTTCAGTACCAGGCACGCCGGTCAATGCGCAGGCTGACACTCCGCCATTGCCTCCTCCTCGAACGCAAGCAGGAAGCGCAACCGGCGCCCACCCAGGGCCGGCTGGTTCTGACGCACTAGCCAGTAGACGAGCGAGTGGAGAGTACTAAACCGCCGAAGGCGCCTCGAGCGGCCGGAAATGGGTAGTCCGGCCTCCGTCAAGGTCGGGCGCGCGGGATTGGTTGTCGTCCTCTCAGCCGAGGCGGTGAGAGTCGCTTGCGCTGAGCGAGGCTGGAGCCTGTCAGAACTCGCGCGACTTGCCAAGATTTCGCGACCCACCTTGGCGTCGGCGCTGCGGGGCCAGCCTGTCCGAGCGCGGACGGCTTGGAAGCTTGCTAGGGCTCTGGAGGAACGACCTCCGACCCACCTGTCTCAACTACTGGAGACGCGATCGGTAACACCTTCACCTCGGTGCTAACGCAGCGGTTTGGCAAACCGCAACTGCTGAAGGGGGGATTTGAACGCCCGACCACCTGACCCCCCAGTCAAGCGCTAGGCCAAGGTTAGAAATCCATCCCTCCGAGCGATTGAAACCTTAGAGGAGACGCTAGGCATGAAGCCTCACGAACTCGTCAAGGCCGTGGAGGAGTTCCGGAGCCGGTAGGTCGCGGGGACCGACTGAGGGCACATTTGCGGACCTAGCCATGGCTTGGACTCCGAACGCCTGTTCTGGCTGCTGGACGGCTCCTAGCGGGTCACAGGCGCCTTTGCGAACGAGGGCCCGTTGTCCCACTGAAGGGGATATCGAGGCCTCAGCTCTGGAGCGCCCGGTTTCATACCGCTAGTCTTGGCTGAGAAATGCCAGAAGACATCGATCAGCTCTTTTCCTCCCCAACGGACGCCGCCCTACTCGAGCGCGCGCACCGTACCACCGAAGATGGAGTTGAGGCGATTCATTCAAGCGATTCGGAAAAGGCGTCCATCGCCGTATCCGACGCGATGTCCTTACTGTGCAAGGCGCTCGCTCGTGATCGACCGAAGGTAGCTGTTGCCGCGGCTCGTGGCCTGGCCACCGTTTACGCAACACCTCAAGTCCGAGGTCCGCTCCGGCTCGAAATCGCGGCCGCTCTGTCAACTGCCGGGGGTTTGGCAGTCCGCCTCGAGGACTGGGCATTCATACGGCGCTTGGCGCTTCTGCCATCGGGAGTTCCGCCTGACTCACGAGATCAGCCATACCTGGTACCCCATGCTCGCCTCCAGGCTGCGCGGGAAGGCTTGCTGCCGGCAAACCCAGACCGTCCGCTAATCGACGTCGCTAATACCTGGGCCGTCGAACATGAAGACGCTCGTCCAGATCTACCGGCTGCCAATGGTAGGGTGCTCGATTCAATTTGCCAGTTCAATGCCCTAGCGAGTCTCATCCATTTCGATGTGAACCCAGAGTTCGGGTTCCCCGAGTTTCGACGGTATGAATCGCGCAGGACTGACTCGGTCATTGAGGTAGTGGTCACTGACCAGGACGTCCGACGACAGCTTCTGGGATCCGCTGACGACGCTCGGGTTGCATCGCTCCTTAGAGCGGTTGCGGCGTTCGGTCGGGAGTACTTCTTCCAATTTGGCGTCTGGCATGGATTCGAGAGCCGACGGGTGAATGAACTCCTTAGAGCAAATGAGGCGAGCTAGCGTTATTCAAATTTGGCTACGAATGATCGGGATGTTGCCCCAGGATTCACCTTCTCGATCGCGGGGGCGAGGACAGCGTTCACCGCGGCGTTGGCAACGCTCGGAGATGACGCGTTGCGGATGAGGTGGCTGACGATCGAGTAATTGCCTGTGGAATCCGGATGCTCCGCTAACCGGATTTCAAACGGAGCCACGACGCCGACTCGGCTCGAGAGTTGAAGCCAGGCGCGGCGGAGCTCGTCTACGAGCTGGCGCGCGTGCGTAGCGTTCCACTCTGGCCCGTCGAGCTGTACCGCGACCGCCCAAAATCCGCGCTGTGTCGATGAAGTCAATTGGATGCCCTGAACACATGTAGTAGGCGAATCGCGAGCTCTCGCGCGACGTCCTTGGCTCCGCGCTGTAGTTCGGAGCTCGCCATCAGAACTTCAGGAGGTAGGCGAATGGATCCGCCGGTGCCAAAACGAGAGATCGTGGCGCTCGACCGCCTCCCGAGTTGACTCGGGTCGCCTTCAGTCGCCATCGCGACCGGATCCAGTGCCGCAGTTACGGTGACATCTCCGGCCGGCAGAAGCAACCCGTTTGCCAACCGAACTTGCTCGAGAATCGCATCGGTCAGGGACTGGACCGACAGAATTGTGCCAAGGCTATCGCGCTGAAGCTCGCGCCACACAGCAACAGCACCTGACCGTGCGATGCGAATCCCGCCACCACCCGCGCTACGAGAACTAGTGCTGGCCCACACGGTTTCCGCGTCGGCTCCCGTGGTGACGGCTTGTTCGTCCGTGAATAGCAAACTGTGTCTACCCGCCGCGATCAGGCGGCCGCGGCCCTCCTCCAGCGCAGAAGCGAGCAGTCGGGAAGCACCTATCGGAATGACGTGGACCTCAAGAGTCGTTGCTAACGCGCCACGTCCCGGCAGCAATTGGCCCGTCTCTCCCAGCCATGCAACAGACACTGGCTGGCCCACTGCTCTGACGATGACTTGGGCGGGCTCTTTTTCTACCTCTCGCAACGCGGCCGCGACCTTTGTTAGTAGATCGGTTGGGGAATCGAACGAGGCCCGGAAGCGTCCTGTGTCATATTCCTCGATCCGCTTGGCGAGAGACGCTTGGTCGGGTTCCATCGTGATCCCAGCTTTGCGCATGACGATGATCGGAATCCCCTTCCGCTCAGCGGCGTTGAACTCTTCCTCAGTCGGCGCGAGTCCTGTGTCTGGAGTCCTTTCGCCGTAGCGCTCGCCCAGGAGCATCAGATAGACATCGGCTGCGCTAACTCCGTCCAGACAAGCCTGTCTCGGCGGAACCGGGCGAGCGGTGAAGTCCTCGAACCGCCTGGGGTCATGTCCGAGAGCGCTGATGAGGCCAGGCAGGGCGTCCCGCTCTACCTCCAACCCCTTTCGAACAGACGAGATGAAGACCACCACCGCACGTTTACGGTAACCGCCAACGATTGGGATTGGCGGCTACTAACAGAAACCCTTCGTTTCAGCCCCGAACGAGACATGCGCTGGCACTCTCCTGGGGCTTCCTAGCGCGTTCCAGCGCGGTGTGCGGGCCACGCCAGGCTGGGCCGCTGTGGCCCTTACGCGAAGTGTTTCATGACGGCGGCAACCTGGTCCGCTTCGACCGCCCTAAACAAGCGGCCTAGCAGGCGTTCAACAACCGGCCCAGTGCCAGCCTCGATCTCGGCCAATGCCGCGCGCGTTGACGCGGTGTAGTTGTTTGCGGTGTAGGGCGGGCCAGCGAACCCCCACGTGGACCGCAGGTGAGAGACCGCTCCTCGGAGCATGGTCACTCCGACCCCGAAGTCCCAACTCCCCAAGAAACCTGCGGCATGGCTGACGCCTGCTGCAAGGCTGACCATGCGGGCGGTCAAGCCAAGGCACAGGTCGTCGATTATCACCCGCTTGCCATTGAAGTCCTCGGTGGCCCTGCCACACATCAACCTAAGCTGGCCGTTCTCGCAGATC